>Ga0315914_1000320_pt1 | contig 55278 bp, 32 predicted proteins | sample MpolenodulesMG_FD_203920 | JGI IMG/M metagenome (GOLD analysis project Ga0315914, IMG submission 203920) | Medicago polymorpha root nodule microbial communities from Los Angeles, California, United States - elongated nodules | ecosystem: Host-associated > Plants > Roots > Nodule | place: USA...
CTGTAATATTTATTATCTCTTTGGCTTCATTCATAAATATTCAAACAAATGAGGAAAGCATTAGGTTTATGCTTGATTTTAATGTTAAAAAAGTGAATAACAATTTTGTTTAACAAGCATTGAACGACTCATGTGCCAATAGGTCTTCTAATAAAGAAGAAGAAGTTGAAGAAGATCAAAAAAGATAGAGCGTGGCAATGTTTATAATACATGTTTTAGGGCTGGAACTCATAACACTCTTTAATCTATTTTTCCCTTATTTTTTCTTTCTGAGTTAGGTATATATCCACTAAATTGTTTGTTATTTTACTGTACGTTTTAGCTTATAAGAAAATAATTAATTTTATTTTAAAGGAATTACTTAATTTTATTTATTTGTTGCTCCAATAACAATGAAAATATCCAAGTGTTAATATTTTTGTTTTGTCATTATTTTATATATTTTTCCATAAAAATTTATTCTCATATTTCAGTTACCATTTATCTATTATAAAAATAAAAATATGACTCTCAACCTAATTAAATCCGTGCAATGACGGATACACACTCTAGTTTATTCAGTTTGGGTGTTTAGAGTGAGTATATAACCAAAAGTATTAATATACATGGGTTATATAGTGAATGGACCGAATCAACAAGTAATCTTTCAGTGAAGCCAAGAAATTAGTTAATTACATTCCTCACACAACCTTTGGTTCTTCCATGAGACCAATAAGATTTGTTTTTCATGAATGTAACATTTTAAAAGTGAAACGATAGTTGTACAATCATTTTAAAATAGCTTTTGAAATAATTGTTTTCATATTTATTTTGTTTTTACTTTCACTATTGTTTTTGTCAAAAAAAAAAAAAAAGGATAGTAGAAGTTTGTCTTAAAAGTTGTAGAAATATCATTAATCTTTTTAAAATTGAGCTTATATTTTAAAATCAAACCAAAATGGGAAATTTAAGTTTGTTAATTTAGCGGTTTGTTTTTGTATGCATGGTAGAGTTTTGCGTGTAAAGTTGTAAGTTATTTGGTTGACAACGATTTAGTCTAATTGGAATTGGAAGATAAAGAATTGTGTAATTGCACAGGATATGATAGAGACATGATAGGATTAGAAAACGGATAAGGATAAGATAGGATAGTGTCATGATAGTCACTTATCCTATCATGCATTTGGTGCACACATGATAAAAAAGATGATAGCATAGGAATTGTTGCCCGTTTAAAAATAGTTCACAATGAAACAATCCAATCCTCAATTCATGTGCAGCAACCAATTGGAATTGATTGGGGGAAAAAAGTCATATTGTTTAATTAAAATTATGTTTGATGCCATTAAGTTAGTTTGAAAACAAAAAATTGAAATAAAAAAACCCAATAGTATTGTGACGCTACAAGGGATTGAATTGAAATTAAAAAATTAAAAACAAAAAATTGGGAGATCTGTGTGAAGAACGATTGGAAGAAAATCGGAAAAAGAGGAAAAGGAAAATCGTTGGAATTGAAAGAGAATCCGTTGAAGATAACCAAGGATAGAGGAAGTTGGAATTGAAATCAGAAACCCAAAAGCAGCAAGATCTAGACGAAATTGAAATTGATTGGAAGAAAAGCAGAAGGAAAAAATTATGGAAAAAGAACAAAACATAAAGAAAGGTAGAAGAAGTGGGAGTCGAAGGTGGTATTGTGAGAATAGAGGATACGCGCGTTTGATAGATTATATGCTATCAGGATAAAAATAACAAAGGATGAATAGGATATGATTAGTAATGAGTTTAAGTTATCATTTTCTATTGGTGTTGATACGCCAAACAGCAGATTGAATCAGGATATGATAGTTTTATCATATTCTATCTTCTTATCATGTGCGCTAAACGGTCTTTAAATTTCAAGAGAGTTATTGAAGATATAAAGCTCTTATCGAAGTGTTGGCTCAAATCTCATTTCAAAGGTTATCGTTTAAAAAATTATCAATGATGTGTTCATTCTCATGGGTGCTTAGAACTTTTTTGTCCTTGATTGTGAATTTTTGGTTTCGTTATATTTTGGTGATGGCATGTATAATATTTGTCTTTTCATCGGTTGATATAATGTTGTTAAAACATAAACAAACAATACTCGATTAAATTTTAATATTAATTTTTTTAAGAGCCTAAAAGCAAAATTTATCATACAACTTAAAAGTGGATTCACTTAATTGCTAGGAAATAAAACCCACATAAGTTAATATATATGCCAAAAATTAACTAAATTATAGTATAAAATATAAAAAAGAGAAGTGAGTTGTTAACATTTAACGGTGCAGTTAAATATTACCCCTGGCCTTTGTAATGCTATAACTAATTGAAACTTGGAATATCTACATAATTTAAGTGTTCCTCCTTTCTCTTCTTTTGAAGCACAAAAAATTGTTACAAGTAATTAATAATCAAACTAAACCATGAAAGCTCTTGCCTTAATCCTCACATTCTCCATCATCATTGCCTCCTCACATGCAACACCAACATTGGTCATTCAACCTCAAATAAATCAATCTCCCATACTATACTATGCCCAGGAAAATGTAAATAAAAATTGTATACAAATGAATACTTTATGTATCCAAATTTCATATATTTTTACATTTTAAATAAAAGGTTCTATGTTATTGTATATGCATGTTTCAGGATAATCAGGATAAAATGACTAGACCGACAGGTACCTGCAATTACAAGGTGATCATAGAAACAAGCTGCCGTTCTCCACCACATACAACAGATAGAATCAGTATTTCATTTGGAGATGCTCATGGCTCTGAGGTTCTTTTTTGTTGTTTTGAATTTAATTTGTATACACTGACCGTAAATATTTGTACGCATGTATTCAATTAAATTCCTCCATGTTTTCATTTTTATGGTTAGTACATAAAATATCGTTACAAATATTTATTTGATGTGATTTACTTGGATGCATGTGTAAAGAAGTTTTTGACCGCCAGTTCAAAGAAATTAATCTCTTTATTTTTATTTTCAAGATATATAACTTATATTTTTCTACTTTAACTAGAAAAGTTTCATTTTATATGTAGGGAGTATATAAGGTTTTTTCTTTTGTCTAGAATTAATTATGTGATGGATTGGTTTGATATCTATACATATAGTATATATATAATTGTAGGTTTTTATTCCAAGACTAGATGATCCTCGTGCTGGGAGGTTCGAGCAATGTACCATGGTTTCATTTGACATAGTTGGACAGTGTTTAAACGATATCTGCAAACTGTACCTACATAGGGTTGGATCAAATGGTTGGATACCAACGACTGTCACAGCATTCAACTATGGCTACCCACCTGTAAAATTTTACTACAACACTTACGTTCCTGAGAATGTTGACTATGGCTTCAACCATTGTAATGAAGTGTAGTGTTACATTTCTTAATGGAAAATGTTAGTTAATGCTGTTAGAACATTGATTAATTAAAACAAATATAGCAATGTTGTGTTACAAAATGTTGTATTCAACTTTTTACAAGTTTAAAAATGGCTGTTTTCAATACAAATCTTCAATTTTTGACTTCCTTAACTAGTGTTATAGGGCACTTGTTGGCATGGTTCATTTGCTAAAAATCTGTTACTTCTACATGTTTATCACTACTGATATCACAAGTGAGAAAAAAAAAATACATTTACCTAAAGGTAAATTGAATAAGGATAGTTTTGTATAGAAAATATTAATGGTCTTTTTTTTTACAGAAAATTATCGATGGTCTTATATTAAAAGGACAAATAATAAGTGGAATTGAGTGTGATAATTAGGGACAAGAGGGAGAGTATTATCAGGAGTCTTTCTTTTTCTAAAAACAAAAATGGTCGTAAACATTGAAGCAAAAGATACGTGTGGTAGCTGGTAGCTAGGCTAAATTAAGGTTGCTTCCAAAAAGTGTTTTATGCACATGTAAGAAACTAAAAAATAAGAATATGTACTTGTAAAAGATGTTAGTTAGTACTCAGTTGCAACTAACTCTTCAAGTATTTGGAAAACATTCCCTTTCTACTTCTCGACCTATTCGTGAAGTTGTTGGTAAAGTGGTGCCCAAGATGCTATGGTTTTAAATTAGTGCAGTGACTAATCCGGAAAAATCATGATTCAGGGGCTCAAGTGAGAAATTATGAGGGAAATTTTCATTTTGGTTTTTATGGGAGTGTCAGTTGGTCGAACATATTACATGCAGAGATTCAAGTTCTCTTAATTGACAAACGGGTTTTAAAAAAGTAATTTGTTATTCTGATATGATTCTCTTCATATAGTCCAATTGGTGACTATGGGAACACATTGACTTCACCAATATGTTAATATGGTGTAGGCTATCAAAGATTAATGAAGCATGATTTGAATTTTGTTTTGAAACATACTCTTCACGAATGGAATGTTTGTGTGGATATCCTTGCAAAGATATGAGATAATTGTTTAGACTCTTCGATCATAGTTAATGAATCTTTTTCTAATCTGTCATCGGTGCTTCTAGCTGACACTCAAGGAGTGTTCTTTATCAAAACTTAATTTTTGCTTTTGTTCTTTTTTCTCTCATGTAACCAAAGAATATTATTAATATCATAACAAAATTATAGCAAAACAATAGTAAATTTATATCTTCTCATGCAGCAACATCATAAAGAACACGCAGTTAATTAAATCTAACACATTGTCATGACTACAATGGGCATTATACTTAGTATGCATCATTTAAAACCAACTAGAAGTAACAAGACTTCTACATGCAATTGGTCATGGCAAAAAAATAGTCGCGGCTAATCAGCGTTGAAATTTAATTTATCCTTATAGTTGAGGCAAAGCAGTTTACAAAACAAACAATAGAACTGACATAACAATGACAGTGACAATATCCTTGATTTGAGAAAACTTTTTCCACATAAGTATTTAAAACCCAGAACACAACAAAAAGTCGGATAGTATTTTTCTAATCATTCATCTAATCATAGAATTAAAAAAAAATCTCTTTTTGTTACGTAACCATGATTCAAAGTAATGACTCCCAACAAGATCATTTCTCTTTTTAATAACTCCAATAGGATTTTGGTTACGATTCATTTCAAAGACAAATCTTATTTCTAGTCCTACGACTAAAGACATGTTGCTCCAACCAAAGTAATGGGAAAAAAAGTGAAAAAGAGTAGCGATCTATTTGATAACTGTCTCATTCTAGCAGGCATTAAATGGAAGTGAGCAGTTTAAATTAATGTCCTTGTAAACCAAACGTGTGAATACCATCTGGCTAAATCAGACGAAAAGATGAAGAGAAAATTCATAATTTCACTTTTCTGGTTCTTGGGATTATATCTAGGTCATAGGTCGAGCACAAATATCATTGACATTGACACTACTTTACAAGTTTTACACTACTGGGAATCTTCATTCAAACACATTCTGTTGCCTTAAACAATTGACGCCGTACATTTAATTTCACAGCCTCTGTGCAACTCTTTCATACAAATCACGAGGCCAATTCCTTTTTACATTATTTGCAATAAAACGGGAAATCTGCACACAAAAAAAAGGCAAACTTAGCCATTGTGAAACAATAACACATTAATACTACTTAACAATCGGCTAACTGTATTATTTTAAAACTATGACAGATATTCAAAAGGCTTCACCAACTCTAAAATAGCATGTCTAGATCAACCATGTCTGAACCATCGTTTTACCCGCCTCCGTCAAGAAGTGGATAAATTAATATTTCGATAACAAAGCAAATACATATTTAATCATTGGTGGCTTGATTGAAGTTCATTACTTGCTGATATATAATTGAAGGCACTGTTGTTCACAACATTTTACTATATTTCTGTATCCAAAATCAACCAAATTTTGTCTTCCTCACTTTTGCTAGTATATGTTTGATTTAATATCTATGGTGTATATTTCATATAAACAATGACCAGCAGAATAAATGCTGCTAACTACAATATATTGGATTTAGGGCATAAGGTAGGTATTAAATGTAGTTATCCCATAAAATAATGAGCATATATTTGTGTAGACTTTTTATGACAACTCCTAGGACATCTTCAAGATAGAGGTTATATTTCTCAGATTGAGCGAAAAGCTTTCCATTCAAGAGAGCCATAAGCTTATTACTTCTGGCGGTGCTCCAAAGTCCAAACACTTGTTGCGAACAGTTATAGTAAATTATGGTACTTCAACAAAAGTAACTAAAGTATGGATGGATATAGACCAAAAAAAGAAGGGAATCCACGGGATATTACCTTAGCTCTTAAAGCACGAATTGATCCATCGGAGTCTGTCACATTGTCCAGACAAGTCAGAGCAACCTTCAAGAGGTCTGGTATACAAGCTTGGACATGAAGAGATAAATTTTCAAACACATCAACAGCAATATCAGGTCCTCGGGGATCTAGAGGCAAAAATGGAAGTTTAGCAACCTCCCTTAATGCATCAACATGATTCCCCAGTCTTGACAATTTGTGAATTGATAATATTGACTCAAGTTGTCTCAATACAGTTTGCTGCTCAAAAACTTGCTCTCTCTCTTGATGACTGCAAAAAGAATTCAATTGATCATTTTTTTTTCTTAAGGACTATGCTATAGATTGATGAACAACAAATTCTTCATAATTGAAACTTGAAAGAAACTCCCATAGATATTTAGTTTGAAGAGCCAAAACTGACAAATTTAATAAAGAAAGTTACAAATTGATTATGCTGATAGCTTTTTTTTGGTACGGCAGAAAAAACAAAACCAACACCTAACAAAGACTACAATATCCCATATCACCCGTCATTCATCTTTGTGCCACCTGTTTTTGCATGTAAATTACCACCAATAGCCACGTGAAGTAAGGATATGGCAAAAATGGACTTCCAAGTTACACACAAGCAGGGTTTGATCTCAAAGATCATTCCATGAAAAAAAGATAAGGGAAAAGATGAAAATAAGAACCAAAGCATAATCTGTATCAAATCACCACAGAATAAGTTCTAAACTTGAAAAGGTTCATTTATGAAATATCATGCAAAGTTTAAGAATATCACTATCCCAAAGTCCAAGCAGAGAAATATGTGAGCAAGGAAATAAAAGGTAATAATTTCACCTGACATCTGGGTAGTAAGTATATGTCTCCAAAATCTCATTGCCAGAATGGATAAGGCCGGCAGTCCGGCTCTCACCATCTAACCTTCCACGGAAAAGAGAACAAATAGCTTCAGAGAGGCACTTGTTGATGGTATCCAGCGCCATTGAGAAGGAACCAACTCTCTTCTGAATTTCTATAGACTGAACCAAAAAATTCCGCATCAGCAAAAGGAACATTAAGGTTGGATGAAAAAACTGACTCACAAATGGTGACGAATAAGGGAACAGGGAGGGAAAAAAAATTAGGAGAAAATAAGTTTAAATAACCTAGGTAGGAAAAAATCTAGAGAGTAGAGACACAGTATGAGAGACACAAACGTGAGAAATAATGAAATGTAATCAAAAAGGTATTAGAAATTGAGTGGAGTAAAAAAACTGAGTGGAGTAATTTCCATATCTAAGTGCCGCAAAAAGGTAACAAAATTCCTAGATGGTGTTAAAAATATCTTTAGCTTCACCAGAAAAAGGATCTCTACGAGGCCAAAACAAAGGCCTAAAAACTGAGTGGAGTAATTTCCATATCTAAGTGCCGCAATAAGGGCATGAAGAACAATGCTTGTGAGCTAGGTAATGTTGTAATTCAGTAAATGCAGTTGAAGCTTTTCTTACTTTCCCTGTGGTTCCTCTAAAATGAAAGAGTAGCATGAGAGAGAAATTACTTTGTCATACATCCCAGCCTCCTGACACTGGCATGCTGCTTCAATTAAAAATTGTTGCCTTGCATTTGGATCCGCTACAAAACGTCCCAATTCTCCTTCTTCTCCGGCACCTCTTGCACCAAGTAAAAGATATATGCCTCCATCCCTTAACAATAATTCAGTTAGAAGCTGCTTCAGCATCAAGTTTCTCTGCCTTTGCTGATCAACATTACCTCTACCAGTCCACAACAACTGTCCACCACCGACTGCAGAAGCAGCTTGTGCATAATATTCTAGTGCCATCTGAAGATCACCAAGACGCAAATACATAGATCCATATTGCCTGATAATTGTGGACACTTCTGCATAAGCATCCATCACTCCCAACTTTTGGCCAGTACCGATGCCTTCAGAAAGGACCCCATGATCGGCTAGCACAATTGATAGGTGGGCAGCATCAATGTTATATCCTTCATCTCCTGCTTCCTTAGACAAGTATAATACAGCCGGAAGCAATTGAATGCTTAAAAGCAAGATATAGGGATATACCAGAGGATCTTTTCCATTTTTTGTATAGTATGATGGTTCAAATTTATTTAGGTAACTTTGCAAATCATCCAAACTGTATGGAATCAGACCATCACTTAGAACAATGGACGATGATCCACTGGGGCAGTCCCGCACAGCCGACAATTTGAACCACAAGAAATCCTCTATCGTGCTAAAAAGAGTTGGTTGATCTCTAAGCAGGCGATCAATATGTCTTCGAGAACCTGATATGATGGCATACAGCAGTAATTTTTTCTTGTCATATGCAGTCCGGCCTACCCGATCACCGGTTCTCAACATTCTTTCACATTCTTCTGATGCAGCAGTTGCCACCTCTTCTGGCACCATTCCTCCGGTATTAATCCACTCTGTGAGCTGTAAGAAACAGTAAATTATTAAAAGTGCACTGTAAATAAGTACATAACAAGAAGTGATCACACTATGTACCAAAGGAGCAAATTGATGTGAAGCACGCGAAGATAGAGCAACATTTCTTGCTTCATCGTAATAACCAGACCTCAGACAAAAATATATCTGTCACAAAAAAGAAAGTACAAGCTTAGCTCATCATTAATATTGATTTTAAGCAACAAAATTTTTTTAGATATAGGACTGAACTCTGTTAAAGCATAGAAAAAACAAGAAAAGAAAAGAAACAATGAAGTGTAACTAAATTGTAGGGATTGCAAAGCGTGGAGTCTATGTAAAAAAACTAGAATATCCATATCCACATCTAAGAAATTGCCACAAACCCAAACACATGCGGGTAGCAACTTGGATGCCCTTAACCGTACCTAATAGAAACCTATATACTCGGATACGAACCCAAACAAAACTCATGTTGTGGTTATGAGACTTGTTTCCATTGATGTATCTTTTTCTTTTAAGATACTAGTAAATTTTTTTGAGTATATGATATTGATAAGTCAACAAAAATAGCATTGACAAGTGTAAAATCTAACTTCATTAAAAAATATCCAGAGATATTTGAAATCCTATCCTAGTCTAGAGTTCTATAAATCTGTCTACATATCCCAACAGTACCACGACTTCCCACCCAAATGGATCCCATATTACACTTTCAATTTACAAGAACATCTTCAAGTGTCCTTTATATTAAGATTACACATTTTTGTGTCTATAGTAATTTATTAGTTAGATAAGGGTAAATTCATTTGTTCAAAATATTGCATTTAAGCTTCTTTCAGGAGTATATTTTCATGGAGACTTCACAATTATTTTATTCTTTCATTCTGACTTCTTTTATAAGATAAATAATAATTGCAGTATAATTAATAGAATTAAACAGAATTCTTTTTTCATTTATAAGTAACCCATACAAAGGAAGGGTATAACATGTTATAAAATATGATGAGCATATTGTGCAGGTAAGATGTAGGTTTAGATACCTATACCCGTAAGTTTTTATAGATACCTTTTTGCATTAAAGCTTTTTTCACATACTCTTGGAGGCCCGGAACCTTTTTTTTCTTTCACTCTAAATTCTTTATAAGATAATTAACATGTAATAAAAAAATGGAATTTATTCCATTCAAAAGTAACATATACAAAGCATGGGTATTACTGTTACGGCTAGTTATAAAATATATGAAGCATATTGTTTGGATAAAATATAATAAAACATATGGCACCCATGCCCCATGGTAATGCCCACAATTTTTTATATGTATTAGTATTACCCATGCCCAGACCCAAATCCATTTGATGACTAAAAATCGTACTCATGGCGAGTAATTTGTATGCACCCTTTGGATCCAAATTCAAGTCTCGTCCCTAATAATAATATAGTCAGATAAAGTAGTCAAGACCTGTTGCCATGTGGTATCAACAGGTGGCTGTCTCCGAGCATCACCAGCGTCAAAATCCAGAACCCCATAATCCCTCAACCGAATCTGTGCAGCAATAACTAAAATCAGAGATTTTTCGAAGAAAAAAAAATTAAATGCATGGTAAAATGTTTAACAAGATACATATTCTTCAAGATGAGACGAACCCGAAGGAAGGCGCGGATTCTTTGCAAATTTCCAACACCACCACCAAGAGAAGCCTACATTAGATAAAAAAAGAATTCAGAAATTAAGTGTTGATACAACAAATAAAAATCAATGCATGCTCTCGTATGAATAGACCACTTGAAATTCTGAATAACACGTTACTTGTGCGGGATGATTATGTATAGTATCCATGATGTATTTCTCATGTCCCCACTCAAGGTGGCGCCTTGCCCCAATAATCAATGACATCCTTTTGGAAACACGTCGCAAGGTTGAGTCCTCATCCATCAGCATCTGTTTCAATTAGCCAAGTCTAGAAAATAAATACAAATGTTTACTTCATGACAGGTAGAACCAATAAAGTTGCAAGCAAAAGTTTCTCTTTCTGTTTTGCTTGTTAACAGTATACAACAACAAGTACAACCTGAACAAGGTGCCATATCTTTCGCATCGTTACTGATTTTCCACCACCAGCATCAACGCCCAAACTTTCGTATGCACCCTTGAAAGTTGCGGCAAGCTATCAAGCATAGAAAAGTTATTATGAAAATTAGCGTACATACATATAAATACAGAAAGGTGAATACTAGTAAGAACTTTTGGGAAAGGATCTCAAAAACAAGAAAGCATTGCTTATACTCAAAATGATGTTGTAACAGTATTGAATTAAAAGTTTATACATTAGCTTCATGCAAATCACAATGTTGATCTGTTAGGTACTGAGTTTGGGCTCAAGCCCAACTGATGTGCTTACTAGGAGAGTTAGTTACATAACATTGGGTGAGGGGGCTAGTTTGTTAGAGAAATGTTAGTTATATAAAGGATAGGGATAGCAATTGAGAGGGGTATTCACCATTATTTAGTTAGAATCTTGTAATTTGGGCAGAAAGAGAGAAATGTCTCTTCTCTGAGGAGCTTTTGCTCTGGGAGTATAGGGATCATTCTCTGTAATAGTTCTCCTTATTAATCAATAATACAATTTCTATTTCTCTTGAATTTGGGTTCATAACATGATCACTGAAGTCATGAACAGGCTACACCATCTACTAGGTTTTTGATCTAATATAGAGCTCTGAAAGTAGGGGACTTACTTTAAATGGCAATCCGGACTGCCTTGCTCTATTCAGATTTTTAACTACTTCAGCATAGACAGATGCCTTTTTATCTGCGATTGGTCTACTAGTCATGGGAACAATCTCCATGCTGCCAGAAGAGACTTGTGGAGTAGAAGCCATAGACACAATCTGACCAGGGCGGGTACCCACATTGCTATTAGCAATCATGTTTGTCCTTGGTAATGTTGAAATCCTGCTTAAACTCTGAAGGAAATCACGCTTTTCTTTTTGCCAATCCTCCTGTCAAAAACATTAAATGCTACTGAGCAGTAAGAAGGTTGAGCCACATAATATCAAGAACAAATAAACATATTTTCATGACCAATATAACAATGCAATAAAATACTCATCCCAGTTATAAAATTGCAAATATGATATATAGTGATTTACTTACTTCACTATGCTACTTCATTTCATATTGAAGTTCCACATATTAGCCTAAGCATATTTTATAGAAAAACAATCAGCCAAATGGGATGATTTGATAGGTGAGAAGTTTAAGCAGGTCAGCAAACCTCATTGCCAAAGTCAAAATTATGGAAAACTATCAAGTTGTATAAAATATAAATTAAACAAAAACTACGCTTTACATAATTTTTTTTTCTATTCATTTTTAATATTGGATTTTCTAAAAGAATGTGAGAAATTTTCATAGACAGAGGAAACAAGGATTACAAACAAGGTTCACCGAAAAAGGATATATCCTCGTCAAAAGGTATGCAAAAACAACCAATCTTATTATAGTTCAATAAATCCCTTCAACTCCTTTGTCATAATCTTGTTCCCATATCCACACAAAAATATAAGGAGTGATATTTCCTTTTGAAAATTTAAGGCTTTTGACTACAATCAAATAAATTAAGAAAATAAAATAGGCACATCCATAAGATGTCTTATTTTCAGCAAAGCAAGAAAAGATAGGACACATTGAGTATCCAAAATAATGGTTTACCAAAACTTACCCCAATAACTCTTATTTTATGAATAGCTTAGCAAAACGCATTACAAAAGATGTCTCCAGTAATAACCAATAATTACACAGAATACAGAAAAAATCATGGTGTGCCATGACATGAAAGGTAAGATTACACTAACCTCCAAAACTTTCATCATATAATCATTGAAGCTCCTAAGGTTATCCTTCTGAGCTTCTTGGACAGCAGAGACCATTGCCATTTCATGAACCTGAGAACGAAAAAGAGTATTCCATATTGTCATAATTCTATTCAGAAAGGACTATGTCAAGTAAAAAGTAAGGAGACTTAATTGGTTTCCCATAACAAGGTACATAACTTCACATACAAACACTGAACTAGTTTTGCTATGCTCATAAAAAAAGGGGGGGAACATGCTACAATACCACACTCATCAACAAAGGACAGCTCTTTTTTTAAGATAGTTCAGAGGACAGCTCTTTAACTTTGACAAGTGATTTATTGAAAAAATCAAACATCCTATTCAGAACTCCGACATTATATTTTTCATTGATTTTTGTGAACACTTTTGCTGGAGAAAAATAAAAGCAAACTCAAAAGGGTAGACTTAGAGCATATGATACCTAACACGCATAAAAACTATCCAAATTGAATCAAACTGATGTCTAATAATGATTCAAAAGTGATAACTAAATCCAAGATGGATAACAAGCAATTTGAAAGTGGAAATTACCTGCTGCAGATACTCTTCGACGCTTGTTGCCTCAACAGGAAAAACATCCTCAAAAGTTGTCTTACAAAACAACAAAAACAGGTAAAGGGCACAGCATTAGCAAAAAAATATATGAGTTGAAGAATTTAAAGAAGCACAACAAAAGCAACTAAGTTTGTAATTTGATGTAAACTTCCAACAAAATTATGTTTACATCCAATTAGGTTATATCAGGAAAACAAGGAGGTCTATACAACTTAAAGTATGGTTATATCAGGAAAGTCTATGCAAGGAATTCTATCCAAATAGGTTATATTAGGAAAACAAGGAAGTTTGTGCAACTTTAAGTATGGCTGCTCAAAAAATAAAAATAATGAAAACTAGTATGCTGTGCATAAAATATAGTATAAGGGCAAATAAATAGAATAGTACAATCCGAGAAAAGGCAAAGATGTTAAATGTAAAAATGATTGCAAAGTTTATGTTAAGTGGTACCTTCAACTCAAATGACTTCAAATCCCTTGCAAGCTGCTCTGCATTTATACCCTCACGAGCAAGAAGCCTGTATATGTGAGTGCAAAATAAATAACAGAAATTATTACACTAATTGCCTATATGCTGTCGTGAATTCATGCAACTTTAGCTTTAAGAAAATGATGGAAGGGAGTCTATTAGGACATGTATGATGGCTCCACATGCCCTATTAGGAATAATGTAAAACAAAAGCAATGCCCCTACTGAGAAAGCAAAAAAAACATTTGAAAGAATAATAATGTATCATAATCAAAGAAATTGGTTCCACATTCAGTGCAGCCAGAATTGATTCTAAAGGTGTAAAATTGATTTTGACATGTTTGGTTGCTCTCGAGTAAAATTGATGATTTTGACATGTTTGGTTGCTGTCGAGTAAAATTGATTTGATTCTATAAGCCAGGATTTGTAGCTTTAATTCTAAACGTGATTTTTAACTGAAATTTAATTCTCAACTCACTTTTACGTAAATGTATCCAACCAAACATAAATCCTTTTCAATTCATTCAACTCATTTTAAGTAAAATCAATTTTTGTCACTACAAAACCAAACATACACTAAAAGCAATCCAACTAAACTAGAAACTGACCAAAACATAATAGAACAACTTATGAACAGAATAAAAATTTCGCATTAACAACAACTAAAGAGTACCTAGTTGCAGCAATGGACTGTGACGGTGCCTCAGCTCTTACAGTCTTGGATTTAAGCTTCTTCGATAACGCTTCTAGTTGATCCAAGTTCCTCTAAACAACATTCAAAATCATAAATCCCCAAAATCATAGTAAAAATAAAAAATTATTTCAATTTCCACAATCAAAAACAATTCTAACTAACAGAAAGTAATAATTATTCAATTATTAAATCGAATTGAAGCTAAGCATAGTTGAAAATCAAAATGCATATAAACTTGACCTAAAAAAAAAGAACAGTGAAAAAATGGTGCGATTGAGAGAACCTGAAGAGGAGGGAACTGAGCAGAAGGAGCGGCTTGTTCGAGAAGCTTGGAAGAAGAGTGAAGTAGATCGGTCCAACTGGATAAATCTTCGTTCGCCATGGATGAATCTTCAGCGAGTGAGTTTACAGCGACGCGAAAAGAAGAAGAAAGGGTTTTGGAGGTTATTTTCGTTTTCGTTTTCGTTCTTAAGCCCTAAATTTGAAAAGCAAGGTTCAGGTTCTGGAGGATGGAGATGAACCGGTAAATGTTATTGTAGGGTTTATTTTGGACCGGATTCAAACCGAAAGGAAGGAAATAAAACGTTACCTTAATGATCAGTTAAACATAAAAAAGTGATCAAATACAATACAATAGTAATAAATTATTTTTCCCTCAAAAAAAAAAAGTAATCAATTATTTTCTTACCCCTAAAAACAATATTTTCTTTACTGATTGAATCATCGTTCATCGATAGTTTTACTATTCAAAATAATAATATTTAATTTTATATGTTTTGATTTTGCTTATAGAATTAATTTTAGTCTTATTGTAATGCACATTTTTTGTCTGACCATAATCATGTTCTATTATGTTTTTCAAAATAATATATTTACCGATGATATTGTTCAACCGCTCTATTGAAGTCTCATGTCTTCATCTATCGTATTGTGTGAGATTATAAAATATAGACCGTCACCGCTTTAAACTTGCTCTGTTTAAATTCTTATGTCATTGTTCTAATTTTTAAATGGTAAAAGAACAAGCTTTAATTTTACGCATGAGAAGATTCATTTATAAATATTTTATTTTAGTTAACATTGTGAGAACACCTCTATTGAGTATATTATTACTTGAAAAGTTCTAAGAAGACAAACAACAATTCGTAGATTGATTTGGTAGTTGTTTGTTTGAATTGAACTGAGCTGCATATTGAATTGAACAAGTTGAATCACGGTTTGTTCAATCTATATCTTTTTTTACTTTTTTTTTTTTTAAATAAGACTTTTCAATATTTTTATCTGCTTGTTTGTCATCTAGTCTAGTAACATTAACCCCAAAAGTTTGTACCCAATTTTTGAAACATTTTATTTGTCGACCGTAGTTGATTTGGGTGTTAAGGAGTAAATTCATTCTAAATAAGCAGAAAAAACAAACAAAAACTACCAATGGACTAATTCCCCATCATGATCCAAAGATAGTGCATCCAAAATAAAGTAAGAAACACTGTCGAAGACGATATTATTATTAGTTATTACCTATTTGAAGATTGTAAACTAGCTTTAGCAAACATATCCGCTTTGAATGCACTTTGTTCTTTCCATCATGGATTTTGATTATGATATATGGCAAAGTCAGAAGAGAGTAGTGTGTGCACACTCACAAGTTGAAACCAACCTCGCGTCCCACATGGTTTATGTCACCCACACCACACTAGGTGTCACCGTGGCCATAACTTCAAAAACAAATTTGGAAAAAACATAGCTTCATTTTGTTTATTTGCAGTCTGCACCCGTGGTCAATTTATCTTTGTCCCCTTTAAAATATAATATGATAAAACTACGACATAAGTTATTTAACTGAATTTAAAGTTTTAATTATGTTTCGCATTTTCTTTCAAGTCAAATTAGTCTTTTTATGTTTAAAAAGTCAATGACATTTGGACTAAAATTCATTTTGATCTAGGGCTAAAATTTATCTTGATATATGAATCTCATCAAAAGTCTTACTTGACAATTCAAAAAAGTAAATTATATCTTCAATTCACCGGGATAAAATCTAAATTATTATCATAATAATGATCCTTACAATATCAAATCCATTAACATTAAAATGATATTTTTTTTTATCAAAGACTATTAGAAAAGGACAAATGAAAACAAAAACAAATGAAATACCAAGCCCCATGGAAAGAGGGATGCATAAGGATTAAAACACAGATCAATAGATTGAATCAAAGTAATTACCATAAGACAACTAGAGTAGAGAAAACAATGGTCCAAGAAATATCCCTTGTCTCTCTATAACCAGGGGCCAAGAAATGGACAAAACATAAAAATAATTGCAAGGAGCTCAGCTCTAATATGTTTGTGGAGATGCAGAAAACCCTTAATCCAATTATCATGAGTTATAATAATGCCTCTAAATTCAAAATGCCCCTCAGCACTACTACCATCCACATTCATAGTTATCGCGATCACTTTTGAGGGATGACATTGTAATTGTACCCATCTTTGCATATTTTTATTAGATTAATAACATCATTGTTCTTATTTAACAACGACTAATCCCCTTGACAAAAAAGAAAACAATGACTAATCCCCATTAAAAAATATGTTGAACGTGCAAGATGAGTTATCCTTCTCAATCATGTTTTTTCGTACACAAAAGTCATAATTTGAACTATCGACCAATTTCATTAAGATATCCGAATCCGCATCAACCAACCAAAGTTTGTTAATATATTTGACTATATTAGTAATAATTGCTTTATAAACATCAGTGTTTAATATAGATGAGAATAAATAATTTGCACAAGTCAACTGACGTTACGTAGTTAGAAAACATGTGATTCGTGTCGTACTAGATTGTGATTGATAACTTAGTTGTGAATGTAACTATGTAAGTACCTTTATACACACTTTTCGAGTCTTTGATTTTTTTACCCTAACAAACATCCTCTGCTTAACTCATTACCCTTCACTTTGTATTTATGATATTAGTGAATATATCAATGTTAATTAGGTTAATTTGACAAAATAGTCTTACCTATACTTTATTTATACATTTTGTTCAATCATGAGAGAAGTTCACAAATCTTCACATCGAACTTTACATATTTAGATAAGTCATCTCATTCATATGTTATTTTACATCTATTTTTTCATAACTAACGCAATACTTTTACTCAAAATTAACATATTAACATACCCACCATTAATTTATTTATGTGTAGATAATAGTAATAAACTAATAATATGATTTTGAAGAATAAGTATGAGTGAGTGATTGACAACCAATTAAGAAAGAAAAAAACTTGGTGCATTTTCTGAGGTTCTCTTTAACTAAATTCACATTGATTTACTCAAATTCATAATTTTCATAAAATTTGTTATATTAAAAAAATTTAAAATGATTTTTTTATTTTTTAATATAACAAATATTTTTATTAAGAGATATGGACCTAGTTTGGCTTGTTATGGTTATGATGACCTTTTCTGTACACTCCTATAATTAACCACTTGGTCACTAATTTCTCCACCAACTGCCCCATCCTATCTTTTTATTTATGAGTTGAAGAAAAGATCAAAACACACACAACATAATTAACAAAGATAAAGTCATAGCCATATAAATATCACTAACTACTATATCAAAACATTGTCAAAGTTAGAAAGAAACAAAGATCCAGAAACAACAGTGAAACCAGACATGGAAGGTTTACAAAGATCTGCAGTATCATTCAGAAGACAAGGTTCATCAGGGTTTGTTTGGGATGATAGGTTTCTTCAAGAAGAAATAAACAAGATGAACCAGAATCAGAATCAACAAGAACAAGAAGACAAAGATGAGATCAAAGAGATGAACCGTGATGCAGCATCACCACAGCTTGGACCAATCAATACTGTTCAGAGAAGTCGTTCTAACGGTGGAGGACGTGGTTACCGTACCGGAAAAGTTTCTCCGGCGATTGAGCCCCCGTCTCCTAGGATTTCTGCTTGTGGGTTTTGTGGTGCTTTTAGGAAAGTAGGGGAGAAGAGGAAACCACCTAAGCATCGATCAAGGTAGTTTTTTTTTTACTGTTTTGTTGTATTTGTCGGTGGTTTGAAGCGGTGGTTGAAGTTACGGGAGATGGGATATTCCGGTGACTGTGCAAGGTTTATGCTCTTTTGTGTAATGGTAATTACTCAATTAATTAGTTAATTTAGGTTTGTGGGGTATAGTATAGTACCTAGTGGTTGAGTTCATCATGAATTCGTTTTGTTATGATTATTAGTAATTAAGATTTAAGAACATAATGATTATGAATCATGTTTTATTTTTGCTTTTGCTCACTTTATTATCAAAGCCTTTGTTTACACCGTCTACAATTAAAAGTTTCGACTATCTTCGAGTATACTCCCTCCCTCCAGTTTCAAATATAGGAAAAAATTTCTTTTTTAGGTTCACTGAGAAGTTAATAAAGAAATCTTTTCTTATATTTGAGACCGGAGGGAGTACATCCTCTAGCAAAAATCAATATTTTAGATTCATTCATTAAATGATGTATGTGGTCTATAATAAAGATCATATACATCATTAATTAAATGAAACTAAAGTATAGATTTTCACTTGTAATAGTGACCGAAGAGTGTATATACTATACTATATTGGGAGCTGAATTATAGTAATGGAGATGAAATTGAGAGGACCTCTTCTCATAGCTAGTTGAAATTGAGAGGATCTCTACTTATATATAGCTAAGTAAATTGTAAGTACCGGATAGACAGACATAAACCTAGTCTCAAAATCTTAGTTGAACTTGAGTCAAGTCAAGATCTTCTCAATTTTTGTATCCTCTCCATTTCTTCACTGGGAGAGATATAGACTTAAAAAAATTGGAAAAAGTAAAAAATAATTAATAATGGTGTGATTCACTATCTATTTTATGTGTCTATCTCTCTCCAAATTGTGTACTTCCATTTATTTTATGGAATGAAGAGGATCCTAACTCGTTGAACTTGGGCATGCAACAACATTGATTAGTGAAGTTTGCCGTTCATTTGGGTCCCACAGGATTTAAAGTATTAGTTTCTGCAGTTGCACGTGGAGAAGATAATTGATTCATGCAAAAAATAAAAAATAAAATCTTAATTCAACTGATAAGAAAACATCGATATTGTTAGGCCAAACACGATAAACAAAGGATGAATTTCAATCTACCACTTGTGCGTGTGAATTGTCGATAATTATTGTCATTTTATTTAGGGTTAATTAAGTTTTTAGTCCCTATAAATATTCACAGTTTTGTTTTTAGTCCCTATAAAATAAAATCACACTTTTTAGTCCCTATGACATTTTCTTTAAGCATTTTAGGGACCAAAACTGTTGATGGAAATTTTTGACAGGGACTAAAAGTGCTGATAGAAAATTTTATAAGAACTAAAAATGTTGATGGAAAATTTTATTAGGACTAAAAAGTGTGATTTTATTTTGTAGAGACTAAAAACAAAACTGTGAATATTTATAGGGACTAAAAACTTAATTAACCCTTTTATTTATCTATCAATATTGTTACAATATATTAGTTTAAGCATCCAAACAATTTAATTTATGTAATAATTTTTAATGTTAGTATACGCAAACGTAAAAAGTTTACTGAGTTGATTCCAGAAGAAGTTTATTGAGTACACAAGCTTATCATGAACATTTGTAAAATGACAAATTCTATGGTATACCTAAATATTTGAGTGTATTGATACAACAAATCAATAAATTAATAGTTAAATGTGTTATTTTTTTAAGAGAAAATTTGTTTTCTATCACCTATAATTATAATAATTAAATCTTATTTACCAAAAATGTTAACGAAATAAAAATTTAATTTTTCTGAATTTTTAGTACTCATAATAGAGAGTTTTGATTTTTTTTACAACAAAATGTAAAAAAAATTTGTATGATTTTTATAAACAATGAAATGAAATGATATTTTTTCTTATAAAATGACATTTTCTAAAATATAAATATTAACAAATAACTCTTTATTTCATAAAAATAATGGTTAATTTAAAATTTTTTAAAATAAGAGTACCGATACACCTTAATTTATGGGTGTACTGTAGAAGTTCCCTTGTAAAATTGTTTATCTAAACGAACCAATTTAATCCCAAGAAAGAACTTATGATCTTTTGATGTCGTTAATTGACTCACTCCGCTACAGTACAACCGATGATATAGAAGAATTCAAGCAGCAGACAACCTAGCTATAAGTATTACTACATATTTTCCAATGTTTAATTAATTAGAACAAATATTTTCTCAAAAAAGAAAAGAATTGATTAGAACAAACATGTGATACAATGGCACTTTTCTTAAAATTCAATTTTCATTGACAGTACAAGATATAACTAGAAAAATTGAATTTAATTAATTCAATTTATACAACTTTGGAACAATTTGAAAATTACAAAAATGAAAAGATTCATTTTGAATAGCAAAGGGCTATTAATCAAGTGCAACAGACGAGCATTACAAGGAGGTATGAGAACTCTCAATAGTTTCTTAAACAACGAGTTATATTTACCTACGATTGGTGCTAGTATTGATATGTTTGAGGCAATGAAAGAAAAAAATAACTCTACTAGAATTTAGAGTATAGACATTATTTATTTTTTCTTTGAAAAAGAATTAAATTAAGAAATATTTATGGTAACCATTCATGCAGATGAAATTAGTAAAATTATCCATGAACATATTGAGCAATATAATACCGAAGTAAAAATTGTAAATACGGGTACTGTACTTCAAGTAGGCGGCAACATTGCTCGTATTCATGGTCTTGATGAAGTAATGGCAGGTGAATTAGTTGAATTTGAAGAGGGTACCGTAGGCATTGCTCTGAATTTGGAATCCAAAAATGTTGGTGTTGTATTAATGGATTATGGTTTGATGATACAAGAGGGAAGTTCGGTAAAAGCAATAGAAAGAATTGCTCAGATACCGGTAAGTGAGGGTTATTTGGGTCGTCAGAGAGTAACTTTCTTCCAAATCACAACATAATAATATAAAGTGGAATTGAAGAACACTACTCCAGTGAAGAAAAACAAAGCAATTTCAAAGTTCTCAGATGCCTTAATTGTCTCCGTATGAATTTATTTCATTAAGGGCACTTGATATTTTCTTCATGAAAAAAAGGACACTTGATAAGATATTACGGTTTTATAGCCTTATAAAATATGTTCTAATCTTTTGTTTAAATAAATGTTGTAATCTTTGCCAAGACAATATATTGCATGATACATAAATTTTGGTACGATAGCATGTGCGACCGAATTATTGCATGGGTATTTCATAATTTATGATTAAGCATGTTAATATTATTACAATTGTATTGTACTATTTATTATTAAATCAACTTTTTTATTTGGTATACTTTATTTTTGTATATTACGGTTGATAAGATCCGTGCGGAATGGTCTAGTTGAGTTTAGATGTTACTATCAAATATTAAAAAAAAATAAAAAAAATCAGAGTTCAAAATAAATAAACTCATAAACCTAAGACAAGTGTCGAATGTATGTGGTGGTGTTTTTTTGGCCTCATATGGTTGTTGGTTGGTTGATTTAGGAGTACATCCGTACTATAATAATGAAATGCTACGAAACAATCAGTTTAAACTCTTGTTAGATTTTGACAGAAAGTGTTCAGTTCAGCAGGTACTGTCTGTTATTGAAGAACCTCGTTGGTTAGAATGAGATCTTCTTCTTTTATTTCTATATATGTTATTATTACCATCTCCATTGTACTTGTTCCTTTACTCATCTACCATGCACAAGCACAATCACAACCACAAGGACTTGACTCTATTATCAAACTCCCACGTTCTGGGTCAACCCGAACCAGATCCAAATCCAGGCGGGTTCTTTCTATCACTCATTTTGGTGCCATAGGTGATGGTTTTCATAATGACACTCAGGTACTATGATACTGTTTTCCCTTGTTTCCTTGTTTTTTGTTTGAATTTGGACTTTGGAGGCTTGAGGTTTGAGTTTATTTGATGCTGTTGGTACAATTTTGTTAATGATTTTTATCATGTACAAAATGTAATTGTTGTTCAATCACAAATGCATTCATAGTCCACAAGGAAGGATGTTTTTGTAAGTGGGGTGCTTCTTTTTAAGATTCATAGCCACTCTGAATGTTAGATAATTTGTCTCATAGAGTTAGATATAGGATAAGTAAATTTTAGAATCTTCATCAATGATAAGTTGTTACCATGATATATTGATAAACAGGTTGCTAACTTTTCTATCTATCTTTTCAGGCCTTCTTGAAGGTTTGGGAAATTGCTTGTTCTCTTTCTGGATTCATCAATATTGTTTTTCCATATGAAAAAACTTTTCTTGTCAGTCCAATTGACATTGGTGGACCGTGTCGATCTAAGATCACTTTGAGGGTAAGCACCAAGAGTGTGTGAAATCTACCGGATTTTAAACAAATTTCTGTCATATGCATCTTTCAATTCTTGAATGAAATGTGTCGTATTGAAAATGTTTATTTACTTTTGACTATTTATTATTGGTTTTATAGATCATAGGAACAATAGTTGCACCACGAGATCCTGACGTATGGCATGGTTTAAATAAGCGCAAATGGATTTACTTCCACGGGGTGAACCACCTTTCTGTAGAAGGTGGAGGGAGAATAGATGGAATGGGACAGGAATGGTGGTCCAGATCTTGCAAGATCAACTCCACTAATGTATTGCTATCTCACAAACTTATTTTTGTATGTAGTTGAAGTTTATTCATCAGTTTAACGAAGTGATAATGACTTCAAAATCTCCTTTTGCAGCCATGTCTTCCTGCTCCAACGGTTAGTGGCGCTTCAAAATATGGAGCAAAACAGTTCATTTATCTACTCTGATGATACATTAGTTATGAATCTATTAGCTGAAATATGAAACTTCATGTGTAGGCCCTGACTTTTCATAAATGCAAGAGTATCAAAGTCAGAAACCTTATGGTGCTAAATAGCCAAAAAATGCACATCGCATTCACTAGCTGTATGCGGGTTGTTGCATCACGTCTCAAAGTATTAGCACCTGCCTCCAGCCCTAATACTGATGGAATCCACATTAGTGCTACAAAGGGTGTTGAGATTAGAGATAGTGTAATTAGAACAGGTGTGTTATCCTCAATCTAATGCAGTACTAGCGTTACTCATATTGGAAGATCTCAGTGATAGTTTAACATCTTATTTATTTTAAGGAGAATGCTAACCATTGCCCTTGGCATTGGTTAAAATACTAAAATAAGTAAGTTTATATCGAAAAATGGTTTAATTATTGCTCAGAAAAACATAAAGACTTGTATTTCCAAGACAATGTTTCTATTAATGGAATCCTTAACCATTGCCTTTAGGGCACTGGTTAGCAAGACCCTTATTTTAAATAGTAATAACATGTTAGTGTTTTAACAGTCAATCACATTTCAGAAATCATAGATACATGTTTTAGTAAAATATAGGATAAGCAGAAAGAAACTAGCGTAACAACGGATAAACTTTGAAGATATAAGGGCAGCCCGATGCACTAAAGCTCCCGCTTATGCAGTGTCCAGGAAGGGGTCCCACCATTTGGTGTATTGTATGCAGCCTTATCCTATTTTTTACACAAGGGACTGTTTCCAAGACTTGAACGCGCGACCTTTCAGTCACGTGATAACAACTTTACCGTTGCGCTAAGGCTCCCCCTACTTTGTAGGCATCTTAGAAGTTTTTAAGTTTTATGATTATCATTATTATTTTTGAATGTTTGGAACTAGTTGAATATGATATGCATGTCATTCCCTATATGATATTTTCAATTGTGTAGCTTTTAAACTTTGGAAAAGTTTAAAGTTGTAAGGGAGAGAGGGAAAAAGGCATGTGCAACCAACCTGAACTGAACAAGAAACCAACAATAATGTAACATTGAAACACCATAAAAATGTGTAAATCATTTATAAGATCAGAGAAATGTGTAACATTGAAACACCATAAAAATGACTACTTTCATTACCGTTTTGTAGAAGTTCCAGAATAAACTTAATGATCAAGTAATGTGTCAGAAGACAAACATTTCACTGCATTATGTCCCATTTCAGGTGATGACTGCATCTCCATAGTCAGAAATTCTTCACGGGTCTGGATCCGAAATATTTCCTGCGGTCCAGGTCATGGCATAAGGTGAAAGTAATGTTCACTTTTAGTTCATTAGGATACCAAGTAGTATAGATTGTATAATTCTTAACCGATACTTGAACCTATTTTCAGCATTGGTAGCTTAGGAAAATCAAACGTATGGGAGAAGATTCAAAATGTAATTGTTGATGGAGCTTATCTTTACAACACTGATAATGGGGTGAGAATCAAAACATGGCAGGTAACTTTCCTCGTAACCGTATCATTTTCATTCTCATTATATTTCACCCAGTGATGACAAGTCTATTGAGTCGAGCCAAATTTTCTTTAGGGTGGGAGTGGTTTTGCCTCCAAGATCATATTCCAGAATATCTTAATGGAAAATGTGTCCAATCCAATAATAATAGATCAGTACTACTGCGATTCACGACATCCATGCAAGAATCAGGTATTGAATTTTAAGATATTTTTGCAGGGTTTTTTTGTATGTCTGCATGCTCATGTACTGACACTATTAATAGTCAGTTATTTTTTTGAGAGGATAGCCTATATAGTTTTGAATGATTTGTAGAATATAATAGCTGATTTCACAATTTCCATCGATTATAATCATGTCAGTGACACACATTCCTGTCAATCTCCAACAAGGATCAAATTAATGAAGTTTCATAATAATTTAATTCAACTGAAGATATTATGCTGTAAAAATTTAATGTCATGGATCGTGAATCGTGATGCAGACTTCTGCTGTTCAAGTGGGGAACATATCCTTCATTAATATTCTAGGAACTTCGGCCACCGAAGAAACCATTAAATTTGCTTGCAGTGATGCTTCTCCATGCGAAGGACTATATCTGGAAAATATTTTTCTTCGATCATACTTTGGAGGAAATACAAGATCATATTGTTGGCAAGCTCATGGTTCTGCTCAGGGTTATGTGTACCCTCCTGCCTGCTTTTCGACAAGTAGTGATTTAATTAGACAGAATGTCTTGTTAGAGCCAAATCCTGCTATTAATTCTGTCTGAACAGAAGGTATTTTGTACATAATAAAACAAGTAGATGAACTCCTTGATATCTATTTTACAGGGTATTCAAGGTCTTGTTAGAGTCATATGGTGATAAGTGTCTGTATTCATAATCCATATGAATGCATGCACTTGCATTATTGAATTTGAACTATTTTCTTGGTAGTGTTATCTTTTTTACAACGTAGTTCCAGTTATCTGTTCTGTCTCGTGTAATCGCTAACGTCGATTGAATGAATGCCTAAAAAAAAAAATGCTAAATCGTAAGGTAAAAACAAAGTTGACAAAAAACAAGTTAAAACTAATTTGAATGGTTTTAAACAACTTGTGTACCAACTTCATCCATTGTAAGAGCAAATTCTCCTGCATCTCCATAGGATCACTTCTATGGAATAAGTTGCAAATCACACTCATTAATATATTCATGCCATAAGAAAAGATAGAAAAATACTTATTTTTACTAAATCAAAATTACTGCAAGAAACATAGAAAGTTACGTGATATAGTTCTTTTTCATCTATTCATCTTGTTTTCTTGTAAAATTTTGTGTTAGGTCTAACTCAATCTTACGAAAACAATTTGTAAGGTGAGACCGTCCCCACATATAAATATATGCTTAAGTCATATGTTTTTTAATGTGGGACTTTTAACACACTCTTCATGCGAAGATTTGGAGTTTGACCCGATAGCGAAATGGATTCAAGGTTTTTCATGTTTTTGCAACTGTGACATAAACACGTCATTTTTTAGTACATCATGTTTTTTAAATATTGTAATCTTCTGGTTTCAATTACATCCTCTTAAACACCAATTTTTTTTTTTTTTTTTTACAGTAAACACGTCTTCAATTTAATAAAAATAATTGCTATGATGTTTTAAGTACGGGTATTTTTATTATGTAGAATAGTTGGTGTTCCTTTATTTCATTAGACAAAATGTCTTGTTAGAGTTAAATCCTATTATTCATTAAGTCTGAATAGAAGATATTAACGATTAGATGAAGCTCTTGATATCTACTTTGCAGGGTATTAAAGGGAAAGTCTGATATGGTGATTGTTAAATAAAACATCAGTTTCTTATTAAATAAAAATAGTTTTGCAGCCATATTCTCTCTATTACGTTCTATTCTTTTATATTCTTCCTGTTATTCAAAACTAGAAAACTACAATGACTTGTGTTGAATAAGTCAGAAGATGCGAACAAGAGGTATAAACAGCCAACTATGCCTGAATGGCATAATAAGAAAAGCTCAGCAAAATCAGTATGCCTATTATTGAATGAAACTTAATTTTAATGAATAGATAAGAAAGTAATAGCAGATTGCAACAGGATAATACTAATTTGAGGAAATTTACTAATGATTTGAATCAGATGCTCTTAATGGATCAGATTCTGGACTACATTATAAGGTCTACAAACGTCAACTTTTCACTAATGTTTTGAATCAAAGGCAGCTCCAGTTTTAAGCTCAGGGGCCAAGTTTGAGGCACCCACGGCACGGGCAAGAGACATATTGATGTTTTCCCAACTTCTGAAAGTTCTAGGTACCATCTTATCAACATATAGTGTTCCATCTAGGTGATCGCACTCATGCTGTAAAATCCGAGCTTGCCAACCAGAAGCATTTATTTTGATTGGCTCACCATATCGATCAAAACCTTCAACCTCAACATCAAGGTACCGCTCTACCACAGTTTGAAATCCATGAACACTGCAAAATGTTATTGCAAATGAAGTTAGTGTAACCTGGACATATGTAGTTATGCACACATTATTGCCCCATAATAAATCACACAAAACTCACACATGCATATGGTTGGTTGTAATTTGATGATTTGGTTGTAATTGCTTCAAAATTGATCCCATCAAATTTTCCTTATAATGCCAAAGTAAGTCAGAAAAGAACCTGGTCTCATAAAATTTCAAGACATCACTAAAGAAAGGGCTAACAGTATACTATCAAGAATTTAGACTGACATTTTAAATATTCAATGAAGATATACACAATTCCAAAATATGAGCATGAAAAAACGGCTTGTCAGTTTTGAAATTGCGAGTATGGAAACAAAAAATGAAAAAGTTGTAAGAAAATTATTGCCACACCTCAAGCACCCTTCAAAAAAAAGAAAAGTCCTGTTGCTCTTGATCTTTAGCTTGGGATTCAGAATCAGAATCACCTGCGACAGTCAGGAGAAGTAGAGAACTATATTAATGTGTATTATTCAAGTAACAAATCTCATACAAAACTAAACTATAAAAATGTCCTTTCAATGGTATCTTTTTGTTCAAATATCTTATGGCCAAACATTACATACCAAAAGATCAAAAGGTCTTCTATCTATTATTTTGTTCACCTCGTCGGTGTAGTCACTAAGATTTTCTTTTGGTTCCTCCAAAACAATTATCTGCATACATAATAGACACAGATAAACATTATTTTTAGTACTACAACAAACAAACTATGCAACACAACACCAACACTTAGGGGGTGGGAATAGGCTAGGCTTTGCAAAGCCTGCCAAATTTATGAAGATTCAAAGGAAGAAGATGAGGAACATCTTCATCATATTTCTGAATTTTTTCATTTTTAATAAAAATATAATTTTAAAAATAAAATTATGTATTTTTTAATAAAAAAATGAGAAAAAAGATGTATATGTGCTTTTAAGAGAGATAAATGACCTAAACGGGAAACAATAAAGATAAAGGATCAAAGTGTTACAAATAAATAAGATTAAGGACCCTTAATGTAATCTTGCCTTAATTATTATATTTAGGTGTTCAATCTTAATTAATTTAATGTAATCTTGCCTTAATTATTATATTTAGGTGTTCAATCTTAATTAATTTACACTACAGGACTGGCTTAGAACAATTAAAATTTCACATCAAATTTCTTTCATCTGAATGTCCATAAATTTATCAGTTACATTCATAAAATTTCTCTTCTTTCCGTTTTGATTGTTCAATTTTGTCGTTCCAAACTGCCGCAGTTTTCAATTTTCGTGAGAATCGTCGTTCTTCGTTTGATTCCAAATATTGTGAGAATTGCCGTTATTTCTAGAACCACGTCAGGTATGGAGACTTAATTTTTCTTTTTGATTTGATTTTTCTTGGTTGTGAGGTAGTTAATTATAACAATTGATTAAGTCATCTGTTGTACTTTGAGGACTGCTAGCAAGTGTTGCCGCTGCGATGTTGTGGGAGTTTCCTAGCATTTTTTCGGTTGCTGTTGAAATGGTTATGTCATGAGGCTTTTGTTCTATTGTTTTGATTTAAAGGCTTTGACTGATAGTGAGGCAGGTCTATGCGTATTAGCATATTTTATTAGGTTGACTGCTTAAATAAAAAAAAGCAAGTCACGATACCGATACCTGATGCGGTTCTAGAAACAACGACAATTCTCACTATAATTGGAAATTGCGGCAGTTTGGAACGATAAAATTGAACAATCAAAATGGAAAGAAGAATGAAAAAGAAACAAGAATCGATCAACAGGGAAGAATAAAGAAGAAGAAATTTGAATGAAGGAGATATTTTTCCTCACGTTCGGGGTTCTGGAATGGAAGAAATTTTATGAATCTAAGTGATGAATTTAAGGGTATTCAAATGAAAGAAATTTGATGTAAATTTTATTTGTTATAAGTCTTATAGTGTAAATTAATTAAGATTGAACACCTTATAATATAATTAAATAAAAATTAAAAGTTACCTTATGATTAAGATTAACTCTTTTATTTTTAGAAAAAAATAACTCATTTATTTAACATTTAATATTGCCTATGTATATTACATTTTGATTGGTTGATATCATGAGAAGGTAATTACCATCTAAACAAGAGAGGTAATGTAGACCTCACCGTTCAAATATCATTTCTATTTTGTATATTGTTTTGTTATCTTTCTTAAAAAATAAATGTATATCATCTAAAAACACATTTAAAAAGTCAAATGTATTTTATCATCCGCGGAGTAAAAATTAAATCTTAAAGAAGATTGTATTTCTTTTGCATTTAAAATGTCTCTAGTTTTTTTTTAAAGAAAAGTGCTCATAGCATATCATTATTAATAAGAGGTGTATCAATACACTTGGGTATAACAAAATGGGACTAGTTGAGAAAGTGGCTTCCTTTGCTAATGCACGAGCAACACGTTTGATTGTCTCGGACAAAACTCTACCTGGAAGCTTGTAAACTGAGTTGAGAAAAGATCCCTACAAGCTGTGATAATATGGCTGAATTCCATAACATCAGTCTGTCTTGAATGAAAAGCGTCGACTGTTGTCTTAGAATCAACCACAAAATCCACGTTGTCAAATTGTATATCATGGATCCATTGCATCACTTGGAGCAGACATGTTACTTCACCGGTTGCAACTGGGAACATAGGAGAGAAGCTCATTGTCTTTGCCAAGACAAAAGCACCATGCTCATCTCGCAAACACATACCAATTCCCGTCCGATTATATTGTGCAGAAAAGGTAGCATCAATATTGCATTTGTATCGACCCGGCTGAGGTTTCTGCCACCGATTCTGGCCTGCTGTTGCTGCTCGTTCAGATTGCGCATCCACTGTATGAGACGCCACGCTGCAGTTCACATTGCTGTTCCGCATCAGTTGTTGTTGCGCTGTCCTGCTGTTCCATTCGCAGGTTGCCAGCGAATCTGATCTGCTGTTCCTGTCAATCGAATTGGGCCTGCCACTGTATGTCCCTCCCGCGTGATTGTGTAACTACTGTCATGAGTCGTATGTGTGCTTGCTGTCCCGCTGTTTCTGTTAGCAATCTGCCAGTTCTCCACCAATTGACGTGCTCACTCTACAATTTGACCACATGATTCATTTTCATTCTTCCAAAACTTTAAGTTGCGATGCTTCCATAAACTCCACACAAGAGCGTTCTGATGACAGTTCCTGCAAAAGCATGCTGAACATCGTCCCAAAGACCGGACATACGCCATACCTGAACCGCAACTGGCCATTCAAAGAAAACATGTTCAAGGTTTTCTGCCATATGTCACAGCTCACACACGTTGTCAGGCATTGAACGCCTTTATCCTGTAACTGTACTCTAGTTGGTAAACAACCTCAACATATCCTCCACATCAGGTTCTTTAATTTCGGGGGTACTTTAAGACGCCATATTCCAGACAAATAACCCGAACATTGTAGGTGAGTAGTATCAATTAGATTCTCCACGCAAAGTCTGTACGCGCTCTTCACAGAATACATTCCATTCTTTTCCGCTCTTCACAGAAAACATTGAAAAAAAGTAACGTGTAAAGGCTTAGTAAATACATCAACCAGTTGTGATGAAGAAGGCACAGGGTGGAAGTGTATGATGCCTTGTTGAATCTTCTCTTGGATTATATGACAATCAATCTCAATATACCTAATTCTCTTGTGGAAGGTGGAGTTATGAACAAGATAAATAACAGAGACATTGTCACAATAAACTGCAGAAGGAGCATCAATGGAGCTGAGCCAAAACACTATATTCAGCCAGCTCCTGAAAACGATCTTGAGACTATGTTTTGCTTCTTAGATTTCAAAAATACCAAAGAACGAAGAAAATCATAATATCCGGTAATAGATTTTCTAGATTTGAGACAAGAAGCTAAATTCGAGTTAGCAAAACCAGAAAGTTGAGTGGAGCTGTGCAGGGGCAGATTTGAGGTAACGCAAAACACCAGTTGTAGTTTGAAAGTGAGTCAAGAGGCTTAGCAACGAGCTGAATCAATTGCTGAACTATGAATAAGATACCAGGACTTGTGGTGGTGAGGTATAGAAGCCTTCCAATCAAACAACGGTAAGCAGAAGCATCGGCATAGGGAGAGCTCCCCTCACTGCAGAGTTTATTAGACGGATTGTAGGGAGTGTCGGAAGTCCGAGAGGCAAGTAAACCACTGTCCTCAAGGAGTTCTAATGTGCACTTGCGTTAGTTAAGTGAAATACCTTATTTTTAGAGCAAGCTACCTCTAGACTATCCAAAAATCATAAGGAACAAAGGTTTTTTATTCTGAATTTACTGTCCAGCAGTGCTTTAACAGAAACAATTTCTGCATGTGCATGCAGTGATGGACTATTAATAGTTGTAGTTATTTTTTGAAGACATATCCCGTATATTTTTGAAAGATTTTATGATTCGTCTAATAAACTCTGCAGTTGGTTTCCCTTGTTTATATAATAATGTTAATGACATGTTCCTATCAATCTCCAACAAGGATTCAAAGTTTCAACTAATGTTAATATCGATGTTTTGTAATAATTTAATTTCACTTAAGTTAAATATGTTGTGACTTGTGAGTATGTAATGTCCTGCATTGAATATCATTCATTAATATTCAAAGAACTTCAGCCACTGAAGAAACAATTAAATTTGCTTGCATTGATGCTCTCCAATTTGAGAAAAGCTAAGCAAAATAAATATCCTTACAATTGAAACATATATTTAATGAATTGATCATAAAGTAATAGCTGATTGCAGTAACATATTGCACCAGAATAATACTAAAAAATTGAAGAAATTTACTAATTCCCATACTGATACCATTTCTAACTTAATGAATCAGATCCACATTATAAGGTCTACAAATGTCAACTTTTTACTAATGTTGTGCTTATGAAACTTGTTTTGAATCAGAGGCAGCTCCAGTTTTAAGCTCGGGGGCCAAGTTTGGGGCACCCATGGGCAAGAGACATATTACAGTTTTTTCTGAAAGTTCTAGGTACCATCTTATCAACGTATAGTGTTCCATCTAGGTGATCAGACTCATGCTGTAAAACCCGAACCTGCCAACCAGATGCTTTCCTTTTGATTGGCTCACCATATCGATCAAAACCTTCAACCTCAACAACAAGGTACCGCTCTACCACAACACGAAATCCTTCAACACTGCAAAATGTTATTGCAGATGATGTTAATGTAACCTGGACATGTGTAGTTATGCACACATTATTGACACATAAATCAGACAAATATAGAGTTAGCCAGAATTACCACTTTTTCAAAATTACGACAACATTAAAAAGGATATTACCTACACCGATAAACAATCAGACAAATTCAATTAAATCCAATCAGGATGGAGGAAAAACTCACTCAAGCAACGGCAGATTTACAATAAGAGGCCTGGATAATGATAATAAGAGATTCGATTGTTTTGTTACACATGCTGAATGCCCCCTTTGGTGAACTGAACCCATACTTCTTAGAATTTGAACTAGGTCTAGCCAAACTCTACAAAACCGGTTTATAAAGTGAGGGATACATCCCACTTATAAACACTTTTTTGGGCCATATCGCATGGAATGCGAGACTCACAAAAAATATCAATGGCACTTCAACATCGACAAAAAGAAAAATTAGTATTGCTTAAATTAAAAGCTCAAACCTACACAAAAAGTAATGGATATTGGATCTCACTATTTTTTTTAAAGGCGTAGACAAGAAAAACTAACAGAAATTCATACCAGAAGTTAAAATAGGTTGAGTAAATTGAACTTAAACATAGTCCAGCTGAGTAAACTTTGGCAACCCTTATTTTATTATGAAAACATCCGTGCAAATCCAAACAACCATGTTATGAAACAAACATCAGCAATTCTATGGTGTTGGTTACATGGATGCACCGGTTGATGAGTCCTTGTAAGTGAAAGACAATAAGGACTTTACTACTTTTAGCCTATAGGCAAAATGATAACTTAAATCATATCAACACTGAAGAAATTGTTCATGTGGAATAATTTGTTTGATGATCCAATTATAAATTAACACTTGTATTCACATGTTTGCGCTGTTGACTTTCGGTAAATTATTTTTAAAAAAAAAAATCTTACAAATGTGCAATTTTCTAAAAATTAGTTGGGGTTAGAAATTCTTCACGGGTATGGATCAGAAATATTTCCGGTGCTGCAAGCCATGACAGAAGGTGAAAGTAATATTCACTTTTAGTTCATTGTGGTGCAAGCCATGGCAGAAGGTGAAAGTAATATTCACTTTTAGTTCATTGGGGCAATAAGTAATATAAATTTTAATCGATACTAGAACTTATCTTTACAAAACTAGTAGTGGGGTGAGAATCAAAACATGATAGATAAATTTCTTGGTAATTAGCATTTTCTCTCATTGTATGTGATTTAGTGCCTCCAAGACTACATTCCAGAATATTTTGATAGAAAATATGTCCAATCCAATAATAATAGATCAATACTACTTGTGATTCATGACATTCATGCAAGAATCAAATATTTTTGCAGGGCCGTTCTGTTAATCTGCATGTGCATGCAGTGATGCATTATATAGATTTTATGATTCGTAGAATATAACAGTTGGTTTCATAATTTCCATAGTTTATATAATCATGTCAATGACACATCCCTGTCAATCTCCAACAAGAATTCAAAGTTCAAATTAATGTAAATATCTATGTATTGTACAATTCCAATTAAGGTAAATATGCCGTGAGTGTGTAATGTACTGCATTCAATGCACACTTCAGCTGTTCAAGTGGGGAACATATCCTTCATTAATATTCAAGGAACTTAAATCATTGAAGAAGCAATTAACTCTCCAATTTGAGAAAAGCTAAGCAAAATCAATACCCCTATTATTGAAACATATATTCAATGAATTGATCATAAAGTAAGAGCAGATTGCAGTAACAACTTGCACAAGGATAATACTAAAACTTTGAGGAAATTTACTAATTCTCAAAATGACACCATTTCTAACTTAATGGATCAGATTCTGGACTACATCATAAGGTCAAAAAATGTAAATTTTTCACTAATGTTGTGTATATGAAACTAGTTTTGAATCAGAGGCTGTCCCAGTTTTACGCTCGGGGGCCAAGTTTGGGGCACCCATGGGCAAGAGGCAGATCCACGTTTTTCCAACTTCTGAAAGTTCTAGGTACCATCTTATCGACATATAGTGCTCCATCTAGGTGATCACACTCATGCTGTAAAATTCGAGCCTGCCAACCAGAAGCATTTATTTTGATTGGCTCACCATATCGATCAAAACCTGTAACCTCAACATCAAGGTATCGCTCTACCACAGCTTGAAATCGATCAACACTGCAAAATGTTATTGCAGGTGATGTTAATGTAACTAGGATATATGTAGTTCTGCAAACATTATTGCCACATAAATCACAAAAATATGGAGCAAGCCAGAATTACCATATTTTTAAAATTTTGACAATGTTAAAAACAATATTACATAACTGATAACAAATACAACAAGTTCAATTAAACCTAATCAGGTTAGAGGGAAATCTCTTACAAACATGGCATATTTACAATCAGAGGACTCAATAATGATAATAAGAGATTCAATTGTTTTGTTACACACGCTGCTTGCCCTCTTTGGTGAACTGCACCCATGTTTGTACATTCTACTTAGAATTTGGATTGGAGCTAACTCAACCCATTACAAAACCGGTTTATAAGGTGATGAACGCATCCCACTTATGAACACTTTTTGGGCCATATCACATTGATTGTGGAACTCACAACAATACTCATGGCAACTTCAATATCGACAAAAGAAAATAAAACAAAGCTCAACCTCCGCAAAAGGTAATGGATGTTCGATCTCGTTTTTGTTTAAAAAAAGGACAAGAAAAGCCAAGAGAAGTTCATACCAGATGTTAAAACTAAGACATACATAGGTTGAGTAAATTGAACTTAAGCATAGTCCACCTGAGTATACTCAGGTAACCCTTATGTTGTGAAAAAATCCATGTGAAAGCAAACAACCATGTTTTGAAATAAAAATAAGCAATTCTGCTATGCATTGGGTTACATGGATGCCAACTTAGATGTATCATCAGTTGAGGAGTCCTTGTAAGTAAAAGAGAATAAAGACTTTGCTACTTTTTAGCTTTTAGACAAAATAATAACTTAAATCACATCAACACTGAAGAATTCGTTCATTTGGAATCACACACACATGCATAAATATACATGTTAAGAGAAATCATTTTATGATTTGGTTGCAATTGCTTCAAAATTGATCCTATCAAATTTTCCTTATAATGCTAAAATCGGTCAGAAGCCAACTCCACTTAGTGGGATAAGGCTTGGTTGTTGTTGTTGCTAAAGTAAGTCAGAAAAGAACTTGGTCTCTTGAAATTTTAAGCCATCACTAAAGAAAGGGCTAACAGTGTACCATCAAGAATTTAGACTGACATTTTAAATATTAAACCAAGATTTGCGCATTCCTAAATATGACCATGAACAAATGGCATGTCAGTTTTGAAATTGCAAGTACAGCAACAGAAAATGAAAAAGTTGTTAGTAAATTATTGTCACACCTCAAGCACCCTTCAAAAAAGAAGGCAGTCCTGTTGCTCTTGTTCTTTAATTTGGGATTCAGAATCACCTGCATCAGTCAAGAGATCTACTGAATGAATGTTATTACTCAAGTAATATATCTCATGTACAAAACAATACTATGAATTTAATTTCAATAAATGAATGAACGATAGCTTCTTTTTTATGATGAACAAATGATAGCTTTTGAACATGCACTATTTGTCAAACACAATTAGCTACTTCTTAGAGAGTAAAAGACTAAAAGGCCCTTGAAATTGGACCGAGTAGCTGCATCCAGGTTTTGATCTCACCCCTCTGGTTTACAATAACTTGCATCTTATTGACTGCAACGCTATTCATAGCTAACTTCAAATCAGTGCTTGTATTTAATGTATATGCTCACTTTCCAATGCCAGTTCAGAAGAAACAATGAACTACTACTAGTTAATTTTACTAATTTGAGTGAGGAAAATATTTTCTAATCCTATATAGGGTGTCTCTCTCACTGATGGAGAGTCACAAATTGTAACAATTAAGCAATAGCAATTAATTGTAGTATAATGTGATGTAATCAAGTAATTATTAGATTTTTTTTTTTAAAGAAATAATTAATTCTTATATCTTCCAAATGACTCCAAGCTGTGGAAAGCTTGTTCTTTCAGCCAATATACCACTGATATATCAGTTAAAATAGTCCAATTCATGATTCCAGAATCTTTTGTATTATTTATCATATGATTTTTAGCTTGCATTGCATACCCCAGGTTACTTGGTGATCCACAAAGGCAGTTTCTCAATATTCATTCACAAGTAACATAACAAAAGAAGCTATCATTCATTCACTGATTCACATATCATATATGGAAACATACATACCAAAAGATCAAAAGGTCTTCTGTCTTGTGCTTTGGTCTCCTCCTCTGTGTTGTAACTAATATATTCTTCTTTATCCTCCAAAACTATTATCTGCATACATAAAATCAAAACACAGGAAAAACATGCTTAAGTCCAACAACATCAACCTATGTAAAACTGACACAGCGGGACTTCACATTAAAGGTGGGTGGTGTTCGACATGTGTTTGTGTCTGTTCTAGTCTAGAACACAGTCCTAGGATTCAGCGCCTAATGAGTGAGTGGTTACCTATGATTTATGGAAATGTGTGTAGAATATGCCTTTGCCCTAAATGTTAAGTCTCCTTTTATAGTGCTCCCCCTGCTAGGGTTTTCTAAAATTCCTGGGCTTCTCCAATCATTGTCAGACCCAATCCTAAATAGGGTGTGCATCCCATCAGATATTCTGTCTTTAGTTAGCAATGAGGATGACGAACAGAGTGGCGGTAGGTGGCACGTGGGGTATGGATAAATTACTCTACTAACTAATGACACTACGGTACCCTGGTCGGCCATGTTAGCGCTCTCCTATGGACAACTGTCCTGGTCAGCCGTAATAGACTTTCTTGACTAGGTTGTGGATTCCTCTAGTCAATCGTTCTTTGAATTTGTGGTTGGGTGTAACACAACTCCACAGAACAGGCTTGTAAGGTGAGCATTGTCCCAGTTATAAACACATGTCATCTCTCATTCAATATGGGACTCTTTTAACACACTCACTTACGCCCGGCACTATTGAGCTTGGTGCGTGAATATAAATGGTGGGTGGCTCGATAGCGAAACTTGATGGCAAAGTGGTCCAAACGATCTTGGAGGAGTCTCTAATACCATCTTACAAAATCTGCTTGTGAAGTGAGGACTACTCCCACTGATAAACACTTGCTGTGCCATCTCTCATCAAATGCGGGACTCTTACGGTTGTCCCAGACCCCATTGTCTTGTCTTTGAGGCACCGACCTCAAAGTACCTAACAAAGTCCAATAGGGTCAAGATTACCTCCATTAGGAAAAAAAATACTTGGGAAAACAATGTAAAGATCAGTCAAGATCTCCACATTATAGTTTTGTTTTAAAGGAGAGAGTTCATTTCGTGTCCAACATGATACTAACAAAAGTTACAAAACACATGTAGTTAAAGTCGATTACTCCATTTTTTAAAATTAAGTGTTGACATATAAGCTATGAAGCACTAACACAAACACAGGACATGAAACAGACACTAGTAGTATCACTTATAATAATGTGGGAAAAATGACATAACTCAGTGTAATTAAATGTGTCGGTGACGATTACAACAACAAGGAAAAGCACATTTTTGATTCATACCCTTAAGGAGATACCAATTTGTGGGGCAGCAACACCAACTCCAGGGGCATTTCTCATGACAAAAATCATTTCATCGATAATATTCTGAATCTTGTCTGATTTAATCTCACTGTGATCAACCTCACGTGCAGGCTCATGAAGAACTGGATCACCTGCTTTTACAATGTAGGGAAATTTATTCACAGTTTTCCTTAGTAATGATGTTTCTGAAGAAGAAGGTGATGATAATGTTGAACCGAACTTCCAAAATTTGGTATTCGATAGTTGAATTTTGTTGTTACAACTAGAAGATGAAGATGATACGACACCGTTTGAGACCACCGGCTTCGGAAAAGCACGTAAACGCCACACCAGCCGCCGCGCTGCTTCCATGTTCGGTTCAGAAAAGTTGACTCAATTCAAAACCAGTACTTCATATTTGACCCGAACCGGACCAATTTTTCAATATTTTAGTTCTTTTTTTTTGTTCAAGATCTTTTATCTTCTTTTCACACGTGGGAAAAAAATTACTAGAGTTATCTTAAATTAAACTTTGAGAGGACGAGTGTAATTTTGCATTTTTTTTTCAAAGCTTAATTTCTGCGTCATGAGTTTAGCTTAGTTGGTATGAACAATACATAATATATGGGTTCGGGGTTCAAACTCTGATCACAACAAAAAAACCTAACTTTTGCATTGAAGTTATCAAAATATATTATCATTTTAGACTGATATTTCATTTGGTCCTTAGTACTCCTTCCGTCTCATATCAAGTGACACAGTTGACTCCGTCATAGATACCAATGCATATGTTTTATCTTTAAATATCTATTAGATAAAATTATGAAAATTTAATTAATATTTTGATAATATTCATCGAGATAGATTCAACAGCAGCATATATGATATTATTTATTTTTGTATATTAATAGAAAAATATGGTTCATGTCAATAATGCACATTGTTAAATAGATCATCTAATATGGGACGGAGAAAGTATAAAAAAAAACCAAATCAAGATAGTGATTAATTGTTACAACTTTTTGAATGTTTTACAAATATACTCTCATAGAAATTTGGAAAGTATTATGTATATCCACTTATATTAAAAAGACAGATTTAAATTAGGGTTCAAAAAGTCTTTTACACAATAAATACACATTAAAATTGCAACTTTTACTTATAAATAGTATGAATGATATTTTTAAATTATATTAGGGATCGGAAGGAGTGTAAAAAAAATACCATATCATTATAAAATATATATTATTTAATTATTATTTTTGTAGTGATTATGAGTTCAAATCTGTTTTTTTTTTTTCTTTTTGAAGGTGATGATTCTAATCATGGTAATGAGATAAATAAGTTGATTCAAATCATGGTACTATATTTGTATTACTATAGCATTCTAGCATTTGGAATTCGAATCAAGAGTTACCATGATTCGAATCATGCTAGCTTTTTCAGTCTCGTATGTTGCACCCTGGATAGCTTGATTTAGGAGTGGTAAAAATACTCATGCCCACGGGTATCCGTCGGTAAAATCCGTCACGGGCACGGATAGGTATTTGATTATCCATCATTATATGGATACGGATACGGATTTGATTGTACTTATACCCACGAGTACCCATACTCGATAATAAATTAAGTAAATTATTAAAATATGTTTATATATCTTATCTTATTACTTAAAGTTGCTACCTTATTGAAGGAAATTTACCGTCCATCTAATATTCTTCATTAATAACCTATTTTTATTTTTGATTTTTTTAATTCATCTTATTAAGTTCACCATTTCTACTCATTCATATCATAAAACATATCACATGGATTATGTAAGAATCATGAGTTTTCTATGGATTATGTATGATTTATGAAATTTTGAATAGATTATGTATGGATGTTTAAAAGTTGAAGTTTTTTGTAATTAAAAAAAGTTATTATTCGTACAAATAAATAAATAAATTGAAAAATTCATGGATACCCATGAATACTCATGGATACCTCAATACCCGCGGGTACCTATATAATGGGTACCCATGAGGTACGGGACGGACACGAGTATCATATTTATTCAACGAGGCGGAAACGAGTATCATGCTATCTGTACGTACGCATGGGTACCCATTAACATCCCTAGCTTGATTTCAATATTAAAAAGGTCATATAGGATGATTCAATTCATGCCTTTTTATAAATATAAAAAACACATTTGCAAAATCATTTTCTGTCAAAAAAAATTTGCAAAATCATTTCATAACGAATTGAAAAACAAGGGATTTCGAGTTAAGAGTGTACTGTGAGCAATTTTGGGTTGGAGAACATATTGTAAACACCTTGGACAATTAGAAATCAACGGGGAAAGGATTGAAGTTTTTTCTATTGAATAATATAGTGAAAATCATTGAGGAATGATTGGAAAGAGGAGAAATTAGGGATTGTTCAACTTGAGCAATTGGGCTAACTTCTTATGATCATTTATAATTTCTTATAAAGAATTATTGAATCAATTATTGAATCAAAGAATTGTTTCTCCCACTTATGTAGATTATCTTTTTTGAGCCGAGCTGCTTAACAAACAACGATGTTCAAAAACAAACAACGATGTTATCCCTCAAATCTCTATCTTTGTTCTATGATTTGATAGTTTAAAAATTCCATTTGCACTAAGATTCTAGATTTGTTCTTGGTTGAAACTTTAATTTTTGGATCATTTAATTTAATTGTCATTGTCATTGTTATTTGTTCAATTTTTCTTGTTGAATCTTTATGCATGTTCACAAAATAATTGTTCTGGTTTTGTCCATGCCACTATGATCCATGTCGCTTTCACGATACTATTCGACCTCGTGCACAAAGTAACAAATGATCAAGAGATGAGAAAATTATATATTAAACGATATTGTATATATTCTAAAATCTTTTTTTACATACTTAAGCATTTGTATTATGTATCACACACGTTTACATATATGTCTAAAATACTATATTAATAGAATACCAAAAAAAAAAAAAGGTAAGTTAGTTAGTTCTTTTATGTCACAACGTCTCTTTTCAAATAAATATAATGGTAGTCAATTACTACCACTATAAAATCAATGACAATGAAAGATGGAAGCTTAATCTAGAACTTGTCATAAGATACTCTTATATCATCCTCAACTAAGAGTCTTTTTAAGTTAAAAAATCTTTTCATCTTGACAAGTTTCATCATTAATTAGGAGAGATTGACGTGACAAAATGTTTTTAAGACGATTGTTTGATGAAGCAACTCATCTTAACAATATTTTGAGGAAACTAAGGGACATCATAAGTTCTTAATAATTTGTTCATTAGAGAAAAAAAAATGAATGGTTGTTTTAAAATGATAATGTGGATTCCACTTAAACTAACAATTACAATTTACACCATTGAAAATGCTCTTCAATAAGGGAGACACAACTTTCTCAACAAACCTTTTTGGCATTTTTAAGAAATGTATAGGAAATGGTAGAGGTGTGGACATAATTAAGAACCCAATGTTGGACGGCAGCTTCCCATGTCTCTCAATCAAAGCCACAGATGGGCATCACATGCCTATCTTCATTATTTAATTTTCATTGCTTTGAAGAACCTTATTGCATGCAATGCATCTATATAATTTACTATTTATTTATTTACTTATGGTCTATGAAGTTTTGGTATAGATGCGTACTAGATTACTTAATGTTCCCCCATTAGTTTAAGAATTCAATTAAATTAGCATTGGTGTAATTACTAGCTAGCTAGCATCCTAACCATCTTCCAAGCAGGCATTAATCCACATGACCGTGTCTTAAGCCGTAAGATTAAATTGACTATACTCTGCTTCACATGGCACAACTGTTTCATTTGAGACTAATGATGAGTTGCTTATTAAAATCTATTTGACTATTGAAGCCTTCAAACTTTAGAAAAGGCAATTTCATTATTAAAATAAAATAAAATTCAGTTCATTAGTATTATAATGTTCAAATGTTTATATTGTCAATATGTATTATTTTTTAATTACACTCTATATATAATAAAAGTTATGCTAACAAGTATGTTTAGGACACTTATTAAGAAAATAAAAATAAAAATATGATAAACGTATCGCTATGAAAAAATAAACCTAATACTGCCTACTTTTGCCTTAAACCAAGAACAAGATAGAATTTTTAAAATTTTATGCAATCCAAAACACTAATCAAACAAAAAATACCATCTATATAGTTGAAGAAATGGGATATATGAGGTCATACCTACCGATTGAGGAAGCATTAAAATTTCTTCAACAAATAGACAAATGTAATTTTTTCCTATGGGATTGACACCATACCCATTTACTACGCTAAGCATATCAAACCGACTAGATATTCTCAGCACCTTTTTGCTTGCCTCCTTTTTTTAACTTTGGTTTGTAGGTGTTACCATTGTGTGGGGACAAGGTGAAAAGTCATCACAAAGATTGATGAGAAAAAAATGATTATATAAAAAGTCCAAATTTTATATTACAATTTTGTTAAGTGACATCAACCGAATTTATTAATGACTAATCTCCGTGAAATAAGCTAGTTACTTTTAGCGAGATCTTTCCGTTCAACCACATTTTTTATGATTAAAATTTAAACTCGAGATATTGTTTAAAAGATCCGAGTCCAATTTAATACATACCAATATAATTTTGGTTATCCAAATTAGAACGCACGTACACATGTAATTAATTAATATTTATCTCTCTTGTGTATATATAAGGAAGCACATGAGTCTGTCCATGAAGCATCCAATCCATTGTAACACAAGCCATAAAGATATAGTTAGGCTTTGACATTCAATTAGAGAAAGTCATATCAACATGAGAAGGAGCTACATCCAACCATCATCAGATCTCAAGAAAATAGAGGAAAAAAACACCATCAACTTGAGAGAGAAGATGAGAAACTCATCAACTTCATTATCATCATATGATCATAATGAGGTAAAGAAAGTTGAGGACTCCTTTGAAACAAATAAGAAGCTAGAGAGGAAGACTACAGAAGACATCAATGCCAGTGCTGATGCCTTCATCAAGAATTTCAGGAAACAACTCGTGATTCAAAGGCTTCAATCCATTGAGAATTATGAGAAAATGCTTGCAAGGGGTCTCTAGCACTATATATCATCATGATCACGCTTTTAATTATAAAACTTTTAATTTATGGTGATTATTATATCATATATATAATTACCTATAATTAATATTAAGTTTGGTGTATGCATTATATCATCATCTATAGCTTGATATGTTGTTTCTTAGCTTTTGCCCTCTTTAATAATTTGTGAAGAAGCATATGTGGTTTAGATGTATAAGATCAGAAATAAGGTGCACAACCAATTATACGTCCCTATATTGCATCAAAATAGTGCCTAAAAGAGTAACTGGTTAATGCATATTTTATTTGGCTTGTTAGTATTATCATTGAAATAACTAATTAAGAAAAACTATATGTATTTATATACCTTGCTTTTTGTGTTTTCTTTGTCAATTACATTTAAAAGATGGCACAAATGTGAACTCATTTTAAGTAAAATACCTTTAGACTTCTTATTTATTTATTTATAAATCTATCAATTTTCTAAAAATATATAGGGTGAGGATCTACCTTTAGACTTCAATTTACATGTATAACTTAACCGGTTTCCCTTATAACTTAGGGTTCCATCCAAAACTTCAATTTAGCACTGCTTCCTCTTGACCTTATAACTTAACCGGTTTCCCTTTTATAAAACTACTTTCGTAACAAATTAAAACAAAAAATTACATGTATATTTGATCCAAATTTAGACCAACCATGGGTATTTTTTCTTATATTTTATTACAATTATGTTCAAATACATGTACTTTTTTTAATTATACGTTGTTAGGGAAGAAGTAAAAAAAATATCGATAGGAAATTATAAAAAAAAAAAAGAAGGTCAGCTTTGTTTTTTTTTTTTTTGAGGGAAAGTCAGGCTTGCTATATGGTGCGAAATACATGCGTACGACGTGCACACCATAAAAATGTTGATAGCATTTTTACATTTTTAAAATAAATGAAATTAAAACACAGCCTAAATCCAATGGTTATTGCATATGATCCTATGGATGGAGTGGATTCGTTGCTTTTCGTCGTTCAACTATCATACCATTGAGCTTTTTCCAAAAACAGTACATATAGGGGAACATGGATGTTGCCTTAATCTAGTAGGAGAGGAATGAAAGCACAATAAGAGAGTGAAGGGCATGAATTTGATTTAGAGTGTACTAATTGTTCCATTTCTCTTGCATCGTATGGACAACCTTCTTCATGCACAAGACAAAAAAGTAATTGCGTTTAAAAGATTGCAAACATTTACCAAAACAATCTAACTAATTATTATTCTTAAGTAAAAAAAATAATTGCGTTTTTTTGGTTTTTTTTGTTGTTGAATTATTTTATTTTATTTTTGGTAAAACTAAACTAATTATTATTATGTCATGCATAGGTTCTTTAATATTTTCACTTAATGCATATGTTATGTAACGGTTTAGAATTGTGGTAGCTCCTTGAATACGCATGACGATTTCTAATCACACTTCTCGTGCACCCTATAACATTTCAAATTATATAATTAAAATGTGTAAAAACAAGTTAAAAACATCCACCAAAATTTTAAAACATTTCAGCTTATATAATCCGAACTAGATGCAGAAGGTGGGAATAGAAACTATCAGAGCATTATGGTGGCCTTTTGGACATGTCCATACCCAAGACTATTAGGCCCATTTTTGGCACATTGGTTGACGGATTTTGCCCATCTAATATAAAAAACTGCTCTCTCACATCCCAAAAATATCAAAATACCTCCATCGACAGTTAACTGACATTGTCGAAGATATTTTGATATTTTCAAAGGGGTGTGAGGGAGCAATTATTAAAGTGAAAAGAGCAAAATCCTTGGTTGACAGTTTTTCCTTCTGTGAGCCCACTCATATTAGTTTCTCAGGCCTAGGCGTTAGATTATGGCCATTACTTTTCACATCCTATGGTTTCTTACGTGTCCCATTTAGATTTTAAAATTCGAAAAATTTTCAACGTGTTTTTGAAGGTTTTATGGGGTTTTTATGCCGTTCGAATTCTATAATCCGAACTGTATAGGGCGCGCGAGAAATTAATAGGATGGGAAAATAAACCGTCTTTAGATTTTTTTTATTTTTAAAGGGGGCATAAGATAGATGATTGATTGGGAATGTATGGACAATTCTACCACCTGCACCATTAGTCTCTTTATTGCCATAACACCATGTTAATCATATTAATATTGGATTGTACCTGTTGAATCCTTTGAAAAATCAGAGTATCAATTTTTAAAAATAATAAAAAGTGGGCATTTGAATTAATTTTAAATTCGTTAAAACCAAAATTTATACTCAAAATCCTTTTTTCTTTTATAGAATTGTAAAGAATTTTGAATCAAATCAACAACCAATCAATTGAAGTTTTTGTTTTCTATACAAAGTTCCTTGATCAAAATGTCAAATACAAATAGAGAGGCTTATCAACATTTAATAGTTATCGATAACGATTAACCGACTAAGCATATTATGGTTGGTATCACGATTGTATAGATTCAATTCCTTGTAAGTTAGAGAGATTGAATGTTTATCAAATAATATCATTAAAAAAATTATAAATGTGATGTATACATGTATGATTTACTTAAATGCAAAAAATAAATTTTTTCATTGATGATACTCTAGGTGAAGTAGATGTTTTTTTTTGGTTACAAGGTGAAGTAGATGTTGTATCATACAATTTTTTTGTCCCACAATTCAATCAATAAATCAAACTATTGAATATGGCAAGTGAGATATGCTGGAATTTATTAATTTAATGGTGGAAAAACCGTATGCATATTACAAAACCATTTTACTTTCTTTTATTTTGACGAAACCATTTTAGTTTTGTAGTCTGTACTATATAATTAAATAAAGCACCAATTTTGAACATAATATGTCAATGTGTCACTCTTGATAGCGATTTACCAACTCTCACATGAAGAGTCTTTCCTTATCCATGCATTTTTACCGAAGTCTTTTTGTGAGCTGGACCAGCTAGTTCTTACAATGATACGTGTCACATTGCCCAAATTATAGAATAAATAAACTATACTGTAAAATTATTGAAAGATCTTTCCATAATTTTGTTTTTGACAGAATCTTTCCATAAAACTATAATGTTTCTTTGCTAACGCTGAGTCAGCATATCTCTAGTAATCTGAGCTGTCAATTTGTCATCTGAGTCAGCTTGATAATATTATATATATTCAACTTCATATTCAAGAAAACTTCATATTTAAGATTTTACACTATTTCTTAGGAGAAAATGTAAGCATAACTTAGTGTCAAAACTCAAATGTTTGCGACTTGTTTGTACGTACTTGGTAGCTTCTTCAGTTATATACATCGATTGATATTTGATTGATTGGTATTGATAGATATATAACTTATCATTCCTTAGTTACTTTTAATGGAGAATCTCATTTTGAATACTTAAATAGATTTCATGTGCGTTACAATTATTTGTTTATAATTTTATTAATGATAGAATCTAATAAATTCTCAATTACTTCGAATTTATGATTTGGCTGTCAACGATGTTTTGTTGGTCAATTTGGACGTTGTTTTGCTCTTCTTCATGATGAACGGTTTTTTTTTGTTTATTTATAATCTTGTTGCGATATTTGTTTGATTTAAATTGACAGATTAGTTTTAATCAGTTACAAATTCAATCATTGATTTAGACAACAATGATGTAGATTCATATGTATGTGTATCCAAATCACTTTGATTTTAACTTTGGTGCTCTAAATGTATTCTTATACACATCCTTTCCGTTAATGCCAAATCAAAGAATGTATTCTCATATACATCCTTCGTTTTGTTTTATTTTCAATGTATTTTAGAATTATGAAATAATGAATATTTTACTAAAAACAGCTACATTTTGATTCTTACCAATCCAGTAATTCCAATCTATCTTAATCAATTATATTGTACATGTGAGTCATATTAACTTAGCATATTAATGATGTAAGAAATGAATGACATAGAAATTCAAACTTTTTTTTTAGCTAATAGAAGTTTCACCGTAAAGGATATAGATACGGGCAAAAAGACCATATATGCACAAGTATAATATAATATATTGTTCTTATTAGGAGAACAACTTTATTTGATATACACTTCATTAAATTTGCAAAGGAATCTAGTACATATTACCAAATATGAGGCATTGACAAGTAGAAAACATAGTTTAAAGAAAAAAGTTCCTCATGAATCATAACATTGATATTAAATATAGAGTTCCTCATGAAGCATAACTTTGATACTGAATTAACTTCTTTTTTTTTTTATTCACCACCATCACAAAATTAAGATAAAATAAGAAGTTTGGCCTCATCATGATTAAATTTTCTCTACAGGTTGGTGTATCTGTTGTGGCATAGCCTCATGGTTGAGTCTAGAGCATGATCTAACCATTTCACCAGCTAGAGGAATAACAGGGAGACTATCACAATTGCATATTTCAATCATGAATCCATCTGGGTCATGAAAAAACAATTGATCCACTTGAATTCCATTTTCTTCCACCAATGCACGCTTACAAACAATTTTCATATCGTTCAGATATTTCTCTACTGCATCAATGCTTCCATCACACTGTTCATAAAATTTTTTGTTATTAATTATTCATCTATATACTCTTTAATTAATTATAAAAAATATAATTCAACCACTTTGTCATGTCATCATCAAAACTTGTACATAGAAGTGTACAATATAAGTTAGAGTATAGAAAACGTTTGTATTATGAGATTGTTGTTTTTGTCCTTTCTCCATAGCAAGAATAGAGAAGTAGTTTAGTTTTTTTTAAGAAAAATACAAATAATTTAAATATTGCATCAAAAAGACATCATAATTTCGTCTACTTTTTGAACTTTTGATATCTACTATTCATTTTGTAAGAGCTGGTTAGAGGACAACGAAGCTTGAGCTATGCTAAAGTGTTTTTATATTTTTTTTGTGCCATGTTAGTTTTCTAAGGTTCCTAGCTTATTTTTACTACAAGAATGTGTTTGTATATACATCTTGTTTCTAACAAGCTTACTTCATTGAAGGTAATAAATAATATTTAGAGGAACGATATATGTACCAATATTCTGTGACAACTTTTATGACAACCTTCAATTTCTCTTGTTTTATTGATAAAAAAAACAAGAGAGAGAGAGAAATATAAAGTAAGAACACAACGAGAGTAAGAGAGAGATTTGTACAAAAGTTGTTCCAAAATTTTCATACAAATATCATTCTCTAGTATTTAAGAGGGAAACAGATGGAGAGATCCAATGAAATTATAACCGTTCAATATAAAAGATAAAAAAGCATTTAATATTAAAAGGAAGAGGGAGAATAAATTCAATAATTTAAATCTTCAATAGAGGTGTAAAGTCACCGGAGGGAATCTCTTCCCATTTATGACATGTTCGTTATGTGAAGTAATTGTATCCAAGGTATTCAAACTTTGGTTCACTATATTGTGAAAGTTCAATTTTTTCTTTAGACCCAATCTCGTCGGCAAACAAATGTATATATCATCTATTAATCTATTAGCTAGTTATTTTGGGTTTACTCAATCATTAACTCGCTTATTTAAGTTGGTCATCCCGGGAAAGATATTGAAAACAAATTTTAAATGATTATTTCATACTCCCTCCATCTCAAAATTTAAGCAGAAAAAATTATTTTCTTTGTTCCAAATTATAAGCAAAAAAGACTCCTCTAAAAAAACGGGAAAAAAAACTGATTTTTATCTTATGAAATGATGTTGTTTCAAAGTGAAATTAAATGCAAATTGTATTCAATTTGCTCTCCCTTTTATTTTCTCCATAATCAATAACTAATGAAAATTATTTTAAATCTTCGGATGAAACTTATTAGGAGAGCAAAAACAATTATACCTCAAATGTATGATTTTTTTTTCTTCTCATAATTTAGGAGGGAGTGATTATAAATTTGTGGTTTAATTAAATGAACAAACACTGGAATTAATTGAAGTGAAATCAATTAATCTTGCCTGGAATGAGATATGATTATCCTTTGTATTAATTTCCTTCTTCCTTGGAATTTTTTCAGGGTCTTCTGCCTTCAACAAGTGAATACCAATGGCGTGGCCAAATAGCCTGCAACATTGAAGAAAATTAACAACATGAAGATAATTAATTTAGATGAAGCTATATTTTCATTATGCATGCTTCATTAATATGTTACGTACCATGCCCCTTCAAAATTAAATGATCCAGGTCTAACAATGGAAATGAATCCAAGAACATTTTCGTAGAAGGCAACGGTTACAGCCACTGATCTGCAGATAAGGGAGATATGATTCACTGATTTTAGACGCAAAGGGTTTCCAACAATGGCGTCCATTTTTCTAATTCTTAGAAGAATCAATTGAATTGAATAATATCTATCCTTGACCCCAAAACAAAACCAAGAAAGATGAAAATGAAGTAAAAACAAAAACAAAACAAAACAAAAAAAAAAATCAAATGAAGAGGAAAAGAAAGAATGTAGATTAGAGGTGACGAATCAAGAATAAATAGGAGAAAAGATAGACAAATCTAGTAACATGACAGGTGAGATCAATCTATAAATAGAGGTTTGAGGATATATTGGTGGATGTTTCACAAGGTTTTTGTTGGATAGATAAGAAACATCCAATCATTTAATTTCTGTTTAAATAAAACTAACTCATTTAGGTTGTGACACTTTTTGTTGGGTATTTTATTTTATTTTGATTTTGGTATAATAGAGAGCAAAAGCCAAAAAGGAAAAAAAACTAAACAACTAAACAAACATTTTTAGGGATGTAAGTCTCCGAAATATCATCAAAGAGGAGACTATTAAGTTCGTTAGAAGGTTCTCCAAAACAACAAAATTCTAAGAATTCATAGTGAGGCTGAAATTAGCAAGTCAATCAGCATTTTTGTTGCTTTCTCGTCAAGTATGATGAACCTCAATACGCCACCTACGGTCCAAGAGATATATAATACACCGAATCAACAAAAGGGTCGTTCCATTAATCTTTCAATTATTTGTAAAAATGTCATTAAGCATTTTTGAATCACTTTTCACACATAGATGTGAAATTCCACCATGCCAAGCAAGCTCCGAACCCAAACACAAACCCCACTTTTTCGCATGCAGAGCATCACAAATTTCAGTCCCGTGCACAAATCCTTTGAGTGATATGTCATTTGTATCTCGAAGAATATTGTCACTGCCCGAATGGTTTCTATTTCCTTTGCACACGCTGTCACAATTGAGTTTAACTCATTCCTCATGACAACGCTTCCAACCAATGAAAACTGTTGGATATTTTTATTTATAGCTCTGTTCATTAACTTATAAAACATACTTTTATCATGATAAAGATTTATATATAAATTTTTTGTATAAGTTATGAGTAGTTTTCATAAAATATCTTAGAAGACTTATCAAAATGAGCAATAAGTTTAATTTTTGATTAGGTTATATTTATATTACGGTCAAACCCCAAATTACTAGAACCTCTTCTCCTAAAAACCGAAGTGTTTATACCAAAAATAAAATAAGTGATAAGTTATTTTGATAAATCATCTTAAAAAGTCTACACAAAACTTATGCAAATAAATCATTCCAAATAGGCTATTAGTGTTGATATTTTTTTATACTTATTAATTTAGAATAGATTTTGTCTATCTATAAAATAGAAAACTAAGGGTCTCCAACAAAATTCTAGAATATAGAATAATTTTCCAGGTTAATATTATGTGTACATGTATGCCATTTGTCACTGTAGTTCGTGATCATTAGATGGATTGCCCTTATCATTTTTATTGGTCTATTACTTATTTTAAAAACTATTTTGATTAGAAGTTATATGTTATTGCTTTAAATGTAGTAGTGTCGGTCCAACAAATGTGTAGGTCTACTAAAACAAAATTTGCAATGAGAGATTTTAAAATCAAATTAGAGGTCTTTTAGGACAAGTTAGTTTTTACATATGAAAAAATATGTAGTTAAATGTTACATACATTCAAATGATTGATTTTATTATTCAAAAATAAATGATTGATTGATTATTTGATTGAATTAATTAATAGTAGATTAGAATAGTTAGTATAGCTGGCAATAACATACACTTATTTTTCCCTTATTTTCATTGACCGAGAGTGGACTGAAGTTATGAAGTAACTTGTCTTATAATCATCATCTAAAATTAAAATAAGGAAGTACATTCCATCAAGACATAGATTTCTGAAATGGCAAACTCGTTATCATCTGATGTGATCGATAATAAACTTGTGAGTATAGCTGTAACTCTGTAAGCTGAGGAAGAAATGTGTAACTCTTGTTGAAACTTTTTTTTTTAATAAGAGAATTAATTTGTTCAAATTAATGTTATTGGTATGATTAAAAAAAAAAAAACTCCATAGATACAGTTGTATTAATACTACAAGGTAGAAAAATGATAGTAACACAAAACATTCCAAAAAGTTATAATCTCTCTATCTAAACTTTGCCATAAAAACATTAATATGGGTGCAGCTCCCCCCACTTACAGCGCATGCCTCAACATTTAGGACTTCAACACTCAACTTTTATAATTAATTATTTGGTAAAAAATTATAATTATTTACGTAACGCATAAATAATAATGTATGACCTAGTCGTGATTTAATTAATGTGTTTTTATATATAAAAAATGAAGTGTGCTTTTATAATTAATGTTAATATGTATAAAAAAAATTGAGCTTCTTTTGTCTTATACATCAAATTTGGTGTGCTTATTATTATATACAAAGTGAAGTGTGACAAACAGTGTGCTTTAAATGACACGAGCAATGCCCAAAATCACCATCATGAATCATCATATCATATAGATAAGAAAGGTTCATCGTGTTCTATGAAAGAAATATATTAAAAATAAAAAAAACACCATTGTGATTCATGAGAATTGTTGCTTTTATGTGATAAGAGCTGTAGATTACAATTGTGACGTAAGTTTTTCATAAAATCATATCGTCAGTCACTTGATCCAAAATTTCAAACATAACCAAAATACTTTACCTTGGGATTATTATTTAAATAAGTTTGGTTTAGTTTTACTTCGTTTACTGAAATGAAATGAAACCTACTACGTTTTAAATTTAAGTATTTGACTATTTTCCAGTGATTTCCATTTTAAAGAGTATACGAGACTTTACCAAAAAAAATAAAGAGTACACACCGTTAGAAATTTAAGTCTAACTAAAACAGATTTCATAAACACATGTTCAATAACTACGAATCAATAGCGGAAGCAAACAAAACATTAAACATGGTTATGATCGGATCTAAAACAGATTTCATAAACACATGTTCAATAACAACAAAACATTAAACATGGTTATGATCGGATCTACGACGTGTTTGATTTATCAAGAATATAATAGTTAGGTATCAGGAATACCTGTATCAAGCTTTGATGGCATCCTTTCATCAACGATGTTAACCAAAGAGAGGAGATAATATGAAACACACAATAGAGTTAGCGGCGGCTGATTTGGTTCTTCCTCAACCGATACCTTAATGTCTCAAGTTCTCTTCAGATGGAGAGAAGAGAGAGTATTGCCGTGTCCGGTGTATTGGGGACCATAGCCTCTTTTATATTGGATGACCATTAGGGTTTCCCATTATTCCGTTAATGGATCATCCGGACATCCACTCATTGAGTCCATATCAATTAATTAAATATTTAATTAATTATCTTATTAGAAGTCTAATAGCCTTATTACTTAATTTTATCACTAATCAATTAAGGCTAACAATTGATAAATAACTAATATAATTATTATTACGATGTTTGCTCACATAATGATATTGAAATATAATTAAATAATAAAATATTCCAACACATACTGGTAATTTGGTCACTTACACTATGTTTGATTGTGAGAAGAAATTTAGAAGAGAGAAAGAGATGAGAGAGAAGGAGAGAAGAGAGAAAGATGTGAGAAATAGAGTAGATTTGATGGGTTATTTGGTATAAGAGAAAGAAAAGAGAAATAGAAGAGAAAGAAGTATTGATTATTTTTTAAAGTACAAAAATACCCTTAAATTGAAAAACACATTCTAGCAAAATTAAATTAATTGATTCTATTTTGTGTTAAGGGAAGTCAATGAATTTTATTATATAATTTAATTTTCAATTAGTTATATTAATTAGATCAACTAATTAATTATTAATTTTGACATTATAATATAATAAACTTAATTATAATTTACTATTTTATTGAACTAAGTTTGTAGTATTTCTCATCAACTCATTCAAAACCAGCATATATAAATAAGCTTCAGTTCTTTGGAAGAAAAAAAATAGCTTCAGCACCCACTCGATCACAATAATATTGTATAGGGGATATCACTTTCTCAACTTGATAGGACTACGAGAGAAGGGCAAAATAGGAAAAAAAGAAATGTTGATACTTTCTCTCCTCTTTCTTCGCAAACTTGAGGAGAACCACAAAAGCGTGGGCCCCATCAAAATTTCGTCTTTCTCTCCGGTTTCTCTGCTCCTCCAAACTAAAGAAAATGCCTCTTTCTCTCATACTTCTCTCTTCAGTTTCTCTCTCGTCCCTATTTCTTGCTTACCAAACAGACCGTTAGATCTCGCCAGGTTGATCAAATTCAATCGAATTGTCTCTTCTGCAGTAACAATTTTAATAGGAAACTTTTGCATCAATTAAGGGTGTGTTTAAAAAAAAAATTACGAGTGATATTTAGACGATGTGACATAGCACGTAATTTTATTGACCATGAACATGACTTACAAAAACTAGTTATGACTTTCGTTACTTGGCTAGACTCGTGGATTATTTGTGTACTTATGACCGTTATCGGGGGTATACTTGGTGCCCTACGTTTGTTTTTAAAATGGGTTGGTTGAGAAGGTTAAGGAAATTTTGCGAGGAATGGAGGATATAAGATTGTGGGAAGTTTTGGAAAGAAATAATAAGGAAGTTGAGCCTCATGTGAAAAGTTGTGGAAAGAAATTACGAAGAACGTGTAAGTGCTTTTTCCTGGGTTTCTTTGAAAAAGATTGACGAACATGATGATCAAGTAGAACAACAAGTAGGGGTGGACCTGGCCTCACAAAATCAATGAGGCAAATTTTTTTGCAGGTCTGCATCAATGGTGGAGCCATGCCCATGAGTAATTTTTTGAAGGAGCAATTTCTTGTGTGTGTGTGTGTATATATATTATTTCTCACAATAATTATTCATGAAAAAATTGTAGGTATAGCGGTACATACTATTGTATTTTATGTCAGGTACCCCAGTTCAACACTTGCATTGTGCATTTTTTATATGGTATTTTTAGTAAAATAATATTGTTGAAAAGTTAAAATGGACAAAACAAGAATCAAATCCATGTTTCCCACCTGAATATGGCGCGCCTTTACCACCGGAGTACACCATACACATATGATTAATTCACAACAATTGATTTATATAGTATAACATTTAGCTAAAAAAATTAAAAATAATAATAATTGGGCATGGACTGGTGTGACACTTGCCAGATCAGACCTAGTCCAGGTTCGCCCCTGACAGGGAATAAGATGAAGAAATGGAGAAAAAAAATTAATGTGGATGGTTCACTAGTTAGTACAATAGATATTCGAGATTTAATGTTTTTCTTTTTATAAAGTATCAAATTGTTAAAATTTTAAAAGTCAATGAACTCTTTAGTGAATCATCTATAATGTATGTTCGCCTAAGATACTTAAAGTTAAATATTGATGAGAGAGACTTCCTTGAGTAAACATATATAATCAAGGCACGCATACATAATACAAACTAGTTAAGGGATAAAGTGAAATCAAATAAATATGTAAAGAACTAAAATAGTAATTTATCCTTAATTGATTTACAATATGAGGTAGATAACTCTTATTTAAGATGATATTTATATAAACTTCTGTTGGTGTAAGCCTTAGAGGCCAATAGTTTATGTTGAACTTATCTTATGTATCATGACTTTTATTATTGAATAAATATATGACACTCTTTATTATATTTATAGTAATGTTAATAAAGTCCTTAGAATAGATAGTTCATGTAATAATATGTTAAGTGTGACTTAATCATGAGATTACATTATCATAAAGAACGTTATTCTTAAATATATC
>Ga0315914_1000321_pt1 | contig 55176 bp, 16 predicted proteins | sample MpolenodulesMG_FD_203920 | JGI IMG/M metagenome (GOLD analysis project Ga0315914, IMG submission 203920) | Medicago polymorpha root nodule microbial communities from Los Angeles, California, United States - elongated nodules | ecosystem: Host-associated > Plants > Roots > Nodule | place: USA...
TAAATACATCACTTATTCAATGAACCTAAAAAAAGAATCTTCTCTTATATTAAGGACCGAAGGGAGTATATGAGAAACGAAGAGGCCAACAAAATTACACTAAGAAGTTGAGTTTCTAGTGATAAAATTATCATCTGAATCAATCAATTATCAACAATTTTAAATATCGTAACACGTAGTAAGCATACACCAAAAAACTGATCCTCACCGCAAGGCCTATTAAATTTATAAAAATGAAAATGAAAAGGAAAAAAAAAAAAAATAATAATAATAATAATGAAAAAGAATGACCGTCAATAAAGGAACCGTTAATATTGAAAAGAAATTGCTATCAGAAATGAAACTGTTAGGGCATTTGTGGCTTTAAAAAAAATACTTTAGTACGGTATATCAATTTTGGAAGCAACAATATTTCAATCAAAATGGAAGTGGCTTAGTGGTAAAAGATGTAAAGTGTAGCCATATATATAAAGATAATATCATTTTTATACTTAAAAAATATTTTTATCTTTTTTTATAATAAAAAATATATATTTATCTTTTTCGCGGAATGTTTCGTTTTCCAAATCAAATATTTACTCTTCACAATACCCCACCTCTTTTAAAATTTAAGTTCACATAACTATTCTTTATTTTATTTTTTTACAAAACATAACTACTCTTTATCTTACTTAAACATTTATCCCATCAATTATTTTTCACTTAAATTAATGAAAAAGTAAATGAATGAGTGAACAAAAGAAAAGCATGATACCTATTTAAAATCTTTTTTTTAATCAAAATGAATTTTTGGGAATCAACTTTAAAAACATATTTGAATTGACAGAGTAATAAGCATACTTGCTTCAATAAACTGCGATATTTTAACAAACATACCTGCCAAAAACATTTTTAAAATTTGTTTGGACAGAGTAGTGGTATATTAGCAGGGCCAAGGAGCTCAATGGAACCGGGGCTCCGCACGGTATGAGCCTAAAAAAAAATTACAGTTCAATAGTACTACTAAGTACTACCCCATTAAAAAAAAAAAAATTTATTTTTTTTCTCTCTGATATCACACGTTCCATCACCATCACTCTATCGAACTTGTTTTAGGCCTATTAGAATTGAGTCTTCTTGCTTTTGATGTTAGATGGGTGTTTTTTCTGGGAGAGTGGTTTGAGGTTCCTCATGTATACGGTAATGATTTTCACCTTTGGGTGTATCACATATATACGACACCTTGTATTTATCTTTTAAAAATTTTAAATAGAACATTGTTCTTTTAATAAAAAATACGTTTTTATTTCATTACGAACCTTTTTTCACTTACAGAACCGAGCCTCTGAATTCGTAGGAACGACGTTGTATATTAGTATAGGATAAAAAAGGTTGTTTCAATCCGGAAGAAGTTGATTGATATCCTACAACGGTCTGGATTCAACAACTCAAAGATGAGAATAGAACAGATTGTGTCTAGGGTTTGCTTAAAATTTAGTCTGGCTTAACTCATTTAGTAAAAAGGTCAGACTCAAACTCTTTTAAAAGACTACTATTTATTAAAGATGGTTTCTTATCCCATCATTTGTTCCTCTCGCACACCTCTCATAATACTCATTTTATCTCGTTTGGATTCTATCATCTAAAATCTATAACATGCTCCAAATTATAGAATTCGAGTTAACCATTATATATATACAATGATCAACCCTTGATATATAAGACCCTCTTGGTGAAATCACAAGAATTAAGATATTTTGTTGTAGTATTTAACTTGTTAATAAGTTTGTGCCAAACAAATATTTGTTAATAAGTAATATTATTTTTACAACGTGAGAGAGTTAGTTTGTGTTTTCCTTTAAGTGCACTACTAGAAAAAGGAAAATTAGCGACGAAAAAATAAAATCCTTCACAAATTCTTTGGTCGCAAAATTTAATGACGGAATTAGAGAGAGATTTCATGTTTTCCCTCACTAATTTTTGTTTTATTTAGTAGTGGTGAGAGAGTATGTTTGTGTTTTCAATATAGTGTTTTTTTAGAGAAAATATTTAAAAGTGAATGTTGCTAATATTACTGATTTATAAGGATACAAGTTTGTATTCCATGTCTTATTCCGGTAAATTTTTGAAACTAAACTCAAAATAATGACTAGTACTCTAGTAGGATTACTTAAAGAAAATTAGGAAAGTAATTATATATGCATACACAAACAATATTAATATTGTCAACACATTCATTAATTTTCATCGGTTCAAACAAGTTTTTTTTGGTTGAGGAAATCGGTTCAAACAAGTTGATTATTTATATTGGATTGATCAAATATTAAAATTATTTGGTAATTTGTCAAATAATTTGAATGAGCGTATATCCATTATGGATAATGCAATGGTATTATATTGAACAAATTAGTGCCATGAGTTAAAATACTACCTCGTAGGTAGCACGAAAGTTCTCAAACAAAACCAATGAATTTCCATGAAAAGTATTATTATCATTATTATTATAATAGTGCAAACTTGGCCAAAAGAAATCAATAGACATGTAAACACACTTTTGTTATTTTTTCTTGTTGATTCACTTCAAACAAGTAAAAGTCTACGGCACGTGATCTCAGTGTGACGACTGCATGCAGCTAGAACGATCTATAAATACTCATCTCACATCCTCGCATTTCATAACTCATACATTCATTCATTAGTCACCTAGTTACTACTAATTTCAATTTCAATAAACCAAAATTCATTACAATTACTTTTTATCAATACCAAAAGAATCATGTCTATGAACCGTGAAGATAACGATCCAAAAATAGTATCAAAAATAGGCATAATAGGAGGTGGAGTAAGTGGCATAGCAATTGCAAAACAACTATTACACCACAATCCTATTGTATTTGAAGCCACTGACTCCATTGGTGGGGTGTGGAAGCATTGTACGTACAATTCTACAAAGCTTCAATCTCACCGTAGAGATTATGAATTCACTGATTTTCCTTGGCCTAATAGAGATAATCCTGATTTTCCTACACACACTGAAGTGTTGGATTATTTGCGATCATATGCTAAACATTTTGATTTGGTAAAGAATATTAGGTTTAAGTCTAAGGTAGTTGAACTCAACTTCACTGGTAACTCAGATAAGGTAGTAGGACTACCAAATGATCTTGATTATGGAAGTTTACTTCCAGGACAGTCCATGTGGGATGTTGCTGTGCAGACAAATGACTCAGATACCATTCAGGTCTTTATTCACCTCTGACTTAACTATGTTTTTTAATGACAACTAAACTATTTTATGTATTTTAAACTCTAATTTAATTAGCTATTTTGTATTTAGGTTAGAGTACCTTATTACTCTTGTTAATCAATTTTGATTATCTAAAGAAAACTAGCTTCCAGAGCTTCATAAACTGGTTGATACTTTTAAGAGACGTCTAATGTGGACCTGATTCAAAAATAGACCTTAGTGTATTTAATAAATCTTAATAAAATATTATATTTTTTCTACATTTTTAATTATTATAAATTATTTTTTTACCAAAAATAATACTACTTTTGAATCATTTTTAAGAGGGTCATATTAGATACATCCATACTTTTAGTATACGAACAATTTATATATGATGAACACGACTCTTCATATTTAATTAAACATAAGAGGATCCACATTTCTTTTCACTCCACATACTTCTAAATTCCCTCACAATGTAAATAATATGTTCTCTCGTCTCCTCACCTCCACAAAATGGTAAAATGGAAAGTTAGATAAATTAAATGTAAAACAATAAATTCTTTTAATTTGTAATATTATTTTAAAATTTTTGTTGAGTCTAATTTAAGTCTACAAATTGACTTGTTAGGTGAAAAGTGTCCAACATTTATAAATATTTTTTCACACAATATTAAATATATTCAGAAAATATATTTGAATAAGTGGTGATCAAATTTGGTAGATGAGAAAAATAAAATAAGTAAAAATAAAAATGAAATAAAAATCAGCTCATCTTTAACTTTTTTTCTTTGTGTAGATTAGATGATTTTATTCAAAGCTATACTTTCAGTTTTTTTTTTGAATAAATTTCAAAGAGTGCTATATATTAACAAAAATGGTGCAAATGCGGATCTGTACCATTATTAGCACGAAAAAAAAAGAATTTCATAATAATAAAAAATTAAAAACAAAAATAATATTTTATTAAAATTTACCAAAAGTAGGAGGATTGCAATGGTTCTATATTTTATTAAAATTATATTATGCAGAGAAGGTTTTAATAATCTGAGCATTCACATGAGCGTATGAATTGCACTGATAATTATTTCCTCTATCCAAGTTTCAGTGGTATAGTTTCGAGTTTGTGGTGGTTTGCGTAGGGAAATATGGGGACATACCAAAGATTCCAGTATTTCCACAGAAAAAAGGCCCTGAGGTATTCAATGGCAAGGTCCTCCATACTCTTGATTACTGTAAACTTGATCAACAAGCTTCTAATGAACTTCTCAACAACAAGAAAGTTGTGGTGGTTGGTTTCAAAAAATCTGCTATCGATTTAGCTGTGGAGTGTGCACAGGCAAACCAAGGTAATTAATCAAAACCTAATCTCAAGTTACCGATCATAAATATTTATGTAAAAATATGTGTGTCATTTCATGATTAATATACTACTTGAATTATGATTGATAGTAGTACTATTTCCAATATACACCTAATTTTGATTACCACTTATTAAAATGCATTTTCTGAATATATGTATGTACGTACGTGTGTGTGTACACACATAAATATATACGTAGATATTGTCATAGTCAACTTCATAATGCCTTTCACACACAAAAAAAAGTCAGCTTCATAACTATTTGCATTAAATATGATTGTGATTTTTCGTCTTTGAAAAACATAAATTTTAATATCGAGAAAAAAGGTTAGTTGAGGAATAATATAACTGGGGGTCTTCATCAATTCTTGGCGGCCTATATCTGATTCTCTTGGTTATTGTTTTGTTTTGTTGTTTTGACAAAATATTATAGAAGCACGTTTTGATGAAAGCAACTGCAGTTAGGCTTGTTTGTAGCACAATATTCATTCACCTTTCTTTGGTCATTCTCATACTAATTAGGTTTTCCAATTTTAGTGTTTCTTTTTGTTTGAAAGGTAAAGCTTATTTATGTTATCCAATTTGGGAGGGGGGTGTCCTCGTCAGTTTAACTCAGTTGGTATGGACAATGTATAATATAGGCAAGGTCTGAGGTTGAAACCTCAGCCCAAAAAAACATATTATAAAAAATTATTGTATTAGATTATTTAATATGTTAGTAGTTACTTTGACTAATTTATTTTTTCTTTTACAAACTTGACTTCTTTGTTAGAAATGGATCTACCACTTGTGTGTTGGACACTTTCCCTACCTTACAAATTTGGCTTTTATATTTCCATTTTGTCGATTATTGGGTTGTGGGACATGATGACAGTATTTTTCTCCTAGCAATTTTTCAATTATTGGGACGAGAGTAATATGCATGGTGCATTGGTGCTTGCTCGTCGTTTTTCTATTCTCATGTTGTCATTTTCAGTTCTTTATTTTACTATAATATTTTATGCGTGCAAAAGTGTTCAAAAGGTTATTGGCTATGTAACTAATTTATTGTCATTGACTCTTTTTTTGAACGTCTATGTTAAGTAGGGTGTTATTTTCTAGTTATGCTATATGCATGGTTTGATTGGACACTCCTACGATGTAAATAAAGAATTTTTAACTTACGTACGGAGTGTTCTTAAAAAAAAAACTTACGTACCGAGTGCTGTTCTTTTTATTTTACACTCCTTCGGTAATACCATGAAAATTACATTAAAATAAAAACATACAGTTCATATTTGATGCGATTTAACTAAATTATGAATATTTTGGCTTTCTTCTAGATCAACCACAAATCTTAGTTTTTTATACTCTTCTGAATCAAATAAATAATTTGCGAGCCTGTATTTTATTTTGCTTTGAAAAAACAATAATCACACACGTAGACTCTTCTATTCTATGGTATACTTGTTGAATTGAGAAAATGAATTTCAGTGACTTGACTGTGACTTTTATCTTATTTTCCCACATAAATTAGAGCCACGTGTGCCAGTTTTACACTATAGGATAGGATGTGTACCAATATAAATAAATTAACTAAAATTTCAATACCCCTTGTCTTTGATTATAAATATCAATATCAAACACATCAACTTTATATTTAAAAATGCCTACTAGTAAGTGGGAAAAATATGTTGATACATGTCAACGCATAAAGCCCGCATTTTTTAATTTGTCAAACTACAATTCTTGCATTTGTTTCTTGAATTTCAACATGTATAAAAATAGGCTTAAATATTACACCTGTCTTTGCAAATATGTCTTGTTAGGTGCTGACGTGACATATGTTGACTATGTATAATTGGCCACGTGGCATCTGACGTGACATTTAAATTAATTTAAAAATGTAAAAAAAAATTTGAAAATTAATTTTTGCAATAAAAAAAATAGAAATTAATAAAAAATAAGTTTTTTTAAAAAAAATATATAAATATTTAGATTTTAATTTTCCAAATTAAAAATAAAAAAATTAGAAAATATTTTTCAAAAATTATAAAAACAAATTCAAAGTTAAATTTTTTTCGGAAATTAATTTTCATAAATTAATAAAAAGAAAAAGTTACATAACATTTTTTGAAAATTTTTAAAAAATTAGGAAGTTTATCTTCAGATTTCTCTTTCAAAATTAAAAAAAAATATATTTTCAAAAATCTGGAAAAAAAATTTCAGAATTAAAAAAATCAAAAAATAAAATTTATTTTCCAAAAATTAGAAGAAAAAAAAAACTTTTCTTTTTTAAATTAAAAATATTTTTTCTAAAAAAATATGAAAATTAATTTTCGTAATTTACAAAAAAATTCAAATTTAAATTTTTAAAAATTTACATTTAAAGTTGTTGGAAAAAATTATTTAAAAAGTATTTTTTTGATTTTTTAAAATTTTGGAAAATTAATTTCCATATTTTTTTAAAAATTTATACAGAAAATACATTTTCCAAATTTAAAAATCAATTTTTAAATAATAAATGTCAATTCACCTGCCACGTGGCACTTATGCCTAGTCACAGTGCAACACATCAGCTCCACAGTGCCACCTTGCAGCTTCTATGGGCTCAAGGACTTTTTTAAAAGACAGAAAATTTTGCGAGAATGGATTTCAAAAAAAAATTTTCGCAAGGACCAAAACTCAAACGAAGTATATTTGCAAGAATCAGTGTAATATTTAAGCCATAAAAATATAACCAATTAAATGCTTTGTTAAAAAAATAAATATATATGACTAGTGCTGACTTTGTTTTTGAAGGAATTGAAGGAAAACCATGCACCATGTTGATTAGGACTTTGCATTGGACAGTTCCACATTACTGGATATGGGGTTTGCCATTTTTCTTGTTCTTCTCAACAAGATTTTCTCAGTTACTCCATGAAAGACCAAACCAAGGCCTACTCAAAGCTCTTCTCTGCTTCATATCATCTCCAATGGTATAAATTTAATTAACATTTTTCACTAACCGAATCATATAATATAATAATGCATACAACATTGAACAAATGCTATTCTATTATGACACCTAAATATGTAACTAATTATATTGTTTCCATGATGTGCAATCTATTATAGAGGCTTGGCATTTCAAAATTCATTGAGTCCTACCTTCTGTGGAAACTTCCATTGGAGAAGTACGGATTAAAACCGGAACACCCTTTTGTGGAGGATTATGCATCATGTCAAATGGCTATCATGCCAGAAAATTTCTTCTCTGAGGTGGAAAAAGGCAAAATTCTATTTAAAAAAGCATCAAAGTGGTGGTTCTGTACTGAAGGAATCGAATTTGAAGATAACACAAAGGTGGAAGCTGATGTAGTGATCCTTGCAACTGGTTTTGATGGAAAGAAAAAGATTAAAACCATTTTACCAGAGCCTTTTTGTAGCCTGTTGGAGTACCCTTCTGGTCTTATGCCATTATACAGGTAAGAAATACTTGTTTATGATTCATTTCGCGTTTTCAAAAGAACATACATGAGAAACTAATGTTTTGATTTATGCTAATCATGATAGGGGAACTATACATCCATTGATTCCAAACATGGCATTTGTGGGATATGTTGAGAGCGTTTCAAATCTTCACTCTTCAGAACTACGTTCGATGTGGCTTTCTGGACTTGTAGATGAGAAATTCAAGCTTCCAAAAATTGAGAAAATGCTTTCACAAACTCTTAAAGAGACAGAAGTAATGAAAAGGTCTACAAGGTTCTATAAGAGACACTGCATTTCAACATATAGCATTAACCATAGTGATGAAATATGTAACGATCTCGGATGGAATTCATGGAGGAAGAAGGACTGGATATCTGAAGCATTTGGACCCTATAGTAGTCAAGACTATGAGAAGGAAGATTGAATCATTGAATACATATCTTATAATCATTATAGTAGCCACGGCATAAATAATAGTAAACTTATAAGAAAAATAGCAGCATGTTTTCCCCTTTAAAATGAGAGGGGAAAATGTAGTAATTTTTTTACTTCTTTTCAAAATGGTGTGCTAAATAATATGTTTCTGAAATGTAATCATAAATCTTTCGTGGTTTATAGCCATGTTAATCAAATAAATCATAGAAATTTCTGAAAATTGTTATCCCACATAGCAATTTATATACGAATTCTATTGTACTATTAACTATATTGTACAACACTAAAATTGTACTACATGGAGATAACTTGTACTACAAGTTATTAGGATTAGTGAGCTTCTCATCCTCTATTTGCTCATGGTGCAATAGATGCCTACATTTCATGCAATGCATTGGTTAATTAATAGGCACAAAAATAATGCAGATAAAACAATCCTTAATTTTTTTTTATCATATTTCATTCTTGGGGATGTACAATCTTTTTACAAAAATAAATACTAACGCAAGTAGAGAAAGAAATTTTTTACGAGGTTGTTTGGATGCAATTCATTAGAAAAATAATTATCATCAGAAAATTGAAAAAGAGGGTTGTGAAAGCAGCATTGTTTTGTTAGTGTAGTTAGTAGAAATGGACGGTGCTGTGAGAACGGTTGTTAAGGTAATAGTCACGTAATATTTTTGACATCCTGCGAACCGCGCACCAGTTTGTAGTACTTTTGAGAATTGGTTCACATAAATTTTTCTATAATTCATTGAAACTGACGAACCAAGACGAGTGGATGGAAAATGTAGGGGTGTGCAAAAAAACTGGTTCTCCTGAACTGGCCTGAAAAATTCAGTGAACCTAACTGAAAAGCTCAATCTAATATGTCTAATCACTGATCCAGTCCATTATCATTATATCCAAAAAAAAAACTGTATCCATTTCTTAAAACCGGTTCTTTGCGTGACCCGCTATTATTCTCAACCAATCCTTATAATAATCACCGTCGTAACTTTCATTCACACGTTTTCCGATTATCCCACCGGTGGGAATCACCGGCACCGCCGCTGGAACCGTTGGACCGCCGTACAACATGATTTGGTTAGAAATTGTTGAAATTGGATCGTAAAATATAACTTTCGAAAAAGGAAGTGTTCTCCACCTTTTGCACCAACGCTAATTCCCTCTCTCATCTTTATACCCACACCATGAATAAAAAAAACTCTCCTTTCATGTTGGTGAATGCCACGCTCTTGTATGCTTCCTTCATCTTCTTTGTTTCTTTTCCCCCTTTTCCTATGTTCAAATTATTATTCAATTAATCAATTAATTATACACGCAATCTCCATTGTTTTCCACCACATAACTCTCCGCCGTTGGAGCCGCCGTGCGACGACGACGGAGAGGATTCAGTTGCTTATCACCGACTAGTTTATTGCTGGTGCTTCAGTTCAACACATGACTTTCTAGTCTCTTCTCTTGTTAACTCTTTAATAATTTGGGTTCATATAGTAAACTGGTTCACTGAACCAGATTGACATAAATGGTACTATGAACCGAACCAAACCATAAATATTGTTCCAGTTTGGTTTGGTTCATACCAATGCACACCCCTAGGAAAATGGACATCAATGAAAGAGGAAGAAATTTCATCTCTTCTCTAAATTCTATCTTTCTCATCATCTTGTAGAGGGGTGATTTTGAGTTTTTTTTTATTTGAAAATACTCATACACATCATTTACATCTTTTTAATTTAAATAAATGATTTTCACTCGTTGTTTTGGTGCAACGTTGTTTGATTTTTTGTTTTTGTTTTGTATGATGTTTGTTTTTGTCAAGTTTCAATCTATTAAACCTTCAACTAAAGAGTTAGATATCCACTTTACATTATTTGAAATTATTTTATCGTTTTATGCTATTAACATGAGTTTTTTCACGAGCATGTTTGTAAATTCAGTCATTTTGTTTTTAGTAGATGTTAAAATTGTGTTGTTTTTTATGTAATATATCAATTTAAATAATAAAGTTTTTTCTAGATTACCTTTGAAAAATTGTGGGTAATTTACCCACCAACCAATGAAAATGAGCAATTTATTGGTGGGGTTAAGATAGTTCATGGATACCACCTAAAAAAGTGAATGTTCATTGGTTGAGGTAAATTACCCACCATTCTTTCATGGGTATCCTAGTTATCATATCTATTTTTTATTAAAAAATATTATGTTTTTCTATTCGGTGAATGTTTAGTTTTTCCAAATCAATATACTTACTGTTCATAATACTCTATATCTCTTTTTTTTTTTTTTTTAAGGATATACTCTATCTCTTTTAAATTTAAGGTTACATTAATTTATTTTTTTTACAGAAATTTTTATGTTGCTTATACATTTGTCTTATCTGTTATTTTAATTTTTTTTTAAGGAATTTTATCAATTATTTTAAACTTCAATTACTGTCTTTGTGAGCATAGCTCAATTAGTATGGACAATGCATAATATATGTAAGGTCCGGGGTTTAAACCCCGATCAAAAAAAAAAACTTCAATTACTAAAAGAAAAAAAAGTAAATAACTGAACAAATGAAAATTACTACGGTACATATTAAAAAAAACATACTTGCTTCAATAATGTAATTTTCTTTTTAAGGAATAATAATGTAATATTTTATCATGTCAAAAAAAGAATGTGATTTTTTTTTGTGGTAGCCGATGTTTGAACCCCAAACCTTACATATATTATGCATTGTCCATACCAACTGAGCTAAACTCACAATAAGTGGATGACAAAAAATGTGATATTTTAACAAGGTATCGTTAACATTTTAAATATCTGTTTGGACCGAGTATCGTTAGATCAGTATAGGATACAAACAATCAACAAAGTTGATTTAATGTGTAAGTAGCTCATTGATATCGTGCAGGTGCAAAGATTAGTTGAATGGGTAAGTAACTCATTGATATCGTGCAAAGATGAGTTCAACTCACGACCAGCATTCAATAAACCAAAATTCATTACAATTATTTTTGATCAATACCAAAAGAATCATGTCTATGAACCGTGAAGATAACCATCCAAAAATAGTATCAAAAATAGGCATAATAGGAGGTGGAGTAAGTGGCATAGCAATTGCAAAACAGGTATTACACCACAATCCTATTGTATTTGAAGCTACTGACTCCATTGGTGGGGTATGGAAGCATTGTACGTACAATTCTACAAAGCTTCAATCTCATCGTAGAGATTATGAATTCACTGATTTTCCTTGGCCTAATAGAGATAATCCTGATTTTCCTACACACACTGAAGTGTTGGATTATTTGCGATCATATGCTAAACACTTTGATTTGGTAAAGAATATTAGGTTTAAGTCTAAGGTAGTTGAACTCAAGTTCACTGGTAATCCTAAGTTTGGAGGAGCAGGACTACCTCGTGATCTTGATTATGGAAGTTTACTTCCGGGACAATCTATGTGGGATGTTGCTGTGCAGACTAATGACTCAGATACCATTCAGGTCTTTATTCACCTCTGACTTAACTATTTTTTATTTTATTTTTAATGGCATTTGAACTATTTATGTATTTCAAACTCTAATTTAATTAGCTTTCTTTATATAAGCAAAACTGATTAACAAGTGTAATAAAGCACTCTAACTCAAATATGGAAAGAGTATTGCTATATAAAGCAAAAACCTTCATAACGAATGTCTCGCGAATTAAACATACTCCAATTAAATTTTGTTATTTGCGGAATACATGAAGGAGTGGTGGAAAACACAACATGACATGTTTTTTTTTGAAGAGGCTAAAATGGAATATATTACCAACAAAAAGTGTCTTTCCTAGCACAAGGTGTACTAAGGAGAAGACAACAAGGTGAGCAAAGTATTTACAAACAAATCCTGTACACAAACAGAAACAAGAAAGAAAAAACTATTAGCCTATGCCCAACATGGTGAAAGGTTTAAGCCACCAACCATGGTAATTGAGGGGAAGAGTAGGAAATTTCCCCTTCAACCACCGAAAAGCTAGAAACGTAATCTTATCGACAACCTGTATTATTGAGCATTCTTTATCGGCGAAGATCCTGTTATTTCTTTCTTTCCAAATTTCCCAAACCGAAGCAAACTAAATGACCTGAATGATCGAACTGCGCACTTTAGAAACATTACCACTATAGCTAAATTGATTAAAATGGTCCGGCACTTTATAAGGGGTGACCGCAACAACACCAATCCACTTATAAATACAGTGCCAAACAGACCCAAAAACATTGCAATGTAAAAATAAATGATGGGATGATTCTTGAAAACCACATCCAGCCACGCACATCCTTGAATCATTATCAATGACACCGCGATGAAACAGATTGTCTTTTGTCGGCAACCTGTCTCAGAATAGCCGCCAAGCGAACACCACAACCTTAAGAGGGACATCCTTATGCCAAGGAGAGGGAGCAACCACCGGGTGCGCAATAGGATGTTGAACAATCAGGAAATTATAGGCACTACGAACAGTGAAAGCTTTAGATGTATCCAAAGTCCAGAGCCACCTGTCATCTTTGTCAACCTGTAAGATCACATTACGAAGTAATAACGTAAGTTCTCCCGCAGCCTCCTCCTCCCACGCAAACAACCTCCTCCTCCACCTCCACGCTTCTCCCCCCTCACCCCACCCCAACTGACACATATCAAACACTGATTTGTCTTTAAATAACGACAAGTCATATAACCTGCTAAACCTTTCTCTAAAAGACATCCCACCCGTCCAAACTTCCGACCAGAAAAGCATTTTTTTCCCATTACACACTGAGCGAGAAACGTGGGCGTTAAACCAAACATCCCTACATAAGGCATGCATATCACAACATGACATGTTAGTAATTGACCATGCAATTAATAAATGTCAGCTGTGTCGGGAAATGCTCGGGATCATATTTTTCGGTTGAAATATGATTTTCCATAAAGAAAATTAGCTTCCAAAGCTTCATAAACTGATTGATAATTTTAAAAGATGTCTAATATGGACCTGGTTCAAAGTGGACTTTATAATTTTTAATAAATCTTAACAACATATTATATTTTTTGTTCTACATTTTTTATTATGAACATTTTTTAAAAGAGTTCAGAAGTGGACCTTAAGTTTTCTAAAACTATTAAAAAAAACTTTAATATTATTTCCTCTATCCAAATTTCAGTGGTACAGTTTCGAGTTTGTTGTGGTTTGCTTAGGGAAAAATGGGGACATACCAAAGATTCCAGTATTTCCACGCAAAAAAGGCCCTGAGGTATTCAATGGCAAGGTCCTTCATTCGCTTGATTATTCTAAACTTGACCAACATGCTGCTAACCAACTTCTCAACAACAAAAAGGTTGTGGTCGTTGGTTTCAAAAAATCTGCTATCGATTTAGTCATGGAGTGTGCACATGCAAACCAAGGTAATTAAAGGGTCATGCTAACTGGTGTCTTCGGGGCACTGGTTAAGCATACAAAAAAAGGAATTTATTACCATAAAAGGAAACTTTGTTGACTTATTTATGGATTAATTACACAGTTTTCAATGCAATAATTACTATATAATTTCCCTTTTTAGTATCCTTAACCAGTGTTAGCATTTCCCTTAATTAAAACCTACTCTCAATATAAACTTTTATTTAATTAAAAAATCATTATGTTTAAAATGATAATAAAAAAATCAAAACTAATTAATTGCACAATATAAAATGAAGTGTCGGTTCATTGATTGATAAAAAGAGACGATTTGAATGCAGGGAAGACCAATATCCAAATTCAACAACTCAACCTAAAACTATAGAATAATCGTTGTATATTGCTTCTTATGACATTAAGGATCAACTAACACAAATAAGAGTCTAGCCTTCATAGAAATATCCTATCATACTCAATAATCACAAATCTCACATACTCTCTTTGTTTCTTTGACAGAGATGATGTAATATAATAATCACTCACAAACCCTCTATGAGCACCAATTTACATGATTCAAAATTACAACTCGAAATATGTTAGGTTGAACTAGACTTTGCAAAACATGAGTTTGCGAGTAAAAAAATTCAAGACTAAAGTCTGACCTTTTCAAAGGCTGGTATGTCTGCTATAACTTATTTAAAAACTTATTTCATATGAACATCTTTAAATAAGTTATGTTATCTAAGTTTAAATAGACTAGTAAACTAATCGATCAATGAGATTCAACTCCCTTTTTATATTTACCATGAAATTTTAGAGAATTTAAATATATCTTATATTATATTTGAGTTCTAGTTTATAACAATACATTTGAATTGCAAAAAAAAAAATTAATGTATACTAATAAACTTAAATTACTGAAAAGGTTAACAAATTTATGATTTAATTCAAAGTATATAATATAATATAATAATATTAGTAATAAATAATATTATTCATATTTACTTCTTCAAAAAAATATTATTCTTATTTATTTAAGTAGGCTGACCTGATAGGTCTAAGAGGCTTTTATATGGTCGCTGGCCGAACCTTTTAGCTAAATAGATTTTAGAAAAAGTCTAAGCATTCTCTATTACAAATAAAAGCATGGTATGCCCCGTTCTAGATTAGACTATAACCCCCTCTAAACGAGCCTCAACTATTACCATCCCTATTCAAAATGTGGAAAAATGTTCTGCACACAAATGCAACAAGTGAATAATGTATTCATGTTCATATCAAGCATAAAATTCGGTGTGAAGAAGAAGAAAAAAGTGTATTGAAAAGTAAAAGGTAAAAACCTCAACAGAGTCAACACACATACATGGCAATGTTGTGAACAATATTTTTACCAGGGCACTCATTCCCTAGCATAAAACCATACCATGATTTTTCTTATATATAGCATCTGTGTTTATCCTTGTCAAATTTCTACAAAGAAACTTGAAAGTGTCAAAATATAAGCTGGGCATCAGCAAAACCCATATTCAACAACAAAAATAGTTGCAACAATTGAATTGAGAAAATGAATTTCAATGACTTGACTCTCACTTTCATCTTTTTTTCCCACATAAATTAGAGCCACGTGTGGCAGTTTTACACTAGTAAGTTGGAAAAATATGTTTCCTAAAAAAAGTTGGAAAAATATGTTGATACATGTCAACGCAAAAAGTCGACATTATTTAATTTGTCAAACAAAAATTCTTTCTTTTGTTTCGTAAGCTTCAACATCTACAAGTAATTAACTGCTTTGTCAAGAAAATATAACTAGTGCTGACTTTATTTTTGAAGGAATTGAAGGAAAAGCATGCACCATGTTGATAAGGACTTTGCATTGGACAGTTCCACATTATTGGATATGGGGTTTGCCATTTTTTTTGTTCTACTCAACAAGATTTTCTCAGTTACTCCATGAAAGACCAAACCAAGGCCTACTCAAAGCTCTTCTCTGCTTCATATTATCTCCAATGGTATAAATGTAATTAATATCTTTCACTAACTGAATCATATAATAATGCATACAGCATTGACCAAATATTACCATGACTGCTAAATGTGTAACTAACTATTTCATGATGTGCAATCCAACAATCTATAATAGACTAATAAAGATGCTCATGAGTGTCTTAAGAGTATTAATTTAGAAAACAAAAAGTTATTTTACATAAAAAAAAGTGTCGTAATTATTTAATTGATAAAAATAATTTGTATTTTTTTAGATAAAATTTTGTTTTATGGAATCTCTATTCAATGTTTTTATGACATTTGTTAGCAAGACTCAAAAACTACTATTATACTCTAAACTACTATTTATATTTGTTGAAAAAGGACTTATAATTAACGTTCATTGGTTGGAAAAATAATTAATCATTGTTATATTTATTAATAGGTTAGAAATGAAAAAGTATTTAAAAAAATATCAACATTTGAGAGTAATTATAAACAGATTTTATATAAATATTCATCGTTTACATATTTATATAGTTTTATATAAAATTTTATGATATGACATCGACCCCATTTACTAAAATTTCTGGATCCGTCCCTAGAGGGTTGGCATTTCAAAATTCATTGAGTCTTACCTTTTGTGGAAACTTCCATTGGAGAAGTATGGATTAAAACCAGAACACCCTTTTGTGGAGGATTATGCATCATGTCAAATGGCTATAATGCCAGAAAATTTCTTCTGTGAGGTGGAAAAAGGCAAAATTCTCTTCAAAAAAGCATCAAAGTGGTGGTTTTGTAATGAAGGAATCGAATTTGAAGATAACACAAAGGTGGAAGCTGATGTAGTGATCCTTGCAACTGGTTTTGATGGAAAGAAAAAGATCAAAACCATTTTACCAGAGACTTTTTGTAGCCTGTTGGAGTACCCTTCTGGCCTTATACCTTTATACAGGTAAGAAGTACTTGTTTGTGATTCATTTCGCGCTTTGAAATGAATATACTAAAGAAACTAATAGCTTGATTTATGCTAATCATGAAAGGGGAACCATCCATCCATTGATTCCAAACATGGCTTTTGTGGGATACGTTGAGAGCTATTCAAATCTTTACTCTTCAGAGCTACGCACAATGTGGCTTTCTGGACTTGTAGATGACAAATTTAAGCTTCCAAAAGTTGAAAGAATGCTATCACAAACTCTTAAGGAGACAGAAGTAATGAAAAGGGCTACAAGGTTCTATAAGAGACATTGCATTTCAACATATAGCATTAACCATAGCGATGAAATATGTAACGATCTCGGATGGAATTCATGGAGGAAGAAGGACTGGATAATCTGAAGCATTTGGACCCTACAGTAGTCAAGACTATGAGAAGGAAGATTGAATACATATCTTATAATCATTATAGTAGCCACTGCATAAATAATAGTAAAATTATAACAAAAATAACAGTATGTTCTCCTTTCACATGAGAGGGAAAAATTTAGTGATACATTAATTTTAAAAATGGTGTGCACCTTTCATACACTCAAGAGTCATGTTTTTGAAATGTAGTCATGAATAGGTTTATAGCCATGTTAATCAAAAAGAGTTTTGGTGCCGAATGTGTGACACGTTGTCACAGTAGTCCTTGAATGTATTGAAATATCAAAATTCATCCCTAATATCTTTTTTTGTGAGTAATCTTATGGACTATGTTGACCAATGAAAACACATTTGAAGACTCGATTTACTACCAGAAAACAGATACAAAGACGAAAATGACTAATAAAAGCTAGACTTTGATGTGTTTGTAGTTTCGTTATATTCCAGGTCTAAAGTGACAGTGCCTCACATTCCTGAACCAATATGGTTGTTTACTCTATATAGTTATTTATAACTGAATTACCAAGAAGCTGATCAGAACTAACTAATTAACTAACCAAGAAGATCGAACAAGAACTAACAATCAAAATACTACACACTATAGTCGCTTTAGACTAATGACACTTACATTGTTACATAACTATTATTGGAAGCTACAATGTGATCTATATATAAAGTAACTACACCTACACATCGAAATACCAACCAACTCTAACAATCTATCAGAAACTGTATGAGTCCAAAACAATGCAGCATTTGCAAATGAATTGAAAATATACAAACAGTAATGTAGCTTGAGGTGCAAGTTCTTTTTTTATTTTGCTTCATTCTTAGATAGTTACTGATATTATGATTGTTGCTTGATACTGAATTTGTTATGGTTTGGAAGGTCACACTTAATTACACAAACTGATTTGTTATGGTTTGGAAGTTGTTAATTACTGATTATGTAGTGATATCACCTACTGTTTTTTTTTTTTCTTTCTTCAAGTCTATGACCATGTCTTTTCTCAACCAGACTCTCCAATATGGATTGTAGTGGAACTTGGCTTCTGATCTTCACTTCTCATCTCGGTTTTGATTTCCGACCAGTCTTTTGGCTGCAGATGGCACAAGTTTTATCATAGGGCATGAATCTTGATTATTCTTTTTTTATCAATAGGAAAACTAAAAGAGCAACAAGAAGAAAAGGAAAAAAAACTAAAGGCGGGGAGACAGACAAGTTGGAATGATCTTGATCTCATTAAAAACCGATGCACCCAATTTAGCAAGTCAATCGGCGCAAGAGTTTCCTTCACGCAAAGTATGAGCAAACACAACATTCCAATCCCTCGTCATAAAGGAACGAATGTTATCAATTAGAAGAGCATAAGGTTAAGTAGGTGGGACTCCGTCTTTGATAAAAGTCAAAACTGTACTTGCAAATGATGTCTCTAAATCCATGGTCCCAAGTAAGTAAGTTGCAATCCATAGAAAAGAGCACGAAGCTCAGCGTTAATATCAATAGTATGACCGCAACTTTCCACAAAACCAGTGATCCAATCCCCAACTGAATTTCTTATAAGGCCGCCATAGCCTGAATCTTGATTATTCTATGCAGTAATGTAATTGTTATTTTTCACTCCCATTTATTGTTGTTACTTATACGTAGAGTTGTAAAGAAAAACCTAAAATTACCCAAGAGTGTTTAGATGGGATAGTACTAGTCTCTTCTAACTTAATCAAGGTCCTGAGTTCGAATTCGGTCTTGGGCATGCAATAACGTAAAACCTTTTAGGAAAAGTTGTCGCCTATTTGGATCCTGCAAGACTCGAGAGATTAGAGTTTTATCCCGAATAGGAAGACATGCTACTTATATGATCAAGTATTTACCTAAATCATCTCTTTTTTAAAGTCAATAAGTGAGATTTTTGGGATTCAAACTAAAACTCCTGCATATATTATGCAATGTTTCTGTCAACTGAGCTAAACTTGAGAATGGGCCTAAACTCTTTCTATTCTTGTAATTTTAGCATTGTTTTCTTGTTTATTAGAGTTATTCTTGAAATTATTTAACAAACCGGACATAATGCATTTAAAATTTGATGACACTTCAAATTTGATTTATTAAATTAGTTTTAGTTTGATAGACCAAAATAAACATCTTTATTTGAAGAAAAAAAAATTCCCTGGTCTCAAATTTATAAAGCCTTAATGATCAACTTTTACAATTTTACATGTAAGGTTGGAGCACTTTACAATTTGGCGCTTTAACAATTGCGGTCAATTAGCACAAATTGTTATACCTTCTGTTCACATGCGCTTTGACTTAGATTTAAGTTTGAGAGCAGGAGGTCTAACAATTTATACTAACTACAATTGTTACATCGTTACTCTTGCGAGTTAGTCTAACCTCATGTAAAATATATAAAATTTGATAATTTAAATTTTGAAAATTTAAAATTAGGAAACAAAAAAGATACAAAAAAAAATCGGTCAAAGTAAAACTAATTTTTGTAAGCAAGATGTGTTTAAATTTTTTAAATGCATGATCTCAATACGTCAAATAATTTCAAAAATAACTCTAATAAACAATAAAACAACACTAAAAAAATAGCAAAAGTCTAGGTACTAACAATATTGAGTTTTTCTTTCCAAAAAAAAAACAATATTGAGTCAAACAAACATTTCATCGGAAGTTGTTGATAGATGACAAAAAACAAAGAAATGTAAGTTTATTATTAGATTAAATAAATCTAATGAAATTTTACATAAATTAGAAGCTACATATACTTGGTTATGCAAATAACATCTCCCATTAAGAATATAGACATGTGCAAATGGTCTAATTTTTACAAAATTTAAACATATCTTCATATCTCTCAAAAAAAAAAAAACATATCTTCATAAAATCTCATATAATATTCATTGTAAGTAGAAGAGACGCGACATTAGAGTAAAATGATTGTAAACTCTTACGAACTTGTCTTTATCCCTACACCAAATAAGCAAATCAAAATAAAAAAACTTTGGCCTAATAATATTTGTTTTCTTTTTTAAATTCGTTTTCTTTTTTTAAAAAAAACATACCAAATATTTGTCCAAAAAATAATTATGCAATATATATAATATAAACCCACACACCTTTATATAAAATATATAATAAAAAGATAAATAAATGTATGTAATAATGTAAATCAAGCAAAATATATAATAGCATCTAAAAAATAATAGTTTGTTATCGAAAGAGCTTAAAATCATCAAATTGTCAATATTCATGAGACATTTCAAACTATAATTAACAAGATGTCACGTCTCGATTAATCCTATTGTTTTTAAAATTTTATTATTTTAGAAGTTAAAATCATCAAATTGTCACAGGTTAGATGTCTTAAATATATCATAGATTAAGTCAAAGGGATTAGAATTTACGAATTGAGAGAGAATGGGTTTAATGATGGATAGCTTATGAGGTTGCAAAATGGGATTCATGGTGGTTTACATAAGATGATAAAATGGAAGTGGTGCTGTGTTTTTGCTTCTCTTACTCTCTCTACATTTTCTCCTATTTTCCTATGTTTATTTTCTCTGTTTCCCTCTCTTCAGCCTATATGTTTTTTCTTTCAGTTCTCTCCTCTTTTTTCAACTTCCCCTTTGCTCTAAATTTGTACTCATATTTATACTAAAAAAATATGATTAAGATATGAGGAAGATGCAATAATTGCTAGCTGGTGAGATTGTGAGCAAACCAAAATTGCAGGAGATACAATTGTAGTGTTAGTGTTGCAGAAACCATGTTGTTTGTTTTGGAGTACAAAAATAGAAACATGAGAAAGCTATTGAGAAAGAAGATTTGACATGATATTGAAGATGGTCAAAATGATGAAACACCCGTTGGACCGTTCTCTCTTCTGTTATTTTTCCTGTTTTTTTTATGTTTTTTTTTTTTTTACTTTTCTCATATTTTTGACATTTTGCTAGATTGGTAAATAGAGTGCAACCGTTTGAAAGAGTGTTTGACTTTAGCCTTATTCTTCTTCTTCTAATTGTAATTTGTATTGTATTGAATAATGAATGATGTTCTATATTTTTTTTTCATGTAATTAAATTATCTTTTGATATTTACTGCTCGGTTTTCAAATGAAAGAGTCTGATAATTTGAAGTTCGGCCGTAGAGTAAGTATAATCTGACGAAAAATTATTATACTAGAAATCGAATTTAGGTTCTATCGAACATTTTGTTTGGATGCTCACAACTCAGGAGAATCCTCAGGTTTTGCAGAACAATGATTTAATTTGGTATAAACAGGTTCCCCTAAAGGTGTCAATTTTTGCTTGGAGGCTGATCCGTGACTGCTTGCCTACCAAAACAAACCTGGCGTTGCGAGGTGTTCGTGATACCGAGGCGTGTTGGATATTTGTATGTTGGCTTCACTTTTGCCTAAAACAAATATTCAAGTGTGATGTTGGACATGATGTGCCAACATCCTAGCATGGTTCAGTTGACCTGCAACTTGCCTTGTTTTTCGCACGCGTTAATTTTCTTAAGGAATCCACGCCTTTTTTCTTATTGGTCAAACTACGTGCTTTTAGTACAGAATCAGATCGTTTTGTGATTTCCTAAGAATGTGCTATCTACTTAAGAAAGTTTTGGAGGTGATCAGTATGTTCCTATAAATGTGCCTACATATTAGGAGTTTCCTTTTCTGGTTCTGTTGAATGTGAATTGGATCATCGTTTGTTCTGGAGCTCAACAAAGTGTACTGACCCGTATTGCTTCAGTATTTAAACAAGACTGAAAGACCTAAAGAATCATTCAAGCCGTCGTTTTTGAAGAATATATCATTTAGGGTTTTGAGTCTGTTATTTGTGAGCCTTTCGTGTATCATCTTGATGCATGTTTAGGATCGTGTTTTGAGTTGTATTTCGTTCACTACTCTGAAGCTTTTAAGCAAAGAGTTAGGTAGTTTGTGTACTACACCAAAGCTGTGAAGCACGGTTGTAGGTAGCTTGTTTGAAGGTAACTTCACTTGATTTGTTTGTGTCTGTAATCTAATAATCACAGGGGTTTGTGGTTGATTGTAGGGAGTGAGATGGGATCTCAGATCTAGAAGTTCCTAGGTTGAAGTCAATACGGGTAGGTTTTAGGTCTAGAGTTGTAAACAAGGAGTTTACTGATAACTTAGAATAAGGACTACACTAGTGGATTTCCTTCCTGGCTTGGTAGCCCCCAGAGTAGGTGACGTTGCACCGAACTGGGTTAACAACTTCACTGTGCCATTTACTTTCTTGTCAGTTATTTTACTTTATATTGTTTATGTCTGTTAGCTTAATGCTATAAACATTTCATACGACATCTGTTATATGTGACTGGTGTTGGAACATTACGTAGAACATCTTAAGTCTAACGTGTCAGAATTTCAAGGCGTGTCAGTGTGTTTGAGGGTGCGGTCAGGTGGAGGATGCTTGTCACTTGTTCTTGTTGTGTCCGTGCTTTGGGTCGCTGTGGCCTTTAGCGCGGTCCTGGATTGATTTCGTTGGTGTTGACCATAATGATATTGCTGACCACTTTATTCAGTTTACTAATTATACAGGTGATTCGAAATCCCGGAGATCCTTTATGCAGCTTATTTGACTTCTCACAGTCTAGGTGTTATGGAATGAAAGAAATGCTAGATTATTTAAACAGAAAGAATGCTCTCTAGTTCAGCTATTAGACAAAGTAAAATACCATTATTTGTGGTGGCTGAAAGCCAAAAAGGCTATTTTTGCTTATGGTGAACACATGTGGTCGTCTAGTCATTTGTCGTGTTATTGCATTGGATACATTCTCTTTGTATGTTTTGTGAACTGCTTCTTTTTTAGCACATCTTGTGCCGGGAAGATTACTATTGTAGTGTTAATATAATTCCATTTTTTCTTGTTAAAAAAAAAATTAATAAATAAAATGAAGACATTTTATTTTTTGATTTTTTTAGCTTTTACGAGAAAACTAAGAAACATGGAAAACATGATAAAATTAATTTACTACAACTTATTTTTTGGAATTTTTTTATTTGACCAGACAAAATTAGGTATTATACCACATGTGTCTTTCTAGCCCTCCTCTCTAAATTGATGTAATCAATAGAGTTTGTTACAGAAGTAAGAAAGTTTTGGGACGTCTAGTATTGGAACACATGTATGTTTGTGTTTAGATTCATTTTAGAGGAAATAAAAAAATGATTCTGCAAGTGTATACTTGATTTTGGTTTCAAAATTATTTATTGTTCGATTCAATTTTATAAAACTATTTATTTATTTTGTTTTTTGGGTTAATCGTGTTTTTCACCCCTTTAATATATGACATTTTCGGTTTTCGTCCCTATAAAATTTTCGATTTGATTTGCACCCTCATAAAAAAAAAAATTCCAAAATACCCCCCTTCCCCATTCAACTCAGCAAATTCGCTTACATGGCGCTGATTTGGCATTTTTTTCATTTTTTATTTTTTTAATTGGCCACGTGTAAAAAAACATTTCCACATCATATTTTTTAAAAAAATCATTTGAAAATTCATTTAAAAAAATAAAAAAAATCCAAAAAATCATAAAAATATTCAGATTTTTTTTCCAAAAATTCAGAGTAAACATTAAGATTTTTCTTAAATATAAAAAAACAGAAAAATAGTCAGATTTTTTTTCCAAAAATTTTAAAAATCGAAAAAAATTAAGATTTTTTTTCTAAAATAAAAAACATTAAGATAAATTAGAAAATATAATCAGATTTTTTTCAAAATTAAAAACATTTTAGAAAATTCTGGAATTACAATTTAAAAATACAAAAAAATCAAGAAAAGGTCAGGTTTTTTTTTTTAAAAAAAGGAAAAAAATTTAATTTTTAAAAATCTGGATACCAATTTAGAAAAAATTCAGATTTTTTTATTCAAAAATTTTATTAAAATTCTAAAAATAAAAAGGTCAGATTTTTTTTAAAAAAATCAGGAAAAAAATTTAATTTCTAAAAATCTGGATACTAATTTAGAAAAAGTTCATTCAAATTCCTGAATTTTTTTTCTAATTTTTACATTTTTTTTATTATAGCCCCAAAATGGATTTTTGTTAGAATCATTAGCCAAAATCGTAAAATCTTCATAATTTTGTAAAAATAATGATTTTTTTTTCAATATTTTAATTTCTAAAAAGATTATATAAAAATTCTGGAATAAAATTTTCGAAAAAAAAATATGAATTTTATCTAAATTTGTATCCATAATTTTTTTTTGTAGAAAATATTTTAGAAAACTTTTTTCGAAAATTTTCTTTTTTTGTATTTTAAAAATTAAATTCCAGAACTTTTTAAAATCTTTTTAATTTCGAAAAAAATCTGATTATATTTTCTAATTTTTTTAAATTTTTGAAAAAAAATTTGGCAATAAAAAAAATTTCCAAATTTTTTTTTAAAAAAATTCCGTAAAAAAAAAATTATTTATTATTTACAAAATTTGATTTTTAAATTATTTTTTATTTTGAAATTAATATAAATGAATTTATATTATTTTTTGGATTTTTAAAAATTTTAATAATAAAATCTAATGTGGCCAATTAAAAAATAAATAAAAATAAAAAGCCAAGTCAGCTCCACATAAGCGAATTTGCTGAGTTGGACAGGGGAGGTGGGTTTTCTGGAATAATTTTTTTTTACGAGGTTGCAAATCAAACCGAAAAATTTATAGAGGCGAAAACCAGAAATGACATATATTACAGGGGTGACAAACACTATTAACCCTTGTTTTTTTGATCAACTTCTTTTTGAAAAAATATTACATAAGTACCCTAGTTTGGAAACAATTGCCTAAAATGCCCTACTTTTAGAGTATTAGTTGAACCTCGTCACGTCAAATGACAAGATTGTCTCTAATCTAATGTTTTTGTCATATTAGGACCTCGCCAATTGAAATGATGATATTGAGTTGGGGTTTTAAACTTTTTCTACGGATTTTTAGTTTTATGGAGTTTAAAACAACAACACAACCTCGCCATTTTAATTGGAGAGGTTCTACTGGGACCCAAAAATGCATATTGAACCCTAACTCACCATTTAGAATGACGTGGTCCTTCTAGATACCTAGAAGTAGAGCACTTTGAGATATATTTTTCAAACTAGGGTAGTTTTGTATTTTTTTTTTAAAATTGGATTATTATAAAAAAAAAATCCACCTATTTACCTTCGGACCACTTTTAGTCAAAGTTAAGCACGTACTTATATCATTTTATTCATGGTTATTCTTAGTTCTCTTTTGTTCGGAGACAAATTAATAGAGTTGTTTATAGTTTAGCTATAACATCATTATTAGAGTCTACTCTCATATCTTTCATTACATCTTACTTTCATTCAATCCTTACTTATATGCTCTTATAATTTATGATAAAATATAATCATCATATTTTACCTAGAAAAATAAAAAGATTATTTGAACATACACACATTAAGCACATATATGTCATTTCTGGTTTTCGCCTCTATAAAAATAACCTAACTTCAAAAAATTAAGAAAAGTGCGCACGAAGAAAAAACGTTATAAACAAATGAACTAATTATGTCAAGCTATAGGTTACTATTTGTTTCTATTTTAATTACAAAGGTTACTATTTATTTATCAAGTCTAAACTTTTTGTTAGGTTTATTTGAATTAATAAGTCAACCTAAGTGACCCATTTTCTTCACAAGTTAAACTTAAACATATATTTCGGTGCTCAAATCCAAGTGTGTGTTGATATATCAAGCGTGGATAAAAGTCTCATTCTTTGCACACTTGCACCTTCAATCTGAACCCTCATCTCAATGGGTGGATGTAAACAAATTTGATTGTAGGGGCCAGCTTATATGCACAATGGTGTCATAAAAAAAGAGGTTTATCATGATTGTGCATTTTAATTTTGTACTGAAAGTATACGATTTTTTTCCTTCTCGACTTTTCATTTTGTTGTGTTCTTGAAGCTTATTGCTTGTGGGGTATTGTTCTATACAAAGGTCACGTTCAAGTTGAAACAGTTTAAATATTGACTATTTTTAAGAAACAAAATAAAAACTTAAAAAATAGAGATAGAGAAGATGATAGTGTATTGTGTTATTTGATAAGATTCAATTAAAATTATAAGTATTTTGGCTTTCTTGGAGATCAACCACAGTTCTCATTTTTTCAAAAGAAAAAAAAGTCAGTCATATGCTATTTTATTGTTTAACATACATCAATTTCATTAACTTTTTACAACCAACTTTCATAATAATTTTTTGCTTCGGTCAAACCAATAATTTGCGAGCAGTACTTTTAAGAAACACAAATCACACGAGTCAGTTCTTAGACTCTTCAATGGTATACATTTTGAATGGAGAAAATGAATTTCATTTCAATGAGTGATTTTGACTTTCATCTTCTTTTTCAACAGAAATTAGAGCCCACGTCGCAAAAGCCTCACACAAGGATGTACAGTATATATGAATGAATATGAACATAAAAACTTCACTCAAATTTCAATACCTCATGTCTTTGATTATATAAATACAAGTACTTATACTTTACCGCTAAAATAAAATAAAACATACTACCAGAATTTGGGGAAGAAAATTCTTAATGCTCATCAAAGCAATAAAGTCAAAAGAAAATTTGACACAAAATTAACATTATTTATCCAACTGCAATTCTTTCTTTTGTTTTTCTAAGTATAATCACTAAGTTTTGTGAACCAAAAAATATATATACTATTAAGTATAACTAAAGTCGGTGGGATAGATAGCTCAATTGATTCGAGATAATAGTTACGTTGTATAGATCTCAAAATCTTGATTTTGAAAAAATGTTTCAATTCTATAGGGCATAGGGCATGAAGCGTAACTGAAAAGATTCCAGCCTATAGCGCATGAAGGCTACACATCGCGTAAGTGCTTATTACAGCCAAAATTAAACATACTACAAATATTTGGGGGAGAAATTTCTTAATGCATGTCAAAGCAAAATCAAATAAAAAATTGACATAAAAGTCAACACTATTTGTCCAACTGCAGTTCTTACTTTAGTTTTTCTAAGTATAATAACCAAGATTTTTTAGATGTTCATACTCGTATTGAATGACTTTAGGGAAACCATGCACAGTGGTGATAAGGACTTTGCATCGAACGTTTCCATATTACTGGATATGGGGTTTGCCATTTTTCTTGTTTTACTCAACAAGATCTTCGCGGTTACTCCATGAAAGACCAAACCAAGGCCTACTCAGAGCCTTCTCTGCTTCATATTTCCTCCAATGGTATAAATATAATTTAAAAAAAATTCACCAACCACCCAATCATATAATAATGTATAAAACATATTATGATTGCGCTAAATTTATAGCTAATTGTTTCTTGATATGTGCAATCCAATTACAATCTATAACAGAGGCTTGGCATTTCAAAGCTTGGGTCCTAAATATTACAAAATGGGTTACTCAGAACTAAATATTGAGATATAATTAGATGTATCGTTTACACTATACGTTTCATAATGGTTACTCGGTCTGTTTATGGCCAGTTCTAATGAGCTTCAGGTTTTATAGGACCGGGTCAAAAGACCTATTTTAATACGGGCTCATAATTTACTATATGAGCCTGTCCCTTTACGGATCGCGAGCTAAAGGAGCCGGTCCTTAATTATTTTCACTTTTGTAAAACTTCACAAAACTACCAAGAAATTTCTTATAAGCATTATATTTTATTTATCCAAAAAGTAAAAATACAAAATACAAAAGAGAAAAAATTCAATGTTTTGGAGTGGTGCAACCACATTCAAGTTTACCCACTTCTATCTTAAAACCACATTCTTTACAAGTTTTACAATTCATAAAAACTCGAAGTTTTCCTTTCAAAAAGAAAATAAAATTGAATGTTTTTTTTATTTCTTTTGGTATCGATTCCAACAAATGAAATATTTATATGGCTAAGGAAAAGTCAAGCTTTTCTACTTCATAAATATTACTAATTTTTAGTTACGCAGGCCAAACCTGCTACCTGTGGCCCATGCGAGCTACCTTAACGGATAGCAGGCTATTTAAGACAAACGCTAAAAGTTGTAAAAAAATTCGCCTAAAATTTCTAGCTCAACCATAATCTAATTTGATGTAACGCGAAAAACAAATTTATATGAGTCTAAGATCATTTTTTCCGAACTCCATATATATATATCATTTGCTCACAAATTCTTATGTCTATGTATTATCCTTCAAAAATGTATTATGTTTATCTTATTTTGAATGATATAGATAATGAAGATTGTAGAAGTTTTTATGACTAAACATATTTGAATTTTGTAAAGATTTGAGCCTCTGCATATGCATATCTCCTTAATGGTAAGATATGTTGTTTGAATACCAGATATATAGCCTCAAAGTCATATAAATTTTACTTAATATAATAAAATTTATTTCGTTATTCTTTTTTTAACATGCAACAATTTTCATTGAAAGGTTTAGCTCAATGTTGTTGGTACCTAAACTCTTTCTATTCTCTTCTAAATTTAGTGTTGTTTTCTTCATAACTCTAACAAATAAGAAAACAACAGTAAAGTTAAAATAATGTAAAATGTTTAGGAATCAACCATATTAAGCCGGGTCTTTGGGTGGAAGTTGTTGGATGTTAACATAAAAAGATTTATTATTATATTAAATAAATAAGGAAAAGTCATATGATTAAGAGACCGTATATTTGAATAGAAGACTATCGTCTCCTCACACTCAGGATATAGGCATGTGCACAGGCTCCATTTTTTACAAAACTTAAATATATAAGACCTTAAACTTCTATAGTGTTCATTATCCATATGATTTGAAATAAGATAAAAGTAATACATTATATGTATCACGACATAAGATTTCATTAGCAAAATATGAGACATGACATCGGTGAAAAATGACCTCAAACTCTTACGAATTTGTCTTTCGTACAACGCCAAATTAAAAGGAAAGGTTTATCGACAGAAGAAAGGAAAATGTTTCACAAATCATAGAAATTTGAGAATATTTGTTTCTTACGTTCAAAGAAAGTATTTAGTATTAGAAAGAGAGGAGAAAGAATAGCGCTTAAGGATCAATGAGTAGATGAGAGATAAAATCACTAGCATACCACATGTGACCTAAAATTTAAAGGTTTTTCAACAACAATGAATTTTTGCCAAAATTTATTAAAATAGGGAAAACATTGGAAAACCTTTAAAATAAAATAAAAAATTATCTTCAAAACAAGATTTCATGTCCGTGTATGGATTATGCGTAGGAAAGATATCAGCACAATAAATAAGTTCTATTATGAAGTTTAGAATTCAAGATATTAGAAATCAAGATATCTCGTCTTTCTAAAACGTGTTGGTTGTGATATTTTGTTAATCTATCATATTTACAAGATATCTCGTATCAATCCTATAGTTTCAAAAAGTTAAATATGATAAATTAACAAAATATCACATTTCAGCTAATCTAAAATTTATATTATCATTTTTCAAATTTAAGATCATCGAGTTATCACAACTCAAACTAAGTCCTCAATGAGAAATAAAATCCCACGTCTAGTTAACTATTTCTATAATAAAAATGCCAACTTATTTTTGTTAGATTTTGTTGATATGTCCATGATGTTAAGACTTATAGAAAATTAATCACAAAGTTACAATTGCACCTGATCATGGAAACAAGCAGTCAGGGCCGTTTCTGAGATTTTGGTGGCCGAGGGTGAGCTTATAATTTGACTCCTAACTAATAAATATATGTAAATATCAAACTTCATATAAAAAACTAAGTAATTTTTTTAGGGCATAATAGAACCCTAAAATAAAAATTTGGGGCCCAAATTTCGTACTTATTTTTTGGGGCCTAGGACGGTTGCCTTCTTTGCCCTGCCTCAGATACGGCTCTGCAAGCAGCCTAAGCACGAATACGTGCATAAATAAAACAAACAAAGGGATTATGGAAGAGAGAAGCAAGAATCCATTGGTGGCTGGTTGATTGAGTGTTGAGGATGGAGTATTGGGACTGGATTTAAATAAACTTAATGGTGAGAGAAAGTGTTCGGGCTATGCATATTGAATGAAGATGATGGATGATTTAAACTTGAAGTATGAGATGGTGAGTGAGTTATATAGAGGTTTATGTTATGGGTGTTTTCGTGAAACTTAAAGGTAAATGTTAACAATGCAATGAAAGTGAAGGGGAGGCACAATATTAAAAGGACAAAAAACAATAAGTATAGAGAGATGACAACGAATTGGAGCAACACCGGTACCACGGTCTCTGCTTTTTTCTCAAGCGGTGTATATTTGTAACTTGGGAGAGAAAGATAAGCGGTCAAAGAGATTATTTCTGTGCACATGATAACAAACCGAAAATATAGGACATGTGACGTAAGAACTTAAGCCACAGGCCATGATCTAATAAACACATAATGTAGCAACATAATGTAGCAAATTATATATAGTTTTACAATATGGGTTAAATATGTTTTTGATCCGTATAAAATAGGGAACTTCTATTTTATTTCTTTTGACAGAAAAATAGGGAACTTCTATGTTTAGTCCTTACTTAACTTTAATAACATTTTTAGTTCCTACAAAAAGAAAATTACATATAATTTTAGTCCTTGTAAAAACTAAATTTGTTTAATTATCCTTGAATTCTTAAATTTTTGAACGATTTTTTGGAGACATGTTTAGAAAATTATAAAATGTTTATTTACTAAAAAATAGAATTTTTTTTTAACATGAGAACAATTAAATATGAATCTTTTTAAACGACAAAAGTTCAAGAAAAGAGTAACAAAAATCTGGATGTAGAAAACAAATATTGAGTTAATATTTTGCAGAGGGACTCTTAGTAATGTTCTTAACAGGTCTACAAAAAATTGTTTGAAAATTCAAGAAATTAAGCATGATTAAACAAATTTGGATTAAGAAGGGGTGGGGGGAAGATGGTCAGGCGTGGAGTTGGAGGAGGGGGTTGTTTGTGTGGGAAGAGGAGTTGGTGGGGAACTTATATTAGTACTTCGCAGGGTGGCTTTGCAGGTTGACAAAGAAGATAGGTGGCTGTGGAATGCGGAAACGTCTCATGTTTATTCTGTCTGTAGTGCGTTTAAGCTGCTCACTATACAACCTCCGACTGTTAGTGTGGTGTCTGCTTCCTCTATTTGGAATAAAGACGTCCCACTTAAGGTTGTTTTGTTTGCTTGGCGTCTGTTTCGTGACAGGTTACCAACGAAGAATAATCTTATTCGTCGAGGGGTCATTACTAATGAGGTCTGCTTGTGCACTGCTGGATGTGGTTCTGAAGAGACTTCCGATCATTTATTTTTACATTGTAATATTTATGCCTCAATTTGACACTATATTTACAGGTGGCTGAATTTATCGTCAGTTCTTCCCTTTACTGTGGGGGATCATTTTAATCAGTTTACCGCTCTTGGTGGTCTTGCAAGGGTGTGTCAGTCCATTTTACAGGTTCTCTGGTTTGCAACATCTTGGGAGATATGGAAAGAAACAAACAATAGGATCTTCAATGATAAACAATGCTCAATTTTACAGGTGGTGAATAAAATTAAGTCGCTGTCCTTTTTGTGGTTGAAGGCGAAGTTTCCTTCTCTTCCCCTAAACTATCATGGATGGTGACTTTCACCTTTCACTATTTTAGGCATTGATTAATGGTTTCTTGTCTGTATTGTTTTAGGTCGCTGTTTTCAGTTTAGTGATCGTTGTAATTATTGTATACACATTATTTTTCCTAGCATGTCTTATGCTTGGAAGGACTTTTGGGTGGTAATATAATTCCTTTTAGCCTCTTCAAAAAAAAAAGAAGGGACTAAAACTAAATGCAAAATGTTTTTATAGGGACTAAAAAAGCTATTAAAATTAAGTAAGGACTAAACTTAGAAGTTCCCAATTTTAGAGGGACCAAAAACATATTTAACCCTTACAATATCAATAAAACATTAATTCCTTTTTATTGTACCCTTAACTATTTATTACTTTCTCTTCTTTCAATTTTTTAATTTATGTTTCTCATACAATTTATTAAAGATAAAATGTCAAAATTACTACTTTTTAAAGTTAAGGGGGCAGAATTGCTACTCTCTCCGGTTACATTTATAAGAAGAAAAAAAAAACCTTTTAGATTTGTTAAATAACTAATGTATTTGGTCTATATATATGTTAGATACATTAGTTAACAATGAATCCAAAATGTTTTTTTGTCTGTAAATGTGATTGGAGTGAGTAATTTTTAAAGATAAGGGCAAAAATTGCAACACTTTGTAAATTTAGAGAGCAAAATTGTTAGCAAAATTGTTATTTTCTGTTAAGGAGTCAAATGTGTGATTAAGTTTTTTTTTTAATTAGACTTAAATGCACTTATGCTCCCCTATTTTCTAAAAATTGAAGTTTTGATCCTCTATTTTAAAAAACCAACTTTTTGGTCCCCTAATTTTAGTTTTTTTGTGAGTTTAGGTCCTCACTCAAATTTAGAGTCAATTTTGATGATGTGGCTTTGTTCAATAATGGCATGGCAGCGTTTAGATGGAAAAAAATTACGCATGCCGTTATTAATTTGTTTAATTCAATCATAAACATTTTTAAACTAAAAAATAATTCTTTTAATTTTCATTCATCGTCTTCATCAATTGTGTTCATCATCTTCGTCACCACCTTAATCAATAAACACAGAAAATTCTTAAAATAAAATAAAATAAAACAAGGAAATTCAAAACCATCTTCATTAAAATCAATAAACTCCAACAAATCAAAATCATCTTCATAAATTAAAATCTTCAAATTTTCAACATACCCTAAATTCATCCAAAAAAAATCCCAAAGTATCCTTCCTTCCCTAAAACAAGTTTACCTCAAATCCCAAAAATCATTACCACAAATGTGTATATATATCATAGGAAGGAAATAACTCTCACTCCCTAAGAAAAATCCAACTCCGACCTAATTTTATGTGGAAAAATATGAAACCCAGCCTAATTTGAAGTTGTTATTGCTTGTCATTGCAAGCAATAGTAAATGTTTTTTGAAGGACTTGAGGGAAACCATGCACCGTGGTGATAAGGACTTTGCATTGGACAGTTCATATTACTGGATATGGGATTTGCCATTTTTCTTGTTCTACTCAACAAGATCGTCTCAGTTACTCCATGAAAGACCAAACCAAGGCCTACTCAGAGCCCTTCTCTGCTTCATATTTTCCCCAATGGTATAAATATAATTAAAAAAAATCACTAACCACGGGATCATATAATGGTACATAAAGCATTGCTAAATGTATAGCTAATTGCTTCTTGATATGCAGTCCAAATAATATATAACAGAGGCCTGACATTTCAAAGTTCATGGAGTACTACCTTCTGTGGAAACTTCCTTTGGAGAAGTACGGTTTAATACTAGAACACCCTTTTGAGGAAGATTATGCATCATTTCAAATGGCTATCATGCCAGAAAATTTGTCCGAGGTCAAAAAAGACAAATCACCGAAGTGGTTGGCTATGTAATGGCGGAATTGAATTCGAAAATATCACTAAGTTGGAAGCTGATGTAGTGATCCTTGCAACTGGTTTGATGGAAAGAGAAAAAAGTGCCCGGAGCACTGGTTAAGGAATCCAAAAAAGGAAAATTTGAATTAAAAATAACACTTTTTCGACTTTTGAGAAATTGATTACATAATTTCCAATACAAAAGCTATTATATTTGCTTCCTTAACCAATGCCTCGGGGGCACTGGTAAACATTTCCCTTGCAGGTTCTCGCCTTTAAAAATGAGAGGGGAAAACATTTAGCTATACATTTAGTGAAACGTTTTATTTTCAAAATGGTGTTCTAAATGTTTTTCATACACTCAACTCTCAAGTGTTATGTTACTTAAATGTGGTGATGAATCTTTCAAGGTTTATAACAATGTTGCTCAAATAAATCATACAAATTGATGAACATTGTTATCTCACATAGAAAACTCACACACTAAACAAAATATAATGAATCGTCAATTGAAGCTAATTTACCATATGCAAAAGATACTGATATGTTACAGTGTTTGTGATAATTGAAGGTATTATTTCCACCGCGAGATAATTGTTTGATCTCTATATGAGAAGGAATATTATTTTTATCACTTTCATGTGACCAAAGTGTTCAAAATCAGCTACTTAATTACAATGGTTACATACAATTCATAGTTACATACTTGAATTAAGGCAAAAGGGATACGAAAGCATTAAAGGCTTTGGAGTAGTTTCAAGGTCTCATCGATATGCTTTTCAGGTTGGAACTGGTTGTTGTATACAAGCTGAACAACACCGTTTTTGTCAAGAACATAAGTCTCTCTTCCAGGCAATGATCCAAAGAAATCGCCAGGCACTCCCCACTCTTTCCTTACCTTGTTACCCTCATCGCTCAACAAGGTAAATGGAAGTTTGTACTTCTTGGCAAATGCCTACATTTCATCCAATGCATTGGTTAATTAATTGGCACAAAAATTATGCAGTGAAAATTCCGAGTTTTACCTTGTGAGAGGAAGAATCGTCTCCACTTATCCCAACAACCTCTGCTCCTGCTTTCTTGAACTTTTCATATGAATCCCTAAAAGCGCAGGCCTGCAATAATAAATTCATAAAATTGTCTCCTTAACTATATCAAGTAGAACGATCGAAATGGTTTACCGTATTTGCTCTACTTTGCGTAATCTAATTCCATGGCTTTACCATATTGGAATTAATTATATCATAATCCTTCATAAACAACTACTGTTATGAATTAGAGGACAAGGTGTTAATAATCAGTAGATAAATATTGGACTAAATTTGAGAACTCTTCTGATGTGGATTGAAACAGAAAAGATAAAGCTATTCTAAAACCAGTGGAGAAATGAAATATTGCAGAAGGTAAAGAATTAACAAACAAGATTTATCTAAGTTCAGAGATTGGTCTGCTACATGCTCACTCAGGTTGACCCTACTAGAGCTGTTAAAACGGACTACCCGATCCGAACAGGCTTCAAGCTTTATTGGATGGGGCTAAAAAGCCCTGTTTAAAAATGGGCTCTAAAAATACTACATGAGCCCGATCCTATTTAGGCAAACAATTTGTTTTTATAAACTCGAACAAAAAAAATTCACTGGCACTCATTGCATTCGCCACACTGATCTATTGACTCTTGCGCGTCTAAACCAACAAATATACTAACCATGATCTATTGATTCATGTAAAAGCACTGACTTAATTTTACGCATCACTGCTAAGATGTTGTGGCAGCATTCGACACACAGTAACTGCACATCAAGTGCCCAAATTATTGTTGCATGGTTGAGATAGCAAGACTAATATTCTGGGCAACGGCTGTTAGAGTATTGAAAGTTAATGTCTATAAAAAAGGTGGCCTTTTAATAGTTAAAATCAAATTTCAACTTTTCTGTTTCAGTTTGTGCCTTTACTCTGGTTATACAGGAAACAAGCTACCCGTGGCCCACGCAGGATAGCCGGTATTTTGGGTGGGCTAAAAAATATGGGCTTAAATTTCCAGGCCCAAGTTCTATAAAATAAAGGGCTTGATGGGGTGGTCCATATGGGCTAGCCCATTTTTACAACTCTAGATTCTATCACTATGATCAAGTTAAACGTAGCATATGTACAAGACTTTCTAGGAAAGGAAAATCTCAACCTGCTCACTTGAGCACACAATTTTCTCTCTTGATCAACTATTGTATGAAAATGTCACTCTTTTATCTCTTTACAAGGATACATCAGTTTATATACTACCCTATTACAAAAAGTAGTTATGAAGTTAGTTACAACTGATTCACCGACTAACTTAACCAACAAGTTGACGAGACCTAACTAATTAACTCCCCGAAAGGTCCGCCAGAACTAACAGTCTAACACAAGGGAAGTACTACACTATAGTCGCATCAGAATTACTAATGACACTTAAATAACTATTATTGAAAGCTAAAATGTGCTCAATATCTAAAGCAACTAACTATCCATCCAAACACCAACCAACTATAACAATCTAACAGAACATGTTTACTCCTAGTAACTTGTACAGCCTTCTCCTCTTCCCTTTTCACAAGAACAAACAATGCACTGTTCCTTTTTAAGTGTCTCTTTTGTAGAAATGTTTTGTTTCTATTTAATATTCACTTTCGATCGAAGTTCAATCCAATATTAAATGTTGTTTTACCAATATTACCCCTAGATATTTATTATAGAGAGAAATATATGAAACAAATATTAAATGAATGAGGCCATTATTGGAAAAGCATAAATTATTGTATCAAAAGTAATAACATTTATTAATTGTACAAAATTTGAAGAAGCATTCATTTTCATTAGATGTTAAAATTGAGTTATCAAGAAATTGAATTAGTCCAAACTCGAAAACAATGCAGCATTGAGTAAAGGAGTGTTTTTGTCTCCATACCTGTTTGGTACAGCCAGGGGTCTCATCAGCAGGGTAGAAATAAACAACCACAGGTTTCCCTTTGTACTTGGAGAGACTCACTGTCTTGCCATCCTGGTCTTTCAACGTGAAAGCAGGTGGCTTTGAACCTTTACTCACCTGCCCATTTGCCAATGAATTCAAGATATAGAAAACAAACAAACAGTAATGCTGATAGATTGTAACAACTTGTATACTGTGAATAAACGTACCTTGGCAAAAATGAAACCTCTTCTGAATGAAGAAGGTGAAGAAGAAGTTGTTTTGGAAATGGAAGAATGAGATAACTTGAGGCCAAAAAACTGAGAATTGAATGGAGTAGAAGTAAGTGATGATGATAAGTTTTGAGGGTGAATAAATGTGGGGAAAGAATTGGTAGGGAGAGTGAGGGAAGCCTTAGCCATGGATGAGGAAGAACAAAGTGGTAACATGTTGTGTTGTGTTTTCTTTTCCTTCTAGGGTGGTAGATAGAGATAGATAGATTTATGATATGAGGGGGGGAAAATGTAGACAATTGGGTTGAGTTGAGTGGGTGGATGAAATCAGTGAAGCCAGCGAGACAGGATTGCCTTTCTGCCGTGGCCCAATTCTCACCCCAACTTAACCTAGTAATTAAGGTGTAACTCTTTCTACTAACCTTAACTTTAGCCACTAGATGTAGATGCTTCATGTAAACATTGTTATATATCACATCACTACTGGTGGTGTTTCGTCCTTGCAATCAGGGGTCATTTAATAGAATTGCTAAATGAGTTGCGAAAAGACCATATACCCTCAAGCTTCTCAGACAAGCGCGAAAAGACCATTGTACCCCTGTGTTCCCACCCATCAATGTGATGCTTCTTCAACATCCTGCAACGCTCAGCAATAACAACAAGACCATGATCAGAACACTCAGGTGTTTTCACAAGATGCAAAGTTTCCAACTTCAAACACTTCGAAATCCCAACAAGACCCACATCACTAACTTGAACCTTCTCAAGATGAATCTCAACCAACCCATAATTCATCTTCCCCACAGTCCCAAGCATCGAATCCCAATTCAACTGCGAAAACGAGTGCCCATTAACAAGCTCCTTCAAACAAATCGATTTCAACGAAGATGACCCATTACCACAAACCGATTCAACACCTTCCTCATTAACCTCGTTTACATCGTTAACACCACGAATACCCTTAACGCCAAACAAACACGAAACAACCGAAAGCTTCTTCAAATTCTTACAGTTTCTCGCTAACCCTAACATCCCAATCTCAGTAACTTCCCTACACGCGTGAAGCTTCAAGCGCGTGAGATTCTTACAACGAAGCGAGACCGTAATCAAAGCATCATCGTTTATACTCGTTGATTTTCTGCTGTGTATCCTATGTTTGATTTCGACTCTCCAAAGGAATTCTTCAGGTTCATGTTGAAGAAGTTTTACCAACAAACTGGGAGATGCATAATCTTCCTCTGGATTTAATGAAATGGGTATAGGGCCATTGAAAGATGGAGTTAAAAATCACTTATGCGCAAAAGAGGTATGTCATATTCTTTGATGATGTGTGGAATAAACAATTTCTGAATGAAATTGAAGAAGAAAGAAAGAAAGGGAAGAATACGGGAGAGAAGATGGTATAAGGGGTAAATCCGTCATTTCAGTGTCATCTGATGGAAGGAGGGGTATTTTTGTCACTTCAAGCCAAACTTTGCTAAGTCAATGTGCCACGTCAGCTAATTAGTGACGTGGCAGTGATTAAGTGGGGAAAGGGACAAATTTTAAATGATTAAACTTTGAAATGGTAATTTGTCAAGATTAACAATTAAGGGATCAATTTTTAAATGACCCCTAATTGCATGGACGAAACACATATTAAAGTCTTATATTTAAGGCCAAACAAATAAAAATTGGTTTTATTTTTTATTTTTTTATATATCCGTTGAGTTGTACAACTAATCCCAAATCCGATATTTTCTATGTACAACTGCATAACTAATCTCTCGAATCAGATATGACTACAATAAATAACAAAGTTTACGCTCAAACGATCTAACACTAATATATTGTTAGAGCTAAATTCAAACTCATAACTTTCATCAGGCTCTAATCTTTTATCATCTCATTCATTCAAGTGTTGTTTTTTGGTAAGTAGTAATTGATTTGAATAAATTGCTAAAAATAATGATTTGTATTAGTTAGTAATAACTTATGTAAAGTTTTTTTTTTTTTTGGAAATTATGTGAATAGGTTATTTTCATGAATTTATATGGAGATATCTTTGGGGTTTAAAATATTAGTATAAATATGGGTGTGCAAAAATGTGGTTAACTGAATTGTATTCATAAATTGAACCAAAAGGACCACAAAAAAACTGAACCATATTAATGGTTTATAAACTGAACCACAAATTTAAACCAATTCAGTTAACCAAACTTAATTTAAAAACCAGTTTTAACTTGTTTCGAACTCTTTATTATTTTCTTTACAAATGTTTAACCAGAATTTAATTTTAAGAAAAATTATAAATTTATAAACAAAACATATTTATATATATAAAAATAAATAATGTATATATAAATCATATTTGTTTAGTGGTAAATTGATCTTGCATAATGTTAAAGGTCAAAGGTTCGAGACACTTTGTGAGATCATTTTTTATTTAAAAGATATATTAAATTAATTGATTATTGGCAGTCACCCCTCATCCTACTGGCACAGTCCCCACTGGCCACTGCACCTCGTCGGAGCGCGCCGTCAAGTCGCTAAAGAACCACCGCGAACCGCGCCGTTCACTGGATGGCCGTCTTCCCTACCGTGGTGATTGTCGGAGCTCAGTTGTGGACCACCACTCTAACCACCACCTGCCACCCTCTCTTTTGTAAATATTATATTATTCATTTAAATTATTTAATTAAAAATTAAAATAAAAATCGGAAGAAAAAAAAAGTGCAACAAAAAAAAATGATATGTAAAAATCTCTCAATAAAAAAACTAGCTTTAATATAAAATACAGTTTAAATATATTAAACTTGTTTTAAACCTGAACTGAATTGTTTTTAAAAATAAACCAAATTTTTTTTAAAGTGGTTTTAAAAACTGAACTGAACCATTAACATGGTTCAGTTCCAATGTAGTTTAGAACCATGAACATGCCTCTAAATATAAGAGAGGAGTGAATCTCTTACTTATAAATGTTAACCCGTCTCGTTATACTTAACCTAATTTTTCCCTCCACACTTTTTGCATCTAATGTTTATATCTAAAGCAAAATAAAACTAGATTGATGACTCGTGCGCCGCACGGGTCCTACCGACTAAAATAGAAACCAATGAGTTATACTGTAGTAAAAATTTGTAGTGAAGTTTATCAAATGATAGAAATTAATTAGATTAGTGATATCATGACGACATTTATATAATTCTAAATTCGTACTTTTTACAAATTGTTTTTTTTTGTCCAGTACCTTTGGGATTATGAGGTTGATTTAACTTCTATCATTGTTAATGTACCAATTTTGTCTAAACTTTTATTTGTATTCCATGCAACAATTGATTCATTCATTATGTAATACTAATCATAGGTTAGATTAACATTAAATTAGAAGAAGAAAAAAAATTAAAGTACTAATAAAAACAATCAGACTTCTGACCCAAAAAAAAATCAGACTTTTTTACGTGATAATGCAAGAAAAATTACTCTTTCGCAAAAAAAATTAAAATATAAAACATATCAATGAAATTTTTTTAAAACCACTTTTATTTATTTAAATATTATTTCTTCTATAAGCTTTTAAAAAAAAAATCAATTGTTATTGAACTGCAATATATTCCTCTATTGTTATTAAATTAACCAGAGATAAGGGTAGCCGAGTTTGCATGAAAACTAGGGTATTATGTTTGTAAACGTATTAAATAAGTGTACAACAACTTGTCAAAAAAAAAAAACTACAGAAACAATAGATATATACAGACGATGACACAACATGATAGGAATGAAAAGCTCATTAGTGAGGAGAAATATTAGGGATTGCTGCATTTTAGAGGGAAGTTGTTAGATTAAATTGGTGCGCTGCATTTTAGATGGTATTTGTTAGGTTAAATTGCAGCTAACCTAATGCAGCATTTTAGAGGGAAATTATTAGGTTAAATGCTGCATACCTAATAAAATTAATAAATAAAGATTATATTCCTAATTATATGCTATTTTTTTGGAAAGGAATAACCGTTAATCTGTCTCGTTATATCTTTTACTTATAAATGTTAAGCCGTCTCGCTGTACTTATCCTAATTTTAACCTAATTTTTTCCTCCACACTTTTGCATTTAATGTTTATTTGAAGTAAAATAAAATTATGTTCCTAATTATATGCTATTTTTTTGGAAATCTCTTACTTATAAATGTTAACCCGTCTCGCTATCTCTTACTTATAATGTTAACCCGTCTCGCTATACTTAACTTAATTTTAACATAATCTCTTACTTATAAATGTTAACCCGTCTCGCTATCTCTTACTTATAATCTTAACCCGTCTCGCTATACTTAACTTAATTTTAACACAATCTCTTACTTATAAATGTTAACCCGTCTCGCTATCTCTGATAATGTTAATCCGTCTCCGCTATACTTAACCTAATTTTTATGAAATGCTATATGACAATCATGACATTCATCTAAACTATTTTATTACCTATTATCGTCAAATATTACCTTCCAGTCGACGGTCTAAAAAACAGTCCATACTTTTTTTTTTTTGGACAAAAACAGTCCGTGAACTAAACAGAATAAGAAAAGTAAAGAAAAGGGTTACGAAGAACAGCGTTGTCTGTAGCAGCAATGGACGGTGCTGTGAAAACTGTTGTTAAGGTTTCCGGCGACCACAAAACGTCGTCGTTGACCACACCTTCTTACGATTCATCATATGTTTTGGCTACCAGATCTTCCAGGCATGTCTCTTTCTCTTTTTTATTCTTAGTCTAAATTTGATATATCAATGTTGATTTCTCCATTAATTTGTTTGTTCGGAACTTCGATATCACTATTGTTTTTGTGAATTCAATAGGTTTTGAATTGAGATAGTTTTTTTTTTTAATTCTTGCAGACAGGTTCTGTCTTACTGGACATGCTCCAAGCTTTGTGCAATTTGCTTTGTTGGTGGAGTTATTTTTGGTTACACACTCAGAGGTCGTGTTAAGCGTTGGGCTTCCAAAATTCTCAACAAGCTTACCTGAATCACACTTTTTATTTAATTAGTTATTAGAGTTTACTGATTTGGTTAGCTAGAGATAAAAATATTGATTTTGCTTAATTCTTAGATACTTACTCATTATGATTGCTTCTTCATACTCAATTTGTTATGGTTTTGAAAGTCACAGTTAACTACACAAATATTGTTAATTTCAGTACCAGTGTTTTTTAATGATCATGACTTATCTCAACTATTCAATGTGGATTGTGGAACTTGACATTTGATTTTCACTTTGTGGTTTTCTAACACCGCTCAAGATGGCACAATTTTATACTCGACCTTACTTCAGTTATTGTTTCCAAACCTGTTTACTTTTGGCAACAGATGGCACAATTTTTTATCATAGGACATGAATTTTTTATCCGTCTCTTCAATAATGTATTTGTTATTTTCCAATTACCAGAATTTCAAATGAAACTGATGTTACAATTTTTTAACCTCATCAGTTTACCCCACTCACTGTTACTTATATGTGATCAATGATCATGTAGTTCTTATACATTCTTGGTCAAGAACACATTTCCTTTTGCTTTTGATTTCTTATGTGCTGGACTTTTAGAAGATGAATTAACTATCTTGAATGAATGATCCAAGTTAAAACTGTCATATTGCTTCAAGAAAAAAACCTTTACTGTGTAGAAAACGAATGATCACAATTTCCCGCATTTGAAGCAGTCATAGACTGCAGGCTATTCTATCATAATCAAGGATTACCTGCAATTGTGACAAATCCAGAAAAATGCAACTGCATTAAAGCTAAATACGCAGAAAACTTTAGCAAGTTGAGTTGTACTGTATTTTACAGCTCCATTAGATGTACAACTTCAGTATAGACATGTTCATGTAAAACCATTTTCAGTATAGATATGTTCCTGTAAAACTGTCATATTGCTTCGAGAAAAAACCTTTACTGTGCAGAAAACAAACGATCACAATTTCCTGCGTTTGACGCAGTCATAGATTGCACATTGTTCTATCCTAATCAAGGATTACCTGCAATTGGGACAAATGCAGGAAAATGTGACTGCATTAAAGCTAAATTTTCTGAAAACTTTAGCAATTAAATACAACTTTAGTATAGACATGTTCATGTAAAACCATTTTCATGGTATCTAATTCTTATTTTCTCCCTCCTTTCATACAAGTAGTTTATTGGTAAGCAATTGTATTTGTAGTCTGTCAGAAATTCTATCAAGATCTACTAGGTCTTCCATACAGACGATCTTGGTGATCACGACTGAACTCAGTACCCAAAAATTGCCTATAATCAATAAATGCTCATTCATCTAACTTGGTGTGAAGCTACAAAACTGACATAGCTGCATTCTTTGCATTGCACCCAAATAATTCCAGTATTAATTAGTGTAGTTTCGGCACTTAACCATCGACAGCAAAATTTTGAGCGGTGTCAGGAATAGTTAAATGAACTCTATCTATCAAGTTCAGCTTTAGCCATCACTTGGCAACTCAGATTTGATCTGAATAACTATCAAAATTAGTCTATGGTGCCCTGATGCACTTCACCAAAGATGTTGCTACTCCATTCAATACTAACTAGCCACTATAATGAGTCATACCCACATGATGCACCACTGTCATATAATAGAATAATTACTGATCGCGTGAAAAGCCAGTATGAGGATTATAGACATTAGTGGATGTGAATGATGGAATGGAAATTATTTGAAATAAATGTGACTGCCGCAACAACTAATGCTCAAAGATTGATGTTATTGCTATTTTGGTTAGTGTCAGACTCTAGCGTCAACATAACTTCTGCTCAGATATTGAGAGCGTGAAATATAGAATATTGATTGTCAGATCTCTACTTGTGTAACAAAAACATTCACTGCATTCAATTGCTCTCAAATGTCTCTCATATTAAACGACTTTATAACACACTGTTTGGGGGACTCGGTACTGAGTATGCTATGATCAAGTACTCTAAGTTAAAACTTGACGGTAAGAGAAAAGGTACACTTTATAAAATTAGTGATCTCTTGTTTAATGATCAAGTCTGTGGTGTGTGTCAAAATATGTACTATAAGATAAAATCTAAGTTAGTGTTTTTCTTTTCTTTAAGAGTAATGACCCAATTGACCCTTTACAACATCCTTGCAGTCCAATTTAATTCTCCACAAAAATGAAACTCAAAATAATCTATTATATTTTTATATGAAGGATCAATTAGTCATTGACTCATTATAAGAGATGGACTAATTACTCCCTATCATAAATTATATTTGGGATTACTATGAGTTTTTTTTACCAAGAAATAAAGATTATTTTTTAATCAAGGTTCCAACAACAATAATCTTTATTTCTTGCAAATTTCCTAAACAACCTGGTTTCTAAAAACAAAACAAGACGCGTAAAACTCAATTGATTCATATGAACACCTTTAACCACACATCATGTATCATTTGCTAAGTTCATCAAAACACCGACAATTTTCTTTTAAGAGAACAATGAATTAAAAAATGCTAACAAATAGTACATGCTAAGGAATCTAATATAATATTTTATTAGAAATTATGTTGTCAACTTTTAAAATGTTATATTTTCACTATAAAATTTCCTCTTCTAAAATTAAAATGTGGTATTTTAACCCAAAAAATGTCATTTCTCTTTATAAAAAAAATATTTATCATATTTTCTGAAGATAATATTTATCCATTTCAAAAATTATACATACCTTTTTGTCAAAAGTAGCATCAATATTGGAAAAATGTTTTGTAATCACATAAATATAAAATGTTGATGATGTGATAAAGAGAGACGGGTAAAGAAAATAAGTGAGCATAAAAAATTCAAAGGTGTCCAAATTAAGTATGGATAATATGCACTCAGGCTAACAAGTGTACTTGTCAAGGGACTAAAAGAATAAAGTTTTGTATTGAAAAATAACATTTTTTAAACTTTTAAACTTCCAAAATATTGCCCTTAGCATTTTCCATTAAATATTAATGAATCGTTTCGCACTGTAGTTCATTTTGAAGAAATTTACGTAACTATAGCACTCGTGTCGTGCAAGTATATAGGGTGGATAATGACATTGGAGCATACAAGAAAACGGAAGCAAATAAAATTGAGAAACATGATTCCTCAAAAGTCTTTGTTTTCCATTCCAGCTTAACAAACGCTCTGCCATTCCGATCTCATTGACATCCCTTCATATCTAATGTTCTCTTCTATTCAATATCAGGTATGTATATCACTCCATCAAATTTTTCATTCATTTTCTTTTCCTTTCATGTAACATGCTACTATGCATTGTTTTCTACTATTGTATGAATGGATCGATCTATGATCATCTATCTTGACTTCCATGATTGCAGAATATTTAAATAAATGTTACAAAATGTGTAAGATACCTAAAACGTCTTCAATCTAAAGTGTTGTTGCTACTTGCTACACGGTTTTTGAAGAAATCAAACATTGACTTTTTTCCTTTATGACATCTCTTATTTAGTGTGACATAAGGAGCCAAATCTGCTAAACTTCATCCTGGGATACTTTTAACTCTTGTGGCAAAAGTTTATCATCAATGGACGATGCTGGAGTCTCGAAATTAACTGCTAAATTGAAGGAAATATTTCAAAAGTGGCAAGTGGGTTATAAAGAGGGCAATGATGAACATTCTGGTGTGAATCATGGGGGAATATCACCTATGATTAACAAAAGGTTAAACAGTTTAGTGTCTTTTGATTCTGATGAAGATAACTGCAATAGTCCTAAAGCACCGCATGATGTTCCAAAAGGGTACTTAGCTGTCTATGTTGGTCCTGAGCTTAGGAGATTCATCATTCCAACAAGCTACCTTAGTCATTCTCTTTTCAAAATGTTGTTGGAAAAAGCTGCTGATGAATTTGGTTTTAATCAGTGTGGTGGACTTACAATTCCATGTGAAATTGAAACCTTTAAATACCTTCTCAGCTGTATGGAGAATACTCAGCTTCATCATGATCACACCTCTTGTAAGTTAATTACTTCATATAATTTCATATAGGTTTAACTAATTACTTCATTAATAGCCTTTTCTTTTTTTTAACTAATTATTGGTGGAATTGCAGCTGGAAACACAGGAACTGTGGAAGAGAGAATAAACTAATATGATACTTAAGAGGTGCAAATCATAGTGCTGGTTTCAAGTGTGAAGAAAGTTTCCCTTGCTTCCATCTTTTTTTTGGTTTGATTTCATGTGAGAAATGATAGAATAACCTTGTTACTTTGTTAGACATATTTATGTTTCCTTTACAAAAATTCAATTTATTGATACAATGATTGTATTTTTTATATGCTTCTGTATTTAAGAACTGTATCTCATATTATTGTCCTAATCCTTGTACTTTGCTTTCTAAATTCTGTTTACATATTCAAATGTAACAGAACAGTATTAGTATATAGAACGTGATGTTCAATTGTGTTCTCATTCTCAAACATCATTATCTTCTTAAAATAATTGTTATATAAAAAATATGGCATGTGCTTTTGTAACATAATCTTCAATCAAATCTCGTTTTGAGCTGGCTCTGATCCATTCAGACCATATGCATATTTATTATTGAAGTAAATAATGATTAAAGGGTTCTTCATGTTCTGATAATAAAGCATCCTTTATTCTCTGCATCGAATCTGTGCACATGGAGAAGTAACAGCGTGAACCTATATTGTCACACTTTGAATATAAAATTAGAGAGAGATTCTCAATTTCGGACATTACTTTTTCCACTCCTAAGTTTCTCACGCGCTCTATTTGGATTTTAAAATACGAAATATTTCAAGGTGTTTTCAAGGTTTTTATGGGGTATTTATGCCGTTCAAATTCTATAATATGAAGGAAATTTTACCCTATACCCCTACACATATACTTTCACCCCTACAAATCTTCAAATATTCCAATTTTGTCCTTCTTATCATTTTAGTCTTTTACACATTAATTTCTCACCCCTACTTTCAACATTTTCCAATTCTGAAGTTCACCCAGACAGTATCCTAGATATGTATTTCCCATACAACTATTTTAAACATTTCCGACTTGTATTCTTTTTTCTTTCTTCGGAAATCATTATAAGAAGTTTCCGAATTCAAACACATTTTCAGAACAATCATGTGTACTATGCTGGAAACTATCGAAAACATCTACACATCCTTTCCCGATAGCAGCTGAATGGGAGAAAAACAATAGGTTTCTACGTAATTAAAGAACAATAACAATCTGACTTGATTAAAGAACAAAGAGTTAATAAAAAAAAAACAAAGAATTATTGAAAAAACAACAGCAAATTAGAAAACAACAACTTGAATTGGCAAACGTTTCAATCGCTGCTTTTCTTTTATTAAAAAGTTTCTATAAAAAAAAATCCAAGAGTTTCAATCATGGTGATAAAAAATTGATTTCGTGAAACTAGTATTGGAAAACAATTTCCGGAATTCTTTCTTAGTAATCATGGCAAACCTAACAATTCAGAGAATACAATCACCGGAATTCTTATTAACCATGGCAATTCAGAACGATTACGACAACAATCTGGTTACAACAATCAATTCTGTCAGACAACAATTTTGGTAAGCATGCAACAATCCGGTTTCCGGTTGCAAGAGTCGAAAGAAAAATAAAATCCAAAAGCAAAGTAGGGTGCACAGTATTTTCCAGAAAAGTGGGGGTGAAGAGGTGAAAAAGTGATTGAGTTTTATTGTATGAAGGATAAATTGGGTAGTTTGAGTTAAACGTCAGGGTCAAGGTATAAATGTAGGGGTATAGGGTAAAACTACCTAATATGAACTACACAGGGCGTGCGAAAAACTCAGGGTGGGAAAAGAAGCAATCCTCAATTTTTTAACCATAAAAATGGGGGTTTTACTTTTCCCACCCTATGTCTTTCCTCGTGCGACCTATTTTTTTTCACTTTTACTCCTGGTCCGGAATTCGTATTCCGGAATGAATTGTTAATGTTTTCAGATTTATCCGGATTTTAAATTCCGGAATGGTGTTTTTCTAGAACTTTTACAATTTTAAGCTTTGAAATTCGTAAACTAAAATGCAAATAAACATATAAAACAGAAATAAAAAGACAAAAAGATAAAAACAACTCATTTTATTGATATTTGAACAACTCATTTTTACATAAGAACCTAAAACTATTTCTAGGGGAGGTAAGATATACCAGTGGCTCCGGCTGATAGGACATACCAGTAGCTTCACCGTTGGAGGGGAGATAGGGGAGGAGGAAAGAGGAGGGCAGGAAGAATAAAACAATGCCCTTGAGCCCCATTGACCGTTCATACAATCCCTGAAAATTTTCTAAGAGGACTGTTTGATGAAAGGCCAACTATGGAAAACCATAGTTGTAGAAGAGGAGAAGAGGAGGAGAGGGTGGGAGAGGATGGTGTGAGAAATGGTGGGGTTTGGAAGACTATTTATAGGGAGGGTGGGTCAAAAAATGGTTGGAAGGCCATAAATGTAGTCAAAAAACGTGGTAAAACACGTTTTCTTGACTTGACCAACGACAAAAAAACGCTTGAAAAACATTTTGCTTGTGGTGCAGACCACCGGTCATGACACTGATGCAGTCTGAAAAATACAATCCGAAATGCACCTTTGTTTTCCGGAATATATTTTCCGGATTAATATGATACTGGTGAACATAGGGCTTACGTATATTCCGGAAAACGAAATCCAGAACACTTCAGCATAGGATTCTTTTGTATGGACCACATTGCACTAAGAGTTTATGTGGTCCAAAACATCCAAGGACCTCTATAAGTACACCATCTCCGGTTTTCAGCTTCAATACCAACAAAACACATAAACACACCAAAGAAAACCATGCAAGTTTTTGTCATTAAGCTGAGGATCTTTCTCACGCTGTCACAAATAGATAGCTCTCTATTTGACGGCATGATGAAGATCTTCAGCATGCTGTCAAAAATACAAACAAACACACCAAAGAGACCATGAACATTTTTGTCATTGTGCTGAGGATCTTTGTCATGCTGCCACAAAATAGATTGCTCTCTATGTGACAAATTGATTGCTCTCTATGTGCCAGCATGGTGAAGATCCTCAACATGCTTTCAAAAATATATAGATTTAAGGCTGTCTCCTTGATAGATAGATAACTCAAAAATATCAAGAGGTTTCTATGAGTTAGATCTTGTTGACTGCCAGATGAATACGTCATTTGACAAGGCAGCGGGATCTAACTCAAAGAAATCCTCTTGAAAACACCTTCCCACAAGATTAAACATTTATGTTATTATGGTTTTTTTTAACTGTTTATTTGTCTTATGTTCCTTCTATTTATGTTATGTACCTTTGTTCTATTATTTTTTAAGGCATTCACAACGAAAACGATCAAAATAAAGGGTATGGTGCAGTTTGGACTTTATAATCCGGAATAAGTTCATGCATTACGGATTATAAAATCCGAAAACCCTCAGTAACATTTTGGCCGGTGACGTTTCACCAAAGGTTGGGCCGGTCGGTGGAGTTTGAATGCATTTTTTGACAGTTTTGAATGTGAAACACGTTTTATTTGACTGTAATTAAGACCTATGACTTATTTAAGGCTATAAAAAGGCTTGGATCTTCAACATTTTCCTTCATTCTTCTTCACCTCCTTTCTTACATTTTCTTCAAATTTTTTTAGTTTTTTAGGTAGGTTTTAGGAGTGTTTGTGGTGTCATGGTCATTGTTGACCGCTCATACGACCCCTGCAATTGCATTGCAGCTTATGCGGAGGTTGTATAACAGTCAACAAAAACCCTTCACATCAAAGAAAGACACAAAAGTTCATATCGTATGTGTCCGGATTTTAGTTTCCGGAAACAATAACAATCTAGTTTGGAAAACGAAATTCGGACCAGGGGTATTATTGAAATTTTTGCAGGGCGCGCGAAAAGGCAATTGGGTGGGAAAAGTAAAACTCTAAAAATGGAATGTGAGAATTGTTGGGCCTCTAAACAATGAAATTGGGCCTACTGTTGTTGCGATTGTGGCCCAAGTTTCTTCGTATTGTTTAATCTGTTAGTTTGTTAGAAAAATAAGTAGAGTTAGTTTGTGTATATGACTGCATTCCGAAGATTAATGAATTGAATTGATTCATTTTGTTAATTCGTATTACTGCAAGAATAGTGTAAAGCTTTGTAGTTAAAATTAGGGGTGTTTGCAATGCGGTTTGATTTGATTTTGAAAGTAAAAGTTATTCGGACCGCAAGATAAAAAAGCATGCGGTTTGGTTTGGTTCGGTTGACTTTAAAAATAACATCCAAACCAAACCAAACCAAACTAATGCAGTTTGGGTTGGATCGGTTGATGCGGTTTTTTTCGAGACGATAAATTTTTTGTTTCCAACATTAAAATCAGGTTAAAAAGTTAAAACACAACATATTTTTCAGGAATGTTTTAAATTTCATCAAATCTTACAATTTTATTTTCATTTTACAATGTTTCCAACAACATAGTCCGAGTTAAAAACATGGACAAAACGTAATCCTAATTTCTAAGAAATGCAAAAGACTAAGATTTTAAATAAAAAGCAAAGAAGGAATCTAACAAGAGAAAAAATATGTAATTTTATAAAAGTTTTCATTGAGTTTCTATGAGTATATATGTTTAATTAAGATTTTTCTTATGTTGCGGTTTGGTTTGGTTTGGTTGATAAAATGGAAACCGCTAACCAAACCAAACCATGCGGTTGAGCAAGAAAATGATCCGATTACATCGGAACCAAATACGGTTTTTTGCGGTTTCAGTTTGAGTTGGTTTGATTTGCGTTTTTTTTATTGGATTGGTTTGGTTTTGAGCACCTAGTTAAAATCCTCTAAAAAAAACTATGTAGTTAAAATGAGTATTTGTAAAGAATCAACCGATTCATTTAGATTTATTTATTTATTAGTCAAGTAGAAGAAATCACGACATTTTGAATAAACTTAACAAATACTGGTGAGAAAATGTTCTTGAAAATAACTTATGATACAAATTAAAATTATTCTTTCATTTCAATTGTTAAGGGTTTTTTCTTAATAATCATAACCTTTTTTATTCAGAATAATTCCGAAAACTAAAAGAAAGTTCATATATTGTGTATATATGAGGTAAAATTATACTTTTGACCTCTTAAGTTAATTTTAGGTTTCACTTTTTTTTTTGTATTTTTAGTTTTACTTTTGTCCCTTAAATTATAAATGTTAGACAATTTGGTCCTTAACTTTTTCCTTTTCATTTTTGTTAGCTAACTTACAAATATTAGATACTTTAATCATTTACTTAACAAAACTTAGACTTTTAGTCATTCTTATCAGGGACCAAATGGTTTAACATTCGTAACTTAAGGTACCAAAGAGTTCAACAGCCATAGCTTAATGAATCAGAATTAAGGGAAAAAGTTAAGGGACCAAATTGACTGACATTTGTAATTTAAAAGAACCAAAAATAATTTAGGTGACTAAAAGTATAATAAGCCTATATATTTAGTTGTTAAATTTCATTGGCAATTAACTTATTTTTAGTAGTATGGTGGGTAAATCAAAGATGAGATTTTGTCATTGTCATAGTTTCTGAATTTGTTACCCTTTACTGTGTCCTACTTTATAACAATGCATTGCTAGTTTTACCAAACAATTGATTACTTATAACTAAGTACATAGGAGTATACACATACAGTCAAAAAAGGTATGTGATTGATTCAAGATGCCAAATGGTGGTTATCTAGCTGTCTTCATATCTTCCTACCTTTTTTCTCTATTTAGTAAATATGGCCATACTTCATCATACCAAAGGAAATTCACATGTATCATCTTTCAACACAAAGCAAAATTTTCATATAGTTTCGTCATGCTTTGTCGCACTAGCAGACACTTAGGGAACTGCTAAATATATCACTATGATCATATATGTGTGGATTTTCTCTCATGTACATTAAAGTGGCACATGCATAGTAATTAAATTTGTATCAAAGTTTGGGAGGTGGACGAACCCACTGTTCTCCATGAATATAAGCCATGCTCAAGAAGTGTTTTGCTTCTTCATCAGATAGTATCCTTTTATAGTTTAACCTAACAGCACCGGGTCCACTGCACTTGTATTCTCCCAAAAAGATTGTCCTATAGATATAAGTCAAATTATTAAATAACATAGTGTATATAACTATGACGCACGGATACAGACATGGACATCGGACACGACACAGACACTGACACGCCGACACAGCTAATAATTTAAAAAAATCATATAATTTAGTGTAATTACAAGTGTCGGTGTCGGACACGATCTGGGACACACCAAATCTGAGGACTGTCCGTGCTTCATGCCTATATAACCATCTTTCTTTATGTAAAACAAAAATTCAACTTTATTTGATATAACTTACTCATTGGGCCCATGGTGGTACCATCCTCTGGAATTGACGACAGAGTCCATATAGGTATAGGCAAATACAACCCTAGGGCTCCTCCTCCAACCACGACCAAGATAAGTGTTCCTGTGACCACTTCCAGTTATGTTGCAATGCACAAAAGTGAATCCAGTGTCGTCTGACATTCTTTCCCTACCTTGTGCTGTGATGACATTCAAACCCTTTGCAACCGATTCTATAGTAGTTCTCTAAACAAAAAGATGCACTCATATCATTCATATAATATCAACTATTGGAAAAATACGTAATTGGTCACAATCCCTCAAATATACTTGAGTGCGCATACAAAAAATACATGTCATTTAATTTTTTTAAAATTTTATTTGTGTTTTTTTACGTTTAAATTGTTTGTCCAAGTCTTGTAATTATGCAAAACTTTTTTTTTTGAACTATAGATATATAACTGCTCGATCATGTATAGAAGAGGTACGTACCAAGTAGATGGATTTTCCATTTCCAAAGATGAAATCATAGGTTCCTTGAATAAAGCAGTCCTTGAAAAAATGTTTGCCATAGTCATCGCACAAGGTATCTTGAAATCCGATGAACCTACAGTTGTAGAATGCAGCCTTATCCCCTGATATCCTCATCGCTAATGCTTGTCCTCCAACACTATTTTCGTCCGGCATAGGAGACGAGTTCTGCACGTATACACATAGATATATAATTGATAATCTTCTGAAATCCAATCACAACTCTTCAATTGTTTTTAGTGTAAAACAATTTCACATAGAGAATGTTAAATCTTTTTCAAAAAATACTTTTGTTATAACTCAATTATGAAAACTTTAGAACAAAATTTGGATGACAAAAGAAGTATGTGATTTTTTTCTACTAGAGAACATCAACACATGCACCAAAGTAGAAAATGTATAATGTTACATAAGCTAGTACTACATTATACAAGCATGTATACATATTGAAATCAAACGTATAGTTACCACAAATGCTACATTGACAGCAACAAAGTAGTCAGCATCAACAGCGACGGTTGCACTATCAAGTGTCCCATAACGCAAAGCGGTTGCGTCGTACGTTATAATGGGCATCATGTCATTGTCTTTCCCATTCCTTTCCCCATAAAACGTTACAAAACGTTTCGACTTATCAACTGTTATTTTCTCTCTATATTCTCCCATTCCAATCCACACCACCACTCTCCTTTTGTTCCCCGACGGAATGCTTTTAACGGCATCCGTCACCGTCGTAAAATCTCCGGTTCCGTCTTTCCGAACACTCACCACTCTGACGGTGGTTTCCGCAGCAGTTAAGTGTTCGTCTAACAAGGTAATTTCACGGTGACGGTTGAATTCGGACAATGTAGGAGTTACTTGAAGAAGATGGAAGAGAGCAAGTGCTAGTGTAGCCAATAACTTCGCTCCAGTTTCAACGTGACTCATTTTTTTTCTTACACTCAATTAACTTGCTTGTGTGTCTATATTGAGGGAGGTGTGTGTACACACACACATATATAGGCGGGAGAGAGAGAAATTACGTGGATGTAGACATTGCTAATTCTTTTTAGAGTAATGATATTTGGATGCAACTATATAACAATTTTTGTGACAACATTTTTTTTTTTTTTATATTGGTCAAAAGACAATAGAGATCAAAAATAATTGAAGAGATAGTAAGAACATAAAGAGTGTATGAGAGACAAAGTTGTCATAAAATGATTGTTCAAATATCATTTCAATTCTTTTTAATTATAAATAGATAGATAGATAACAAATAATCATTAAAACTATCCCCGTGAGCTTAGCTCATCTGGTAAGGATATTGCATATTATATGCAGGGGCCGGGGTTCGAACCCCGGATACCCCACTTCTCCACAATTAATTTGTGTGAGCTCTAGCCACTAGGCTACTTGACCAAAAAAAAATCATTAAAACTCACAAGTAAGTGGAAAAATCATGGTTTGAACCCGGTTACGGCGTTCGTCCTAGCAATTTCGATACTTTTTTTATCAATTGAGTTAGGATATGTGGCTATATTGTAGCTACTTATTAATTTATCAACGAGAATTTATAAGGAACAATCCACAATTTGACATATAATGATATATCTGAACTTTCATAATTAAATGAAATTCTTCTATTCTTTTGGAAAATATTTTCTATGATTAGGGTTTCGCGGCGGCTGTGCTGCCAAAGTGAGAGTAGTGAATCAAGTATATATATATATATACTAGACCATTGACCCGTGCTAACGCCTGAGTCATATAAGAGAATAAATACAGCGGAAATAAGAAAGTAAAAACTTTACTTGAATCGAAAAAATAGTATGATTCAATTTATAAAATTAATTGCCGCAAACGTTTTTAATGTACAATATTAAACAATTTCCATGACATCAACCATGTTACGGTAACATGACATATAAATTTGATGACATAATTTATTGACGAAAAGAAAATCCAACATCTATCAAAATAGAAAAAGTACCGATATGAAATAAAAACAATACTACAAAACAAAGTGCTACACGTTACGGAAAACTTCTCTGCAGACCACATTAGATGTCACATCAGTATCTTGACCGTCTTCATCATTGATCAGTATCTTTAAACCATTCCTTGAAGTAACCCTCGATATTGCGACGTACAATTGTCCATGTGAAAAAACAGGAGACGGTAGATAGACACCAACATTTTTTAAAGACTGACCCTGACTCTTGTTAATAGTTATTGCAAATGAGACAGACAACAGAAACTGCCAAAATGATGCCTTTTTCTTTTTCTTTTTGACCAAATGATGCATTTTTCTAATTGTTTCTTGTCAAGACTACTTGAACGACACTAAGTTGCAGAGTACACAAAAATCATGCTTAAAACAACCAATGCTACAAC
>Ga0315914_1000322_pt1 | contig 55104 bp, 38 predicted proteins | sample MpolenodulesMG_FD_203920 | JGI IMG/M metagenome (GOLD analysis project Ga0315914, IMG submission 203920) | Medicago polymorpha root nodule microbial communities from Los Angeles, California, United States - elongated nodules | ecosystem: Host-associated > Plants > Roots > Nodule | place: USA...
TGCTTGCTTATAACTTTGGATTGATGAATTGTACTTGTTGAGTTAAGTATGCTAAATGAAGAATAAGGTGAGTAATCCTTTCATTGATTAATGTTGATAAATGATGAGCTTATGTCGATGACTTGTTTAGAGATTGAATATGCTTGCTATGCTATGTTGGTAATGTGATAGTTTGAGGTGTATGGAATGGGGGACAATATTCAAGTGATGTTAATATTCTAGGAGGGATGGGTATGTATAAGTGTTATGCATGAGATCTTTGAATGTTTATGATTATTTATGTTTGATTATGATTGATGTGAAGTTAACCCCCAGTGGTCTGTGGTGGACCGCCTACCTATTTGGATGAATGGGTAGACAGCATGCACAAGTAGTTGTTGATTGCTTGGTGAGTTCTTGGATAGCGGGAGCTATCTCCGTTATCGTTTTCTGTTGAGTCTTAGAGTAGGCTCTGATCTAGGATGTCTGTCTGTAGGATTATTCTAGATTGATTATTCTAGATTTATTAATGTTGTGGAGATTTTGTCCATTTGTCGGGATTTAGAGATTTTATATGTTGATGTATATTGATCTTATGACATGTATATTTTGGAGATGTATGACTTATATCCGATGCGACTGTTGATGAATCTTATATATGCATGTTGTTTGAATTTTGATGTGAAGACGTAGCGTCTATTTCTTGAATAAATGCTTTATTCGCGTGTTTTATCGCTTTAATAGAAATAGGGCGTTATACGGTCTCTAAGACGTATTCCTCCGAGACATATTGCACAACATTTCCAACAATTCAACAACAACAACACTTATAATCAACAACAACAATTCAATCCATAAACTACAATTCAATTCGTAAACCACCACATTGTCCTAAAACTAACTATAATCAACATTAACAAACATATTTCTACCTAATTTCATCATTAACAATCCAAAAAACAAACAAAAAATCATTAAGACATTTTATCAAACACATAGAGTGCAATTTTCAAACAACTAAGAAATCTAACAATTTCTAAACCGTAAACTACCACATTTCACTCTAAACAACATCTAAAATACTATTCCTAACTTAATTCATCACTAACAATCCTAAAAACTAACATGCAAGCCATATTTGTAAAAACCTAAAAATGTTAAATTTCTTTAAAAAAAAATGCAATGAAATAGGATAATCATCACTTACTTGATATTGTGGGAGAAATTGGCTTTGAGTGGCACAAGAATGATGAAATTCGAATTTGGGGGAAAAAAATCGAAGTTGGGAAGTTTAGGAAATGAGGGAAATGTGTTTCTATTTTGCTGGTATATGACTTAAGTGATGCCGCGGACTTAACTCACGTTGCGCTACTTAAGTAACGCAGCAATTACAACGTGCGTTAGTTAAGCTTGTATTTTCAGCTGGGTGGAAGTAAAATGTGCTGGAGAAGAGCGGTCATCCAAACATTTTTCCTAAATTTCTTGTCTTTTTTATGTCTCGTATATGGTATGATTGTTGTGGTCATAATCCTTTTTTAGGGGCACTAGGCATTGCAAAGTTGATAAACCGAACTTATTAGATTTGAGGATTGCTTTTCTGACATTAGATATATCTTAGCAACATAAGTAAAAGACCAAAAAACCCAGCGGCAGTTAGCTGCCGCTGGTTTTGTAGCTATAACTCAACGGTAGTTAACTACCGTTAGGGTATTTTAGTAATTTACTTGTGTTATTAAGAACTTCTGAGTGTCAAAAAAGCAATTCTCATTAGATTTTACCAGCACACGTTGGTACTAGACAAGTCAAATCTTTAAAGTGATGCTTCACTAATAAATTCTTCTTTTCTCAAGAAAATTTATTCTCCTGTTCTGAAGATTGAGACATCCTTAATCAAGGAAATCATATCCGGGATAAAAGCAAAACAGCCGCGAATGAGCAATATCCACCGGTAACGACTTAATGGAAGAGTAATATATTGGAAGAGGGCCCTTCTAGGAAAGAGACATCCTTCAATTCAATTTGCTTATTTTTACTCCTATTGTTATTTATTTGGAGATTTTGGCTATTATTAAGCTATCATCGAAGCAGCCACTTGAGTTGGCCGTATGATGTTGGTTTTTGATATTAGAGTGTGTTTCTCTATGTTCGATTTTTCTCCATATCAATTAGTGAGATTTGCTTTAATTTTAAATGAAAACACGCAAGTTGACACTAAGATTAAACAATCGAATTAATCTATCTTTAAACCGGATATCAAATCTTCAAATATAATTTACGCGAGAGTTGTGACACCCTCCCATCATATACTTTGTTGTTTGTAAAAAATAAAATATACTTTTTTTATGAAGGAAGAAAGAATATACTTTCTTGATTCCATCCCTTGCTTTTGGTGGCCAGTTCAGTTCTAAATATTGCGCTACGTTGTATCACTTATTTCACACTTTTTATTTTTGGTAGAACACTTACTTTACGGTGGGATTTAACATGCTTTTGGTGGCCAGTTCAATTCTAAATGTTGCGCTACGTTGTATCACTTATTTCACACTTTTTATTTTTGGTAGAACACTTACTTTACGGTGGGATTTAACATGGAAAATGAGGGTTGTCTCCCACCATAAAAAAGTATTTTTTTAACCATTCAATTAAGGAGGAGGAGTGCCGTTTTTATTGTGGTCTCTCCACGTTGTATTTTATTTTAACATTGTCTTCAACCTTTACTAAAAAAACATTTTTTTTAATCTCCTACACCACCGCTTCTTCAAAATAAAAAAGAACAACACACATGTTGCTTGTCATCTCTACTTGTTCCATAGTTGAATTGCTGCCACTCACACATAAACAACAACACACGTTGGGAATTTGATTTGATTTTTTTTTCCTTCATTTTCTTCTACATGAATAAATATGTTCTTTCCGAAAATAATGAAGGGGAATATCAAGACAAAAGGAACGGAAGGTCTAGGAGTATACTGTGATGCAAATTCCCACTGCAATCTCACACAAATTGAAGTTCTATTTTCTGAGAAATTCCATACCTCTTATGAAAGATTGAAAGAGATGAACAATATTTGAAATCCCAATGTTATATCTTACATAAAGCGTGCGTAGATTCAAAACTGCGATTTGTCCACGTAACCCCACCTTCCGATTGTCCACCATGGCTAAATGTAAAAGCCTTTTGTAGTTTGTTTGTATAAGATCTATGAACATGATTTTTTGTTTTGTTTGGGGTCTATGAGCAAAATCTGCAATGAATAATAATAATGTGGATTTATTAAAAATAAACGATGACAGTTAATGGACAATGGAAGAAGAAAAATGTCCACTTATGCTCATTGGCCTCAACGGGAATGGGGGAAGCTGTTTGGACGATGGTGGGTTTGATGTTATGTTGCTTGTGGCGGGTGAGTGGAGATGGAGGAGAGAGAATGGTGGTGAGAGATATTATGTAAAAAATCTAGTGTTGATAGTCTATTATTAGATTATGTTCTTCAATTGATTTAATAGTAAAAAAAATACTTTCCCGCCTTACTTTACACCCTGTCTTATAATAACGGTGGATTGATGGAATTATGTGCATTAGAAATACAGTTTGAACCTAAAAAAATACAGTTTGAAATAATGACTGAATACTCCCTCCGATGTTAATTATAAGTAAATTTAACTTTTTAAGTTCATTTAATTAATGATGTATGTGGTTCATATTGTGGACCACATACATCATTAATTGAATTAACCTAAAAAATCAAATTTACTTATAATTGACAACGGAGTGAGTATTAACTTTTATCGTAACTATAGTTTGAAATACAAAAAATTGTGTATGTAATCCTTTATTCCAAAAACAAAAATAGTATGCGATCCTTTAAATTTTACGTTTTTCAACACAGTCATTTATGTTACATTGTGTATACATCATTCACCTTTAAATTATGTTCATGTTGCATTATCATCATATACTACATTTTGTGACTATATGAACTACACATTTTGTTCAACTATAAGAGAAGAACAACATTCATGTGTCATGCATCACACTAAAGATAAATGATATATATATATATAATTTGAATCATTGCTCCTTATGGAAAACATTGCCCCAAAAGATTGGATAATATAGTTTTAAGATTTTTGAATTTGAAAATTTAGATTTAAACAATAATAAGTGAAGGGAGAATAGATATGATGTATTTGACATTTCTATGTGAGTTTTTCAATATCACAACTTTTTTTTTTATACAAATTTTGTTAAAAAAGACTAACAAAACATAATATTACATAAAAAACCAATTCAAGAATATTAAAAAAAATGGTTTTTTGGGTATCGGCTAACGTTTCTGTTGTGGGAGGAACGAGTACTCATTATAATTAATCTTAATCTTATAGCGTGGATCTAATACCTCTTGTACTTGTCTCAACTTTTGCTCAATAAAGTTCTCTTTGTCATTCAAAAATAATAATATCCGGCAAAATGTCAAATTTAAAGTACCACAGGCATAATTTTGTCTTTTGAAATATAAGTGGTGTATGCAACATTAGTGTGATACTTCAATTTATATAAAATAATTAATATTAAGAAAAATAAAATGACGTTAATTTTTATTTTTTTCATTAACCCTCCGGTTCTCTCAGGAGAAAGGGGTATTCGTAGTCGAGAGTTCAGCCTTAGACAAGAATTATTTCCTATTACTATCCCTAACTAAAAAAGTTTTATTAGATAGAAAATTCCGTATCTTTTTTTTTGACAAAAATAAACGATATTCATTCATTCAAATTAATGGAGTACATCGATACAATACAGATCCAAATTCGCTAAAAACAAAAGGGATGAATCTGTGAACAAACTCACAACATCCATGTTAATAACATAAAACGGCAAAGTACCTATGCCTACAAATATGACTAATATGACTATATTAAAGTCTCCGGAATATTCATGTCTCCGGATCTGCAACGTTGACGATGCCAAAGTCATTGTCATTGATCGGATCTGCACTTGCTCAAAGCTAATCTTTCAACCTAAATCAAATAAACACCGCACTAAGATGGGAAATCAAAAACTCACCGCACAAAGACGGGAAATCAAAACAAACAGAGTTGTTCAGAGACGACGAAATCACAAAAACAAACGAAAGAAAACAGAAAATATGTGAAACCACTTATTCAATTAGGATGCAAGGAAAAACAACTCGGAGGAGTGAGTTTTGGGTCAAATTGACCCTAAATCACCCCTATGACAAGAAGAATAAGAAGAAGAAAAAAGTAACGGCTAGGGTTTGAGAAGGAGAGAAGAGAGAGATATATACAGAAAATTCCGTATCTGACATCTACTAAATAATCATCATGGCTATAACTAGAATTTTCACTATTGTTTTTCCAATTATTAATAGTATTATCCATATCAGTTAAAATGGATGGATCTTCGTTTACACTGTTTCAATAGAACCAAAACTGTCTATTGATTTACTTAAACCACACATGTATTCTAAACCCCTATTGATCATCATTGAATTGATCATCATTGAATTGAACCACCACGTTTCGATAGAGTTTTTTTCCTCTATTTACATGAAAATACAATAGATGAATAGTCATTTAAGTATAAATCACTAGGATTAATAACTGATAATGACTTGACCAAAAAAAAAAAAAAACTGATAATGATAATAACGAAGAATCAAATTCGGGTTCTCCTAAACGATTCCTTTTGCTGAACCTCATTAACCACATGAACTCAATTGTTTGGTTAAACGATGGTTATCTCATTACTACTTACCAATTGATTTTCTTCTATGGTCAATAATCCCCAATTTTACAAAATTTATTACTTCCAAGTTTACATTCGACTCTTAATTATCGCAGATACAAAGACAAAGTGCTGAAGAGTTGTTATTGAAGGTAAGGGAAAGAAGAGAAAATGAGAGAGAATGACCAAGATTTTAGTTTTTTTTTTTTTTTTGAAGGTTTGGATGGAGATTTGGGTTGTGGGTGATGAAGACCTAGAAGAAGAAATTATTAAAATCAATATCAATAATTAATAAAGTTAATTAGGTAATTAATAACATGTTTTGAAGAGTTCTTTCAAAAACATGTTTTGAAGAGTCGATAAATATATACCTAGTCACATGTGAAACATCATTTTATGTCTACTTTAGCAACCAAAAAAATAATAGTAATGAGACCATTTTAAAAATGTTTTGAAGTTGCAAGTCAAATTGAAAGAACAATATTTCCAGACTAAAGTGACTCCTAATTGTCCTATTTTTTTTTAGAGGATCCTAATTGTACGTGGATCTTTGATGAAAGTGTTGGGTGCAATTGCACAACCTAAGTTGTATGCAAGTGTGCTGCTGGTTGACACCCTCCACTGTCAGTGTCACTTCCTAGTACCTTTGACCACCACTATAGTCGCCATCGTTGTAGTCCAGAACCCTTCCGTCATCGTCACAACAACCACCTAAAACCCTCTATCCCTCCACCATACCATCGTACCTACTAGTCAAATACTTTTATCACCATTGTCATCATAACTCGATACTCTTCATTGCCGCAGGCACTGACACATTCGCCAATCGTTTTTAGGGAGGACTAGGGAGATATAATATTTATAAAATTTATGTTATTTGATTCAATTTTTTTGGAGGGGAAGCGAGAAGAACAAAGAAGATGTAGAGGAGAGAGTAAAGATCATTTCCACTTATTTAGAAAAATGGACATATTATTGTATACCCTAAACTTATAGTAATGGACATGATCTTTTACTCCAAAGGAGTATTGAAAATATTGCAGCAAATAATGAATACTATTAATGTGCCACTGCAACTGGTTCATCTCAAGTGTTTATTAGGAATGAAGAGGAAACTGAGAGAGGCATTTAGAAGAAAAATGATGAGAAGCATTACAAATAATTTGGTTTCGAATATTGGCTGCAATAATAATAGAGCAACACACCATGCCAATGCACCCCATCCTGATCTATACCTGACTGCAATTGCACAAAATAAGTATTATTTATATATTGAGATCCTATACATATATATCATCTGAAATTCTATTTAAAAATATATACAAAGAAGCTCCTCCACCACCAAGCATGACCAACAAAGAGAAGAAATAAACTTGGTCTAACTAAGCATTGCAATAAACCAACCAAGTAAAAAGTAGTGATTCCCTTCACAAACTAAGATATTTGGAAAATTGGATGTGTTAATTGGTTTTAGCTTTTTGTAGAAGCTAAAAAGTCATGAATTTGAAATATTCATCATTTTGATGCCTTTGCCAAACAGACAAGTACTATGACTTACTGAAATCAAACCAAAATGTCTTTTGAATTTGCTCCTTCAAAGTAGGTGGAGAAGAGGGACGCGACCCTGCATCGATGAGGAATGACTTCAAGTGTCTAGCAAATTCTTTGGACTTTTCAATGTTCAATGCATGCCCTGCATTCTTGATGACCACCATTTGAGCATTTTCACCTATATGCCTGCTCCAAAGAGAAAACAGGTCCATGCTAACTAGTTTAATTCGAAGCACGTTTTCAATGAAAATTATAAGCAGAAACATGAACTTCCACCGAGTTGAAATATCACCTTTTTAATCTGGCGCCTAATTCCAGAGGGAATATCTGATCTTGCTCTCCCCACATGATTAGAGTCGGTTTCTTCAATAAAAACCCAAAATGTTGTCAATATTCAAAAGGTGAATCATATAAATTGTAATTTACTGGCTGGTTTGTGTGTGTGTGTGTGTCAATCAATGTCCTGATGCTTCTCTCTCTTTTATGATAATCAAGATAATGTAACTGCATCGCACAGTTTTCAATCTCGACCATCCGATCTCAAAATAACGGCCAGGATAATTTACAGCGTGTAAACATGTGCTTCTCTTGCAGCAACGAATCTGAGTCCAAAGTAAACAATGTACTAAGCCTATAATCAAAGATGTTCATGTGATGTGACCAAGGAAAAAATGATCTAAAAAGATGGTAGACTGTAGTATAAAAACTAAAAATGACTTCATTGTAGGTAAAAGGATGTGGTCGAGAATTTGGCAGCTGCAGGTGCTGAAGCAGATTCGCATTTTCATTTGGTTACTGCAACATGATCGGTTGACTAATACTAGTAGAAAGCATCACATGCATTTGGGAGAACCATATTGTTTTCATTGAAATGACATTGAGGAAACTACATTACATGTCTTAAGAGACTGTTCTCTAAGGATGGAAGTTTGGCTGAATTTATTGAGATTGGAGTGCAGCGAATACTTTTTCAATTGCAATCTCATGTCTTGGATCAACTTAAATATGGAGGCAGAATTGGGATGGCACAAGGAGGTGGTGTGGACTGGTGTTTGGGCCACGACTTGTCGTGCAATATGGTTTTGGAGGAATAAATGTCATCATGATGAAAACTTCATTTATTCATTAAGACCGTGGCTTGATGTGGTGATGAGGGTGAGATCCTATGATATTGCAAGTAGTAAAGTTGCTACTTTGAAAAATAATGCAGTAACAGAAAACATTATGTGGTGTCCACACAAAGGGGTTGGGTGAAATTGAACGTGGATGGGGAAGCAAAGGGGACCATGACTGCAGGCTGTGGTGATGTCTTACGAGGGGAGCACGGTGAGTGGTTGTGCGGTTTTTCCAAATATTTGGGGAGTTGTAGTGTGTATATTTCGGAGCTTTGGGGAGTGTTGCTTTGTTTGGAGTTGGCTTGGACTTGTGGTTTCAAACGAGTTGATCTTCAAATGGATTCCAAGGGTAAATACCCTCAATTCAAGAAGGACATGGAGTGATAGAGGTTCCAGGTTAATACAACACATTCTTCATTGGTTGGAAAAGGATTGGGAAATGAAAGTGTGCCATTCAAATTTCAAATCACGAAGCTATTTTTTGTGCGGATGCTTTCGCATCTATGGGTTGTGAAGGTGGTAGTTCAGTGATGATATATGAGCAATGGCCAGCTCATATTAGGCAATTTACTTTTGCTGATGTAACAAGTCTCAACTCCTCGTCTAATTAAGGTGTAATTTTCTTTTCAGGCTTCAGCCCTTTTTTTATCAAAGAAAAAAAAAACTAAAAAATGTGTTTGGATTTCAGTTTGAAAGAAAATTATGGAGTCAATTCACCAGGAGAAATGGATTCACTCAAACATAAGTTTGTGCTCATTCAAAACAAAAATCCAAACACAATCGAAGACAGCGACATCAATGACAGCTGAGCAGCGTCTACTAGGTTGGAAAGCTAGAGGTTTAATTTAAAAATAAAGAAAGGCTATATTTTTAAGACATAATCAGAGGACATAAGTAAACAGTATATATATATATACCTGTTTGATCTTTGGAAGGTTGGAAAGTTGTCTACCTTTTAATATTGCCTCAAGCAACTCTCTCTTCTGTTCAATGTGATCTGTGCACATCACCTGTTCAAATTAATAAGCACATACATGAAAAAATCATCATTGGAGTAATGTGATATAAACCAGTTGATCTTAATCTATAAAGCACCGGCACACGCCACACAGACACCGGACATGACACTACAACAGTAAAATTTGAGTAAATAAAAGAAATTGATTGTAATAGAATGTATAGGTCTCGAACATCAATACGAGTTGGACACCTAACATGTCTTCAATCAGAAATCAGAAGTGTCGGGGCTACATATAGATCTTGATTATCATAAAAGAGAGAGAGAAGCATTTGTACATACACGTATGAAATCTTCAAGGAACCAAGAAGGTACAACCCTAGCAGGCCTAACAAAAGACAACCTCATCAATTCCCTAAGCTTATCAGGAGTTTGTGGCAACAAAATACTACAAGCTTCTTCTAAAGAAGAAACCCTAAACAACCCATTTTTCATATCAATCTCCTCCAAACAAACACCAGCACAACACAAAGCCAACTTCTCCACCACCTCAGGAAACTGAGCAGCCAAACTATACCCTACAAACCCTCCATAGCTTATACCAACCAAGCTCAATCTATTCACACCATGAGCCTCCATGAGCTTCTTCAAACACAAAGCTTGAAAAGACTCTGTCCTCTCTGGCCTTGAAGTGAATGATCCACCAAAGAAGAGAAGATCAGGCACATATAAATTGAACTGTCTTATGAAATGGTGAAGATGTTCACCATATTGCCACATTGCATTGGCGCCAAAACCATGAACAAGAACAAGAGATGGTTTACATGGGTTGTGTAACTTAGGCACCCAACAATGCATGGTGGTTCCGTCGCCGAGATCGGTCACAACGGACCGGAGACCGGCGACGGTGAAGGAATGACGGTATAACCAGTCTCTTGAAGCGGCAAAACTGATGCATTTTGAAAACTTAGACAACATAGGAAGAAGAAAATAATAATAACAAAAATGAAACTTTGTATGATAAATGTGAATGTTTATGAAGAATTTGAAATGGGTTTTGAAGAAATTCAAATGGGTTTGTTTATTTTATATGATGATGAGAAAAAGAGGAAAAAAAGTATTTTTGGTAATTTTTTAAATTTGCATTATGCATTCATAGGATTGATAGATGGATGAATATGGAAATTGAAGACGGTGAGCAAAGATGAGAAGACAAGGCCAACTCAACACAACATGCATTTGGAATGCAATGTTTGCGGATTGTCTATTTATGAAGCGGTTACATGATGCATCTTCTTCTATATTCCATTTTTTTAATATGTAAAAACAAAACGTATAAAAACAAGAATAACATGGACATCTCACATCTCTAATTTAAACTTTCAAGGTTAGATAATAACACCTGTCCCAAAACCAACATAATAAATTATGGATGTGGCGTCTATAAACTTCTAAAGCCAAGTTCCCACTTCCCGCTTCTCCATCAAGTCGTATGCCTAACGTTAAAGTTTTTTTTTTAACAATTTCTAATGTTAAAGTTACGGTGGAGGAGATATGGCATCTTCCTCTCTAAAGGTCCTAGAGTATTGACAAATTGTTTCTCCTGACAATTTGCTCTCTTGGGCTCTCTAACAATGGTATTAGAGGAGATGGTAAGTATTTCTATGCCCTAATTTAATTGAAAAAAAAATGTCCAAATTGCTATGCAAAAGATCGTGATCAAAGTTTGAATCCTTACTCCTCTATTGACGTGTGTGTAAGTTTTCAATGTTTATTTTCTTTACATCAATCTACCAAAAGAGCATATGGTAAGTAGCGTGTTTGAGGAATAGATTGTTCTCGAATAGAATAACTTGAAGAAAAAATAATTGCACCTACTTGTGTGGCTAAAACAGAAATTAAGTAGCATAAAACAGAAATTTTGCATTGAAAAGTAATGTTAAAACTTTTAAAATATTGAATACACAGTTTCAAAAACTATTTTTGCAATTGGTTTATTAACATGTCATAAGGATACAATTTAACATTGCCCTTAAACTATGAGTTCTTTCCACCTCGGTACCAAAGTCAAGACAAAATATCATATCAATCATTGATAAAAAAATAAATAAAATAAAAAAAAGACTGATGTTCTATTGAAAAGAAAAGAAAAAAAATATTACACAGATAATAAATTATAAATGTGTTAAGATATCATTATTATTAGGTATAAGTTATGACAATAAGTTTACTTTATTAAATTGCTCAAATTAAAAGTTTCCTCTGTTAAAAAATTAAGAATTGCTCAAAAAAAAAAAAGTTTACTCTATTAATACAAGTAATTTCTAGTATAATCACTTGTGGTGCCTGGTGTTGTGATGGAAGCCTTAAATGGCAATATAAAATGGATAGCAATAAATATGTTAAATAATCTTCTGCAAAACATTAAACCACTGAAAAGTGTATCCAAAAAACTACAAGATTCCATAAAAATCAAAATTACTGTGCTTTTGGGTTGCCTTTCTTGGCACCCTTTTTAAAAGGCTTCTTCTGAGTTTTCAATTTGCTGTTAGTTGCTGAAGCCTTCGATTTATCATTCCTTCGGTTTTTCTCCTTCTTCACATTGGTCACTGTGACAGCCTAGAATGCAGAGAGTACAATTATGAAAAGAAAAAATAACAGCTAGTAAAACTTTATAACAATTGAAATCAATGTCACTAGTTACTTAATAACTTGAATGTACCTTGTTAACATTGAGTATATCATGGTTATTCTTGGACATGATCTTGTTCAATATATTTTCAGTTTGCTCCCTCTCCTTTGATCCTACCCCTGTTCCTTCTGCTACCGGCAGGAACTAGATGAAAAGATAACAAAGGAAGCTAATCAGTCAATTAAATGAAAGTTAACTGTTTCGACAAATAATTATTTACAAGGTTAAGATAAACTGATTTCTGTAAGAGTACCGTACACACCTTTCGATTCTTTCCTTTATGTTTTGGAGGCTTTTCGCCTGGCAATTTTTTGTCAAACTTCCCACCACTAGCTGTGGCAGTTGAGGCAAAACCTGCTACACTGCCTAATTCATCCTTGGTAACCTTCTTTTGTGGTGCGTGGGTTCCTGTTATAGGCAAAGATGTCGCGGCCAACTGAACATGGCTGCATGGTAAATTGTTTAGAATTAGAGCCCAATTCCACTGTAATTGTTACAGGTGTAAAAGAATGCAAAGAAATCAGAGAGATGTCACAACTAGTTACACAACAGTAGATAACTGTTGGTAGTTATTTAGACGATTAACACAGTTCTTTTCAACTTCTTCTGTGACTGTTTGCAGCATAATGTGAGACAACAAAGGATCTAATTAACATAATTATGCACTTACGAATTAATGAAGCATAGAAACCTTATGGATAAAGTTAAAATGAAGTAGACGCGTAGTTACTCATAATTGGTATTTCTAGCATTGATATATACAAAACTTCGCATTGTTCAGAGAAAAAATTTAAAATTCTTTATGGAGAACTCTTACAAAAGAAACAATCATGTGATTATTTGCAAATCTAGTTAACAAAGGAACTAATTAACATATTTACGCACTTCCGAATCACTGAAGCATAGTAACCTTATGGATAAAGTTAAAATGTCTAAAGTAGACGTATAGCGACTCATAACTAATATTTCTGCAAAACTGTTGAACAAACTAAGGAGTTTTCACATAGTTCAGAGGAAAAAATTGTAAATTCTTTATGGAGAATTATTACAAAAAGAAACAAAATCATGTGATTATTTACAAATCTATAGACTGGATAAGCTTAATGTATGTTCAACCGCAATTTATGATAGCTTCACCCTATATAGGCTAAACTGCAATTAAGTGGACCCAGTACAAAGTAATTGATAGCTCCTAGAAACTCATTATTAATAACATTGCAGATACAACTAGCTCAGATAAAGTGTTCAACAGAAAACAATGCATGGATATGTCAAGGTAGGGAAAAAGACCAAATACATATGTAAGTATACAAATAGCAATGGATCAAAACTCTCCAACAAACTTGTAAAACAGTAAACACTATGATTGCAACAGATAAATGACACCAAGCACAAGCAGATGATGTATAGTGGATAGAAATAAATAGAATGCAACGAAAACCTCAAGGCTAGTTATTGGAAATGGTTAAGAGAGTAACCTAGGTAAAGCCCCAAACTTTGCAGCGTTTTTCAAATTCTGTATCCGATTTTTCTCATTTTTATCAACTCTTCCCCTTTTGTTTTCTTTTCTCTTGGCAAAAGGATCCTCGTCTGGATCTGCAAAATGTAACAATACCATTAACTATATAGCACTACATAGAAAACTGTAAAAATGTGAAGTTCAAGTATGAATTTTGTATGCAGTCATGAAAACTTTTAATGTTAAAATAAGTCTGAAAAATCATAAGAATAGAACAAGTGATTCCCGTAACATTTATAAATAGTTTGAATTCAATACATGTAAACTTCAATCAAAGTACTTGATCTAGATTATCACGCACAAGAATAATCATCTCTAAAATGCAGAATCAAATACAAAATTGACAAATTACCCAAAAACAATAATAACAAAAGTAACTTATTCCAAGTTTTGAAGTCCTAACTGATGGGTAAAACATTGAATTGCATGAATACTACTCTTGAAAGCTCATTATGGTTAAGCATAGTGGACGATCTGATACTTTTTTATGGTTCCTAATTTAGATGTTAGATCTTTAAACATGCCAAAGGAAATCTAACTCAATGTCTATATCAATTTGTAATGCTTTAATACACACTTGTTAAATAGGTTTGGCTCGGATGAAGTATCTAAAGTTAAAATTGAAAACTATTTCCAAGTTGCCCCCAACAGCAATAATCAAAGGTTGAAAAGAAGGGTATCCATGTCTCATTTTTCAACCAGCCCAGGTTCGAGATTAGGGATTGCATGTGGAATTACTTACCGTCAGTAGGTTTAGCCTCAATAATAGGAATAGCTTCTTCATCATTGGCACGATCATAGCCATGCCTGCGTTTCCAGGTTCCAGATTGTTCATCATAAACTTGTTTATCCTTGTTCCGATTAATAATGCCTGCATAACAAAAGTTCAGTAAGTAATAAAATAATTTTCTTGTTCTTGGCAACATGAACAAAAGAGAGCACAGCTAACCTTTTTTCTTGGCAAACTCAGTCCATTTAGTAGGAGGTTGTGGCCTTGGCAGCTGAAAAAATAATAAAATAAAACATAATGAGACAGGAATCAATAAAGAAATATCTGATATTATAAATAAGAAATTAGTAGGGTTAATACATGTTTTTCTCTAGGTAATCTGGTGGATGGAGCAGGCAATTGAACAAGGGGACCTTCAACATCTTGAGTAGAGGGTAAAATAAAGAGAGAATCAGCGATAGCTTGAACTAACTCAGTGCCTTTCTGTAAACACTCTTTCACCAATTCAACCCTAATAGATTGATAACAAAACATGTATCAAAGATTGAAAAATCAAAATCAAAATTGAAGTGGCGGCGCGAGAAAGAAGAAAGGAGAGGTGTACCTGGATTGTTGACAAGGGTATGAATGATGAGAGTCGAAGGCCATTAGATTACCGAGGTCAACCTCGAACAAATTCTTGGATTCCATCTCAATCTCCATTTTCTTTCAGAGTTGAAACGGAACAAATCTAATGAGTGATGAGTAGTTAACCTAAACCCTAAAATGTGATTTTTTCGTATTCGTATTCGTATTCGTATCAGAAATAGATGAGAATGAATTGTAGTATGTTTCCGGTTAGGTATGTGGGCTGACCCGCACCGTGTGCAATGTGGGCTGACCTACCTGTTTAACCCACTTTTCATAACTAAGCACAAAGAATTTCTTTTCTCACCCTCCAACCTTCTCGTGCACCCTATTCAGATTATAAAATCTAAAGAAACAAAAATTGTGTATGGTGCGCAAGAAATTAATAGAAACAGGAGTCCGCATATTCATTGGTACTGTTGTTTTAGAGGATAAAAATAGTTTTTTTTTTTTTTTAAATCTAAAAAAACTACTATTGTTAATAATTTTATGTTGTAAAAAAAATGTTACAAATCATCATACTTAAAAAGAACTTCAATACTACAATTATAGTGGATAAAGTGTAGTTAATGTTTAAAAATAAAAGTTAGAGAGGTCTCAAACTAACTCACAGATCTGCAAATTTAAATCACATAAGGGTAAAACATTTTAGTTCCTAATATTTTATTTTTGTTTCCCATAATTACATTCCATTGAATTTGAATGTGTATCATATTCGAGGTTGGTCAAACAATAAATTTGGTATCTCTCTCAACTAAAATTCAATAATAACTCATTCTACCATATACAACCCTTATTTGGTATTTAGTTCCTAAATTTATAAGTAGTAATTTAATCTTTTAAATTAAAGACCATCCTTCATGTTATGCATCTGTTGAATGTAACACTATAATTTAAATTTATCAACAAAAGAATACCATAATTTAAAACTATTCAATACAACCATTTAAATATAAATTATGTTGATGTTGTTATTTATCTGTCAATTTAAATGAATGAATATTTTATTTGTCTTAAAAAAAACCACACCAAACATGCCGTAACTTTTTATTTTTTTGGAATGCATGCATTAATTTATGGTACTAAATTGTTATTATGTAAGTTAAAATTACTAAATTTTTCAACCCTTTAACTAGAAATATTCATTTACTAGTTTATTTTATTTTTTTACGAAAATAAACTTAATGCATTTCATTCATATGTTTGGTGACCAGCTAACAAGTCTTGTGCTGAGCTAGCTCGTAAGCAACTCAATTAACTTATCTCCTAATATAACTAACCTCATATTCTATTTCTATCATGATATAATCTTTCGATCAAAAGCTCTGGACCACCTGTAAGCAACCGGTCTTAATCTGCACTTGTGTGAGATGCAAGTCCTGCAGCCATTTCAATGTCTCTAGCAAGCCTGCTGCCTCTGCTTCCTAGACATCAGGTTTAGCTTCCAATTTCTTTGTAAACGCTGCTACAGATTACCTTCATCATTGCTAACACACTTCTATGCAGAAGAAATTATCCTCAGTATATCATGCTTCATCAATATTACATTTGACAGTTCCGCGTCTCGATTTTACCTAGATGTGATTTGAATCCAGTGCAACATTCTGAGGCGGAGTCCTGACTTTATTCTGCCCCTAATACATTGTACCCCCTCTTTGATTTAACCTCTCTCGTATGCGTAGTACATTAAGCATCACTCTCCATAGAAAAGATTTACACGGTTTGGATCTGTAAACTCAAGAGAGTCTTTCAATCCCCTTCCTCTCTAAGGTGTGTGTTACCTACAAGAACTTCCATGATGTGATAATATGTTGCGTTCACTGAATATTTACCCTTGTTGCATCTCTTATATATAATCTGGTTCACGTGTTTGCTAACACTGCTCTGCTTTTGTGCTTCTGCTCCTGCTGCTTTTCTCTGTTTTTTGACACTTCTATTTGTTCCTGCTAAATAAATTAGGAGCTTATTTGGGATTGAAGCTAACAGTAAGTGGAAATTCTGGTTTAGCAACTAATTTTTGGTTGTACGTTGTTATAACACGATTTTATCTAAAACTCATCACTGCAACAACTCATAGAATGCATAATATAGTTACTAGTTCTAAATAATTGAATGCATGTTCAAATGCCATTTACATTGTCGAATGTCAGAAAACAGAAATCAAGTTAAAAATAACTTTCCAATATACAACAACACACACTTGCAATATAAGAAACATAGTCACTTATATTATAGCCGAGGATCAAGTTACTCAAGCTAGAGCCACTCATGTATTCCGATTCCCATTGTCAATATAAAAACCAATGTTCATCTTCACACTGCTTCATGTTATAATGCAAATTACAAAGAAAAATGACTGTCAATCTACACATAAGAAATCAAGAAATACTGAATGATACCACCTAATGGGATTGAAGAGCTTCAAATTGAATTTTACATAGGAAAAAGGGCAAACATATGTTGCATAAAATTTCAAACTGATAAATTGATTTTCAAACAAATGTAAGGACTTGTATTTTCACTTGAAACGAACTACAATGCAGGAAATGTCATCCCTGCTCTCTCTTTTCAATGCCTCTGCAATTAGTTGTTTAGCTGCCTTTTGTGGATCTTTTATCTTCAATGTAATATCAACTGCCTCTTGGTTTGCCATTACCTGAGAATTGTAATGAATTGAGACTCAAACTCAAGTACAAAGATGAATAATAATTTTAGAAACAATTACGGACACAGAAGATAAATTTAAGGTTTTACATACCTTCCATAGACCATCACTAGCAAGTATCAAGAGCTCAGTGTCTTGGTCGATATCGTCGGGTTTTACGTCTGGATCAGATCGCAAGTGTGACTTCAGGTTTCTGTCTCCGAATGCTCGAGCAACTGCAAGCTGTCCATTCACTCTTGCAACATCTCCTGATATAACATCCACAAGCGAGAAAGTTCAGAACACTCGACCAAAAAGGATTTAGCATCAATGTGTGCCAATGTTGGGTCTCTACCAGCTAAATAAACCTTATCATAAGTTTAAAATTTAGGTTGAGTCTAATTCAACTTCAAAATATTAGTGAATGATGTCTCCCACTTATAAATATATTATAGGTCATATCATATCTAATGTGAAACTCAATATATTCCCCCTCACGCTAGGACTCAATATCAGAAGTGTGATCCGAGTGGTTGATAACAGATAGTTCGCTAGATCTAAGGTAAGCTCTGGTATCAACTTAGAATTCACAAAACCGACTTGTAAGGTTTGAGATACCTCCCAATTACCAAAAAAAAATAAAAAATGGGCCTTATAACATCCAATGCAGGACTCAAATCAATAAGATTAGGAAGTTATGGTTATTGGTTAGTGACATTTTTGCTTACATTTGTCAAACTATAGCACCCCTTTATTCTCTAGCATATAGCTATATCAAGTTGGGCTTTTTGAGGCAACACAATAAATCCAGGCCAATTTTCTAAACAAGTGAAGCTCAGGGTATGTCACAAATCAGAGCATGGTTAAACTGGGACTAAACATGGATTCCTACATGGTCCATGACTTCTCAAGACGATTCTACACTTCATGTCATAGGCGGTAATTTTACTTTCAAGTTTGTTATTTGAGTGCACACTTTATGAACCATAAAGATGTACAAAGAATGAATATCAAGTTATCAACAAATACATCCACAGGTTTTTCATAAACAATTGAAAGGTAATCTCTGTTGTAGCATAAGACTTCAATTTGATGTTTTTGTAAACAAAGTAAGCTGTGACACCTTATAGAATGACAAGATGAATCAAGCATTGAACATGTACGTAAGTAATATCTCATAAGACATTAAGGTTTATTAAAGAACCTGGAAGGTTTGAGACAAAACCGCCTTTATTCTCGATGATGCGTCTTTCAGTATTTGGCTCGTGATCAATACTCATCTGTATAGCCACACCTTTCCTCGACAGAACTGCCCGTGAATCTCCAACATTTGCTATCCATAATTTCTGATTATTTATTAGAATGGCAGTCACTGCAGTCGATCCTCCTCGCCCCAAATCAGGACTGTGAGAAAGAATAGCCTGATCAGTTGCCTCATAAGCTTCGATGATCGAACTGTTTGGATCAGTCCAGAAATCCTCCTACCATAACCAATCATAACTTAAGAGTGAGATTTTCAATTCAAAAGTAAAATCGTTCCAAAAGACAATACAAGGTATAACAGAAAAGAATGGAAAAACTCACTTCCTTCAAGATATTAGAAAAGAGATGTTTTTGTAAATAGGCAGGCACGGTATCACCCGAGTGTCCATCAAATATAGCAAAAAGTCCTAACTCTCGGCCATTGAACTGGACAATTTTTGCAACGTGAAAGTCCTCCATTGTGTGGTCTTGTGTCCCTTCAACTAAGCAAAAGCCATACTTAAGAGGGCATTGAAGGCTCTTGCCTTTGCCAGAGCCGCATAAAGAACGTCCTCCAACACCCTAAAACGTTGCAAGTTAAAATACAATAACAACAAAAGAATATACCACTTTTAACAAATTACTAGCATTACAAGAAATGTCAATAGATACCACATAACATAAATGCAATGCAAGGAAGTAGGAAACTGTCAATAGATACCACACTCATTAAATAAATAACAGAAACACCCTAGGTAGTCAATATTGGTTAAGCCTCCAACATAAAATGCCACCACACCAGTACATCAACCAAAATATAATATATGGAGCCAATCCAAGATGAAAGTAAAACATAGCTGAAAATTAGACAAACTTAAAAAATGCTTAAATTTAGTTGGTATGATCCAACCTATGAAGCATAAACACAGACACGGACACCGGACATGTCACTTACACAGACACGCCGGCACCGGTAGTTTGAATGTGGCTCATGTGTTAATGTCATGTCGCGCACCAGACACACCTTCAATCTAAAGTGACCGTGCTACATAAGCTCACATCCGTGTCAATTGTTAACCTCACACAGCATCCACTACTATTCTGAAGTTGCTGATTCCAACAAAAGCATAAAAGAATCCCAGGTTTCAATTTTGTTCATCAAGTAAGCTAATAAAAACTAAATTTGGGACAATCCTCAGATCACCAAAACTTAACTCTAACGTTGAGAAACTGTATATATATTCCAAAGACAAAAGAAAGAACAAAAACACAAAAAATAATCTACCAAAGAAACACAAAATAAAAGTCAAAAAATCATCACCTTTCGGGAAGAGTTGAAGCAACAGAGACTATCCATTTAATTCAACTCTCTCTCAACATCTACTTCTTCAGCTAATCTTCAAAACCAAACTTTCCAAAACAAAATCAAAAAAATCCACAATTTTCAAACACCTCTGAATTTTCACTCAGATGATAATTTTCAAGACCCAGATGATCAATTCAGTGAAAAACTCACTAACCAATCAAAAAAATTAAACTTTTTTCCTAAAAAATGAGAGGTAAGATCTTTATAGGAAGTGGGTGGTCACGGATTTTGCCGTTCTCTTGCGGAAATGAAGAGAAAAAGACAAAACAATCACTGATGAGAACAGAGAAAAGCTTATTCTGAATTTCTGATAGAAACTACAAAAGAGCTTATTAATAGGAACGAATTTGTAAGCATCTGGTTTTGTTTATTATTGAGAATTAAGAAACCATGAAAAAAATTATTGTTGAGAATTGAGAAAGTCTTGTTTTTTCAATGGCTGCAAAACACAAATAAGGAAGAGGTTGCCCTTGTTGACTTTTTGCTGTTTTTGTATTTTAATCTTTATTTGATGTGCTGACCCCAACAGCACTTTGGATTATTTTATTATTTTTTTACTAACGACTGTTCTAAGGACATTGACTAAAAAAATCACTGATAAAAACTTTGTCTTAGAAATACAAAGCTTTATTTTTATTTTATCAATAATTACACACCATTTTTTAATACAAACTTACTTAGTTTAGAACTTTGTTCAATGCTCTAATAGCACGCATTTCTTTTTTTTATGTTTAACTCAAAAACTATGCTAATTCGAAATTTGATATGAATACGAAGTAAATAAAGAATGACTAAAAGTTGTTTCATCCAAAAATACAATTTGAATTAATCTAAATCGAACTTTTTTGATTATACAGAGTTCGATAAGATAAAACTGTTCGTCTCAAAATACATTCATTAATTGCACTTCTTCCTATTCTTAAGAGGAAAGGATATGTTTATACTAAGTTCAATAAGAAAGTAAGTAAAGGTCTAAAAAAATTGTTTGAACCAGAAATCCAATTAACTGTACATTGGGTTTGCAGGACTAATTTGTTTTAAGGGTATTAATAATTGGACTGCATTCAGTAAGTCAACCCTGCTGGTATAGATTTTTCAGGTAAGTCATTAAAACTCTCTTGTCATCTTTGGGTATAGACAAAAAAGTATCATGGGTTTAATCTTGAATTTTTTTTTAACTTCTTTGAAACAAGACAATAAATGCCAAATGTGAGAAGGAAGAATACAAGAAGTTTGCTAGAGTACTTTGAAGGCAAGGAATCTCGTGGGACTCTTGTTTAATTTTCACATGAAGTTAAATTTGTTGGGGGTAGAGATAATGGACTTTGCTGACAGTGTCTCAGAAAGTCAAAAAGCTTCCTTCTCTAGCAGTCTAGCTTTTGTTTTTTGTTCTAAATCCACACACTAGTGTTTATATACCAGTAAAAGATAAATGGTCAAATTACAATGGCAATGTTACTGTTTAGTCTTAAAAACGATTTTGAACTCAATTGGAATTTTTTTGGTGATACAATGCATATTCAGAAAAATTGTAAACTAATTATGAATATATTTTTAGGGATATACTTTTTTTTTATCAAGAAGAAATGATAAAAACAAAACCAAACTACAATCTCAAGCGAGCAACCCCAAGAGCATCATCCAGAAGGGAATGATGCACTTGAGGAGGGCAAAAAATCCAAAACTTTAGAGCATCCGAAGAAGAAGCACCATTCTTAACAAGCCAATCCGCACACTGGTTACCTTGACGGAGGGTATGCTGAAAATAAACAATCAAATCTTGATGTTGCAGTTGGACAATCTGACTAATCAGAGGAGCATGAGGATGATGAGATTGAACATCTGACATGATTAAATCAAGAGTTATCCTAGAATCTGATTCAAGAATAATGTTCTTGTGGCCCGTATCATACGCAATACGAAAGTCGTGAAAAATGGCATACAATTTGACCGCAAAGCAAGAAGTAATACCACAAAATCCAGAAAAATCCAGCAACCAATCACCATTATTGTTTCTAATAAGACCTCCAAAACCTGATCTCCCAGGATTAGAAAGAGAACTACCGTCAACATTAACTTTGATGATATCATCCAAGGGAGGCATCCATTTAACCGGTCTAATGGGCTTCTGAGTTGCATCATTAGAAAGGTGCACCACCACATCTGAATGAAGAGAATAAATATGGCTAAGACAAACCCAATTTACCCAATCATTTCCATTAAAAACCTTATGATTATGTGCCTTCCATAAGACCCAACATGTAATAATGAATATATCACCATTAGGAGCAAGGGCATAATGTTTGAACCACCAATTGAAATCTTGAGAATTGAAATTTGTATCTTTGTTGAACAACAAGGCATCCCATATCGCCAATGAGAGAGGGCAATCACTAAATGTGTGAGGAGTGACTCAATACTAACTTCACTATCTCTTGCATGATGAATCAGAGGTTAAATGTCTACCAGCCCGGAAAAAAAACTAATGAAATATTCTTTAAATGAATTTTACTAATTTCTCAATAAAGTATGTTACTTGACTATAATTAATCAAGGATCATGTTGTACCTTGAGAGCATTGTTTAAAGAACTTTAAAAACAAAATTATGTCTTGAAAATACACGCCAAAATATTTGTGAAAGGTATAACTATACATTTTTCTATACAAAAATTACCTCTTTTGAATATTTAAATAATGTTTTGCTTTAAGCACACTTTTTATCATTTCCCATTAATTAATTGGTTATCATGAATCAACATTGTCGACTACTTTTTTATTCAAAAGAGTCTAAAACCGAAACCTACACTAACAAAACATTGAGAAATGGAGAATTGCGTGTTCAATTTCGCGTCTCAGTATATCCAATGTCTTTACTGATATTATATAATTGTACTTACAACACCGATGTCAACTACTTTGTGAAATGGTGAGCATATTTTTATTCAAAGAAATATTCAAACAATTTTCAATAATGAATGTAAATTTTTTAATAATTGATTCTATCAAGGGATGAATTCTTTTGAAAAATATCTACTTTTTAAGAGATGAGTCAGACTCCACGCCGCACAAGTATATGTAATGCATCTCCTATAAGAACAAACGATTGTTGATGAATAAAAGATATAAGACTTTCTTGCTTAAAAATAAATAAGACTTACAAATTTAATTCAATTTTTTGTGTTAAGGTGTGTAAGACTTTCTTGCTTATGATATTGTAAATATGAAAAGGGTCTACACCCCTTGCATTGCTTGAATTTTTGCCTGGTGGAAGGAAGCCAAGTCAAAATCTCACAAAGGAACATAGAAAAAGGAAAAGGAAAATGTGTTGCAATTTGTTAACGCATGGTCAACATCATCACAATAATCAGCATTCATCATGCCACGAGTTTACACGCGTTAAAATAGTGATAAAGTATTATCAAGGAGTACGAGGTGGGGATTCTCCAAGCACATGTAAATGTCCCCTCGCATGATTAACACAGGAACTTCCCTTCCCCTGCTTCTGCTTATTCCTATCCTGCAATGTCTCAATTGGTTCTTTATAATGAAAACTTCAATGACTTCTTTTTATCTGGTTCAGCTCAGTGGCCTAATTCAACACAATCTACCTAGGATTGGATTTGACCTTGTCCCTCAAAAAATAGCTTCATTTTATAACCACTTTAGGCTTTGTTTGGCAATGACAACAAAAAAAACATGTATATAATTTTTTTTTTAGCACAAATTTAAAGCTTATTTTTACTAAGTTATAGATAATTTTGATAAATTAATTCAATTAGCTTAAAGCTAAGCTTATCCCTTTTCTCTCATTTCACCCATATCATCTTCCTTGGAAAAATTGAAATATTAAATTGTTATGTTATTTCATATTTATAAACTAGTTCAACCCCTAATTTCACCTAACACTACAAATTCAATCAACTATCCCATCCGCCATAAGAAAGCTTACAAGCTATTCAATATAAGTTTATCTGCTATAAGCTAAGTTTATCATCAGCTACATGCTATTTGTTGTCAAACAAATCCTAAGTATCAGATTAGGGATGAGTTCAAAAATTAGTACTTGTGTTGTGTTTTCCAACTCATTCTATTATATACATATAGATAAATAAAGCTGAAAAAGCATTTCATGATAGGGTGAAACGGAAAAAGTTAAAGGAAAAAAATGTAAGCAATAAAACAAGCCAGATAATAATTAGCACTTAGTTATAATTCCTCGGCCACAGCCGACTTTTTTACAAATTTCAGTAAGCAAGCTAAGCTACACCATTATGTTACAACCCCAACCAATTATAAACATAATCTTATCCTGTCATATTAAAATTACCACAGATAAAATCAAACCATGTCTCATTAGATTACAGTATCTGAAATGTCCAATCAAAATGCATGCTAGCTATTAAAACCTATGTATATATTATATTCAGCCTTCAGTCCAAGTAATTTGGATTAGAAATATTTACATCAAGATGATGTTAGGACTTCCCATATGCCAAACAATGCCAACTGGCCATATATTAACAGCAGGGACGATAGGATTAACCTGCAGATAATCAATCAAATATAGGGTCGAAATTTTCATCATCTAGAAGCATATCAATATCAATCAAATCCTCCACACCATCAACTGTGTCTTCAGAACTCATCAAACCCATATTACAATCCTGCCAGATATAAAATTATAGTGAGCTTGGTCAAAAAAAGTTATTGTGAGCATATCATTAAGCATAATATTTTAACGAGTTTAGACATTTTCCAGATGTTAGAAAATTTACCTTCTTTTGACGGAAGTCTTCAACAACATTTAGCACCCGCCGGTATTGAGCCCGCGCCTCCGGATACTGAACCATGGACTTCACCCTAGAAAGGGCCTTTTGGATCTTTTCCTCTTTTTGTTTTCGCCCTTCCTTTAAATAATCGTAATCATCCTCTTTCAGAGAATCATTTTGTTGACTGGGGGCTTTATTAAGGGCTTCTGGTCGAAACCCACGTAGACCACTACCCTTGCGTCTCCAGCGTAATATAACCTTCTCCAGGATTCCCACAGACCAGATGACAGTTTTATACTGCTTCCTCACCTGGTGACCTCTTACATGGGCCTTAAAACCACAGAATTATAAACAGTCAGTGAAATCAAGTCACAAATGCATAAGGATAGAAAAAATAATAGATAACAAAATGGAAACGACGAGTACAAGAGGTCTGTTACTTTTGGGGTACACTAGAGGTGCAAAGCACCACGATAGGGAAATGGCAAAGTCGGCTTCACAAACATCAGGATCACACCTAAAACTTGGGCTAGAGGTAATTGAACTACAAGCTCGTTGGTATTCCCTGAATATTTTATCTAGTAGCTTTAAAATTTTATTTTGAGAATATAAGTTGTATCTCACCAGTTTGAAGATTTTAATTTTACTCCTTTACAGGTCGTGGCTGTAGGGTAATCAAGGAAAGACTTCAATGTAATTGCGATCCATGTGATATATTAATATTATTCAATGGTATACTTCAGTTTACAGTAAAATACCACTCCTTTCAATGGTTCTTAATTGCCCTGGATCTTCCACGAGATAGGATCACTTTTAAGGCCTCCAGTCGGTGCCCAAGCATATGATTTGATAAGGGGGTTTTAATGCGTATAAATGCATTGAAAAATGACCCAATATGAACTTTTTGACGCATGCTTTCTTCACATTGCCTTCTCAAATTTGACAATCACAATGTGGGATCCACATGTACACAAGTTATCGAAGGGGCAAACAGAGATGAAAAAGTGTGTATTAGAAGATATGAAAATATCTTATAATATTATTATCTAGTGTCTAATATCTAAAATTATATGTTAAGATTAGTTTTCATATTTGAATTATTATCATTATTTGTTTCCCTTTTTAATTAAGATAAGTTTGTACTAGTATCAATGAGGGTTGTTGATTAATCTTTTGTATCGACAATTATGGCAAACTACAATCACAATCCAAAGTCTTCATATTTTGCATCCCATCTTTATATAAACTCAACAGGACTACCAAAGTATTTTAGCTTTCTTAACCATAGTATTTATTGAACAAACTCCTCACCAATATAATCAATTTTGCACCTTCAATAAGAACATCTAATCTATGCAAAATAATGTCCATAATTTTAAAAATGAATGAAGTAAATAGAACGAATCACTGAACCTGGATTTTAACAATTCTTTGACGAATGATCAAGAATTCTTTTCTCTTCTTCCAACCACGAAACTTTTTCTGTATTTGAGTTGCAGCAGCATTGACTAAGCCATCTCCTTGTCCTGACTTGCGCGCCTTCGAAGCTAGAAGAGAAATAGCCTGCTGATCTAACAAACCAAATTCATCATCTTCATCCTCATCCTCATCCTGAGTTAACTGCTTCTTCCTCTGAAAGGACTGCATTCTGAATACTTGATGTATGCGATCAGCAGCTTGTGTCGCATTACGGACAGCGGTTAGAGTATCTTTAAGGCAGAGGGCATCAGGCATATCATTATAGACCACAGGTGTTGCAGTTCGTTCTGAAACTGTCTGCACTGCTTTTGTTCCTGAAACTTCTTGCTGACTACCTTTGTGTAAATCATCCACCGTGAGGGATTCAAGGTGGCTGGTTAATGAAGACTCTGCTAGAAAACCAGAGAGTCCTTTGTGCCCATTGCTAGAGGCGAGATCTGCAGCTGTTCTGCCTGAAGGAGATTCTGGAGATGGATCCGTCAATGCTCCAGAATCTGCACCCTTGGATACAAGGAATCCAACTGTCTGCTCTCTGAACAAAGGACGGCAGAAGATATATGAACCAATTTGAGTTATGATGAACGTAATACTTAAAGCAAAATTGTAGAAAGTACTCTGATCTGCCTTTAACTGGCCAAATCATTTACTTCAGGGATAACTCTAAGTGAGGAAATTTATATGCATAAGAAAAACAGCTGTTATGTTTAGCACCAAACAGATTAAAATTTAAAGGGGGGAGGGGAAGGGGAAGTTTTTTATTCATGCAACATAAATGAATTTTCTTGCTTCCTTTGCAGAAAGAAACTTAAACCAGCTTCGTATGCTAGGACAGGCAGAATTTGAAAACAAATTCACAGCTCAAAAAGTCTAAGAATACTAAAAACAAGGGTAATAAAGGAAGGTCTAACCAAATTAGTGGACAGAACTTGTGTTATGCTGAATAAACTTAACACAAAAGTGGGGGGCAATTCTCAATTATCCTAACCTGCCATAGAATGCTGCCCAATGCAAGGCCGTCCAACCATTCACATCACGGAAGTTGATATTAACTCCAGCAGCTAAAATTGGGATTATTGCCCAGTCATAATCAAGAACAGCTGCTAAATGTAGCACGCCCTGCCCGTCCTTATCTAACACATTTGGCCCTTTACCACTCTCAGTTACCTTGTGAAGAAGCCATGAGTACAGTTTCTCTTTAAACTGCCTATGAAACAGATGCTTCTTCACCTTGTGTCGTGATATATCCATCTCTACACTCTGCTCTTCCTTACTTGAATATTCTTCTTCCTCTCTCAGTGAAATAAGCTTAAGAATTAAGCTCCTTTTCTCCACATCGCCCTCAAAGGTTTGATTTGAAGGGTGCACTGGTTTCAAAGAAAGAAACTCCTCCAGCCGCAAATGAAGTAGCATGTCATTCGAACTGTTGAAAAAATCTGTATAATCTACATTTCTAGAATAGCCGTCTCTGAAATCAAATTCCCGCACTTCACTGCAAGCTAACCTATTGGCACATGTTACATAGAAAGGGACCCGCCCAACCTTGTGAGGAGGAGCTTGACAACACAGAATTCCATTAGCTACAACCTCAGCAGGAACCTCAACTTCCCCAAACATACAGGACCAGTTACAGGTTGTAACATCTGGTTGACTTTTTAAAAAGGATCCAATAATCAACACCTGCACATATTTGAAAAGGATAAGATATCAAACAAGCTGAATCTAGGTCTTTCTCGATTCATCTTTGCATTGAAGATCCAAATAGAAAAGAAGTGTAACCAATAAACAAATATAGCATACTAAAGGAGGAGAAAAGAAGGAACATTGTTAGGATCCATTACGAAATACCAAGATGTAAAAAGAAATACAACAAAAAAAATACAAAATGTATAACACTTCAAACTAAGATATTGAGAGAAAAACCGTGTGCATCTAACCGGAGAGGGAGTTGTTGGCATCTGAAAATGCCACATATAATACATATTTATTCCCATTATAGAAGAGGGTAAAAGACGGAAACAAAAGAGTAAGTAAGTGATTGGTTGAATTTTTCAATTTTAATAATGGATACAAACATAGTAAGAATGATATTTTGTCCTTATTTTCTTCTCAACATTTGCTGCCTTTCTTTATTATTGAAAGAATTATCCCTAAAATTAGTACCTCAGTGTCTGACTCAGCATAAGCCCATTTAGGTGAAAAATCAGATATGCTATACAGCTGATCCTGAGACAGAGATGGGCTCAGGGAGGTATCATCTATCACATGCCCACAATCATCTGCACTCCATGAAATACCAGGTGAGGATTGCATGTTCAAATCGTCCACCTCTCCAAGGGCTTTAGTAATCCACCGATTGAAGCTATCAACCTTCCTCAAGCTCTCATCCCTATCCAATAATGTGCGTCTCACAGGTAAGGGATAATTAATAGTTTCTTCACTGCGAACTTCTTTTGTGGAATTAGACTTAAGGTCATCTCGCGGGTGCCCATCTACCTTCTCTTCCAAATAGTTTTGATGTGCAAGCTTCTCTTTTGGATCACCATGAAAACTAAACAAGACAGGATCAATTACAGAACTTCCATTATCAGCTTCGTTCCCTAGTAAACCAGTTCCATAATCAGATGCAAATTCCAAACTCAATGATTGGGTAAAGGTTGGCATATTTCCTGTGTTGTCGTCAAAAGGAATCTGTGTCCAATCAATAGCAATATGAAAATAGTTAAACTTTGTTGCCTAAAATTCATAAATAGTAGTTTAAACATTTAAATCCATATAAAATAAACCAAACAAACTCAATTAAAATATCAAAGTTTCAAATCAAGCAATACAAAAGATATTGACACCAAGCCAAGTTAATAAGTCATCAATTAGATATTAAGGAAGAGGGCGAGTTAGTAAAAGCTCATCCCAACAGCAAAATGGATACATAATTCTGGACAAGGTTCAAGTCACTCAAAATTTGTGATAATGTATTATAGCATATTTAAATCCTCAGAAATAAAAACAGCAGTAACGATAATAAACCATTTACTGTGACACATGCAGCTCAAGACCAAAGAGTTAAAAATGTTCATCCCTGAGTTTGACTAATGGCAATCCGAATCTGTATCAAGATGATTATAGGTTGTGTTCTGAAATACAAAATGCAGAAACTAGAAATAAAATAACCTATGCAATTAGAACGTATATAATCTCTCCCAACATAACCCCTGTAACTCCTCCCTCACTGTATACACCCTCTGCCGAATCGCACGCCAGCTACATTCCCTACTGCCAACTCAACAATTAAATAATGGAAACCTTTCACTTTCTCCCTCTTGGCCATGATTCCATGCATGCACATTGTTTTCCTTACAAAGCCTTAGTTACTAAAGTGTCCTATCAGTCTCTAAGACTCTTGCACAATGACATCTCACTCCAAAATATATATAATAGCCACAGATGATGCTACTGCATACTGATACGTATATTCGGCAGTTACATAAAATACCTGCCAATTTGATTGGAGAGGCTGAGAACTCCCTGCTCCAATAGCGAGGCCACTTCTGCTCATTGAAAAGTCACCCAAGATGTTATCTTCTTGGTGAAGGATGTTTGACAGTGAACCAGATGGGATGGAAGTAAAAGATACAAGAGAAGGATCAGCATGCAACTCAGCAGTGGATTGCAAGACCGTGTCCCATGATGCCTGGCCATCAATGCAAGTAGCACCATTTCCTCTAAATGTATCCCTGCTAAAAGGTGGGATATAATCCATTCCAGAAACTGATGACTGTCCATGATCACCTGAAAATATTTTCAATGTACAGAAAAACAACATAGTTGAGAGGTTAGACAAATAATAATGTCAGACAACAAAGATCAATAAACATAGGCCAACGTGGCATTTAAAGGGACCTTAATCTGACAAAAATATCTCAGGCAAAAGTATACAGATATTAAAAACCTTCGCTTATTTTTCCATTTGCAAAATTTTGAAACCCCATGAACAAAATTTAGACAGAATTACCTGAATCAGCATCTTCACGTAAAGATGTATAGCTACTAGTTGGGCTCATGGAATCTGTACTTAGAGAAGGCACACTACTATAAGTTGCGGGAATGCCAGACGACGGAGAGTTGACCTTTTGAGAATCTGATATGACCTCATTGCTATCAGCGTTTCCTCCAATATTTGACTTGTTACTCTGAAAGATAAAGAATCCACAATACATCTATTAATGTCATACAAGTCAATCAATACCAGAACTACAAAACAAGGATCCCTCTACATCAAACAGCTTAAAACTGTTTCTGCTGATTTAAGACTAATATAATGAAGACTCCATTTGTTAAAAAAATTAAAAAATGTGATTTCAAATTCGTGTAAGTAAATGATTATTTTTTCAGAGCAGAAACTCTTAATTTGGTTATATTTTTAAAAAGCATTTCCTTGAACAGATAGTTTGTTTTTTTGAATGGCAATTGTTAGTAATTAGTTGTTAGATTAGTTTTTCTCCTTCGTCCGGGTTTGAACCTAGGACTTCCAATTTCCTATCCCTTAGCTCAAACCAGTTGAGCTACCCAACCCCCCTCTTTGAACAGATAGTTATAGCAACATCTTTCTTTCAAAAGCTAATGAAACAACATCACAAAATAATCAGAAATTATTTTTTTATTTCAAAAGCTTAAACAGACACAAAACCATTTTTTAGTATTATTTTTCTTATGAAAATAAAAGTTCTTTCCTCTTTATATTGGTATCATCAGTTGAGATTTTAACAGAAACGGACGGGGACTTCCCATGACAATACAAAATAGAATATCAGCTGAAGTTCAAACATCACAACAATATTTTGTAAGGTGTAATAATTAAACTTGGTTGCTAAACATTGATACTAAGAAAGCATATTCCACAATCCTCAAGGCAAGAAATTGATAAAGAACTCAAATAGAACCTGCATTAGAACATAGATTGGTGACTTTTTATCCTTAATCATAAACATGGCGATTTCATATTCCACTGGTTTTGATATACCTCATTAATTCATTTAGCAACACTAGTTAGCGCTTTGGCTATTTAATAACAGAGAGAACCAATGAGTTAAAGTGCTATCACTAATGTTCATTATTGATCAGCATTGATTAGAATAATTGCTATTTGCTACTGCTTCGTTCTTTTTTTCTTAAATGTTTCACTTTATTTTCTAAAACAGAAAAACTCAAAATTTATGTAGATAACAAGTTTCAACCAAGTCAAAGATGGAGTCTACAATTTGTCATCAACATATAATCCTAAGGCAAGAAATGAAAGAAAAAAAATAACAGCAGAAGGAATTTAAAAACAAAAAACAAAGAAAATACCTTAACTTCCAAGTAATGGACAAATACTATGTGTGTATCCCTGCAGTAAAATATATAGATATATTCTTATCAGTTATAAGAAGGAATATAATACTTGGTAGATGCATATGAAAACTTAAAACTTACAACCCCAAATGGCATTAAAATAAAAAACTACTATCACCAAATTTGACATAACAAAAAAATTATTAAGGACAAATAGCTGGATTATAACCAAGGGGAGGATAATACAACAGAGAATATTAAAAACAAAAGAAAACAGCAAAGAGTAAGAATGATGTGACGCTTCCAACTTAGCAAATCTAAGCTAGCACCTTCATTGAAGTATCCATGAGGGTACACAACACCAAAGAAAAGCTAAGAAGTGTAGATCTATTCGCAGAAGAAATGCACTTTAAAGGAAAATACAAAGCAACATGTGTGTGAAATATCACTGTAATTTATATTCTATGACACTAGTATACAAAATCTTCAAGTAAATTAGTTCATACTCACTGTTCAAGCAACCAATAGCTTCGCCTTTGAAAATTTTCGTTTTCTTCTCCATGTGCATAGTAGCAGTGTAACGCATCAACACTTCCCACCTAAATTTGCTTGAAGGATACAACAACCCCAGTGAATAATTATTTAATGGTATAGAAACTTGCTTTACAATTAAAGAAGACTGATGAAAAAAACATATGTAAGTTTTATCAAGACTTGATTATCTGTAAGTCCTACAAAGACTAGATTCATCAACAACTAATAAATCGTTCAAATTTTGGGTTACCTTTAATTTTTCATGAGCTTCTTTCACAGTTTTTCCATCTTTTTTCTTTCTCCAATTATGCCCGTCCTTTCTAAAGTATCTCAAAACCTTCCGGTCAAAAAGAAAAAGTGAACCACCTGTAAAATACAAACCATTAAGACTGTGTTTGTTTGAAGCCGTGTATAAATAAAAACTATTCTAGGGAATGTAGTTTCCTTCTTTTTAGTACAGGTAATAAAAAATATTCATGGATATTAGTTATTCTCAGAAATCTAGATTACATATGTTTTTCCTACTTTCGATTCCCATGTGAAGGGGTGGGAATCTTATATATTACCATCAGAATATAAGTTATTTTTTAATTCTTCTAACCATATCTTCCCACTTTAACCTCATTCAACCTTATTATATTATATTTATGAATTCATTTAGTTTCGAACTGAAAAAATTAAAAAACACTCTTAGAAATGATAAATATTTACCAAACACCTTTTTTCAGAATAATGTTCCTGGTATTATTATTATCAGGAAAACCAACACGAAGAATATAATCATATGCCTTGAGCCAAATGCCACCTATCTAGTGTCTTTAGAAGCATGCACCAGTAATAGGAGCTAATAGATGGACTGAAGTTCAAATAAAGCAAGATTTTCACTAGAAGCAAAATACTAGAAATAATGTCCTAAAAACTATTGAACTATCAAGGTTATGCAATAAGCATGAGGTACTCTTTTGCAACCAAATTTCACGAAAAATTACTTATAAATTGCCAGAGTGGACATTTTCCTTTAAAAGAACTATATAGGATTTACTGAAACAGGAACGCCTTAAGTTCGTATAATGAGCAGTTTAAAACTTCATACAGATTTGAAAGGAACTAAATTCAGCTAAACGGGCCTAAGGAGAGCAGACAGTCATATCCAAACCACGAATTTTACACCAAGAAGATTGTTACTAATTCCAGTAAATAATTATGTTAAAACCCAGAAGCGAAAAAACAATTCAACAAAAAAAAAAAGCTTCTAAGCTTAGGCTTTTGTGTTAATTTGTTAACCCATATATATCTAAGAATTCCATGATAGTGTATAGAGGTGCTAAATAATTTATCAGTAACATATGCAATAACCGTACTCGGTGGCCTTGTATGAGGTTCTGGTGTGATATGAAACATCCGATAATTACGAAGAATTTCACAAATTTCCGCCGGTCGCAACCACCGATGTTGGGCTTCAAATTGTAATTGCTGAATGTCTGCACATAAAATTGTAATATTGTATTACATACGCATAAAAATTTATTCAAGCAAACTTAAAGAACTACAACATAGCCACAAAAGTCATATGCATCAATAAGAAAATAATTAGTTACTATCCTCGTGAGCTTAGCTCAGTTGGTAGGGATATTGCATATTATATGCAGGGGCCAGGGTTCGAACCCCGGACACCCCACTTTTCCACAATTTAATTGTGTGAACTCTAGCCACTAGGCTACTTAACCAAAAAAAAATAATAATAATTAGTTACTACAAAAAGGAAATATACGACTCAACAACACATGCCGTCGGCTATCAGCTGAATATTGAGGTCAAAGTGTCCAGTCAATGCACACATTAAGCAACCCATTTATCTCTAAAAAACCACTTTAGCTGCCAAATATAAACTTTCCTTCAGAAACTGTTCGACTTTAGTCTATTTAAGCGAGTGTTTGGATTAGCTTACTTTGTGTTCAGTATCATTACAATTTTGAAATCAAAATGTTGAGACTTTTTAGCAGAAATGATTTTCTGGTAAAATTAACTGAATGCAAGTGGATACTGAGTCATCTTTGTTCTCTGAACATGCTAATGATTGTTAGTGGGTAATGTCAAACAGACCCCCTCCTCCCAACCATTTCTCTATCTAACAAAAACGAAAGATGTATGTCAATCATGTACATGATAAATAAGTAGCACCGCCATCAAAAATGTTAAGGCATCACATTATATCATGAAAAAGGTGTTGGGTTACTTGAAATTAATAAAATCACATAATAGATGCAAGCCTTCAGTTTAACTTCCACTTTGAATTGCCATATAAGTTGAGTTTGTAAAAAGTGATATAAAATTATACTACAAGTCCACAATAGCAACTAGCTATTTACAAGAGTTCAAATCAACTTGACAAAGATGATTCCACAAACAGCATTTCACACCAAACATCCCTTTTCCTACGTAGAAATTAAAGTCACATCATTGATACATGCTTTCACCAATTGCATATTTCTAATTTGCAATCTTCACCAATAAGCCATTTACTGACCTGCATCACCACCAATTACACTAGACTCTTCTTTCAGCGGTCACATAAATAGAACTAATTTAGTGATATGGCCATTTTCTATTTTATGTTTGAAGCATTGTATCCTCCATTTAAATTCCTTTTTCTTTCCCTAGTGGCATGGCTTCATTACTACAGTTATATTCATATTCATGTCAGATAATATAAATACCACTAGATTGAATCCTATTTTTTTGTACAAATAAGGGTAAAATGCAATGAGAACTTGATCATTACAGTGTTTTATTTTGTCCATAAATAAGGAGTAACAATAATGACTTTTGAAAAGTTGATGCCACTTTAATTATGCTTTAAATTTTCTCATAGAAATGACTTTGTAATGATGCTTATTGTCACTCCTTATGATTCATATTCTTATTTTGTATATTTATAACCCGCCGTGTTATATCTTGCATTTTTACAGACATATCCTCTCATCGTGTCATGGCATACCGTTAGAACCGTGTTCATTATTCCCAACCCTTATTCATTCAAAGATCCTTGCAAACCATGCCATCAGATGTCCTAGCAAGGCTTCTTGCAAACTAAACATTTTCTTGTGATTGAGCAACTCACATGAATCAAACAGCTTTTTGTGAAAATTCAAAAAAAAAAAAAATCCAATGACTATAGCAAGGTGTTCAACATGTGACTTCAGTCTATGCCTCCACGCCTTCGAAGTTATTGAAGTTCCTCTAACTGCAAATGAAATCCACCTTCCTAAGGCGCTTCCATTTCTATCAAACAAACATCATCTTCCATTCCTTGTTTCTAACAACCAGGCTGAAGTTTTCTTCCCTATGGTATTATGACACTATTTTACGCAGCGTAAAAGCAAATGATTTCATGACCCACCTAAGGCCCTGTTTGGATTGGCTTATCTGAACTAATCTACTGGCAGAAACACTTGTGACGCTGTTTGGGAGAACATAAGAAAACAGCTTATGACATGCTCAAAAGCTGTTTTCAGCTTATTTCCATAAGCTCTCTAGAATAGCTTATGAAAATAGCTTATAGATTATACAAAAACAGTTTGACTTAATTTTATCATGTATTGCAGAAATATCATATTCATAAGTGATTATGCTATAAGCAGCAAAATAAGGTGTTTATCCAAACAACACCTAAGTTTTTTTAAAATAGTAACAAATTTGTCAATACCAAGTTAATTCATCAGATAAAAGCAAACTTATGAAAACAGCTTATAGCTTATAAAAAAAACAATTAAACTTAATTTTATCTTTTGCTATACAAATAGCTTATACATAAGCACTTATTCAAACAGATGCTAAAAGTGAAGCAATACGCATCAATGATTCATATCAGTGACATCAACAAAAAGCTAATTGAAGTAAAACAGTAAACAAACCCTAATTTTGGATTTTAACATAAAATAATGACAAGATCCAAACATTGAAGAATTAATTAGCAAAGAAAAAGATAGAAAAGTGACCTAATCGAGGACCTAAACCATAAGAAGGAGGTTCAGCCATGGCGAAGAGTGAATCTGATATCAACGCGAAATGTTCTTCGTCTTCGTTATTTTAAGTGACGTGACAAAGTGAAAAACTGACGCTGTATTTTTGCATTTATTTATTTATACTATAGTTTTATTTAATTTTTACATGACATTTTTGTCCAAATTAATGTTTGGGAAATTGATGAAAGTTTTGTTGATGACAAAGAGACCAATAGTTTTCTGACACGTGATTGGTAGGTGGGTCAATTTCAGACCAATATCTGGAATCCCGGACGGTCTCCATCTTCTAGCTGTTCATTTAATTAAACCTTTCTATTCGACTCCCTTAGTTAGCAAACCTCGTCTTTTTAATTTGGGTTAAATAAGTTTTTCGTCCTTGTAAATATACAGAATTTTGATTTTAATACTTAAAAAATTAATCTGAACGTTTTCATCCTCACAAAAAAAAATTATTTTGCTTTTGGTCCTTAATCGATATAATTTTGACATGTTTTTGACTTTTTTAACATAATATGAATATATAAAAGTTGAACATAATAAACGGACATAACATGAATACAATTTTAACATAAAAAAGTTATAATCTTGACATTCATATGAACATAAAGTGGCCATTAAGGACCAAAATCAAAATAAAAAATTTTGTGAGGATGAAAACATTCGGTTTAATTTTTTAGGGACTAAAATCAAAATTCGATATATTTATAGGGACGAAAAACTTATTTAATCCTTTTAATTTTTTTTAAATTGATTAATCAGTGAATTTTGTTCCTAAATTTGGTTTTTAATTCCTAAATTCTTTTTTAATTTTGCCATCACTTTGATTTTTAAACTATTAAAATCAATTAAAACATCATTATAATATGAGAAAGTAAGTTAATTTAATTCCTCAACTATACTTTTGTCCATGAATTTAACCCTTAGATTAGTCCACCAATCAAATTGACGAATTACTCATAGTTTAGTGATTTTTAGTTGATTTTAAAAGTTTATGGACCAAATTGGTGAGATAGTGATAGTTTAATGACTAGATTGAATATTTATTCTTTTAAATTGGATTTTTTTATCCTAATGAGTTTAGCTTTGTTAATAAAACATTGTATTATATATACATAGATCACGGCTCGAACCTCGTATACCTCGTTTATTCACCTTAAAAAGTAAATGTCTTAAGGCAGTCTTGCACTTGACCAAAAAAACAATTATATATTTTTATTCTGACACAAACTTGAAACTTTATAATTGGATGTATTGAGTGGCGAACAATGTTTATCACATCATTTACAAAAAAAAATTAAAAAAAATCATATTTACTAACTCGAGACCTCGCACTTGGCAATGTAGATGCTTGCTAAAATTTTAGTGTTTGATATGTTATTTATTAGACGAGAGGTCTTTGAGACTCTCCTCTAGAAGCTTTCAAATCTTAGATCAAGGAGGAGTTTCCTGCTCAAAGGAAAAAGGAATAGGTTCTCGAAGTTCAACTAGGAAGTGTGATCATCAAGCAAGAATCTGTGGAAGCTAAACAAGATGAAAGGACCTCAAACTTTAAGGCTATACTCCATTTTCTAAAGAATAAACATTGTGAGCTTCTTTTAACTTTGTTATCATCAAAATTTCACTGTCGATTGTCGTATTATCCCACAAAAACTACACAACAATTTCGAGGATGGTATGAATGGCCAAGAATGACCATGATATTATGAATTACACCCAAATGAAAACTAAGAAATAAAATTTTAAAATGAATGAAAAGTGAAGAGTGAATGAAAATATTGAAGTATGAAGACTTTTTATAGCTATAAAATGTTCCTAGACTATAACTACAGTCAAAGGAACACATGTATCTTGCATAAAATTCAATTAACCCATCGCAAACTGTTTAAACCTTGCTTGTAACATCATAATCCATATTATGATATGGTTGGACAACAATATAACCAAAAATAACACACGTCTGATAATACATAAGCAAAAATTAGTACAAAAATAACAACAGAATATAAGTGGCGGTATCTTACATCTCCCTTCCACATGATACACACATTGGGGGTGAGGATAGACATGTGTAATGGCCCACAAGGAAATGAATCTAGCTCGGGTGCCTCCTCCTCCTTCTCAACATATGGAAATCCATCATCTTGAGCATCCTCAACCTCGTCATGCTCCAAATACTCTTGATGTTTGTGGTCCCTCCTCCTAAACTTAGGGCTTGGACTCAAGTCCATGGCCCCTGAGATGATCAAGATCTATCACTCATGTTGCCCCTTCCTCGACCCCTTCTCACCCAACCCTCCACATATGCTTGCTCTAACCGCTCTCGTCTGGTTGATGCAGTCATTATAGTATTGCCGCCTCTAACACGTCTGAACGTTGGTCATATATAAAACAATCAAAATCACATATACAAATCAACAAAAACACACAAAAGTTAAAAAAAAAAATGTTTTAAGCACATCCGGGTTCAAATTATATAATTCAAAATGATGAATAATTTGTTTTGCATTATATAATCTGGTTCTGCTGATATATATAGTTTGGATTATATAATTTAAACTGGGCAAAAACTGAAATGTGAAGGACGTGTGAGATGTTAGTGTGAAAATAAATTCTCTAAAGATTTTGGTTTTGTATTATTCAAAGCAAATCGTTTGATTTTATTTATTTCTTATATTTGTCAAACTAAAAGATAGGTTTAACTGTAAACATCTGAAGTGGCATTATTTGCAAGAGAACTTGACATCTGAAGCATGAATTTGAAGCTTCCTAAAAGTCTCGTTGAAGTGACATTGGGACGCGAGAATTCAATTGCAAATGCCAAACTAAACGATTATGTATATGGAAACATCAAAATTCAAAATAGACCGTTATGTTATAATCTTCCTAAACTCAAAATGAAACTAGAAATGGCTCAAAGGCTTGAGAATAGAGATAAAAGGCAAACAAGAAGGGATCCAGCTGAAATAGGGAGCAATGTTGATGTTGCACTCTTGACATGCACATTCGTGGATACACCTGGTGCTTCAGAAGATACGGTAGAAGCAGATATTGGGTCTTGGGGAGAGGCTTACACTTACAAAGAAAATTATTTAACGATTCAAATTCAAATTCAAATTAGAGAACCATGAATGAAAAAAGGTCAAATATTTCATGACATTTCATGCATAATAACACTACACATTGTTAGCCCCTAAAAAAAAAAAACTATACATTATTAATTTCTATCTTCCTTGTTGGTTCCTACTTTTCATTATTAACAGGAGAAAATTAAAACACTACAGTTTCCAAACCATGTACCATGGTATGAAGAAAATAAAAAATGCCTCTTTGTCATACTCAAATATTCATATACTAATTGTTCCGTTGTGAGGATATTTTCTGTGGAGTTCCGAATCCGAGTCACCACATTTCTTCCATCCCATGCGTGTTTATTTGATGTATTAGCCACTAAATCAATAGAAAATTATATACTAATCAATTCCAAAAAAAATTCAATCCCCAAAATAAGAGAGGATTAAACTAATGGCAACCGGGCAAGCCCACAATTAAGTTTAAAATAATGATAATTCTTTAAATTGAATTGTCATGCATCAGAAAACTTCTGTAGAACACATGAACTACAAAGTATAGAGCAATTTGTAACAATTTATTTATTATTTAAAACTGTTTGAAAAATGAGTAAATAAATTATTAACAGATAGCAGCATACGAAACATAAACAGAAATATTGGATACGATACTCAACAATATACCATGGACTGTTCTAATTTAATCATGGAAACGAGAATGATCAAAATGTGCTACACGTGAATTTGTATGGTTTGGAAACTGTAGTGTTTTAATTTTTAACAAATTGCAGGTGTATCAGACACTGCAAAAATAACAACAACAACAAAAAACATAAATTTGTATGTTAAAAATACAAACTTCATAATAAAAAAAATACCTCATATGGGTTATTCAGAAAAATAAAACAAGGGAATGGGAAATCTGTGAAAAGCCATGGTGAGAAGAGGGGTTGAACAATCACTGGAGGATGGTGATGAAGCATCATTGAACTTGGTGAGTTAGTTTTAAGTTCAGATTTTCTAAATTAATTTTATAAATGAGCTCAAATCATGGATATGACTCGATAAGTAAAAAAAAAAGGAATGATTAACAATGTAGACGAACACACAACCTACTTTACTATTGCCTAAACTTTTAATTGTTGAAGAACTTGTAGTATTAACTTCCAACCAATCTCCGAATTATTAACGTCTCTCCCCCCTACGAACCATAGGGTCAACAGTCAACACAAACAAAATGCATTTGTTGCAAGATATAGGAAAGTATTGTTGGAAACTCCGATTTTATCAAGCTATAACTAGGCAAATCAATCTTGAAACTTGGTGGAATGATATTTGTTCTTTGTGGTCAAATGGCGAATCGGAATATGATTGAGTCGAAGACTTTTTCTGTAGAAAATTTGGAAACGATGTAAACACATCATTTTGAGGGATACATGATTAGTGATAAACCTTTGCTTCCAAGGTTATTGAATTAGGTGCTAAACGGTGTCTTGTCAATTGGGGGAGCATATGATTGTCACTGGTGCCCAAGTTTGGTGGAAACAGAGGAACATTTATTTGTAACTTGCAAATTTGGTAAAAGAAAAAAAGTTTATTGGATTGGTGTGTCGATGGTACTCCCATCGGATTTGTTCACATTGTTAGAAAGTTGTTGTTCCTTCCTCCATAACAAGATGATCAAGAGGTTGTTTTACGAAAATCTTTGTCATTATTAAAAAAGGTGGTAGATATAATCAAAAATATTTCTTGGCGGTGGCTTTTGAAAAAACACTCGGAAGCTACATGTCTATTCTATAAAGTGGTTTGTGAACCGGATTAATTGTATGCTTAGATAGTAGGGATGCTGATTATTGTGGGTGTAGTACCACATGTACTAGGTCTCGAATTGTGGAAGTTTTGCTACTTATACTTGTTTCCATTTTCCGTATCAATAAAATTATTTGCCATCGATTTTGGGATGCTGGAAAATATTTACAAAAATCAATTTAAAAGAAAATCACAATCAATTATGGAAAATACTCTAACAAGTTTCAAAACAAATGAGTTTCTAAACTGATGAACACTTGATAAATGAGGCAGCCATTTGATCAAACATAACAAGTTGAATCAGAGCAGTACCGTCCTTCAGATTAGCATGTGGGGAAGAAATTAAACTCCGTAACACGATGCAATTTTAAACTAATAATGTTTACATATGAGAAATGTTAACGAGTGCCCCCGAGACACTCTTTAAGACCCATAAATAGTAAATATTTTTAAAAATACATGCAATTATTGTCTTAGAAATCGAAATATTTGACTTTTATAAAGAATAATTTCTTATTTTAGAATGCTTAAAGAGTGCCTTGGGGGTCCAAAAAATAGGTAAATTAGTTGTTATAAGCCCCCAAAAAAAAACTTAGTTGTTGTAAAAGAGGCCAAATTATGTTGTTATAATTGACAAAAGCATCAAGCCAATTGAAAAACCATGTTTCAGCTCAAACACATGTTATACTATAATTTTTACTCTGCAGAGCACTATACATTTCTTTAATTTTTAAAGAAGTTACTAAACTTCTTTAAAAATATATTGTCCTTAATTTTATTTTTTTGTGTTTTTCTCATTTATAACTATCTTAGAAAACAACCAATTAGCTATCTTGAGTGTACAATTCAGTTCAAACAGAACACTCACATGGGGTTGCTTGCGCCACACTCCTCCCCTCTTTTTCCTGATACAACTCTAGTCTTTAACAAGTTTGTACTCCATCAAAAAGATGAGCGTTTTCTTCCCTTTTTCATCTTCAATTACATTTTTTCTTGCAAAAACCAAGGCTCGTTTTTTTTTACCAATGGACATACAAACTTATTAACAGTAGAATTGGAGTCTATAAATTAAGAACAATCTTACACTCATTTGTTTCTCAAACCATATCTTTCCCCTCTCTCTTTTCAGCTCCTACTTCTCAAATTCACTCAATCTTACACTCTTACTACAATTTAGTTTCAAGTTTATTCCAATCCCATGCATCGAATCAAATGTAGCCAATAATTGTTTTACTATAAACGATGCCTTCATTTCTCTAATTATTAGGTAAAGTTTCGTTCCCATAATATTGCTTCAAACCTTTTCTTTCGAATAAGGTTGATCTTGATCCATGTTTATCATCAGCCGTTTTGCTTTGCACAATCTAGTATCTTTTGTTGGGTGTAAACAGTGGCGTAGACAGGATCTTTGATCAGGGGGTTCAGGCATTTTAACTTTATTAGAGATACCAAAGGTCTACGTAGTTATTTTTTCTTTTAATTTTAGCATTTATTTAAACTACTAAATTTATAAACTTGTCATTTTTTTCCAATCAAATAACTAATTTCAATATTTATCACATGAAAGTTTGAATATGAAATTGAATATCATAAATAATAAGCAATTAGTGATCATAGTTTTTTAGTCAAAGTGATTATAGTTATAGTCTCTTTAGGTGGAACGGGAAAAAAAGGAAAAGATATATTCCCTACATCATAAAATATAACAAAAAATAATAATCAATTCATACTTAATAAAAAATTAAAACATAATAATTTGTTGTATATCTTTTGTATTCTACTCGAAATAAGTTTCACAAGAAGTAAAAATAATTTTCATTGGTTATTGATTACAGAGAAAATAGGTGGGAGAGTTTTTTTTTTGGTAGTGAAATAGGAGGGAGAGTTAATTAAGTACAATTTGTATTTAACTTCATGAAAATAAGAAAAAAATTATTTTAGAAAAGATGATTTGTTTGTAAACAACATGACTAAATAGGGTAAAAGCTTGTCTTTTTTGCTTATGATTTGAGACAAATAAAGTGAATTTTTATGCATATAATTTATGATGGAAGGAGGATTAAGTTATGAAAAAAATATGAAATATTATGATTGCAAAATCTTAACACAAGAACATATTTGGTTTAGTGGTAAAGGCTTCTCAAATGACTTGTAGAAATTGTGTTCGATCACCAAAGTACCTCAATTTTACTTCAACATGATGAATTTAATTATTAATAAGAATATAGTATAAAAATAAATGTATCCTTTCAAAAATTATATATATAAAAGAAATGGATCAAAAGCATGTAGTTAAAAACAAGTAAGTGCCTTGAGATAGGAAAAACTAAAAAAGGAAGTATCAAAAGCAAGTAAATAAATTGGGCCGTGTCATTCATATGGGTTATAGGTGTAAAATCTTTTGACTAGATGCAATATAAAAAAATCAGGAGGTTCAATATAAAAAAATCAGGAGATTCAAATAGAAATAAATACATGCAAAATGTGCAGATTTTGAAAATCCAGGGGATGCAGTGCATCCCGTCACTTGCATGTGGCTCCGCCACTGGGTGTAAGAGGTGTTTGTTTCAAGTTTATCGGATTTATTTCTAGGAATGATTTTTCTCAAACACAAGGATGAAAGTTAAATGTCTTTTTTTTGTCACAAGTAGGTAGAATTTCAACTCTAATGTGAATAAATGAGAAATTTTGGGTTCGAACCATGATCTCTGTATATATAGAATGCAATGTCCGTACTAAATGAGATATGGTCACGGGGACAAGACGAAAGTTAATTTATTCTCATTTTTTTTTAAAAGATGTTTGATTAATATTATTATAATATTAAAATGAAAATATTCTCATTTTTATGGGAACTATATTCTCATCTTTTCTTTGGATTTTATTTTTCCTATTCTTATGAACATTTTAGACTCACGAATAAAAATTTAATAAATTTATAACAAATATAAAAATACATATTTCTTGTCATTTTACTTTTAGAAAAGATAACTTAAAATAAACGGGTTTAGTGGTAGATTTTTCAAGCAATTGAAATTTTAAAAAAAGAAAATCGATGACCTTATTTATTTGTCTTTTACTTTGGAATCCAAAATTCCTTTGATTTAGATTTTTTTTTTGTACGTGTAGACTTACTTTTTTTTTTTTAAATTATTTGGTTTTTCAAATTTTTTTTGGTGTCTGGGGTTCGAACCTGAATCTTGCATATATCATGCACTGTCCATATCAACTGAGTTAAATTGACAGGACATTTGGTTTTTCAATTTGGACTGATAAGTGAGGGTATTATTTTAATAAAAATTGTGATTTTCTTGATAAAAATACGACATGATAGGCTACATATGATTCACAATTTCAAGTAACGAGACAATTTTGTTGGAATTCACCAAATTAAGAAAATCGCATTTCCTTGAGACAAACAATAACCAACCATTCAAGTTAACCAAAGTAACCCTCCAGATCTCTCGTTCCCTTTTCCTTAGCTCTATTAACTTTAGATTTTACACTTCCCTCTCAAACTGGTCAAGATATTATTTATCATTCCTCAAACTACATACAATTCTATGTTTTTATGACTCTTGCATAATGGTTCCAAATCTACTAAAAGTTGTGTTACTAATACGCAAAAATTTGAGTAAGATATGGTGTTAAAGGATTTAAAGAGTATTTGAAATGAATTTCGAGATACTTTTAGAGAGGGGGTGTTGCTATTGTATTATCCACGTGTTATCCTACTAAATTTTTGAATTTTTAACAACCGTAAATGATTTAAGAATGCCAACCGACTTGTTTATTCAATGTTTTGTTAACCCTTTATTGTCTGCTTATAATACATATTTTAACTACTACATAATATTCTTCAATTTAAAGCAACTGAGTGTTGATGTCAAATTACACATATTTTTTGATGAATGTATAATTTGTCATCAACATTTATTGGCACTGAATTGAATAACATTAGATAATAGTTACAATTTGTGATATAACCACATAGGGTTAAAGAAATTTTGAATAAGACATGGGGTTCACATTCTTAGTTCATTAATGGTTGTTTGTCAAAATAATATGCATGAAGCCTCTTCAAAAAAAATAATATGCATGAAGGAAAGACCTATATGCATTGCTAAGATTATCACACAATATTTAGAAATTTAGTTTGCCTAACAAAAGCAAAATGAATTATAAGCTAAGCAATGCTTTATAATCAATCACCGTATTTTTAACATTAAAACCAAAACTATGACACTCATGATCATTTAAAAAATTCTTTAAATACCATATTTTATTTGAAGTTTAAGTGTGTAACACAACTTTGAACAATGCTTTATCAAATAAATTTTTAGTTGTTTAAGAGAGCGTCTAAAATCAAAGATTAATAGAACTAAGGAAAATAGAGTGATTTAAACTCTGCCGGAAAACCAAGATATTTAAAGAGGGCAAAGCTCACCTTACGGTGTAAAATGTTCTTTGAGATTCTCATATACAAGCTTTCCATATTAACCTCCATTATGCTACCTCTCAACCTCTGCCAAAATTCACCCAAAGGCCAGAAGCTAGCTTAAAGCACTAAAAGACAGTAACTAAAATAGAAAGCTCATAGTTTGAAATTTTAGTGTATTTAAGAAAATAAATTAAGTTAGTTCCTAGTTCATTAACCAAACATCAGAAGTATGAGTTTATAGAATTTTGTAAAGTGTTAGTTTAGTCTCTCAATTGACACTGATTGCATAGCACAAATAAATCAGAAATGTTGCTATGTATCATATGTGTAGTATTGTAACTAAGGGAAAGATTAGTAGTAATTTGCAAATACCTTATGCATACTAACATATGATTTTCTCTAATTTTTGTGCTATTATTTCACAGGTTTTGCTTTTCCTCTAGTTGTACAGTATTTTACCTTTAGTTTCTACATTTTAACACTTTGTTGTTGATTTTATATAAGTCATGGTACCCGCGGAGGAAAAAAGAAATCGCAAGGGTGCCAATTTATGAGCATCAAAATAATTATAATTATCAACATGCCTACATTTGAATTTGTTTTATTTATTCACTGTCAAATCATATCGGGAATGATTAACAATAATTGGAACAAACAAGCTACTCTACAATTTTCTCAATACATAAAACGCAACAATTTCTAGTTAGACTTTCCTTGTAGCAAGTGTTGCCTAAATCTTAAAATAATGTAGACTACCCTAGTCCCTAACCAAACTTGTAGTGGTTACTGAAAAAATCGTTATAATTTTGTGCCTTTGTTTTTTTTGTTTTCCACTAATTGTAGTGTACATACTTTTAGTTTATCCCTTTTAACACTTTGTTGTTGACTTGAGATAAGTCATAATGCCCAACGGAGGAAAAAGAAATTGTCGTATGCAGTTGACTTAAATTTTTTAAATAGGGTTCCCAAAAAGAAATTCATTGAAACAGACAAAGATATAAAAAAATATTGCAATTTTTTCCTTAATTTTTTTTTTAAAAAAATTGCAATTTTTTCCTTAAAAAATTGCCTCCGCCACTTTATAACATGGCACTCGATCATGCATGCAAATTGTAACGATCTTTCGTAGTATATAGGAATTGGACTTTACATAGAAGTGAGCCGTGAAAATTGCAGAAAAAGTTGACTGTCATAAATTTTTGTTTGGTGGGATTTTTAGTATCATTCCTCTTTTGCATGTGTTGTCAAATCCTTTTGAAAACTATAGTTAAATTCTTTTGTTGAAGTTGTCCTATACTCAGGAGTTTATTCTTCAACTCGGGGATGTAGTAAGCTCTAGTTACAACTTGAATTAAACCATTCATCTCGAGAGTTATCCCCAACCTTATTTTTTTTTGACAGTGATTCATAGATGGATCACGGGAATGAATACTTAAATCAATAATTAGTGAAATAAAAAACCTAAATACATTAGACACAACATTCAAATATTTTAGACAAAACGTAAATATGATTTCAATGGAGTTTCGCCCAAGTAAATGTTTCATGAAGAAAGGAATATATATTGGAAATTGTTGTTGACACATCTTATTTGACTGAAAAACACATAAATTACTCAAATGCCCCCTCGACAGTAATTGCCGCAGAGTGTAATCGGTGGTAGTTAACTACCGAAGTGGTTATTTTCCATCGGCAGTTAACTGCCATAGCAATTTTTTTTAAAAAAACTCCTTCGGCACTTAAGTACCGAGGAGTTGTTTCATACTTTTTACACATCACTTTAGACTACGGTGTGATTCAAATTGATTGAACGAATGATGATTTGTGAAAACAGGTATATGGAGACAAGAATCTAGAATTTCAATTTCAATTATCTACATTTGCAACTTGGATTTCCCTCTTCCAAAAGGTAATTGTCACAAGTCCCATTGGAAATCAAGGCTTTAGACAAACAGCTTTGGAGGCATCCAGATGGTTAAGGCGGCAGGTTCCAAGAACCTCAGGGAGCTCTTCACGTGTGTTTCCCGGTAATTGTCACAACGAGTGCATGTGAATGATCATGGCCATGTTCCTTCACAGTACCACCACCATCACATGCATCGTTATCATGAGGATGGCTGCATGTGTAATTAAAAAGTATGAAACAACTCCTTGGTACTTAAGTGCCGAAGGAGTTTTTTTTTTAAAAAATTGCTACGGCAGATAACTGCCGATGGAAAATAACCACTTCGGTAGTTAACTACCGCCGGTTACACTCTGCGGCAGTTAACTGCCGATGGGGGCATTTGAGTAATTTATGTGTTTTTCAGCCAAACAAGATGTGTCAACAGCAGTTTTCATATATATTACAGTAAAGGCAATTCAATGCCACTGTACAATACTCAGTGTCCATATAGTTGTACATTCGCGTTGAAGTGGAATTGTTCACAGATGTGTATACATAATGCTGTGTTGATTTTTTTTAAAATATTTGTTCTTTTTGTTATCAGCATATTTCAATTCCGTATATGAAGATGGCAGCCACGCAACCGCAACAAACATCACTACGATTTCTGAAGATGAGCTAGACCAAGATCAAACACCTAGAAGGGATCAAGCTTACAGGTCGAACTGTGCACTCCATTATAAAACCTTTTGGGCACCTGCTACCGCTATCACACGGTGGATTCCAAGTAAATTGTTGTTCCATTGGGCAGTAAAACTGGTTTTCAAACCATGTAAGTCATGCTAACTTGCATCAGATGTGAATGAGGCACACTTAAAGTTGTGATCCCCCTCCTGCAATTCTTTCTCAAGAAGGCATAGAAATAGTTTATTACTAGCTTCTTGATAAACCAAGAGTCCTTCCTTGCTCTTATATCTCCATGACCAAGAAGATAAACAACTCCAGATTCTTTAGCCTTGTGAATAAAAGACAACTCCCTCTCAAGGCTCTGTTCAGCATCAAACAACAGGGAATCGGAAGTTGTGGAACTTAAAACCTCTGATGTGGTTGCTTCTAAAACAGAGGCGCTTGTATCCTGAAAATCAGCAAGAAGAGGAACCCCAAGTGAGTAAACACTTCCATTGGGGGCAATTAGAACTCTAGAACTAGAGTACTCATCCTCTGAATCAATATCGTCATCCCCATCACTCTCTAGTGATCTCTCTTGAGCCTCACGGCGTATAAACTTCTCTAGACTCTCAATCAACAGCTGCTCAAAAGTCTGGTGATTTTCTTTTCGAACATCTTTGTAACCATATCTGTTGACATAAAAGCACAGACAGAAATACGTTTTATTAAATAATAACAGCTTACATTATTGATTGTTTCAATAAATGAACCACTTAAAGTGATATTGACATGAAGCTATTGCACAAGTTGTGTCTAAACGAAATATTTGGGAGCTCCATTTCTGGTAGAAGCCATGACAAAAATGAAAGCGGCTAAAGCATAGCAGATAGTTAGAAAATTACTTTGGTAGTGAAGCGTTAGAGCTGTATAACTGGGTTGGTGGTTAACTTAAATAGTAAGTGAGGAGTAGAAGACTATTTGGTTCTGAAATCTGAATTAATAGAATAGGAAAACTGACTATTAACTCTCTTGAAAAAGGGGAAACCCTTTGTGGAATAAAAACCCTTTGGAAAGAGAGAATTCTCCCTTTTCTGTAGACATTTCGAATCAACCCCTACAAATTTGTTCTCTTTCACTACATTTCTCAGCTAATTTGCTTGTGGGTTCGTAACATTTTGATAATCCATTTAACTCTTACAAGGTTAAGCCACTTTGCCAGGGTGTAAAAGTAAACATCCCCTCTTTTTAATACACTTATACACAGATACAAATAAAAGGATCTGATTACCTGGCAATACAACGAAATATATGATAACTTTTGAGGCAGACTCGCCGGAAAAGGAACCTTTCACTTTGAGGCACCACAGGAACCGGAACATACTTGATGCTTACAAATATGATCATGGAGTGAATGGCAGGAAGTGTAGTCAGAAAATGTCCAAGAATTGCTGGTATTCCTTTGACCAATTCATTATAAAGCAACCCGATTCCAGGAGCACGTATTGTCCCAAGATTAGACCCTAATTCTCGCATCAAATCCATCGACAATTTTTGCTTCACTTCAGTTTCATACTTGAGATTGCTTCCATAATTCCATACATACATTATAAGAAACATTATTACAGCAAAGACCAATATTATCCAACTTCCATCAGCCACGCTCCACAGAACAGATGAAAAGAAAGTCAACTCCAATCCCAAGAAGAATACCGCAAAGCACAACACTATGATGATGTGTACTTGCCATATAAGAAGCATAACAAGGGTTACTAAGACAGTGGTCGTCGTCATCACCCCCAGCTCAGCAATTCCTGAAAGTGGAAAAAGGAAAAAGTGTAATATGAGTTCATTAATAATTAATAATAAATTAATAACATAGTAATAATGAACTGAATTCAGTGCCCAAAAGCCAACGAAAGCTAAACTCTCCCTCCGCGATCCCCTTATCTAGATTGCTGACGCAAATTATTGTCGATCAGGATCTATTCATTTCAGAAATTCAAAGTTCAAGATGTTCAATAGAAATGTGACCATACCAACGTGTAATAAAATGATAGCCATAGCCAAACTACTACCTCCTAAAAGTCTTGCTAATGGAAAAACATATACACAGATTGACAATTGGCCATTGTTCTGAGCTTACAGCCAGTTTTTCAGGGGGGAAAAAGGGCAAAAATAGGGTTTAGGGTCTCATGCATGGAATTCTCTAGGAAAATCAGGTCTTCTTTTACAAGGCTCCGGTTGTATCATTGATTCTCCACTCAAAATAAATATGAGCAGGAGGTCAATCCTCTTCCACATAATTACAGTAAGATATGCTTTTGATGCAAAGTATTCTGTTCTGAAAATGTTGATCTCAACAAAAATGTGATATTAACATTATCACCAAGTTTCAATTTCACAGAGCAACATAAATATTGCTGATAAATTTTACATATTAACTGCGGATATTAAAAAACATTAAAACAATCATTACCATAGGCATTTCCAATCTCATCTATGCTGGATATAGAGCAGACAAGCACCAGCGAAGCAGCCAGGAGAAACCAGTTTAGGACAGGGATATAGATCTGGCCCATAAATTTTCGGGAGGTGTGAATGATTTTAAGACGAGGGAAACAACCAAGTGCAGTTGATTGTTTTATACATGAAAATGTTGCTGTTGTCATAGCCCGACTTGCAATCAGTGCCGCAATGTTAGCAATGAGGAAGGTTGGCCAAAATGCACCACCTGCAAACAGAGAATACTATTACTTGAAAATCCTGCAATTTGCTGAAACAGCCCACTGAAAAGAAAGCTAACACAAAGACAACCCAGGGTAAAACTGATATTGTCAATACTTACTCGGAACAGAAGAATAAAAGGCCCGACCAGCATCAGCATGGTTTTCCATAAGGTATGCAGCTTGACCCAAATAACCCAATAGCAGGCACGGCAAAACAAGAAAGACAAACGTAAGCTGCAAATTAGCACCATCGAGTGTCACATATTTGTACAAAAGAAGATATGAAAGAAGCATGATACTCTACTAAATACGACTTTACCTGCACTGATCGTACAGAAAAGTAGCAAAGATCTGCAAACATGGCTTCAGAACCTGCAACACAATTCAGTAAGAATTTTAACATAGTTGAACTGGTTGTGTACAGCAATGGTACATTTATATTGCATATTCACCACAATAAAGAAGTTATTGTGGGCAGATAAAAATATATACTATTATTATATTCACAGTTTCAAGATCCTGCATTAGTTTACCAGTTGCACACAGAAGACAACCCCCGAGAGAATACCATGCTTTAGTTGAGTTCCTCTTGAAGAAATAGTAAATATGAATGGGATTAAATGCCCTCAAGACACTTCTGTCATATTTGAGAAGATTGTATACCCCGATACCCGCAAGAGAACAAAACCATATGAACAAAGCAGGTCCTACTGCAAGTCCCACTTTACTCGTTCCATACTTTTGTACACTGAACAAAACAATAAGGCAGGCAACTGAAATCATCACCACTTCATCTGCATAGTTAAAAATGGAGAAAAGATTAAAGCAACTATAGAAATGACCAAATCATAAGCTTATAAATCAGCTCAGTTTATTAATATGCCCACCTATCTAACCCCCTCATAAACAAAACTAAAACATGAAAGGCTTTCCATTCTCTCAAACCAAGTCAATAGACTTCAGTAGCAAATATTTGTTTAAATAGTTAGAAATCGTGTATTATATCAGTTCTGCTTGATGCCAGAATATTGCAGAAGAAACATGCGCACTTAAAAGGTATGGGAATTCAGACCATGTTCCTCTTCCTTCACAGAAGTTGATTGTTGGATGTCACACCAGATCTTAACATCTAAAGTTGGTCTCGATGGTAACAATGTCTATGCATCCATAACTATTACAGGCAGCGTTGCCCAACAATGAGTGAGACCTAAAGCAAATTCTGAGAGAGGCATCTGAAAGGAGACAGCTTAAAATTTGGGCCTTTTCTGTAATCAAAGGCCTTTCTTTTTTTCTACAAAAAAACTAGAAATGATACTAAGCAAAAAATTTGTTCAGGCCTAAAGCCCTAACTTCACTGCCTTGGACCAGCCCAGGTTACAGATAAAAGAATTGATTTATAGGTTAATGTAATACCTTGCTTGATCGAATCGATCCCAACTTTTAAACCACCAACAGATGACAATACTGCAGCAAGACATGGATAGAAAGTGAGAATTATTATACCCAAAAAAAAAAAAACACTAAACAGTTGTCAAATGGTGATGAAAACACCAGTTGTCCATGAACACATCTAAAAAGATATCATTACAGGTATGTTATGAGTAGTATCATTCCAAACACATGACCAAGGCAAGTCTGAAGAAATTTCAAAAATACAGAAAGTAATAGCAGTTAATAACCTGACATTGCTGGTGTTACAACACCGTTAGCGATCACCATAGAAGTACCAGCAAGCACAAGTATCAGTAGCGTCTTCTTCAGAGTCAGAGAAGACTCAAGTCTTTCCTTGATTTTTAATGACCTTTCAAGCTCAGGGGATGGCACCTTTAGCCTAAAGCTTGATATACGGGCATCTGATGGTAACTGATTGGGGAGAAGACTCACCTTAGCATGACGACAAATCAAGGAGTACAAGGCAAAAGTACCACCTGCAGTAGTACGAAAACAACTATGATATCAAGGACATAACTGTCAGAACACTATGACAGTCCGAGAGAGAAAGGCAGGTAATAGTGAAGGTCTATTTTATAAGAGATTCATTTTTATGCACTGGGGGTGTAAAACTTAGTAAGACATGTATCCAATTAAATAACACCATAGTGCCACTTTCTTAAGTTGGTTCCTAAAATGTCTCCACAAATATCTACATGTGGCACCATGGTTTGATTTTATTAGATGCATGTGTAAAAAAGTTTTACACTAATGGTGTATACAAATTAAATCCATTTTAGAATATTTAAGTTAATATACCTTCCCCATTATCATTGGCCCACAGAACAACCAGGATATATTTCACCAAAGGAATCAAGATTAAAGTATACAAGACAAGCGATAGTGCTCCAAGAATGTCTTCATTTTCATTTATAGGAGCCTTTTTAAACATAACACTGAATGTATATAATGGACTGGTTCCAACATCACCAAAGACAACACCAAGAGTCTGAAATGCCAATACAATTTTCTTTCCTACGCTGATATCCTGCAATAAATTATTATGAAGACAACAATCATAAAACATTTATATACAGATTTTTTATGTTTCACTACAGTTTAAAACTTCATATTCTTATGATAAGTAGCACCAGATTTTAAAGGGTGAGCAGAAGCCTTATACAATGCACCAGATTTCATACAATCCATAAACTAAATAAAATTATCAACATCGAAAAGTAATAGAAGTTGAACAACAACAAAAATAAGCATCTCTAGACACTAAACATTATAAAGTAGCTTGTGTTGTAAAATCATTAGTTAGTTGTAAAATTTGTGTGAGATAAGGTGTACAATAGTGAATTTGAATTCGTTATTTGGTGCATTGGCAGATACTTGATACTTGTTTAATCTTCACCAATCATAGAAAACTATCTCGCTTTTTTGCCTGTAGGTTGAACCCTGTTAAATTTCATACCTATTTTTCTTCTTATTTTTTATTTATGAATTATGACCAACTCGTAGTACTCAATTAACAATTATAAGGTTTCACACAAACACACATACATGGAAAGAAAGATCGAACAAGAAATAGTAACATCAAATTTAAGATTGACTTGAGTATTTTTCCATTCTGAAATTTCAACTTATATATAATTATAAATAAAATTGAAACCAAAATATTCTCAAGCAACTACAACTACTAAACTAAACTCCACTCTATTTCTCAACAAGTCATAGCTCCACCGGCAAATACCAAAGTTGTTAGGTTGGACGCCGTGACTCGGGTTCCAACCAGGGATCCTCCACTTGTGTGCGAGTTTTCAAGTGGTTATTGTAATTCCGTCTACCTATCTACCAAACAAAACAAAAAAATTACACTTTCTTTTTTTGGCCACGCACATAAACTCGCAAACAACTGTGAGGTCCTAAGTTCAAACCTCAATGAAGGTGTCCAACCTAACAATATCGTCATTTGTCAGTTGAGTTAGGGCCTGTTTGGATAAACAGCTTTTTTCAGCTTATGGCACAAGCACTTATCATGATAAGAGCTTATGCTTTAGCTTACATAGGCTGTTTTTATAAATTTAAAAAAATAAAGATAAAATAAAGTTAGATTTTTTTTATATGCTATAAGCTGATTTTATAAGCTAGTATATTTGAGAACTTATAAAATAAGCCGAAAAAGTGAAATATTGAAAAACTTAGGAAAACAAGCTGAAAAAAGCTTGTGAAAATTGTTTGTTTTCATAAATTCTCGCAAACAGTCTCACAAAACTTATGCTAGTAGATAAGCTCAAATAAGTAAATCCAAACAGCGCCCAAGTACAACTTCACTCGATTTCAATTAGCATGTCTAAAAACAAAATACCTCATAAATAAGCATTACAACAAATCTTCAACATTCAACTCTAAAATAAGTAACAGAATCTAAAAACAAAATTCCAATAAGCAGAGAAAAAGAAAGAACCTCATAGTCATTTCTGTGAGCACCAGGAACATCAAGAGCTTCAACATCAAAGGAATCGATTCGAGGACCAGTACGAATGAGTTTTTGTTCAGCGTTATCTTCATCGTCTTCTTCTGAATCATGTACATTAACGCGTCCTCTGAATCTCAAATCGGCGTCGTATTCTTCAATATCAGATGCGTCTTCTTCATCTTCATCGTCTTCATGGAAAACCCAACGTGATTCAGTTGAGTCCATTGAGAATCCACCGTTGATTTCATCACCACTCTCTTCTGCCATAGATTTCAACTACAGTTAGTG
>Ga0315914_1000323_pt1 | contig 55094 bp, 37 predicted proteins | sample MpolenodulesMG_FD_203920 | JGI IMG/M metagenome (GOLD analysis project Ga0315914, IMG submission 203920) | Medicago polymorpha root nodule microbial communities from Los Angeles, California, United States - elongated nodules | ecosystem: Host-associated > Plants > Roots > Nodule | place: USA...
ATAAAGATTATATAAGTTTATTTTATGAGGTATTTTTATCATAAAAAAATAAAAGAAAATTGAAAGGTATTTGCTTTATGATAAATATTTCGACGAGATGGTAATATAGGTAGTGATCTTTAACCAAACATGTGTTATTGTAATCATAGTAAAAGCAAATTGAACACAAAAACTAATAGTGTTTCAGTGGCTAAGAGAGTTTGCTTTAATTGTTGGGTCACGAGTTCAACTCCCACCAATGCTACTTTTTACAGCATAATTTAATTAAATTATCTTCTTGCATCAAACCGGTCCAACCAAACACTCGGCCGAGTCACTGAGTTTTACCGGTTCTCGCCGAGTTAACTACATGGCCGATCCAAAGGTCTGCTTGAACCGGCCTATCCATCGATTTCAATTCGACCAGTCGGTTCGAGCCGAGTTTTAAAACTATGGGTGTGAGTACTAGATACCATTGTTGAACTTTTGTTAATTTCCACACACTTGTTAATGTGATACATCTAGCAATTGCTTATAGACACCTTAAATTACTCACAATACCATCAATGATAATTTAATCCATTTAAAAAGTGGCAAACCTGTGATTAGGGTAATAAAGTAGACTTAGTGGTAGTGTGGAAGTGAATTCGGAAGGAAAATTGGCACGTTAACGTTTTGTTAGGGTTATGTCAAACTTCACAATCTTTTATAATAGATAGATAGTGTTACCAAATAGGAATGTTTGAAATTTGAAATAATTCAAGATTGCTTACACAAACGATGAAGTTGATAAAAAAAATTGACGAAAATGAAGTTGATAATTAACTTCATTAATGTGCAATTTTAGTGACAAATGTAACATTTCTATCTACGATGTTTTTAAGATAAAAATTAATGTATATTCTAGTTTGATCTTATTGACAATGAAAAATTCCGTTCAAGGTGAACCAATGATATTTGTATCATCAATCATGCTCCACCATGTATCAACATTTTAATCCTATTTTTGAAATTTTTTATTGTTGTCTCATTATCAGTAAATTTCAGTTCAATTTTTGCATTCTTCATTTCTTAACTCCACTCTCATTATGGATTTTGCTTGTAGGGCAAGATTAAAAGAAATGGACAAATTTGTTGTTACACTTATACGATTATATTCTCTCTGGTATCCCCTGCTTTTGACCACTATTTTTATACCACTGTTGTGACCAATTATACGACTATAATTTGTTGTTACACTTAATCTAATGGAGTTTTGTGAGAGATTAAAGTTTGTTGCATTAAGCTAGAAAATTGGCCAAGAAGATTTAGCATGCTAAACCATAAGATAGAGAAGGACGAGCGTGACATGGTGTGATGTCACCTTAACTTTATTCGTTCATGTTCACATAAATCTAACTTATACAAAAGAGATAAAATTTAAAATTTGCGTGTCATGAATAAATACACTTATTAGAACGAACATGTATGCATCATTTAGATTAATTGAAACCTAAAATTTAAATCAGTATATTTTAACATAAATTGTGAATCTTTTAATGAAAAATTGTGAGTTGTTAGAGGATTGATTACAATTTTTATCCTTAAAATAAAATATACATAAGTTGCTTAAATTTTTATCTTGAGAACCATGCTTTCTTATCTTATCCATCCATTTTTTTTTTTAAAAAAAGCCAGGTTTCAATCGTGCTACTTTTCAGTGGTTACCCAACCTTAACAGGTTTATTATCCTACTAATTAGACATAATAAAGAAGATGAAATATCTCATCTCAACAATTAGTTTGTGCACCAATATGAATATCATGCAACTTAGGTATGTTTTCTTGACCACCGACGTTTCATGGGACTTGAATTTTCTGTCGTCGATAAAAACTTCCAGTCAACATCTCATGGGACTTGAATTTGTCAATCAAAACTCTCAGTCATACAGTCGAACATCGAGAATCGTTTGATCTTGATAAGATGTTCCAGATTTCAAGATTGGTATTTTAAATTTTAAAATTAAAAAAATCAAATATGCATTTTATTTAACTGTCGACCCACTTTGACTCTTTTATTTTGATTGATCAGACGACCCATGTTGTCCTGACTATGAGTTCTATTGATTGCCAAGAATCATTGTTAAGAGTTTATGTCGGAAACTTGTGTCTGTTACCAAATACCCCATGATCTTGACAGTGAGAAATGTGTTTCATGCTTCACTCCTTGGATAATTAAACAGAGCTATGTAAGTCAACAAACCTCAAATTTTTTAAGTGACAATATTCACTACTAGACTAAGGTGTGAGCAAAGCTCACAATTAAGTCTCATGTACAGGGTTTATGTACACTGAAATTGGCACAGAGTGTCAAGAGACAATCAGACCAAAAAGGAGCAGACAAACACAACATGATAAGGTCAATTGTCCTAGCATATATTTTCCACTTTCCCATGATAGAGTTGCTAGCTTCTCCCATTATTACTTTTTGCTAGTAGTCGGAGAAAATATGAATCATCTTTCACTTTTCCAATTTTCATTTCACAATCCAATTTGATCAGCACTGTACTAATACATACATACACACATGTGTGTAAATCTGGACTTATTATCGAGCTTAGTCATGTTTTTCGGCCAATCAAGTAGTTGACGCCCTTGTTAAACATGGACTTAGTCTAGATTTACATTCGAATGTTTTCATCTAAAAAACATTCGAATGTTTTTTATGTTGTTCTTGATTTTCTTTCGCATTCTCTTTTAAGGAATTCTTAATGAAGTTTTTATTCCTATTTTTGAACCATTCACTCGCCTTTCTCCAAAAAAAATTGTGGAATTTCTTTTTTAGATTCAATGTTATTTTATGAAGTCAATAAACATTCTTCAAATTCAATATTACACGAATTTACATACATAAACTATGTGGCTTAAAGATTCGCTCTGTACATGGAATAGTTTATTTACGACAAGGATAAGTTCTAACTGAAGATTTTTTTGACAAAAGTTATAAGTGAAGATTAAAGTGGTGACAAATTGAGCACGACAAACTTGCAGCAAAAACATTAGTGATATTATAAGACTTTATGTTTCTTTTGACTAACAATATGACATATTTAAGCTATGTATATTCGAATTGATCAAACCATCACTGCCATTCTTTTAATTTTTTAGTTTGTTTCCTCAATTCCTAATGTGAACGCAAAATTCCGATGGGTTAATAAACAAGAGCTATACAAGAAAAGACAAAATACAAATTGCAACAATATGAAAATACAAATTAAGTAAAGGGAACACAATGACGTTTCCTTTTACCTTTTTATCTTCTAAAAATGTGGCAATGGACATTTATGTCACCATTGCTGCTTTGTCTAGTGTAACTACCAACCCACATAGTAAGCAAGATTAAATTGACTAATGTTCAAACGAAACCAACAACTTAGTGCTCATTAATTAATAATGAGAATTATTAACAACAAAAAATTAGTAATAATCAGAAAATAATTAATAGTGCCTTGGTCCTTCTACTTTCTTCCATTTCCAAGTGTTGAAAAGCAAAATCTTTTGCTCTACAACTTTAGTTTAAAAAGAAAATTATTTAACATGACTCGTATTTAAATAGTCGCTCACCGTACGATTTAGGGGTAAATTTGTAAATTGGATTGTACATGGTATTTGAACGTAGATTGTAATCTATAATCATAAACTAGAAAAATTTGAAAAATAACATTAGTCACTCTCTTGTCGGTGATAATGACACAATTGACCAAACTTTGTGATCAATCGTTTTATGTTGTGTGCGTTATATTTTTATCTATTTTGTTTAGAATTAGATTTGTTGTTCTAACACAAATATTTGGTTAAAGATAACTGTAATGATAAATCAGTACAATTATTCCTAATCTTAATCTCAACTATCTTACATGTAAAGGAAAGCTCTTACTTTACTTTTTTTACTAACCCAAACATCACAACAAAATGAGGTGTTAAAGCAATCTTTAGTTTTAACCTTTTGTCGTTTTGCTCTCATATATGAAAAACATTCCACTAATTACTCACTATACTTTCTTTACTGATCATTCACAAGTCCTTGGTTGGTCCCACTAATAGGAGTTTAAACTCGATTGCTTTAAGTTTAACACCTCAATGTGAATTCATGACAAGAAAGGAACCTCTGAAAATTTTTTAAAAAAATGCATTAAACACTTTTGGAGAATTTCCTTTGTGAAGGTTGGACCCGCTTGATGACACAATCACCTGAATAAAAAAATAAGGTAAAGTGTTCAATCTGACTCAGGATGACATGTAAAAAACTTTGAGGGTAATGGCAGTTACAAGGAATCCCATATTCCACAATTAACTGTTCCCCTTACAAGATCAAAGAGATAAAAAATTATCTCAAAAAAACAAACAAGCTTGAGAGATTGGTAGAGAGAAAAATTTCTTAGAATTCATATTGATCGATAAATATCGTAAATGAGTACATGAGATGTTCTATATATAAAGCTAATAAAGAATCAACAAACTAACTACTTACTAATAAACTGTAACTAACTCTTAAAGAGTTTGTAACTAACCCCTAAAGAAGTGGTAACTTACAAATCAATCAATATTTCTATCAATAACATTATCAATGTCGGAATTTGACAACTATGTTGATGTGTGATATTGTCTAGGGGAATTCCCACTTAACTAATTATTTCTATGTAATCAAATTATCAAAATATATATTACAAAAACGACCAAATTTGATGCAATACACTAGGTTACTTTTCACTTAACAACTTTTTTCATGTTATCGACTCAGCTGTCAAGTATCTAATTTGCCACATCATCAAAACTCGTCTCCAAATGCATATGTGTAGAAAAACTCGTATTTTAAAATTTGAATGACCAGAGTCGTAGATTTAAAATAAAGACACCAAAATCGTGAACACGCGGCAAAATAACATAATAAAAATAGTATTCAAGTCTAATGTTTTCCTGTAGAAATCATTTCTAAAATAATGATCATTGTTTGTTTGTTTCTTCAACTCATAGGTGCAAAGGAAAATAATCCATGCCTCTTGGAAAAAGAAAGTAACAAACAACGGTCACAAATTATTTAGAGGTAAACTTGAACTATTTAGGTGTGAACACTGAAAGTGGTGGGCCATTTGCTTTGGAATTTTGGGTCCTCTTGGGACAAGCAATCTTAATTCTAAAACTTTCGGTGTTTGTGTATAATGTTGGACCATTTGTTCCCTTCCCAAATGCTATATATATCACACTATCACTCTCACATTCTTTCCCTCCACTCTCTCTTCTTTTCTCTCAACCATTCACCACTTTCCCTTTGGTTTATTTTAACTTCTTGGCCTTTTTAAAGCCTTCTACTTTTGCAATTTTTTTTTCTTGGAGTAAAAGTTTCCTGTTTCTTAGTTGAGTTTATTTAGTGTGTTATATTCCTAAGTTTGGTACATTTTTTCCTTTGGGGTGGAGATAGGTTCATAATAAGAGCAATAGAATTTGTTTTAATACAATGATTCTGGAGCATAATGGATGCACACCGTTGAAGTGTCATTTAACTCTTGATAAAAATTATATTGTAGACAAAAGTTTTTATTTTTGGATTTTTCAGATTATGGATAGGTATAGTACTCTTGGTACTTAGCACATTGTCCTAGATATTTTCGGTTTTATTTTTGTTTCTTTTTTGTGCTTTAATAGTAGTAAAGAATATAGAAATATAGAATGGGAGGAGCTTCACTGCCTCCGGGTTTTCGTTTCCATCCAACCGATGAAGAGTTGATAGGATATTACCTAAAAAGAAAAGTTGAGGGGCTTGAAATTGAGCTTGAAGTTATACCTGTTATTGAATTCTACAAATTTGATCCTTGGGAGTTACCTGGTAGGTCATCTTCAATTTCACATGTTGATCATTTGCAAGGTTGCATAACATGTGTAGTGTGCTACTTTAGAAAGAAAAAAAAAAACTCTTTCATTATGCTAGAGTGTGAACTGAAACTTCATGAGTGGTAGAAAGCAGCATTTTGTTTTGTTGTTACTTTTTCTTTATTGATTAATTTGTGAAAACTTTTAGGCTGTAAAAGCCAGTTCAATGGGATTTTTTTAGTCTAAGATTAAAATAATTGAAAAAGAAATTCTTTTTTTCGTTGAGCATGACTCATATTCGTAGAAGCTCAAACGTAATGTAGCAGAGTGAATGGAGCTCGAAGCACAACAAATAGGAAGATTTAAGGTGTGAGGGGTGAAGCCCGTGAAATACGGTTCAGGGGTAAACTTGTAATTTGAACTGTAATAGTTAAACACGTTGTGCTATGGAACCCTCAAAATTAAATAATGGAAAAACTACATCAACCAGCCTATTGTCGGAGAAGTAGACACTATTGGCCGAAGTTTGTGATTAATCGTGTTTATTTTTGTGTGCACTTTATTAATATAATATGTTTTATTTAGGGTTGGGTTTGATGTTGTAACTTATTTCTTTTGAGCTAAATACTAAGGAAATTTAAGAGAACTCTAATTTGTGGGGTGTGTGTGGAATGCATACAGAGAAATCTTTCCTGCCAAAAAGAGATATGGAATGGTTTTTCTTCTGTCCACGGGATCGCAAGTACCCAAATGGTTCAAGGACAAATAGAGCCACGAAAGCTGGCTACTGGAAAGCCACAGGAAAAGACAGGAAGGTTGTGTGTGAGCCCAGTCCATTCATTTCCACTGAGACTGTCACAGGTTACCGCAAGACCCTTGTTTTCTACTGTGGAAGAGCTCCTTTAGGTGATCGAACCAATTGGGTCATGCATGAATATCGCCTCAACGATGATCCTAGCCAAGGCTCGGAGGTAAAAGTCTCTCTTTAGTGTGAGTTTAGTTCTACAGCAGAAACTGAGAATTTTGTCTTTGTCAAATTAATTTTACAGAATCAATTCTTATCGATCACTGTTGTAGGGTGCTTTTGCTTTGTGCCGAGTTATCAAAAAGAATGAGAAGGCAAATGATTCACAAGGGCAAGGAGGAAAGAGGGTTAGAGCTAATGATGGGAGCAATTCCATTTCAACCAATGGGAATGAGGTTTCTTGTCAGGCAAGTCAACTGTGCAGTGCCAGTGAGAGTCATTATTCAAGTCCTATTAGCTTCCAACGCAATGTCCCTCCTATGGCTGTATTTGACCAAGCTTCCTCTGATACCAATCCTACAACCTTCTGGCTCTCCCCTGACATGATTCTTGATTCTTCAAAGGTACTAAATTGATTTTAATATGTTTGATTGTTCTTAGATAGAATTGATTCTAACATAAAGTTAGAATTTGGAGCTTTTGTTTCTACAATTGATTTTTAGTCTTGAATTTATTGTTCAACTAACTTTTATACGAATGCATTCAAATATAAATCACTTTATATTCAACTCAATTTTAGTCAGAATCAATTTATTCAATATCATTTCTTGTCACCGTGAACCAGACACATGTAGATATTAGTTAGAAATGTTTCTTACATTTTCCTCTTCCAACTAGCAGGACTATTCTCAAGGGCAATTACAAGATGTTGTTGCATGTTTTCCACAGCAACATGAGTTATTGAGTACAATGACACCTTGGCAATCATTTCAACATACTGAAATTTCACCTTGTTCATCCTACTCAAATTTTAATGCGGAAATTGAATTTCCTGACACTCTAAGCCAAATTGGTTGCATGTCACCTTACTCGGGACAAGGAAGTTTCATGGACTTGCCTTATGAATGCTATGATCAGATTCATTCATTCAGGGATCCAAATCAATTCTGAAAACAAAGAAGGAATAGGAATAACATATTCTCCTTCCTTTCTTGCAATGCAAGTTACAAGATGTTTCAGTGGGAATCAAGCTTCAATTTGCAGTTAAACAAAAGATGAGAATTTAGAAGAGCTTAGTGATCAGTGGTTGTGTGCAAGAAGACTACAAATATGGATTTCTGAGACAGCGCCTTTTAATGTCTGTCTTTGAGTGATAAATATTGATTAATGAGTGCAAGTCCCTTCATATGCACCAGACTGAAACTACTCTGTTGAACTGCTTTTGACTTAGTTTATTTGTTATTTATTATGTTGTGTAGGTTTCCCGGATGATATCACTTTTATAGATTTCATCCGAATTTGGTTTATATCGGTTATTGTATGTGTGGTTTCATAAAAATAGCTTATATAATGGATGAGGATTTATTATATATATTCCTACTGAGTAAATTGATCATGAGATATATTCCTACTGAATATTAATAATAGTAAATAGTAGTACAAAACATACTCAAACAGTTCATGTTTAATATTCATCCCAATCATTCATCAAATGACAGACCATAAGGGTTCTGTTTCTGCCACTTAACTAGTCTATTCAATTCCATGAGAAGGTAAGTTGTTCCGCGAAACATCAACTCGAGGTTCCTCACAAGTCACGACAAGCTCATCTCCAGCTCTAAACTCTTTAAAGCAATCTAATCTCCCAAGTTCTTCAACTTCCTCAATAACAAGATCCAATTTTGCAACTGTTTCAACAAGCAAAGATGCAAAAGCAGCAAAAGGAAGTGCCTCAGAGAATTCAAGACTAGTGATAGCAATTTTACTCAACTGGGGTCTCAAAGATTTTCTTTCGTTTTCCTTCGACTGCATCAATGAATCTCTTTTTGTTTTCCAATCAAGCAATGCAGAAGAGTCAGTTTTAACACTCGATAAGGAGAATCCAGAGCCTTTTCCATGTCTACCTTGACCAACTTGTGCAGCAGCTATTTTGAGCATGTTGTTTGCATGGTTGTGTTTGTGTTTGGAGCCTAAGAAGAGACGAGGTTGAGACTTTATGGCATTGTTAAGATCCTGCAGAGCTTCATGAAGATGATCGGAGAGTATTTCGGGAGAGCAATGGCGACAGTTTCTTATGCTGTTAGAAAGTTCTATCAGTACTTTTGATACCTCTGCTGCAACCCTTATGCATGGATCCTTGAACATGGCTCTAACTGATCTTGGTGTCTGAGATAAAAATTTCAAATTAATAATAAATATATGTTATAACAGGAACCCCGGTTCAAAAGAAAACAAACACAAAAATGCAAATACTGCCTACGTATCCGACTGTAGAATGGGCACAGTCTTAAACTTACAGGCCAGTTACAATTTCAGGGATTAAATTGTTCAGTTACAAAAAAATTGTCAGAGTTACCTGAATTTCTGATCTCAAACAGCCATGTAGAGCTACCACCGTGTAACCGAATTGGCGAAGAACAGCTCCTACTTTTACATACTGCTGCCATGGAAATTTGTGACAGTACCTAGAATGCCTTGGCTCCCAACTTGCATGCAACGCCTGGCCAATTCAATACCGAAGCAATATAAGATCTTTATTCAAAGGAATGTATTAATTAAAATTAACCTAGAGATGGCACATAGAGACTAACCAGTGTTTCATCAATGGATTTTGAATCCAAAACATTCTTATAACCTTTGTATATGGGATCCTCAGATGATTTGGTTTCTCTGGGGCTATCATCAATTTCTCCATAAAAATATTCATTGACACAAGCTGCAAGATTTTACCTTGACTATGTCTTGATTTAGATTTACAAGGTAAAATTCACAAGGTATGAAAATTATGATAATTTGCTTTGCATGTGGAAAAAATAAAATATGGATTATAAAATACTAAAACTTGTCTTGTGAAAGCCTATGAAGCACAGACACCAGTGTTGTATCGTTGTCTGACTTCGACACATGCCATGCCAGATGCCATACACGCCTTCAACCTGAAGTGTCGGGGCTACATAGATAAAAGCAAATAGAATTTTTGTGACACCATTACTAAATATATTTAACTGAAATTTTGCATACCCTCTATAGATTTGGCAAGACCTTCAAGCTTGAAAGCAGTAGAATTATGTAGGTCTTCTCCTGACCAATTTGGAAACATCAATATGCTCATTATAAGGCAAATGGCACATCCTATGGCAATGGAAGATATGCGTTCATGTGCTATCTTCAACACACTGTCCACACGGTAGCTTGACAAAGCAATCAAGTTAAATGTCATGAGAAATATAACTAGACCATAGTCATAGTTCTTCTTTATATAAGGAATGAACCTCATATAAGTAGCTAAAGCTCCTGCAATAACAAATCCACATAAAACTCTATATTAAGAATAATGGTTAACCATCCAAACTTGTATTTTGTCGCTATTACAAAATTTCCTTGTCACTATTTGTTAACGTTGTTACAAGCAGAAATACTATGGCATCAAGATTTCAATAACAAACAGATGCTGCAGCATCTGAAAATTCTGTTACATTAATTACTGGTAATAACTGATTCAATTGAGACTACTATTAGTTCAAGGTTTGTACTAATTTGACTTATTTAAACGATTTGATGAAGTCGGAACATGAGGTATTCAACTCTAATTTTTTAACCGGTGATCGAGATCACATGATTGCGTATTTTTTTCTAACCGCGGGAAGTTGGGAAATGTATGTAATGTACCTATAAGAAAAACTGCAGCGCCAATGATAACAGCTTGAGAGATCCGATGAGATGACGCGTTTGCAATATAACCAACAATGAATGCCAATAATCCAGCTAACAGTGTCCCCAATCCTCTATTAAGCCCTTTGCATAAAGTTGCCCCTGCAGCCAAAAAAATCAAAAGTTTGAAAAATAAAAGTCTTCAAGTTCAAACCCATGCAACTAAGACATGAAAACACACATACACATGTATTAGGTTTTTACTTTCCCAATACACCCCCTCACGCAAAGCACTTTTAGGCTTAATGTGTAGATAATTTGACGAATGGCCCAAATGAATAGACTATGATATCTATCATATTAGGGCCTAACTCTACCAACCCCGCGTTTCTATAAAACTACACATGATTCAGACGTATACTGTCCAACACAAAAAACCGTGGTTTTTCGTCCGGAAGTATACTTCCATATGGCATAAAAACTGTTTTTATGAATGTGTACTTCCAAAGTGACTTGGGTGAGAAAGTTAGGTCCTTGTATTAAACTTTTATATTGGATCTAACACATCTTTACAAAACCAATTTGTAAGATTAGTTATCTCTCTGTATAAACTTTTTCAGACGTTATTTCTTTTAAATGTAAAACTTGGAATTTTCCAATAACATTACATAAAGAAGATTGAATTGAGATTTAAGAGAGAAACTTGCCAGCAGTGAACTCAAGCACAACCACAACAGTCATGACAGCCCAAATTGCACTTTGTCCAATCTCATGGTAAAGTGGCTCCACCAAATACAACAAAGAAGCTAAAGTGAGAGACAAACCAACTTTGAATGCATGGATCACCCTTCTTGGATCTTCATATCCAACATTCCATGTAGTCTTCCAAGCCAAACTAGGAACTCTCCTTACCCTCTCACCAAAAACATGCACATATTTGTTCCACTTCCCAATCATTTTTCCATTCTCATTCTCACTCTCATTCTTTCCTATTTCCATTTCCTTGCCACTTCCAACATGCACTATAGGGAACATTTCTAAATCAATCAATGTTTAAAAGACCAAGCTGCCATAAAGTATATGTTACAAGGAAATGATATTTTTGTGGGACACTGGGGAGTCTAGATGTATCATATGACTTCTTAGAGCCCCAATCCTTTTTGAAGAAGCAAGTTTGTAATTTATAAGGTTAAGGGTAGGAAGAAGTTGGCAATGTCATTTTTTACATTCACGTGCATTCCATTAAAGTGACATTTAAAGTCATAGCTTTATTAAAGTGTAGAACTCCAAATTATACATACTATAGTATTTTATTTTTGTGGTGAATAATTGATTGTCACCTTGATGATATTATTGTCATAGTTTAGTTCTATGCAGATCTATATTAGGAGGGAACATGCTAAACCACTAAAAATGGGATAAGAATGCTTAGAATTTTCCTCACCATAGCAATTAAGGTGATTTCCCGACCAAGCCCACGTACAAAAAAGTACAATGCATAACATTCACTTATTGTTATTAACAATTTTGTAAATGATCAATAGCTTCATACATTAGATATATGAATCATCTCTCATATATTACATATTTTATAGGATTGATCTCCCATATTTGAATTTCAACAAACTATTTATACATTGTGATAATCACTCTTTGTAAACTGCTAGTAACTAATAAGGATCTCATACAAGATTATGTATGAATATGTGGAAAAAATGGTGGGAAACAGATATGTCAAATTTACCATGTATTATCTCCTTCAAAAATTTTTTACCACGTATTATAAAATAGATTCTAGTTATTGGTACGTCAAGTGTGAGTAATACTCTTAAATTGGCTCCAAAATCTTACTGCTTTAAGATTTTGAGAGCTACTTCTCCATCCCATCTCCCATTCTAAAAAATCGATCTCATACTGATGCATCGTTTTGGACTGAAAAAACATCATTGTTTCCATAAACGGTGAATCCAAAGAAAACCGATGTTTTTTGCCCATCCAAAACGATTCATCCTAACAGAATCGGTTTTTCAGAAAGGGTTTGAGGGATAAAAAAAAAAGTTGTTTAAAGTTTTAATAAAAATATGGTTTTTTTAATTTCACTTATATAATTGCTCTAGTCAAACGTGACGATCCGGTGTTTTAAGCTCCCTTCACGACCCAACACCAATTTGCATTTGCACTACTTTCCCTCGGTTGACCTAACTCTAACTGATTGAGGCCGTTACTTTACATAGTCACATTCCATTGACAAAGGTAGCAACTCTTGAATGGAAATGGTTGAGTGTTTGATTAGCATTGAAGAGTGCAGCTGCCAGATATACAGTGACAATGTGATGACTTTCGGTATGGTTCAAACATGCTCTTAAGTTTTGACCCTTTTGCCTTCACGGGCAAAAAAACAGAAACATAACCAATAATGGCCATAATTTGGTTTCAATAAAAAAAGAAACAACCGTGTGAACTGTCTATTTGATATTAAGTTATTAACATTACTTTTTTGACTCAATATGTGTACACTGTTTCTCTTAAACAGCTGTGAGTTTATTTTAGTGAGCGGTTCTCTCGTGCATTTGCAACTTCTCCATGACTTCATGTATCCAATTGAAGCTGAGATATCAACATGTGGCTTCATAAACAAATTGCCACTTGTATTGTTCAGAGTTGGTTGGAATATTTAATTAAATTTAGGCACTTTATGCAGCTGCTACTATAGTCATGCATCAATAACTACTAACAACTGGATCAAGGGGTTTATTGGTTTCTTATACTTTTTTTGACAAGAAGTTTCTTATACTATAGTCATGCATCAATAACTACTAACAACCGGATCAAGGGGTTTATTGGTTTCTTATACTCCCTCCGGTCTCAAATGTAAGAAACAAAATAATAAAATTAGTGGTCTCAAATATAAGAAAAAGTATAGTAAAATAAACCTATTAAATGCTACAATTTTAAGTTTACCCTCATTAAACTCACTTCATCATTAATGTCTTTACTACTCTAAGAAAGAGTAAAATTAGAAAAATATCACTTTTTATAATGACTTAAATGTGGTAAATCCACTTTCTTAATATGTGTGCATTTTTTTTGTTTCTTACATTTGAGATCGAAGAGAGTACTTTTATTAACAAGAATTTTCTTATACTTTAGTGTGGATAAGAGTTATCCAAAAATGGGATGAGCCTTGTGCACTAATAAGATTACGGATTTTTTTTCTTCTTCATGTTTTCTAAGAAACTACACAAGTGTATGAAAGTGGTATACTTCCAAAAGAGTGTCGTGTGGAAAAAATTCCCTAAAATTTAACCATAAATGTGACATGCTTCAGCTTCAGTTTAACCAAATCCAATATGTCAGACACGACGTCAGATCATCAGGTGTCTCGAAATCTAACGGAAAATACTTGGTTGACATTGGAGTACCAATGTCATGTGACATTGGTCAACCACAATATCACAAGTGTATAAAAAGACAAAAAAATCATGGTTTTCTTCTATCTCACTTACAGGGATTTTTTTTGTCTTTTTGTACACTTGTGACATTATGGTTGGTCAATGTCACCCAAGTGTTTTCCAAATCTAACATAGCTTACTGGTAAGTCAGCTATTACTTTTACAATCAAATTGAGCCAAAAAAATAATAATTTAAATGACAAATGCTAGTTGTTATTAGAGATGACAATGAATATCCAGTGACAGAGATATAGTAATCATCCGCTACTCGACCCGTTGAATAAAAAAATACACATGTTCGTCCATTTGTGTGGATGTCCGTTGGAAGATATTTAACAGATTTTAAGATATATGTAGATATTTGTCGATATCAACATATATAAAAATAAAAAAAAAAATAGGAATGACATAGAGTGTTCCTCCTCTATCAACCAAGCTTAGTAGTAAGGTATAAAAATACTAATACATTTCAGTCTCACTTTGACAACAAAATTATTAATCGAATAATAAGCACATTAAATAACTAGACTAGGGTTCCTTTCATGTAGGTAAAATTTATGTTTAATATTTTGATAGTTTTGCTAATTTACTAACAAATACCTTGTAGTCATAATAGTTGAAATATCTACTTATTTTATCGACGAATATCCGATTAACTACCCTCCTTGTACTTGTGGTGAATTTTATCTTCAGATACTGTCATTCCCAATTGTTATTTTAGTGAAGAGAGTGGAACACACGACCTCCTTGTCAATCAAAACTCAACTCTCTCCTAAACAATCGAGTGACATTATCACTACACTATCACTCACATTATACCCGTTTCTATCTCTCTGAAGATGCAAACATACCCCTCAATCGTTATTGAAAATAGCTGGATTCATCATGCAAACAACTAAATTCTGTGCAAAACACCGGCCATATAGATCATAACCTATCAACTCAGTGCCACACAAATATCTTACTTGTCATATCATCCAAGTTCAGCCTCAAATAAATAGGTGAAGAAAAACGGTAGATATTGGGACAGGAAAATTTGTGGACCAAAGTTCTGGATTTAAAAATGTAGAGACCAAAATCATTATTTTTATTTTGGATTATTGGGACAGGAAAAAAAAAAGTCTTTTAAAGACCTAATGATTTTGCACAAGACACCAAATTTTCTAAACACAGTATAGATATTGTTTGTTTGACAAACATCATGCCCTGCTCAGAGCATCTACTACTAAAAATTCAGATCATCATAAATCTCCTCGGACATGATCCTGCTCACCCAAATACACTTTTTTATTATATCATTCAATGTCAGTACCCAAAAAAATATCAACCACTAGACCTAAAAAATTAACACAGATTCCGTAATATAGCTTAAAGATGAGATTTCTTATCTCATTTGTCCAGTATGTTTTCCTTAAATTGTACTATATTTAACTCCAACATACTTTCACCAAAATGCAGCAATTTCCAGGCACACTCGTAGCTAGTGAAAGACGTAAACAAAGGGGGAAAAGGAACCATAAAGTAAGGCTCGGTGATAAAGTAGCGTTCGACTACATGTTCCAACCATATGCACAACAATAAAAGTTCAACTAATGAATAGCCAGAACAATTTCTAAAGGATTACTTATACATCCTGCGACCTTCCCCGGTGTTCCACACACTGCAGAACTTTCCCTTCTGATGATAGGACCTGTTTCTTCACTTTGACTGGCCTAGTGTCATTATTCAGTGTAAACCTTGCAGGCGTCTCTGAAGAAACATCAACAAAGAATTTATTTGCTACATCTCCATCTTCATCAATCCTAAGATGCTTTGCATACCACCCCAGACCCTGGTGAAGTAAAACACAAGCTCAGAAATATCAGTTCCCTGTTAGAAGCAAGTTACTTGACAATGAAAAATTTATCTAACCATTGCAGCTCACATAATTGAGATAACTGAAAAATTTTAGGCACCATATTCAGAGGCACCAGTTCAATAATAAGTATTTAACCATAAAATAAAGAGTTATCATCCACGCCACAGCAAAACACAAAAGGCTGAGCAAGGTAGACCAAAAAAATGTAGCACGCAAAACAGTGACAGTCAAGATTTCAATAACATGCATTTTAACCATTGCCAGCTCTAGCTGTGATTCAAATTATGACCTAATATTCAAATTATAATACACCAGTGCTATTACCTTTTTAGAAGAATTAATATTTAAGAACGCCAGGTAAAATATTTCCGATACAAAAACCATTGGCAGTTAACAATTTTCAAAAGTGGTAGAACAGTTAATTATATTAGCTTAACTTCATTTTTTGAGGGAATGCTTAACTGGCAACTCGTTTTCATTATTTTTTCCATTTATTTTCTGAAGATTCATCAGTAATTAAATTATAAGTCTTCCATACTGAAGGCTGAAGCTCGTAATTAGAGGCAATTACATATGAACAATTATGCTGAACTGAACCTGGTGAAAGTAAATAATAATTAAAAAAATACGCAGGTACTAAAATGTCCATATAAATCAAGTTTCCCCTTCCCTCTTTCATCTGCACTTAGTTGAGTCTGTATACCTTGACGTTAAATTGTTCTTTTTTTGTAACTTACAAACAAAAGTTGCCCACTAATTAGTAAGCATTGGCAAACAATGCCTCCAATCCATTATACATGCCAGAAAAACTGTTCAGAGAATTCCTGATTACCAAACAAGGACAAGGGGTACTTACGCTGAACAGAAAAGATAACCATATTTTGAAACAAGACATGGTAGAAAGCAAATCATCGTAAATTATCAATGAAATAATGAACTATTCAAACTATTACACGTATTATGTGTTTGAGGAATTTTTTTAACTTCATCCCATTCCTAAGCTCTAAGTGAGAGAATTAAATAGTAGATTAAACTTGATACTTCACAAAGATGAACTAAATCCAGTAGAGATACGGGTGCACAAGCCCCAGATTTTAATGAGTTATCACCTAATTATGCCATCTTCCATGTTCTTACCTAATTATGCTCCAAATCCATACAAAAAGGCTTACTAGCTCAGTTACTTGCATAGTTGCATTTAACCGAATAAGAAAAAATGGTTATCCATATTGAACCCCTAAAACTATTTTCTGTATTAGATTAAATATTTCCAACAATCGGTGTTGTTAAATGCAGTATCGTGTCGTCTACAGAGGAGAGCCAAATTTCCGGAATTTCAACCGCTTTATGGTGGAAAAACCCACAATATCAGCCACCATTTACCATATTACTATAGCACAGCGGAATAAGAACATATCGCTATTGTCCCATGATACAGTATTTAGTACAAAATGTTGTCGAATAGCCGAATTTGAACAAAAGGTTATTTTCCGCAATTGACAGAAATGAATGGACAACATAACATCCAGAAGCAGGAAACAGTTTAAGGGTTGCATAATCTTCATAAAGTAAAATACTAACACTAAAAAATGCAATCAGATTAAAAGTCGAAGAATTGAGATTCAAATGATAGAGGTGTAAATGTAAATGTAAGTAATTTGATCTGCATCTAACTAAGTTAAATCACAATTAGATGCAAAATTAATGAAATGAAAGGGACCTGAACACCGCCATCAGAGGAGGTAGAAGGAGCAAGAACGGGACCAAGTTGTTGTTGATGTTGTCGAGGACGATCGTTCACAACCTGAGCCTTAACGCTAAAGCCTCTACGAGGTTGACCGGTTTCTTTAACGCGAAAATTGGTTGGACGATGTTGACCACCGGCACCGGCACCGGCGGCGGCGTGTCGATCGTCGGAGTTGTTGTTGTTATCATTGGAATCGTGATCGTGATTGTTGTCATCGTCTTTAGAAAACCCTAGGAATCCGAAAACCTTTCTGAAAAGACCCATCTCATGAATCAATTTAAAACTAAAACGATGTCGTAGTGGGAACTAAGAAGAATGAAACACGACTAGGCTATCTATCAACTACCATTTGCTGCTACTACTACCACCAAATTATCGACGATTCCAATTTCTACTATTTTTATGTTTGTTTGTCTACTCTCTTTAACGTGTTAAATAATGAAGGTATTTATGACTTTCTATTGTTCAATCACGCATAAAATATAACAATTTTATAAGCAAATTTGTTTGGGTGAACACAATGGTACCATACCCATGTAATTTAGTTGGATATCTACTTGTCATAATCGTTTTGTTTGAAATAAACTCAAATATTTAACAAATCTTGTCTATAGGGCATTTGTATTCATTTAAACTTTAAGGTACTCAAGAATTTACCAATTTTTTAAGAGTATAATTGTAAGTAAAAAAGTCATTCCAAAATATGTATCTTCATTATTTATTTTATTTTTTGGAAAAAATTATTATTTTATTTTTCGTACAAGATTATTATTTTATTTTTGACAAAAGAAAACTCTTTTTTTTAGGGAAAAAGAAAACTCTTATCACTTCATTCGTAACCAATTTGAAATACTGGATGATTTTAATAAAATAAAAAAATCATAGCATAGTAACAAGATGCTCTAGCAAGCTCATGAGCAACATTGTCGTTGGCTTGTTGCCTAACATAATTGACCTAGCAATTTTTAAATTGTAACAAAAATTTCTTACATTGTGTTCCTCCTTCCATTCCTTCTTACTTATTGCACAACATTAAAACAATTAGGGATGAATTACCATTTATTTGATTTCCACAAAACTTAAGAGATTAGTCTCTGCAATTGTGCACGAAGGATACCCGATTTAAAAAAATGATGGGATTTTGTTATTCTATTGAATCTTGTGCTCACCATGGATGAAAGGTTATTCAGCTCCATACATATGAAATGATGATATGAATATATCTGCTGTGCGATAAGTATGAATGTATGATAAGATTCAGTTGAGTAATAAGATCCAATCGTTGATCTAATGTGCAGATGTGATCTATCATTGACAAAAATTGTGCCTAACTTTTATCCAACAAAATTTACTTCTATGGAAGATGCATCGAAAGAAAATAAAGGGAGCACATAATATTTTATTTTTCATTCGATGGATAAAGATTAGGGGCTGGTGTTGATATTGATATTATCACCAAATTTGATCCTGTTATAGTAGTTTTATGCTAAGTGCAAGATCTTTTAAAGAAGGTCGTCAAGTATAATATTTGATGAGATAGTTCATATCTCTTTCAACTTAAAATGTCTTGAGTTTGAATTTGGTTGCTTAGTACAACAACAGATTTCACAAAAAGAAACCAAGTTGGTTCCTTAGTCGATTATTTGACTGCATGTCTTCCGTCAAAAAGCTAACTAATTGTTTAGTTACTCATTAAAAGTGGACGACACATAAGTGAATAGTATTCTTTTTCTATTCTATTCGTACAGTAGCACAGTTCTAATGATGATACCGATAGGTCAAAATACACCGCTTGTTAAGGGTCAAGGATACGATACCATGTCGTGTTTATAGTCCTGCTTGGTGCTTACGTTTTTCATAAAGGATTACCGTTACTATAGTTTCACCTTTATTATCTTTTGAGAAATGATATTTGAACAACCATTTTTTGACAACTTTTATGACAATTTTATCTCTCATACTCACATGATCATTCTACTTTCTCTCTCAATTGCTTTGATTTTTGTGTCACTACCTAAACTTCTTTGTAAAATTTGGTTGTCCAACAAGTTGTCACAAGAAATGGTTGTTCAAATAACATTGTTCATTATCTTTCTGTTGAGAGGATGTCTTCCATCGAAGCAAAAGCAATCTCATACCATGTTAGATATAAATATAAGCACCCAAGACTGTATGTATTGTAATTGTGATACGGTATATATCAACGCAACATGAAATGTGACACGAAAATTACAGAATGCATCACTCAATAAACATTATCATTAAAATACAATACAATGTGTACAGGGGATATAGAGAGAATCAATTTATGTTTCCATTAACAAGATGGCTTTGGAAACCAAAAATATTAAACTGATTTTTCACACGCAAAATATAATGAATGAAAAACACCTCATCCTTAAAAGAAAAAAAAACCTGCAATAACGGGATACCTAGATTGAACTGCGCCATTAATTATTTGAGATTACATCAATCTCCACCAATTAATCCCTGAAGTTTGAAACCAGCAATCCCAATGTGTCTAGCACCTAATCTCGTATGATCCTGCTTTTGTGATATAGCGAACCCATTCAACAGTGTTGTACCCACTCTTTTCCCACACCTTCAGAGAGTAAATTAGATAAAACCACTGAGTTTCAAAAAGATGAGAAATAAAAAAGAAATAGAGAGCATACTAATACATGACAGATACCTTAAGAAAACGGACACGTAAACCAGATGCTGTGAACATGGGAACCTGCAATAAATAGAAATAAGATAGGTACATTAAGCTACTGCATGAAGAGAAAGACCAGTTTGGAGATATGTGCCATGCAGGTGAATGTGACATATTACTTCAAAAGTTTTGCCTACGGTGGAGGAACAATAACCACAAGTCCACAACAACAGTTGCCCAAAATGAGAATGGCATTTGAAAAAGAATAACTTTTTATCAATACGCAATTGAAGAAGTGGATATGCTGCAAACCATGTCTGCAAGTGCAAACTAAAACAAGGGTATATGCAAATCTGATGATGAATAATCCTGAATTTCACTCAATAACATATATTTTTAACCTGACACTAACTAAGCTAAGATAAATTACACATCCAACAAATTTCATGAATAAGCCTTCATAAATACTTCTACGGTAATCAGGATGTTTCATCTTATTTTCATGGGATTTGTTGAAGTAACTGATAACAAACCTGAAACTCCATCTGAATAGGTGGTCTAGTCCATGATTTCTTTTCAGTCATCGTAGAAATAAGTTCAATTTCTGCGCTCAAAGTTGGCTCAGTTTGCCCAGGAAATTTTCTTATCCTGCAAATTAAGTTGTTTTTAGCTTACATAAATTCTCAATAATATCTTATGAAGACAGCATGCAACTTATATGAAAATAATTTAACCAGGTTATCTGTTTGATTATAGACATAGCTTACAGCTGATACATAAATATAAATACTTATGAATAAACGCTTCATTAAGTTGGTTAGTAAAGCATACTCAATAGCCAATTTCAATGACCTTTATTTCACATAGAAATCATAATAAAGCGAGACACTTACTTCCAAACTAAACAATCAATAGCTGCATTATATTTTGCTCGACCGGATGTGACTGTGAAACTCGTTTTTGCTGTTTGTTTTGGCACAGGAATTTTGACAACAACCCCTAGTGCAAACATCTTTGCACCAAAGACACTCTTTACCTGAAAAACATGTTAAAAAATAAACAAAAGGAACAATTGGAGGATATTTGACCTTCATTCGATTTGACCTACAACATTAAATTTTTCAAACCTTAACATTTACTTCCATCCGTGTTCGACCAAGTTCCTTGATGGTTGGCAATACTTTGAAGGGAAGATTAACACCCTCAGTGATACGATACCTGATATTATAAAATTGTCTTAGCAAAAAAACAGACACCATTAAGAATTAATTTGATCCTATATTACTTGTGATTTGTGTAAAACCAAGCGATGCAAATTGATAAAGTAGATTTCTCTGAAATACAAAAATCAGCTTTCAATTTCATGCTAACACTCTCAAGGAGGTGACTATCAGTGCAATGGTACAAACAATATCAAACAAAGAAAATAATCTAAAAACAAAGGGAGCATAACAACTACATTACAATAACAATAAAAATATTTTCCCACTTGGTGATGTCGGGTAAATGGATCAATTGATGCCAAAATATCCTATCACAAGTCATGTTAATGAAAGACTACTTAAATCCAAAAAAAAAAAAAAAACTAAATTAGCCCGCCTAAATTGGCACTGGGGAGAATCAAACCTGAGACCTCGAGGAGGAGCACACTCCCATGTCCCAAGCCAATACTTAAATCCAAAAAAATTAATGGGTTTGATGTATAGTTTTCATGAATAAAGGAGTTATAAAAAAAACTTCCTAAATAAATGAAACAAGTCCAGGAAATTGTGAACAGCATGAACAGAAAATAATTCCAGGACAATATCAGGTAATAGCATGTAAGCCAAATTACGCCTGCAGTCTTTTAAGTTTGACCCAGTTCCTGAATAGGCCCTTGAAGTTTTTTCTTTCTTTCTGAATCGGTCCTTTGTGTTATTACAATGTGTCTGCATCGTTAACCTTCAAGCTATTATCAGCTTGCATTATTGCCCATTCAAAGATTTTCCGTTAAAAAATAAGCCATGTGGCCGGATAAACCCAGAAAAAATCCATAGTTATCTTTTTCCTTCTCCCATATCAAAACTAAAACTAAAGTTGAACTCTAATTCCCAAATCAAAGTCACAAACCATCTGATTGCATATTCCTCTCCTTACCTAAGTCTCCCCCTCTCATCTCATCTCAGATATGATTGCCAAGAGCAAACAAGCTTTGGATGTTAAGAAAGCAACAAAGAACTTTGGGTTTTACTGAGTTTTAGAAAATCGGGCTTTTGCTGGGTTTTCATTTTCTACTTACTTGACGTATGTGTAACTAGCTAATGGGGAATGGATCCTCTCATGTGATATGAGGGTCCATTGAAACCTCCACCATCCACTCAAAGGGAGGGAGAAAGAGGATTAAGGAAAAAAGAGTTTTAAAGATGGAGATTATTAAGAAACATGAGGGATGGGTGGGAGATTGAGAGGATCCACTTCCCTAATAACGGGAGTTATGTCAAGTTTTCATTTATTTCTCTAGTAGTTATAATTGATCTATTCGCTGTCGATGACACACCTCTTTGGAAAGATAAAAAGCAAACTTTCACAATGTTGCAAGTCTTGATAGCAATATATGTCAACTTCTTAGGATGGGTATAACTTGATAGAATGGAGTACTTGAAGTGAACCTTGTGACTCTATCCGTGGTAATAAAGAGAACTGGGTGAGTCCCCGTGAGCATAGCTCAACTGGTATGGATAATGCATTATAATATGCAAGGGTCGGGGTTCGAACCCCGGACACCCCACGTATTCACCTAAAAAAGTGAATTCTAGCCACTAGGCTACTTGACCAAAAACAAAAGGAGAACTGGGGGAAAATGGGGCAATTGTAACCAATATTATCCAAGTTCACTTAAGTTCTCAATGTTGTTTAAGGTGGACTATTGGAGTGTCTTAGATGGAACAAAGCTCTTTCAAAGGAGACTAGATGCAATAATCCGTTTCCCTATCAAATTTTGATGGTGATGAAGATCTACCACGAAATATGATATCAAGTGCCTAGGACAAAAGTCAACAGAAGCTCGGAGAGTGGCTTTGAAATAGTTACTAGCAAATGGTTTAAAGGAGGCAGAGAGATTGAATTTCAAACCCTTCTACCCACTTGTCCTATTTCCTACAAAGGTATGCATGTGATATTTTTGGTGTAGGTTCATAAAATTTGACAAAACAAGAATCAACAGGCATGAGCTTACTTCATCAGTTCAAATTCACCATCTGGAGGCACAAAACTAACAGTCTTCTCCGAGTTGAACCTCGTCAAATTTACACATTGATGGAAAGTGACGTCATCAAGCTCAATAGTTTTGCCACTGCAAAATAGATTTGTTGATAAATAAATTATCAGAATATTAGAGCAAACAAAACAGGAGGGTCTAATGTCTTCCCAGTACAGCATGTTAAAAGGACCAAATTGGAAAAATGAGAAAGTGAAAACAGCAACCATATTATTTACTATGGTAACATAAAGACATAAGCAAAACTTTTAGATAAAAATGTCAAAGGAAAATTTCATTGGGAGGAAAAATGTGGGGAAATCATGTCCAGATGATAAATACCTTTTAGTAGGGCGTGACTTAAGTTGTGACTCTTTCTCAAGGCCAATCTTGTCATTCAAACCCAACTTCAAATCAGGCATTCCAGATAGAAAGCACTTCATAAGAATCTTCCCCGTTACATCACAGCGCAGAACAACGCCTAAAACCATAAAACAGTTAGCAGGCAATCTACTAAACAGCAACATGCAATCAAAGGACGTGATCATAACTCACCTTTTGACGACATAAGAAGATTTACACTCTCAACAATATCTAGGAACACCTGTAATATACAATGTTGTAAAATTGTAATAGAATAGAAATAATCGTAAAGAATGGATATCAGATGGTAGAAAATCCACCTCGTTCTTTTTGTATACAAGACCTTCTCTCCGCCAACCAACAGCACCCGTAACTTGTAACGTCGCATTTGGAACAGGTCTCTCTGATGCCTGTTTCTCCCAACCATTGCAAGCATTAATAAAGGAAATAATGGAATATTCAACAGACAATACATATTAAGAAATGAAAACAATAAAACAAAGAAAAAATAGAACCAATAACTTGAGATACATAACGAATAGATATCAGTGGGATGTCCCTCTCCCCTCAAAAAAATGAATTGCAGAGACAAAATTTTCTTGAGTACTATTTTGAAATTTGGTATATATCAGTGGGTAAATATTTTACTCTCCAAGGTTCCCTTTTAAAAAAAAAAGGTTGTATGCGCCATGAACATGATTGTGTCCTATCGCATCTGCGACCATGTCCTTATTTCAAGGTATTTACATAAGCACGTGCAAACTAACCTTGGATGAAAAAGGGGAACGAACTCCTTCTTGAGTGATATAAAGCTTTAAGATCTCCGGTGAAAGATTTTGTGGATAACCAAAGTCCATGATTTCTGCAAATACGTGTGAGTAGTTATCACTAACCCATCCAATGATTCAAATGATAAATATGTTGTCACAAAAACAATACATGGTCTTTTACTATAGTTATACAAAGTTATTGAACCTGTTAGCAAAATAGATAGATGCACAATGCAAAACACCTTATAAAGTTATCAAGCAAAAGCACTGTTGCAGTTTCATTTCAAATACACAAGCGCGAAACATTAGCTACTACCATTGCAGTGCCTGGCTTATTATCTATTGGCTTAAATATGTTGTTGGTCCCTGCAAATATACCATTTTTTGCTTCTAGTCCCTATAAATTTTTTTGTTTTCTTGTAATCCTCGCAAATATATCGCTTTTTACTTTTTTTCCTTATTATTTTATTTTAGTCCATGTAAAATTTGTTCGAGTTGAAATTGGTCTCGGTAATATGTGAGTGTAACATCCATTTTAGTTCTTATGTAGCCCATATTGGAGGGACTAAAATCAAATTATTTACATATTACAGGGACCAATTTCAACGAAAACAAATATTCCAGGGACTATGTTGGAAATTCTGCCTTCATTGCGGCCCGCCCCTAGCTGCATAATTGCGGCATTTGGATTGCCTTCATTGCAGCCTCCAACACCTTCATTGTGTTGGGTGTGAAGGAGTGGACTTAGTCACACATTGCTTAGAGATATTGCATGTGTGTGTTTATAAAGCATGGGCAGCCCTCACCTTACAAGCGGGTTTTGTAAGGATGAGTTAGTCCCAATATAAAATCTGAGAGACTAAACCAAGACAACAAGAACCATAAACAATAAGTGGTATATTTGCAAGGACTAAAAGCAAAGAATTTTTTGCAAGGGTTAAAACAAAAGTGTGATATTTGCAGGGACCAAAAAACATATTTAGACCTTATCTATTTTAACCAAGGTAGTTTACATTAAATTCTCTAGAGCTGATGGAATTATGACTATCATTTTGGTCAAACAATTATTACTGATATAACTTAGAGTTTGCAACATGAATGAAAATTGCAAGTTTCAACGAAAGCTATGCATCTCACCCTTAGCTAGCCTAGAGTTTCTGTCAACTACAAGATAAACGTAATAGTTTACAAGAGGATTATTTATCTTTTTAACATATAACGGCCCAGTTCAATAAACTGTGTCATAATTTTCTTTTTAAAAGCAATGAACGGCGCCATATGTGTGTTGTATTTCATATATTTCAAGCAACTTCTAATTATAAATTTTGTAAGGCACAGAGTAATGCTCTTGCATTTCCCTCTTCGTATAAGCACCCAATTTTTTATGCAAACCAGATAGGAAAAAAAAATCATCCCAAGGAGAATGTTTGGTTTTACTACCAAGACAAACGAATAATGTTTGATACTCAATAGTGAAGAATCATGTAACTATTACAGCATAAAATGAGAAGTTTGGAAACTATGAAGTAAAAAAAAGAAGAAAATTGGAAAACACGAGAACTAGCTTCTTAATGCTAACTTGCCATCTCCCATGATTCCAAAATACCCCTCTCCTATTCATAACTGTCTGGCATTTTACACTCTCTGGCCCCCACTCAATTCGCACTTGCATAACCGCACCTCTCCAGTATTTTTCCTCCACTCGTCCCTTTTTCCCTTATTATTAGTTATATAGACATAGAATGCACCTTCCAGAATCAAGGGGCCATGACTTTCACATATGTAAATCACTAACTCTTCAATTCATTAAAAAAAACTTGGCAAGATAAAAGAACATAGCTAGAAAATATTCTTCTAACTAACAGCACTATTGACTAAAATCTTTGCATTAGCTTTCAGCGGTAGCAGGTATTACAAAACAATACCAAAATTGAACATTGAAGGAATTTAATTCATCAACATGCAGATTACATACCATCTAGAAGCTCGTAAATGAGTACAAAATTGTTGCGAATTGCATCCTCGTCAAAAGCGCCACCAAAATATGATTTGAATAGTGCAACAGCCTTCAAAGAAAATAAGACATACAACAATCATTTATATAATCACATGCAAATATTAATTATAATTAAGCATCAAGAATAAGAAATCCTATGCACAAGCAACAAAGACATCAAAGCCTTCGTCTCAGATAGATTACAATTTACAAAGGATGGATAGAATACAAAATGAATCATCATAATGTAATGGACAAAGCCAAACATCAGATAAATGGCAATGAAAGTCAGAGGTTAAATACCTCTACGACAAACTTGAAAGCACAAGCTACATTAGCATTGGTACTGACAACAATCACAATATAGACATTGCTGATCCTCATGTAAAAGAAAGAGCATCCACCAATCTGCTTCACAGGACACGTGCCAAGTTCTTTCGTTTGCATTATATGCGTCCGAAAAGCATCAACCATATTTCCCCTGTAAAGCAACAAATAATAACATACAGTCAAGCACTCGATAGTATCATAAATTAACCTCTAACAACTCAATCAATAAATCCAGTGTTCCCAAAAGGGCATTAATATCATAAACTAGTCCTAGTTTCTTTTATAAATTATATTTCTGCCCGATGTTTCAATTTCTGACTCAAACACAGATTATGTATCAGGTTGTTGTGTTCCACTACCACCCCGAAGCTTTTTCACTGCAACTATGTGACCCGTTTTCACTTTCATTTTAAAACCCTGACCAGAACCCCCTCCTAATAAATTCTCATTTGTTAAAAAAGGAATTATATCTTCTTCATTGAACCCTACTTTCTGAAACGCGGTTGTCATAAAAGCTCGTTTGGATTTTCCAACAAAAGAAAGGTACTTTTTCTTCAAAACCACAAAAGAGACGCAAAAACCGATACAACAAAAGAAATTAAAACGATTATAGCAACAACGGAAAAGGGTTTGTGTTTCGAACAAGAAAAAAGGTTTTCATAAACATTGCTACATAAACCCGGGTTACCTATTAGACACGACAAAAAACTTTATAGTTAAAACCGGTAGGTACCTCAACGTTAGGTTCATTAACTCACAGGGATCTTCCCGGTTAAAAAATTAACGGCGCGATCAAGGTATATCAAATCAGCCAAATTACAAAATTCCGGTGGGAATTAAACCGGTAAAGCTACAAGTTTAACTCATTTAATTCAGTCCATGAAGTAACATCACCAGGAATCACTCCGGTAAACATATTCTCCTGCATATTACCAGACAAATTCCAGGGTTTCCCGAAGAGGCGTTGATATTATAAACTAGTCCTAGCTGCATTACACTAAAATGTTCTACATGTCTAGCACAAGAAAAAATCGAAAATTGAAACTGTGATGCCACATACACGCTTCAATCGAAAAATTCTCAATAATTTTCCTATAAGCAGAAATTATTCTTCAGAATCCGAACTCAGAAACTAGGTTTCATAACAAATTTGAGCGTGTGAAAACATAGAAACGGTTCATTTTGATTTGGTTTCATCAGTGAAGATCTCTACTGAGAAAGATAGAGAGGAGGAGGAAAAGATTTTACCCGACATCGTCGCGATAGAGACGATTGATGAGAACGTCACCGCGGAGGTTCAAGAAGTAAACAGCGGAAGCAGCCACCGGCATCTCCGATCCAGTGTATCAACTTCCAATTTCACCGACGGAGAGGTTCGCCGGAAGAAGATCAATCGGAAACGGTGGTTTCGCCGTAGATCTGTGGAGGAGCGAAGAACGAAACAACGTCGTCGACGGTGAGAGTAGAAGAGAAGAAGCGGAAACAAAATGAGAAGAAAAGTATTCAGACTCCGTTATGAGTCGTCGGATTGACGATACACCGTTTGACAATACACCTCCCTTTGGCACGTGCGTCTTATGCACCGTCAGTGTAAATTTAAGTTGTGTGCTCACGTAAGCAACTGTAATTTATATAGAGATCAATGATGGTGGATAAATGATTCAAAACAGTTTTGCATGAATAATCAATCAAATCATTCTATACGTAATTAAAAATATTAATAAATACGACGATTTTAAATGTTTTGATTGGTTTCGTGTGCAAAATTGTTTTGAACTCATGTATACATCTATCGTTGGTGTACAAATGTTTTACACTGCAATTTATGATGTGTTATCACATCATTTAATGAGTAAAAACATGACTTGCGATGTCTTGGCAAATGATTTAATAACGGATCACAGATTGCATGTTTAAGAGTGAACAGTATATATAAATTAAACTCTTGTGATTTTAGAGTAGAGAAGGTTAAATATAAGTAAAATATTTTTATTAATTTTACGATTGTGATTTATTGACAATTTTTATTTTTTGATCATGTTAACCAGTGTCTTAGGCTCTTTTTGAATTAATGGAAGAGAACAAAGCGGAATGGAATGAAAAATAACGGAATGGAGTGGAACGGGGTTGAATAGAACCTGAATTTCATTCCATTGTTTGGAAAGTGGACGGAACGGAACATGTCATAATTTTATTTATTCCATATTTACCCTTATTATCTTTTTTTCAAAATGATTAAAATGTTATAGGTTTTAGAACAACAATTGTTGAAAAAAACTTATCCCCTAATTTAAATATCACTATAATAATTAGCAAAGAAAATCAATATTATATTGAACCATAAATACTAGTATTGAAGTATGCCTACAACCACAAACTTATAGAAATTTTTCGCATCTGACTACAAAGAATTCAAGAAACGAAAGAATATTAAACCAAAAAAATTACAATTGCAATTAGTTAATGTTATGGATTATGTGCAGATATGAACATGGAAACAAAAAAACATGTAACAGTGAAGAAATATTTTGATAGTTTGATTTATAAACAAATGACGAGCTGCACTTGTAAGTATTGTAGAAAGGGACACAAAAATTGCAGAAACAATGCAGAAAGAAATTGATCTGAATATTTTTAAAAAGTAAACACTGGAGGTAGAAGAAGAAATGCTACACTCATGTGAAATAAAAGATAAGGGTAAAAAGATAATTATGTATTCAGTAATAATAGCTAAACCCATAAATATAGACAAAAATACGACATCAGGGGTAGTTTGGTAATTTCCTTCATAATTGAAATTGTAACCGAAAATGAGTGGGTTTTTGTTAATGCTTTCCTTTTTTTTTTTCTTTTTATTTATTTATTTTCTAAATATCTGATCTGATGTTGTTCATTCACCATCATCCAACCACCCTCACGCCATTGTCCAACCATCCTCCTCGCCGTCGTCGTTCAGATTCGTCTCTCCACCTACAACCACCATCTCATCTATGACCACCGTCGACTGAAAATCACAGATTCGCCGCCCCAAAAACAGATTTGCATCTACTGAACCCACAGATCCGCCGTTTTAAAACAGACCTGCAAACACACCTTGGTGGGAAGTCAATATCCAGCGAAGGCAAAGTCGTGGCCTGTGAAAAGCTCAATCGTGAAAACGCAGTGAGAGAGTGGTCGCCGGTGATTAGGAGAGAATGGTCGGCAGTTAGAGAAATATAGTTGCAGTAGGATAAAGCAACAAAGTTGAGGGAGAGGAAACAGTGTTTGATGAGAGAGTGGAAGAGATACATACTGTTGTGAGAGGACGAAGAAAAAAAAATGTATAAGTGAACAGTAAAAGACGGCGCCGGTGATGGTGGCGGCGATCTATGAGAATGATGGCAGAGAGAGAAGGAAGAGAATTAAAAAAAAATGTATAAAGCTTCAGTGATATATGGTGTCTGTATTGTGTTTGGATTTTTGTGTTCACTTATCATTTCTCGTATGCACTAAGAGGTTTCATTCCATCCCATACACCCCAAATTGGGAGGGAAGAAAAATAAGAGAGAATGATGAAATGGGATGGAATGGATTCCATTATATCTCACTTCATTACATCCGTATTTTAACAATCCAAACAACGGAAACTCATTGCATACCACTCTATTCCGCTCCATTCCACTGGATTCCACCAATTCAAACATAGGTTAATGGCGTAAGTTAAGGTGTTACTGTCTTCGGGCCTATTTCTAAGAGACATTTGAATGAATAAAAGTTTATGTAGCTAGTCTAAATTTTGAATAAGATATATCAACTTTTGTCGCTTCAAATGTCTCTTATACACAGGGTCAGGGGGAGTAAAAAAGAAATTAAGAAATAAATTTTACACCGAAGAGATAGATATTTAAACTTTCAGCCAAGACTCATTTTAGTCCATGAGAAAATTCACAAGACTCAATTTAGTGGATTGCAAAAATATTTAAACTATCAATTTCTCTTATAACAAACTACTAAATAATCTCTTACTTTCACTTTTTATTTCCTCTGTATCTTTTTTGTTTTTGTCAAGTGGTTAGTAGCTAAAAAATTCACCTTTTAAGGTGAATAAGTGAGCTGTCTCAGGTTCGAAAACTATTTCCTCTATATATCTATATTATAAATTGAAAGAGTAATGCAACCCCTATCCTCCAACCCTGATACCTAGTTCGTCTATTTCGCCCTTCATTTTTTGTCACCTCATTTCAATTTTGTTCTCCCACATTTTCACCTCACCGTTGTAAATATAGAGCTTTGGTGGTGCACATCAATTGTTTTTGTTCTCCACTCTTATCTCACATGTCTACTCACTACCATACATTATGAAGTCATGCGATATAAATATATGTGATGTTCAATCCTCTCCTGCAAAGCAATCATTAGAAGGATTTTTCGATAAAATTTCTCATTTTATATGTGCTTCAAATGATTTTTTATATTGTTCATTATGCTAATATTTGTTTTAATTTTATTTTGTAGCTCCCTTAGTCCTACATCTTTTTCAGACACTCAGACTTTTGATCCTCCAATGATATTTATGTCCCATTATGTTTAGAATAAAATTACAAGATAGGTTTGACAATGAAATTGATCATCCTACCTTCGATCATCCAATGATATTTACCGTTCAAAAAGATGATGTTCTTAATCCCACAATTCTTACAAGTGGTCCATATCATCATGAAAAGAAAAAATTTCTACCATTCTTGCATCAAGTCTTTGTCTTAAGAGGATATTAGCTCTGGCTATTTCGTAAAATAGTATTATCAACTTGCCTTATATATTGTGTTTGCTTATGACATAATTTTTAGCAACCTATTGAATGTAATTATTTTTTTTTTTAAGAGGCTAAAATGAATTATATTACCACATCAAAAGAACCCCCTAGTACAAGGTGTATCAGGGTAGAAACACCAAAGTCAGAACAATATTTACAGGCACAAAACAGCAAAAAACAAAAACAGAAATAACAATTAACCTATGCCTAAAATGGTGAACGGACTAAGCCACCAAGCATGATAATTGAAGGGAAGAGAAGGGTATTTCTCCTTCAACCACATGAAAGCGAGCGACTTAATTTTATCTACCACCTGAGGAATTGAGCTATCCTTGCCATTAAATAACATGTTATTCTTTCTTTCCAAATTTCTCACGTAGTTGCAAACCAAATAACCTGAAAAATTGCACCACGAGCCTTCACGTTACCACCATAGAAAGAAAACTGATTAAAATGGTCAACCACACCAAGAGGAAGGGCCGTTGAAAAGCCCAACCACCTTAATAACAATTGCCAAACCGAACCAAACGTAGAACAATGTAAAAACAAATGAGTGCTAGTTTCGATTGAATTACAACCAGCAACACACAACTGAGAGTCGAAAGGAATCACACCACGACGAAGGAGATTATTCTTCGTTGGCAGCCTATCACGAAACAAACGACACGCACACAACACAACCTTAAGAGGTACTTGTTTATTCCAAAGAGCTGACACCGCCACCGTAGGAACACCGATAGGTTGAGAAATTTGCACTTTATAAGCACTTCAGACATCCAACTTCCAATGTCAAGTATCGGTTTTATCAACCTACAAAGATACACTTTGAAGTAATAAGATTAGTTCCCCCACCACCTCCTCTTCCCACGCAAAAAGCCTCCTCCGCCACGACCAAGCCTGGCCCTCCACCCCCTATTGAATGTAATTATTATTTTCAGAAGTTGGCAAGTTGTCTTACCATAACTTTGAAAAAATTGTGTTGTTGACGACTCTATCTAAAACTACGTTGGTTGATGATTGTGGACACATATGAAGTTGTGTTCTTGAATTCATGGTTGCACACAGCAATAAAAAAAAAACAGCTATGAACTTAACTTTACACAATTATTGCATTTGAATTGCTAATTTGAATTGTGTTAAGTGTAATAAAGTACTGAAAAATATCATACAAGATTTTGTAACGGTTGTTGTTGTACTTCCTACGAATATGCCAATCTACATTTAGTCTCTGCAAGTATAACTGTTTGGTCTATATACACATAGTAATCAAAGTTTTTAAAAAAAATACTAAAATAAAAAACAAGAGCTTAGTTCACCCAAAGAAAAAACAAAAAACAAGAGCTAATGAACTAAACCACATTCTTTATAAAAAAAAAAACTAAGCCACATATATTTTTTAATAATTAGTAGCTGTTACTTTATTTTAATCCAAAAGAATAACATATGAAATTGAGACTTGAATTTAAAAGAAAAGAATCAAAAGGGATTATATTACATTGCAAATAATATCACCAATGAAAAAGAGAAATTTGAAAGCAAAAGATGGTGAATTAAATTTTTAATGTAGCACAAGACTGAAGCACAAATTTTTTGGTGATTGATTTTTTTTTGGCCGGGTTTGAACCCCGGACCTTGCATATATTATGCATTGTCCATACCAACTGAGTTAAACTCACGAGAACTAATGATTGATTGATTGGTCAATGTAAGCGGTTACTTTTGTTTTATATTACTGTTTTTAAATGATTAACTTTAAATGAGTTATGAAACTCACAATATTAGAGCAGTACTTTTTTTTGTCAAATAACTTAATGGTTAGAATTCTTTTTTTTTTAAGATGAATAAGTTGGGTGACCGTCTAGAAGTCTTAACTCAACTGACAAATGCCGAAATTGCAAGGTCGGACGTCGTGACCCGGGTTCGAACCCGGGACCTCACAGTTGTGTGTGAGTTTAATTTCAGTGGATTACCACTTCATCTAAGACCAAAAAAATAAAGTTGGGTGATCGGAATTCGAACCTCGGCCCCTACATATAACAATGCATGTCCTTGTCAACTGAGTTATGCTCACGAGTATATAACAGTTACTTTTTTATTTGAGTTAAATATGTTTTTTCCTATAAAATGTCTTCTAAGTTTAGTCCTTACTTAATTTTAACCATTTTTCCCAATAAAAAACTTCTGCGATCAATTTTAGTCCCTACTAAATCCAAATTTGTTTAATTATGTTTAAACATTTAAGTTTTTGAACAATTTTTTTTTGCAAAAGTGCTAGGAACATTATTAAAAGTTCCTCTATGAAAAAATATCTCGAATTTTATTTCTACGTCCAAGTTTTTGTTACTATTGTCGTTTAAAAGATTCACATTTAGTTCACTTCATGTTAAAAAATTCAAAATTTTAGTAAATGAACTTTTTTGTAATATTTTAAACTTGCCTTAAAAAATCGTTCAAAATCTTAAAAGTTTAATGATAATTAAATAAACTTTTTTTTATGAGGGATCAAAATTACATGTAAATTCTTTTTGCAGGACTAAAAAAAACTACTAAAATTAAGAAATGACTGAACTTATGTTTCAAATTTTATAGGGACCAAAAACATATTTAACCATTTTTATTTTGATTCCTAGAATTTCCGTTTCAAAATTACGTTGGTGGCCTTTTTAATTTGATAACATTATTTTGCATTTTCGGTTTCAAAATTTAAAAACTCCAAAATATGAAGTTATGTAGTTACACTTTGCATTCAAGTGAGAGCATAATGAGGCAACAGTAGGCTACCAACAAGGCATATACATATTGGAGCTAATCTTTATGTTCTACTTCCATAAAACATCTCAATTTTATAATATTGACCTTTAAAGAAGTCAGTTTTCTTACTCAATATTCGATTTTTATTGGTTTGTTTTAAAAAAGAAAAGATCACACTTCCATCATGTCTGCCATCTCTTTCAAAAATAATAATCATGTATGCCATCAATGCACTTGCTTAAAAAAAGAAGATTTCATACGAGAAGATGTGGTAATATTTTGCACCGCAAATTATTAGATCTTTTTATAAAAATTTATCAGGTTACATTTGCACTACTTATATCTTCTTTGTTCCACACTTGGATAACATTTCAATCCTCATTATTGGATTTGACAAGAGATCAATGACACCAATATCAAAATGTAAGATATATTATCAATTTACACATTTGAACAAGAAATTTTACAATTCAATACAAGTTTCAATAGATATTGACATTTCAATTATATGGTTGTAAATATTTAAATAGAGATTCTTATTTTTAAATAGAAGTTTTTATTAAAAATTTGGTCTCATGAACAATAAAAAAAAACATTTCAACCAAATTCCAATATTTTGTAATATCATTGGATATTTTGGGGGAATTATTACTTCAAAAATATAATTAACATGTGCGTCACACGGACGGAAGATATAATTTTTTTCATCAATCAAACAAAGTGTAAAGAGGGCAAAGACTAGCTTGTCCCCATTTAATTTTCTTAGGGACTAAAAGCTGCTTTTATTTTTCTTAGGGACTAAATTGGGTCTTGCAAAGTTTCTCAAGGACTAAAATTGGTTTTCACTCTTAAATTTTTTTATAAATTGAATATACAAATTTCAAGAAAATATTTACATCTTTAACTTCTTAACTTGTGACTTAAGGGGACAAATTAACATTTTTTTTATTATTATGATCATAACAAATTTATCAAGTTTATGAATAAATCCTCCAATTTTTTGTTAATAAATGTAGTTTTTGGTGTTAACCAAGTTTGTAAACTCTCTCTTGCGCTAACGTGTGGCATTTCTTCCACCGTAGACAGAAATAGAAATTGAAGCTTGTGGGACCAAACACTAAAAAGTATTCCCTCTATTCTTATTTTTATAAGAAAAAGATATAATAGAAATGTGTAATATCCAAAGATACAATAGAAATGTGTAATTCTCTATAGCCTAATTGTCGGAGAATAGAAAAATCCTAATGTATTGATCACTTAAGATAGCGAAATATTGGTTATAAAGCTTGAATGCTTTAAAATTAGATGATATTGTTAGAAATAGAAGTTTAGTCTTGTTTGTTTGTTTGTAAGTGAAGGAAGGAAATAGGAAGTAGGAAATGGAGCTCCCATCTTTTATGGGTGTGTCACGGCCTGTCTTTTGTGCTTGGGGAGATTATTTCTCCATATCAGGATGCAATACAGTCTTAATGTGATACCACGGGCAACCGTAATCATCTTGTCTTAGTTGTAGGTTAATCTAGTTTAAACCCTAACCTTGGAACCTTGATATGTAATGATCTTTTCTCCCTCCACTAGGTTATAAGTTACTGGTTACTTGCAATTTAAGTCAAGTCAAGGTGAAATCATAAGTGAACAGATTTAATCCTGAGACTAAGTCTTGGTTACTTGATAATGAGGTGAGGTTATGGTACTTGAGCTCAGGTTAAACTTGAGATCGATCATAAAATATTTTGTTAATCGATCAAAGATAAATTCATGTTTTGAGATTAATTGTGATATTTTTGAATTGTACATATATGGTAAAAGTTAATAATGTGAAGACATGAGCTTGTATTTAATTATACTTACCAAAATATATTTGTCTTTAAACTACTCACACTCATATTTCTGTATCCAATCAAATGAATTGGATTTTATTTTTTTGTGGTGAAATGAATTAGATTAATATTGTGTGTTCAACCTTTATATTATTTGCCTGGTGTATGTATTATTCAAAGAGATATAATTAAAGATATTTGAGTATCTTGCGATTTAGCTAGCCGTTGTAAAGGTTTTGGTTGTGAACTCACTGAGATTTAATATTCCCTGTTAGTTTTATGTTTGTTTCAGATGAGCATGTATCTAAAGGAAATGTGAAAGTCGTATAGCTTGAAGACCGACCTTGTTTATGTTATTTTGTTTATGATGTCATGTGATTTGATAATTTTGTGGTTTATCTCGTTGTTCCATGAACATTTTTGTATTACCCTTAATTATGTATATTGTACTTAAGTATTTAAGACAATTATTTACTTAAGTATTTAGACTTAATTATCTCGTTATTTAGTATCATTTTATAACAGATCACGTAATGGACTGATGTAGATATTTGACCTTTATTCAAAAGAGGGTAACATTAAAAAAAAATATACACTCTCCAATTTCAAATATAAACAACAGAATATTTCACTTATGATTTAAAATACAAGCAAAACTTAACTAATTAAATTATATAATATTTAATTTCATTATTCTCAAAATACCCTTTCGTTAATAAATATTTTATTTTTCCAATAACTCTTTTATTTTTATGGAACAAGTTCCATGAGTGGCAATTTAGAAGATACAATTTATTTTTGTATTTCTTTGAAAAAGATAGATGAAAACAACTTCTTTTTTTTAAAGGGTGTGAACTATTTTTTTGCTAATGATATTGAACAGAGTAGTATATGTTAGAGCTGTCAAAACGGGCTGGGACTGTCCGACCGGGCCGTAAAAGTCCGAAAAACGCCGGGCTTGAACATAAAAAATTAGGCCCGTTTAAAACCGAGCCTTTTTACCCCGAGCTCGTCGCAGGCTAGCCCAATCGGGCCGCGGGTAGCCCGTTTATTTTATAATTATTTTTTAATATTATAATTTTGTGCTTTTCTTTGTAAATTGTAAATGTTATTAATTAGTATGATGATGGATCTGTAAAGAATTGTTTCAAGTCATGTTATTGCCGTAATGCCCAAAATTATTATAAATATTTATACGTATGTGTATTTAAGAATATGCAAAATTTTAGTAGAATAAAGTGAGTTATACATCATTTTCTTTGAATGTATAGAACTGGCATGAATGTAGGATTGGATTTAATTCCAACCCCCTCCAGAGAAAGGTTGTTATAGGTTCAGTCCTTAATTATTACTCTTTATAACATTCATGTGAGATTAACATTGATGTATAGGCTTTGTACATTGAGGTGAAAAGCATACTTTATTTTCTCGGTTATGCAGATAACTTCTAATATAGTTATTGCGCAGTAGTAGTAGTTTTTTGGGGGCAATAGTTATTTGTTTTATAAGTCTTATAAGGTTATTTATCTTTTCGCCTATCTATACTCAACCAGTGAAAGTTGGTTCATAACTGCTTATGTTTAGGCTGCCTAAATATAGTTTAATAGGATTGTTTATATTGTTGTTGTTATTGAATTATATATTTGTTTGCTTCTCTAATTTAAGTTTTTGCTGTCAATTTTGTGAAAGTTGCAGATAGTACATTGCTTTCAATATGAATGCTCGTGGTAATGGAAAAAGCGTGGTGCCGAATGATGATGATCTTTCAATGATTGAACAAATATAGAAGCTCTTTGAAAGATGAAACAGTTCAAGCTCTTATGTGTGCACGCAGTTGGCTGCATGGATTTGGTATGATTTTTAATTCAAGAATAACTACTTACAATTAATTATAGAATATGATAGTGATAGTGATGAAGATGAAGATAAGCATGAAGTCATCATACAAGAAAATATAGATTTTTCACAAGAAGGAACAAGCTATTAGCTCCATGCTGTGAATTTTGTGTATGATTTTTCCAAAAACTCAATTCATTCTTTTAGTTTCACCACCCATGTTTTTGTTTCATTGTGTTATCTTTGATGTGTGTAAATTCATATATGTATAATGCTATGAAGTATTAACATTATGGCTTTACTGTAACTTGCTTTTTATTCTTGTAATTGTATGAATTGTTATTTGATTAAAGATGTGGAAGGCATTATTTATTAGTTTGGTCCTCTAGAGATTTACAAGAAATTAAATTGGTAGCTACTATGAACCATCAATTGTTGGAGACAATTTATGTAAGCAATTTATGTATGCAGTGCAACTACTACTGATATTGTTTTCTGGTTTTTGCAGTTGCTGAAATTTCATTCATTTGAAGCTGAACAACTACTTTGAAATCGAAGTGCATTGAATTGTTGAAGTTAAGGCACTGTTTTGTAATTTTATGTTCTTTTTTTTCTTGTATTAATGTGGATTTGAATTGAATTTGATGGCAATGTCTACTGCAATATGTAGTATTTGGCACATGACAAATTAACATTGGTAATTTGGGAAGTTTAGCATCAATTGGTCCTTTTGAGATTGGTAATTTAGGAAGGTTAGTATCGATTGGTCTTTTTGAGTGTAATATTTTATTTAAAAGCTTTAAGTAACCGGACTGGCCCGAAAGCCCGCAAAGGGCCGGGCTTGGACAATTTTTTTTAGTCTGTTTGTCTTCCGAGCCTTTTAAGCCCGGTCCGCCAAAACCCGAGCCTGTCATGGGCTGGCCCGACGTGGGTCTGGTAGCCTGTTTTGACAGCTCTAGCATATATTGATGTATTTAATTTAACTACACTTAGTAAAAAAATATTTTTCATTAGATAAGTTATAATATTTTTAAAATGAACTATTTAAAAATATTAAAACAAAAAAAAGGAAAAATATTTAAACAAAAAAAAAGGAGTAAAGTCTGATAGAAAAAATTTGAATGGAAAGTTCATACTCGATTCATAATAAAATATATCCAAAATTTTATCAAAAATGTGCATATAAATAAAGATAATTGATCATATTTAAGCTTCCCTAAAAAAAAGAATTGATCATATTTAAGCTATAAAATTTCAACAATTTTTTAAGCCTATTGTCTAAATTATACCATTCACGACTAGTGAATATATCTACCAATTTTATCTCTCATTTAAGACAAACATCAGGTTTTCTAGCATAAACATCAGGTTTTCCTAGCATGCGCCGCCTTCATTGAATTGGTACCTCCTTTATGCGACAAATCATTCATATAGTGTTCATTTGTTGATTCATAATTGAAAATTGATTGAGATATCAACGTTCCTGTTCGGTTCGAAGAAGAAAGAATTTCGCAAACTTTCCTGGCCATTTTCTCACCTTCAATTTCACTCTTTGATAACTGTACCAGAATCTGTCATGCCATTTGATTGGCAGGCAGAGATCGCAGCACCGACGGTCATCTCCACAGTCGCGCGGGTGCTGCTTCATACCATACCTGCAATTGCGACTGCACCTGCACCAATGTCTTTTGCATAGGCCTTAACCTCATCGATCAATACTTCCTCAAATGACAATATGCCGCAGCCGTCCATCCGCGGTGAAGCCGTTTGTGAAAATATATGTATAGCTAAAATGTAAAATGGACCACATCTAAAACTAAAACCGGGTCAAGTTATAATTGTTCAAATGGATTCTGTAATAATAAGATCGGCAAACCCATATTTAGCGACTCTAGGAGCAACCATTCATGGCCATTATGGAGAAATCATTTATCAAGGAGATATTTTAGTTACATTTATATATGAAAAATCGAGATTTGGTGATACAACACAAGGTCTTCCAAAAGTGGAACATATATTAGAAATACGTTCGATTGATTCAATATCAATGAATCTCAAAAAAAGAATTGATGCTTGGAATGAGTGTATAACAAGAATTCTGGGCATTCCTTGGGGATTCTTGATATAAGAAAGGAATTGAAGTTTGTAAGAGGCACCTTCGTGGGAGACTTGTATTGAATAAAGCGATAAACCATATACGACGAAGGATATTCATATGAAGCTTCAGAAGCAATGGAAGACAACAGGACCATGGACCATGTTGTCTTTAGGTAAGGGGTATTATGAATTTTCTTTCGCCTCTGAAAATGATTTACGTTCTGTTTGGGCATTTGGAACGGTTAGTCTGAAGCCGAGTGTTTTACGGCTTTTTGAACGGACAAAGGATTTTAATTTGCATAACCAGCCAAACACTCATGCACATGTCTGGGTTCGGTTAATGGAATTGCCTCAGGAATATTGGATAGAACGGACCATTCGGGAAATTGCGAGTGTGGTAGGCACGTCGTTGCTCATTGATAATGTGACCTCCAAGTGCATATTTGGCCGCAATGCAAGAGTCTTGGTTGATATGAATTTTTCGAAAAAGATTTTTCATGAGCTTTTGGTAGAGAGGGAGGGTTTCTCTTTTTGTGTAGAGGTGGCCTATGAATGGCTTCTAGTTTTTTGTTCCCATTGTCAAAATCTCAGTCACAACGTTGCAACTTGCTGTTGGTTGTACCCTCGAAATGAAGGCAAGGTATCTAAGGAAAATTCTATAAAGGGCAAGAAGCAAATACCAACTAGTAAGCAAGATTGGGTGCCTATTTAAGAGAATCCATATGGCGTGGGTTCTTCTAAAGCGTTTGCATCTTAAGCAACGACAGAAGTAGCTGCACATATGGGGGAATCATTGTTGCTACTACTGACCAAGTCTCTGACAATAGTCATCAGATGCAAGCAACTCAGACACCGGTTTTGAATTATTTTAGTTTTTCACTGCAAGATGTGTCTGATGAAATTCCTCACGTGGATCTCCCTCGGCCGACTAGTCCTGTGTTGGAATTAATTCCCAAAGTAGTGCACTTTGACGTGCATTCATATGTAGGGGAGCAGTTGAGTTCGGAATCAAGGGAGGTGGTGGATGTTCCCAAGGTTCCTGATACAACTGCTACATTTTCAACCTCGGTAGTGCACAATGTCGTGCAAGTGATTTCTAATGAGCTGATTTTCTCCACTTCTGGTAGGGAGGAGTCACCGGTTCAACACGATGTAGTGAACGCTGACATGCAATCAAGTCCTCCTCTAGATCATACTCTGGTTCGGTCCATTCCATTAGATGTTGACGGGCTTTCCCAAGTGACTGTGACACATGTCGCGACTTCAGAGCATGGTAACAGGGTATTGGTTGTGCACGAGGAAGACACACACAACAATCCGAACGTTCAGGCAAACATGGAACTATGGCGTCAAATCCACGATTATGATAAGAAAGCAGCTAAACAGTACAAAACCCATTCAAGGGGGGTGCATCTCCAAATGCCTAATGATTTTTTTTTCTATTTAAATGTCTGCGGTTTTGGTAATCTGGATATTAATCGCTTTAATTTTTTTTTATATGTCTCATAAGCATGTGGTTATTTTTTTGGCTGAACCTATGATTACTTTCGCGCAAGTTCCCTTTTGGTATTGGCATAGTATTGGTGTTACAAAATATTGTACAAATTACTAAGGTAATTTATTGCCAAATATTTGGGCTCTTTGGGGTTCTGAGGTCACTCCCATTGTTATATTTGTGTCGTCACAGTGTATTGCTTTGGAGTTCTCTTTTCAACAATCATTTGTTTATGTTGAGACGGTTTATGCTAGTACTTCTTATGTGAGCCTTCGTCAACTATGGGCCGAGCTTACTCGTTTACAAGGTTGTTTCCAGGGTCCTTGGTTGTTTCATTGGGACTTTAATGTTGTTATGGAAGCTCATGAGAAGTGTGGCTGTAGGCCTCCTCCTTCAGTGTCCTGTTTGGATTTTGTTGTATGCCTAGATACAAGTTTCCTCAGGCTGCTTTTTTTTTTCTTTTTTCATTTTCGTTTTTACTCTTGGAGGATTTTGGCCTAGTCCCCCTCTCTTGTATTTATTTTCCGCTTTTTTAATAAAGTTTTTTTTTAGTTTGGCGGTATAGGATGATGGTTCATCAGGATGCCAACCTAGTTGGGAGGTCGTTGCTTCCCCTTAATGGATATCCAAGCTCCTGGTTTAGCAAAAAAAGACTTATTTATTTATAATTTTACATTTCTTTACCTAGTAAAATAATTGAATTTAATCATAATTTCAAATTTGGTATAATAATAATTTAAATTTTAAATGAAATCAAATGTAATATTTAAATCAATCATAAAATATAAATCCAAACTAACTCTAATTAGATTTTGAATAAAAAAACAATAATAAAAAGGAAAAATGACGGTATTAAATGATGTTTTTTAAGAAAATATTAAATGATGTTATTTAATTTAAAAATTCAATATTAATTTTTGTGGAGGTTGACTATGATATTCATTATATAAATAGGAGTACTAACAACAATCCCTATAACACACTTTTTCAAACGCACTCCCTCCAACTGGTTAAAATTTAAATGGATCGTACTAAGTCATGTAGGTCCCACATAATTTGGTGGGACCCATTTAAAACTCATCCAATTAGAGGAAGTGTGTTCAAAATAGTGTGTTGTTAACATAATTCTTATATAAAAGTAGACCGACAAACATGTCAATGTCTTCTTGGACACTAGTATAATTATTGTAAATATTAAACATATTGAACAAATGTCATGTAAGTGTAACTCGATTGATAGTTCTATGAACATTAATTTTTATCAAGTCTTAGAATATTGTCTAAAAGTTAATTTAATATATTTAATAATATAATCACAAGTTCCCATAAAATATAATTTAAACACAAGATTTTAGAATATTAAGGATTCCTCGACGCAATAGTAAAGTTGTTGTCACATGAGTAAAAGATCACAGGTTCAATTCCTTGAAGCAACCTCTTGTGTCAAAAATAGGTTAAGACTGCATACAATAGACCAAGTGGTTGGACCTCTTTTCAAACTGCGTATATGGAAGCTTTGTGCATTAGGTTGCCCACAAGTTCCTAGAATATAAGTAAAATTTGACTAAATTACATATATTAAAAAGAGATTTGCTATATAACATGAATAGTCTATCCACGGGTTTTAAGAAATGATAGCTTTTCTGTGTTGTTAATTAAGAAATAAAGTTTAATTTTCACATTTGACGACATTCATGGGATGGGTCGGTCAAAATACACCTTCGTGGAATTGGTTGTTTGACTTTTTTTTGTAGGATTTATCATTTTCCATTAAAAATATTGTTACTCACGTTTTAGAAATTAAAAAAAAAAACAACATGAGAACGGAGAAGTGAGTTAAAAGTCAACATATAATAAATTTATATTGAAAGCTCCTACCCCATTCAAATGAAATACATGTATACTGATCATACAATGTTATTGTAAAATAATTTTACATTAATATTCAATGAGAGATCATACTTTTTGATGACATATTTTAATTTCAAAAAAATAATCAAACAAAAGTAAGGCAATTCATATTTTTTTTACTTTGAGAAATATAACTATGTTTTTATTATATTATGTGTATTAATAGAGATACTTGATCATATTTCTAAAAAAAAATTGTCTATTGTCTAATTTTTTCTGCATAACTCATAAATTGATTTATTGAAAATACAAAAGTTACATATTTACGTTTCATCGCAAAAAATAAAATAATGTACAAAATTAACATTTGCTTAAATATCATTATTGAGGGAGTGACTCTTTTTTTATATAAGAATATGTAGAGTAGTGCTAATAAGACTCATTCTAACATTCTAACATGATCTTTTCAACACCCACTCTTTGATTGAGTGAAATATCATCACACTACTTAATGTGGGTCCAATTCTAAAACAGTGGGAGCCAAATAATAAAAATGTGATTGTTAAAAAGATAATCTTAGAGAGACTATTGCTAGCACTACTTTAAAATGTACAATAAATTATTTGACTACACCTCGTCAGAAAAACTAAATTATATGAGTTACTGTATAGTGGTGCCAAAGTCAAACATATAATAAATCTAAATTAAAAGCTCCTAAGTATTAAATATATTTCGACAAGAAGTATTAAATACACTAAATAATATTATAAATAACTTAAACGATGAATTAAATACATCAATCACTTTATTTTCTTCACCACTTTGCATTGATCGCAATTTCATAGATTCGCGTGAACCACCACACTCTCCCCACCCTCACCAATTTCAACCGAAAAATATTGTACTAGTAGACCCTAACCCATTCACAAACACTTCCCCAATCACCATGATAACACCAAGAACCGCTCAATTTCCTTTGTCCAACATCAATACTAACCATCCCCCTCAATCTGAGCATTTATCCTTGACGTTGTCTGTGGGGGCTTCTTCCTCTGGATCTAGTTCGTTTAAGAGAAAGAAGGGAAGGCCCAGGAATTATTTTCCTAATGACAAAATTACTTTGGGATCAAGCTTGGACCCAACACATGCTGCAACTTTTGCTTATCCTTCTTCATCTGCTGTGAAGAAGAATACTAGTGGAAGGGGAAGGGGAAGACCCAGGAAGTATTTTTCTAATGGCAAAATTACTTTGGGATCAAGCTTGGCCCCAACACATGCTGCAACTTTTGCTTCTTCTTCTTCATTTGCTGTGAAGAAGAATACCAACGTAAGGGGAAGGGGAAGGCCTCATGGATCTTTTAAGAAGAAACTACCTATTGAAATGTCAGGTATTTTTAAATTTATTTCATTTTTCATTATTTAAATTCACATTTCATTATTTTACTACGTTATTGTTGATTATTTTTTTGTGGTTGTTCATTTCTAGGAGTTACTAATGGCTCTGGTTTCTATCCACATGTGATCACTGTGAACCGTGGAGAGGTATGTAATTGAACATACAATTAGTTCAAACATTAACATTTCATATATAATCACCTTTTCATAAGTTTAGATTTTGTGTTTACTTTATAAGTTGCAATGTCGATGTTACAAAGGTGTTTACTTTTAAGTTTTTTTTTTTTTTTTTTTTAATTTTGGTTCTCAATTCTAACCAATATTTACTTTGTTTTCTTTGTAGGACATTGTAGCTAAAGTTGGGGCCTTTTGTCAGGGAGGACCTAATACAGATATGTGCATTCTTTCTGCTCATGGTTTGGTTGGCAATGCCGCCCTTTATCAGTCAGGGTCCATTGTTACTTACGAGGTAGTACTTTTTACATCCTTTTAGATTATAATCGATTTATGTATCTAATTATGAAAAAACTGCTTACACTATGCTGATTGGAAGAGACATGGCATAATATTTTGATATGGATACATATTCTAAAGGTATCATTGTGACAAAAACCAAATTGTCGGATTATCGCGTCCATTCAAAACGTGTCATTAAAATGATTTATGTGTGGAAAATGGTATATATAGTATTCATTATGACCTATGTCGATAGGAACATAATCCACCATGCCATAACGACAATCTGACAATATTGTCACATGGACAAAATTAATTGAATTACATGCAATCACAATCCCACATATTTATAAAATCAACACATCAGTTGTTGTCAGATCGAGATCGAATGATGCAAAAAGCAAGTAGACTTGATTTATTTTTAACTCTAAAACCCAGAGGTTAAATCTGCACTGTCTGATCTTGATCAAACAACCAAAAATGTATTGTTTTCATACATATGTTGGATTGTGACTACAAACAATCCAATTCCATTAACAAAAACGATTGGACTATCCTGCTACATTTTTATTTTTATATCTTTTATCATGTTTGTATTGCTTAGTTTAGTTTTTAATATTCACTACACATAATAACATTATATATGTTTTGCACACTTCAATTTTATCAACGTTGCATACAAGTACACCATTTTTAAGGAGAACATGAAAATACATCCATATATTTTTATTTTTTTTTATCTTCCAACACATAATCAATCTTTTTCATGTATTTCACTAAGAGTCTGACTTAGGTTTATTAAAAATGAAATCGATCACAATCATTTACCAATTTATCAAAGTGTTATGTTTTCTTTCCCTACTAAAACAAGAAATCAAGTGAACTTCGTTCGATGCCAACTTGAAATAAATTGTTTTGTTACTTTTTTATTATGTCTTATCCTTTAATTTGATTTCTTGAATATATATATTTTAGATTAAAGTTTGCATGAACTATTTTTTTGAGGCATGGTAGAGATGTGGGATCTAATTTCATCAAAATCACTAAATATACTTGTGAGATTGTATAGTCCCAAGGTTCTTTACCCCCGTAGGTGTGTTGACGGGGTTGGAGATAGTAGTGTGATTAAAATCATATTGAAAAAATCACAAACTCATACAATCTTATGTGATCTCCCTTTAGATGTTTCCCTGCTTAATTTTTTGCTTACTGATTTAAAAAATTGATTATGTTACATGTATGAAACTGAACTTAGATCAAGAGAAAATGAAATATTGAATCAAAAGTAAACGATCATACAAATATCATTTAGATTTAAAAACATATGTCCTAATTATGTTGATAAATATTGAATCACCTATTGTTTTTATTAGCCTAATTTTGAATGGCAAATGATGTGGACAATGAGTTTTTCATTTAAGTTAGTTTAGTGTTATGATTAAGAGGTTAGCTTCCTCATCGGTGTTATTTTTATACTTTTATGTCTGTAAGTTTAATTTAATACTTTAGGTAGGATTTTACAATTCTTTAAATTACGATATTTCACCTCCTCATGATCATAACTGGTATCTTGACTTTGATAAAAATGGTGGCATCATACATTTTAAAATAAATATTGGCACTATGTAAGCAACACCACTTTCATAGTTGCCACTATATTTAGATTACGAGGTGTGCTACCTTTATTTTACTAATGTCTCTTGTATGGTTATTTGAAAGTTAAATATTACTTTGATGGGGTTTTTTATTTTTATTTTATAAAGTAGCACCATCTTTAATTTTATTTGCATTTTATTTTTCACTATTTACATTAGAAAATGTCAATATGTTTAGTATGATAGTTGATTTATATAACTAAATATGTTTCTGTTTAATGCTCTTCATATAATGTCTTTTTTGCTATAGGGTCGGTTTGAAATCATCTCATTGTCAGGAAATTTAGAATTATTTGACAACACCACTCAATGCAAGAAAATGAGTTACTTCAAGGTGTCTCTCGAGGGTCCTGGTTCACGCCTTTTGGCAGGCGTAGTTGCTGATAAGCTTATTGCAGCATCATTAGTAAAGGTATTGCTCTCAAATGATGGACACTTTATGTTTATTTCTAAAAGCACTATGTGAATGCAAGTTATTGGGTGTGGAGAATATAGTTTGCAACGATGATTGATCAAACTTTTTTGTGTCAGTTTTATGAATTTATAAGAATCATTTACAGGTTACTATTGGTATTTTTACTTTGGATTGCAAAAAGGCTAGCTCCAATTACCTGAAACTTGGACCTTCTTCAATGCCACCATCCCAAATTGCTGCTTTTGGGACTCCAACTAGTGATGCATATCAACGGCCATCATCTGACTCCTCTGGTGACAATGATAATATTCCTTTTAATCAACTTCCTGGAACCTACAACAATGCTACTAATCCAATTCCAACTATGTTGATGTACTAGGAACTGTGGGATCGCCAAACTCAACAGTGAGGACGAGCATTTAGGCTCACCGATGCAGAAGCATGTTATTTGCTTGGTGATTATTCAATGTTGTGGTTGCAAATTGGATTCTGAAATGGTAACATAATAATTGGGACATGATTTATGAGTTTATCGATAACTCCTATTTCTATTTTTCTTTTAGTTTGGATTTTACAATTATTTATGAAATATTGCTAGCGATGGTTGCTTCAAATTATTTATGACTATATTGGAGTATGCACCCTTTGATTTGAGTTGCATATTTCAAAATTTTATTAATGGCGTTGAACATTTTCACCTCTCTTTCCATTATTCCAATTTTGCATTAAAAGATTATCCAATAAGAGAAAATAGAAAATAAGACATGATTTCATCTTATTTGATTATGTTCAATTTCTTAGAAGCGTATGTGCAATAAGGCATTAACTAGATAAAATATTTATATGAATGTGATAGAAGTATATTGCACAAGCCACATAAACTCCCTTACAAACTTAAAGGGCAATGTTTTTACGACAAAAAGTTTAGTTTTTGAGCCAATTTTGTTAGACAAAGATAAGTGTTTTTAAGAGAGAAAAACCTTGTTTATTTTGTTTGAAGGAAAGAGAGCAAAACCTTACAAATTTATTAATACAAATATCAATTATTAGTGGTATTTATAATATATTAAGACAACTCTAGATTTTAATTGTATATTCTATTTTTTTTAAATAAAAAATAAATAAATAATATATATAGATTATAGGTAGTTCATGTTTTTTACATGGATGCCTAAAATAAAGTTTTTTACATAGTTATTTCAAGAATATTTAGGTTTATTTTAGTTATATGTATATAAGATATTGTTTTATTTTAATGTCAAATTTGATCGTTGATGTGTAATCTTCTTTCAACCCATTGATATCTCTAGTCTAATGGTAACTCAATATAAGCACATTCAAGATGATTATTCAAGAATACTAATAAAAGATAAAGTTGGTAGATTCTTGACTTCATTTCAAATCAATCATAGTATATTCTATGCATTTACCTCTCACCTTTTGGTAATAATTCCTATTTAATAATGATTTTATACAAGATTATATGAATGATGAAGCAACCCTAATTTTGGAGGATTCACTTTAAATTGAAAAATGTATCAACATGTGATTGCATCACATGTGGGACACGTATGTTCATGACAATGGAGACAATACTCGTATGTACTATGATGTGGGATATACATGTTAGTGGTGATGATTCCCAATAATAATAAATTTAATGGCATAAATGTTAATAGGAGATACTATAATTTAATGACCAGATAAGTTAGAAGTAATATCACCTTAGACATACGTGATGCAATATTTAGATGTACACTTTCTCCATTTTCCTTTTTTCTTCTTTCAAAGGTTTGGTGGTGAGATCGAAAAGTATGTTTTAACAGGTTCCACAGTGGATGTCAAATGTTCATGCTAAAATATTAACACTCAGGGTCCTCTTTACCATGACGAAACACACTGAGGTACTTTTATGGTTGATGGAGACTTCGTCAACGTTGAGCCAACAATTGCAATGTTTTATTCTAGCTCTACAGGGAGGATCCCTAATCGTGGTCGTTACATTGTTCCTATCCTCTTGGTCAAGGCTCCCACAATTATCTATGAGGTTACGTGTCATCCTTTATTCAATGCGTGTGAGAAAATTCTCGATGGATGATCTTTCTAGCTAATGAGGCGAGACCTATCTTGGAGGACTATACCTAGTTACGAAGGACGAGGTCTCTTATGAGAATTGTCCATCTCAATTTAAGTCATCATATGTCTCGTTTCTTACCTGACCATGTGATGTCGGGCTAAGTTCACTATGACAAAGGGTTATTGGGCTATATTTTTTTATGAAGGTCCACAAACCCCAAACACTGAAATCTGTAATGGTAAAGTGGTTAAATGCCTTATTTTTATTTTAGACGTGTTAATCTTCGTCCACAATATCTAAGAACGTACAAGAATAAATGCAAGTTTTGAAGGAAAAAACACATGCTTAGATAGTTCACACATTAAGATAAATTTCAAGTGTTTAGGATCAAAATCTTATTGTTGGGGCAACAAAGAGAAATAAGAGCCTTTTGGCATCATGCTAAACAAAATAAACTATCGGTTTAAATATGCAGATGATCCGTACAAATAGGACTCGTTTGACTTTTAGTCCTTGCAAAAAATAAAAATAAAAAGACCCTTGTAAAATTTTCTGTCTTTTAAAAAAATCTCTGGGCCCAGAAATGAGCTGAAGTGGCATGTTTTTTGCCACATGGCAGTTGCTGACTGTGCAACTTTTGCCACATAATATAAATTTTTTAAAATTCTTATAATTTTTTTTTTGTAACTTAAAATTAGAAATAAATTTTTTGAAAATATATTTAAAAAATAAGAAAATTAATTTCCAAAAAAATTAGATTATTTAATTTTCGAAAATTAAAATTATATAATCTGGAAATTTTGAAAAATTATATATTCTAAAATTAAATTAAAATTAAAAATCTGAATATAAATTTTTTAAAATACATAATCTAAAATTTTGGAAAATAAATCTGAAAAAAAAGATTTGGGAAATTAAAATCATATTTGAAAAAATATGAATTTTTTTTCTTCAGAAAATTAAATTAAATTTGTTTGAAAAAAAAATGGAAAAACTTTTCTAAAATAAATCTGATTTTTTTTCTTCAAAAATTAAAATAAAATCGATGTGTTTTTTGGATTGTATAATTTTCAAAAACTTATTTTCTTATTAAATTTTTTTATACATATTTTAAAAAATATATAATTTTTATATTTGAAAAGTTTTAATTTCTTTTGAAATTTATATAATCTGAATATTTTTGGAAATTTATTTTCTGATTTTTAAGAAAAAATTATTATTTTTTCTTATTTTTAAAAACAATTTTCATAATTTTAAATTGTTTTTAAATTTTTTAATTAATTGAAAAGTAACGTTGGTGCCACATGATTAAAGTTGCACATTCAGCAACTACCACATCAGCGCCAAACAGCCATCTAGTGCTTTAAGTGGGCTAGAGACCTTTTTAAAAGACGTCAAATTCTGCAAGTTTTTTTGTTTTTAAGTATCGAAAATCAAACAAGCCTTATTTGCAAGGACGATTTGCATAGTTAAGCTTAAATTATTTTTTAAAAACCATCGGCGGACTAATATAACCAAAAAGCAATAAGTAATGGAAGCTAACAATATTTTTTCTAAGCTAGAGACAAACTAAGTGTCTAGTCAAGTTAATTGCTAAAAATCAAACCACACAAGAAAATTAATATTTCAAAGATATAAAGTAAACGGGGTAACCATTTCATTCGACAACACTTATTCATAATAAAATAAAAATAAAATTAAATGAGTAAATAGGTAATTACCCCCCTGAAATTTTAAGTTTCGTTAATTACCCCCCTGAAATTGACAAAACTTCAATTACCCCCCTGAAATTGCACAAAATTAAACAATTTACCCTCTCCTTCAAATTCTTTTGTTAGTCAACATGACGTTTTGTAAATACCCCCCTGAAGTTTTGCATTTATGTGCAAAATGCCTCTTGAATTTGAAATTTTATATATTTTTTCTTATCCTTAAAAATGTCTGCATTATCACTTAATTGTGGAGCATATTAGCTAAGTTTTGACGGTATACAACATGTGAGTACTTGGTGTGTTTGAGAAGAGATTAACTCTTGAGGCACAATGTTTGTATCATACAAAATCCAAATCCCTTGTATCAAGTTCTTGACTCTGCCACACTTATTTTTCTACCCGTTCCTCCTTTTCTTTGGAATTTGATTGAACTATGTACTTATACTAAGTTGATTATAAGTACTTAATTGAATCACCTACCTACTAAACCATGGTGATGCCTCGTCATATGATGTATTTAGCTATGTTATTGACTCTTTTATGAGCATTTGAAGATATTATAGAGGTTTTAGAGTGAGTTGTTCTTGGTTTGGAATTTTTTTTGTAATGTTTTGATTTGAGTCATTGTAATTATAGTTCTTCCCTAACCAGATAACTTCATAGGTATTTTGAGTATTTTATGGTACAAATCATGTAATTTGGTAAAGCAAGACACTTCATGGAAGTTATGGAAGCTAGAAGATCAAGCACAACAAAGGTTTGAAGACAAAACAATTTGGAGGAATAATGTCCCAAACTCATGTCAAGAATGAAAAGTACACGAAGAAAACAAGAAAATCATTTTGGTTCATGTGTGCCCTATTAGAGGATAATTATTTTGTATATCTCATTGTATTTATTATTTAGATAGCAATGTAATCTTAGCCATCATTGTCAACAATCAACACTAGCAGAGGTCAATTGTATATGAGTCACGACCATTATTCCAATTGATAGTCATTAAGGAATTGATCATTCCTTCCTTAAGTATAGGATCATTGTATTGCATATATGTGGTCATCACTTATCATTAATATTTATTCAAACCGGAAATACTATTACTGTTATAGTTACTTTTATATGGTATCAGCCTTCTAAGCTTAATATCAATCACGATCCAGCAACCTATATACCTTTTTTCCCCTTCTCATCATCATGACCACATCAACTGCTTCCAGCAACACCAGCAACAACACCTTTGTTGTTGGCACCAATACGGTGGTTGTCCTCAACACACACCACTCGCTCAAACTCACGAGCACCAATTATCCATCCTGGCGTGTTCAGATGAACGCTTTGTTCATTGGATATGACCTTACCGGCTTCATTGATGGCACAAAGGTGTATCCCGTCAAAACAGATCCAAACTTCAACTATTGGATCAGGCAAGATCAACTTATCTTGCATGTTATTATCACTTCAGTTGATCCTAGCATTATCATTGCCTTAAGCAATGTTCAAACATCCCAGCAAGCATGGGATGTCCTCCAAAAAATGTTTGCAAGCAAAACTCGTGCACATATTATGCACCTCAAAGAAAGACTCACCCGATTTACCAAAGGATCCAGCTGTATCACTGAGTACCTCACCAATGTCAAAGCAATTGCAGATGAGTTGGCTATTATTAATTCCCCTCTTGATGATATCGATCTCGTCATTCACACATTTAATGGTCTTGGAACTGAATATCGTGAGATAACAACCGCGATTCGAGCTCGAGAAAATCCAATCAGTTTTGAAAATCTTCATGATTTGCTCACAAATTTTGAAACCAACCTCAAAAGGGATGAAATCTCTGGAGACAATGCATCTCTGTCATCAATTGCCACTGCCAATGCTGCTTTTAAAGGAAAACCATCTCAGCTGAAACGTAACAACACTCACAGTGCTTCATTTCCCAACAACGGTGGATCCCCATCCTCTGGTCAATCATGCCGAGTGATCTGTCAATATTGTGACAAACCAAATCACACGGCAAAGGTCTGCTACAAATTACATGGTTACCCGAAGCGCACCAATGGTCCCATGGCTCATCATGCTCGTACAACGCCTCATGCAGCTTCTCAAGATTGGGTCATGGATTCGGGTGCAACCCACCACATCACCAATGCTTTGGATAATCTTCACTTGAACCATCCTTATCATGGCAAAGACGAGTTACTAGTTGGTGATGGAACGGGCTTACCCATCACACATACTGGTAAAACATCTATCAACACTTCCTCTCATTCACTTCAACTACCACATGTTTTACATGTTCCCAAAATCTCCAAAAATCTTTTATCTATTTCATCTCTCTGTCAAACTAACCCTATTTCTGTGGAATTTTTTCTGATTATTTTCTGGTGAAGGATTTGAAGACAAGGGTCCCTCTAATCAAAGGTCACCATAAGCAAGGTCTCTACATCATACCACAACCAACAACCGTCCCTACAACACTACACGCCACCTCCACCAACCTCCCATGGCATCATATCCTTGGTCACCCATCATATCGTATTTTGAGTCAATTTCCTTTCTTCAAGCAAATAAAACAGAAGGAACAACAACCATGCATCTCGTGTAACATAGTTAAGAGTCACAAGTTACCGTTTTCTACATCTAGTATCTCTAGTAAAAAGCCTATTGAACTATTGTATACAGATGTATGGGGACCTTCCCCCACAAAATCAATAAATGGCTGTGTTTATTATTTGATTATTGTAGATCACTTCACAAAATACATTTGGCTTTACCCATTGAAAAATAAATCTGATGTATCTATTATTTTTCCAGCCTTCAAAAGTCTTGTTGAAAAATATTTTAATTTACCCATTGTAAGTTTACACTCAGATAATGGGGGTGAATTTATAACACTCAAGACATTTCTTACTACTCATGGCATATCTCATTACACCACCCCACCTCATACACCTGAACTCAATGCCATAGCTGAACGTCGGCATCGACACATTGTCGAAATTGGCAAGACTCTCTTACATACCGCTAATCTACCATTATCTTTTTGGAGTCATGCATTTCGCACAACTGTTTACCTCATCAATAGACTCCCAACACCGGTCCTTCAAATGAAGTCACCATTCCAATTACTTCACAAAACTGAACCCAATCCCTTACACCTTCATTCCTTCGGATGCCTATGCTTCCCATGGCTAAGACCGTACACCTCAAACAAACTCCAACCACGATCTCACCCTTGTATCTTTATCGGCTATGCCGATACACAATACGTTTACCATTGTCTAGACCCCAACACAAATAAAAATATACACCTCCAGACATGTAAAATTCTATGACCACATCTTCCCTTACAACTCATGCCAATCACCCAATAATTCCTCACCAAAATTACCTAACATTCCACAACAACCTCTGCACACGTTCATTCCTATACCAACCCAAGACCATCCAACAAACACTCTACAACATGAAACCTCCCACTCTACTGAATCAACATCAACCACTCAACACCCATCGATACCTACTCTTATTGAGCACTTGCCAACCATAATCGATCAACCAATCCCTTGTCCGGTGATCAATGAAGAGGGTCCCTCCACTTTGAGTTCTTCATCAGGTAATGATCAAAATATATCACCTCCTTTTCAAATACCTTTGAAAACTAATCACCATGCAGCTCCGTTACTGATGAGCAAAACCGCAAGTGTACGGTTTTGCCGAAGTAGTAAAAAGAGAGTATCGTTCCAACAGGGAGTTGTTTAATTTGATTTGCTTTTAACGGATGATTAGAGAGTTTGATTGTAAAGTTTTGGGTTTTAAAGGTTTTAAAACAATAATAATAAAAAGCGTCTTGGGATCATTGGTTCATCATAACGACGAATCCTTCACAAACAA
>Ga0315914_1000324_pt1 | contig 54967 bp, 26 predicted proteins | sample MpolenodulesMG_FD_203920 | JGI IMG/M metagenome (GOLD analysis project Ga0315914, IMG submission 203920) | Medicago polymorpha root nodule microbial communities from Los Angeles, California, United States - elongated nodules | ecosystem: Host-associated > Plants > Roots > Nodule | place: USA...
ATCTTGCTATAAAAAAAAAGAAAAGAAAATTGGTTATAAAAATGTTATATTGTTGATATTATTTAAAAAGATAAGAATTTATATTACTAGAAATATACTTTAATCAAAATTTCAAAATAATACTAGTTGTCTTGTTCAGAAAAAAAATACTAATCGTAATCTATACGCATTAGCACAAAAAAAAACAGATATACGGACACGAGGTATGGGTCTGTACACTAGTATATTTAAAAGGGATACAATATTTTGTACTGACTTTTTATATTTCTATTATTCCCTTATTTCAAACTCTTGCAATTACAATTATATCTTTGTATAATATTATCTAAATTTTTAAATAAAAAACATATAAATTCATTATAATAGAAACAATATAGTCAAAAAATTTATTTGATTACCGTATATTATAGAAAATTATATATAACTCAATATGATAGAATGAAAATGCATTTAAGTACAATAAAAAAACCGAAATTTTAGTCAAATTAAAATAAAGTGATTTGAGGTGTCTTGTACCTTCGGGTCATAAAATAAATAAATAAAGTGATTTGATAAAGTGTTAATAATTTTAGTGTGAATTTGCTGAATTTTTTTTAAGATAACACTTAGATTAGATCGATAAAATTCACATTCTTCACAAATTTGTTTTGTCAATCATGTTTTTTTTTTTTGGTTTAGTAATCTAGTGGCTAGAGCTCACACAATTAAATGTGGAGAAGTGGGGTGACTTGGGTTCGAACCCCAGCCCTGCATAAATTATACAATGACCCTACCAACTGAGCTAAGCTCACGGAGACGTTTTGTCAATCATGTTAATCTCAAGGGATCGTGACTCGAAATAAAGTATATTCATTTTGGTCTTGTATACTATAAACAAAAACAAACAAAAAAAACACTCTTTATAAAAGGGTTCTAAGAAATCATATTTTATTTTAATTTGACTTTGGAAAATATTAAAAACATTAGAGTATGAATACTTACGGTAGATGTCCATGTGACCTTACTTTAATTGACAAGAGATCGATCACATGATATATACAGAGGCGGAGTTAAAACTCGAAACACCTTAATTATTAACCTTAAAAGTAAATTTTAACAATTAGATTACTTGACAAAAAATAAATAAATAATTACGGTAGATTTAATCAAAGGGTAAGTATAGAATAATGAAATTAAATATAAAGGGAAATGCTTACTAATGCCTTTAAGAAAATGATGCATTCAACACATGCAAAAGTTAAAAAGTAATTTTACTTTATAAAGTTTACCAATTATTTATATTTTTAAATCCTTAACAAAAGTGTCTTAAAAGCAATTGATAGCAAGACTAATTTATGTTTATATTTGAGACATTAAAATTTTTTGTTTTACTTGAAGACGAGACTTAAGGGAGTGAGTACTTACAAATGAAATTATGGGAAATGCTATTTGGCACGATAAATTATTCGTGCAAATCCAACGAAGAGGTGAGAGCAAAGTTATTTTGACTTTTCAACAAGTGAATTTGTTAAATAATTTACAGAAAAGTATATTAAAGAGAACCACTTGGAAATTTATTCTCCTTGGTCATGATCACACAAGTCCTACATCCTATATTTTTTCTTCCTTCTTATGTAGGCCACTTTAAAGTCATAACCGACAAAATTATAGAAGAAAGAAGATATGAGATAACATGCAACCATGGTTTGGCTAAAAAAACACAACATAATTAAATTGGTCAATATTCATTTTATATAAAATCAAATATAAGAGAATAGCAACTGTTCGTTGGATTTGCACGACTGCATGTTTGGTGCACATAAGCATTTTCCTTTACCAAATGCATTAATACATATTCACCTTTATAAATGGGATTAAGTTTTCTTTCTTTAAAAAAAAAGGGATTAAATTCATTAATCTTTTGTTGATCATTTACTTTCTTTTTTAGGTTTTACCAAATTTGAAAAGACTCAACCTTCGTAAATCTTGGAATCTGATAGGAGTACCAGACCTCTCTTTCTTTCCAAATATTGAAGAAATCATTCTTAGTGATTGTGTAAGTTTGGTAGAAATCTACTCCTCTAGCTTCCTAGACAACCTTAACTGGTTATGTTTAGATGGCTGTACAACACTCAGGAGTTTGGTGATTCGTTGCAATATTCTACAGAGACCATCTGGACTAGTTGCACTCCATGGCTGTCGCAATCTTGAAAAACTTTTAATCAGCAGTAGAACTGGCGTGGTTCAATCATGCAACTGGCCTTTTTATGAGTCTGGAGTACGAGTTTTTCATGATAAACAGTTATTAAGGTCGAATGATGAGGGGGGCTACGCGATACTCGATCATGGTCTCTATTCTAAAAGTATTACTGAACTTTGTTGGTTAGATATTTCGAATTGCGAGTCCCTAAGATGCATGCCAGCAGAACTTTTAAATTTAAAGCTTCTAAGAAGACTTAGTTTCCGTGGTTGTTTAAAATTGGAGGAGTTACCTGAAATCAAACAGACAATGGAAAATCTAACAGTGCTTATCTTAGACGAAACAGCAATAAAAGAACTACTACCTTCATCCTTGCACCATTTGGTCGGGCTTAAAGAACTGAGCTTGCAAAGTTGCACAAGGCTTAAGACCATTCCATCTTCCATTGGAAACCTCAGCAAACTCATCAAGTTAGACCTTAGTGACTGTGAATCACTTGAAACTTTTCCTGAACTCAAGGTGACTATGGAAAATCTTGAAGTGCTCATCTTAGACAAAACAGCAATAAAAGAACTTCCTTCATCCTTTTACAATTTGACCGGGCTTGAAGAATTGAACTTGCGAAGTTGCACAAAGCTTAAGATTATTCCATCTTCCATTGGAAATCTCAGCAAACTCATCAAGTTAGACCTCACTAACTGTGAATCACTTGAAACTTTTCCTGAACTCGAGGTGACGATGGAAAATCTAGAAGTCCTCATCTTAGACAAAACAGCAATAAAAGAACTACCATCATCCTTCCACCATTTCGTTGGGCTTGAAGAATTGAGCTTGCGAAATTGCACAAAGCTTAAGACCATTCCATCTTCCATTGGAAACCTCAGCAAACTCATCAAGTTAGACCTCACTAACTGTGAATCACTTGAAACTTTTCCTGAACTCGAGGTGACTATGGAAAATCTAGAAGTGCTCATCTTAGACAAAACAGCAATAAAACAAATACCTTCATCCTTCCACCATTTGGCCGGGCTTGAAGAATTGAGCTTGCGAAGTTGCTCAAAGCTTAAGACTATTCCATCTTGCATTGGAAATCTCTGCTCACTCAGCAAGTTAGACGTTACTAACTGTGAATCACTTCAAAGTTCAAACTTTTTCTGAACTCGAGGTGGCTATGGAAAATCTAAAAGTGCTCATCCTAGATAAGCATTTTAAATCAACAGTGAAAGAATGTGGAATACATCCTCTGTATTCCAAAGAAAATAGAGTTATTGGTGAATAAACTGCCTTATCGCCAATACTTTTCCTTTGCAAGCTTTAAATGTTGAAATTTTCTTAGATAATTATCAGTTGAGACACTAAAAAATTCACAAGTACTCTGAACTGAAGTGAGCGCTTTTTTTACATTCTATTTTATGGATTTTGAAGTTTGCTTTATCATCATGCATATGTTAACTTGCTTTTTTTTTTCCCACTCCTACAGTTTCCTTTATTTGTTACGATTTTGACAACATTTTTTTTAGAATCATTTGAGTAAATAAAATCCCAATATTCCAAGTTTATATGTCAATGTTTTGACTTTTGAATAATTATTGTTACAATTAAAATTATAATTGAACCTCATATCATTGAATTAAGTTGGTGCATGCATATAGAGTTGTAAAACTATAAACATTTTGCTTCATAAACGCAGAACAACTAATTTCACATCATTGATCTTGTCAAGCTAGTTAACTTTGATTTTAATTTTACTTGTATTACAGACATTTGGTAGACACTGTTAAATGAGTTTGAATTTCATCTCAAAAGCTAGTTCAATGGATAAGGGTGTCCAAACATATTTATGCATCTAACGGCCCAGACCTAAGCAATGTAGGACTCCAAACAAACTCTAAACAGCTTCAACAGACGCAACTCAGAACCATCATGTTCTGTACTTCAGGCAGAAGACAAATCACCATTTGTCACAGAGGCTTGCAATAGTTAACTGTGGCTTGACAGTTAATTACAAGACCTTTTCGATTTTTCAATGAACAACTTTTTGAATAAGTTTAAGGCTTTATTGGTTGAGTTATGGAAAAGATACGAAGTATCAAAACTCTTGTTAAGCCTTCTTCCTGCTTGTGTTAGGTAAAGGTGTTTATTTTAGGTATGGCTTTTTTAACTTGTAGCGAACCTCAGTTCCATTTCTCTTTTTTGAATAGATGGTAAATGATAAACTATTCTCACTCACTTGGGAAGTTTCGGTTATTTGGCAGTAAGTTTTACAGTTGAGTCAATACGAAAATTTGTTTTTGAAATTTGACACTTTATCAATATAGTCTCTTGTTTGAACTAGGGTTAATAGGTCTTTACCCCCTATAATATAGGTTATTTCCGATTTTCCTTCCTGTAAATTTTCTTTTTTTTGATTTACCCCCTGTAAAAAAAAATTGTTTTGATTTACCCTCCTAATAGGTCAAACAAAAACCAATTTTATTTTATTTTTTTAAGTAATTTTCGTTTTTGATCAGTTTAGTCAAGTACCCTTGTCCGTTTTAGTGACTTAACAAAAACAGCGACACTGATGAGACACGTTGAATGTCTACTCTGATCACACATTTGTTTAAGCATTCTATATGTCTTCCATGTTGAATTAAGGTTGAATTAATTTGAGACTTGTTGAATTAAGGTTGAAGTAACCCTTTTGGAACACTATTGTCAAACGTGTCTATTTTTTTTTTCTTCTTATAATGAAGATTGAAGAGAGTAATATTTTTCTATTTTCATACGATTATTATTTCTTTTCACATTTTTGTCATTCAGATGTTCAGATTCAATTGCCTAACCTTTGGAACACTAAATTACCCTACGAAAAATACTATATTTTCTTCCTTTGATGCTAAATACTATATATTACATTGTACCAAAAAAAAAAACCATATATCACACTTCATTTTAAAAGCTACTACTTATATATATTTAATTTTTTTTTTATATATCATAAAAAAGTCCAATGTCTAGAGTTAGAAGAAAATAACTAACCTGGAGTTAGGAGAGTGACAACAAAATTATCTTTCATAAAGAACCTAAGTTTCATTCTTTGTATCGCCTAGTTGAGAGGCAAAAAAAACTTTACATTCTACTGCCGACTTGAAAATTAATATTGTAGGAGATTTAAATAAGTTTAGTAATGAGCATAATGGCGTTGTTGTGCAGTTGCAGGAATTTGCTAGAATGACTCTTAAGAGCCCAAGAACATAATTACAATGGATTAACATAAATAAGTTAGAAGAGAGGATGTTATAGTTCAAGTAAAATAATTCAGTTGACAACTGAGATTTCCAGAAAGCAGGTAAATTCTTGAAAGAATTTACATAACTTTAAACTAAAAATCACCAGCTTTAAAAATGGAAAATAAAATTCTGTTTATGTAACAGCTGAAAAATGCTGGCTGTTGGAATAGTAGTGAATTTAAGCACAAAACTTCTGCGCTGAAGCATCAAGAAGGTTTTCTGTTCAGCTCTTTCAATATCGCCTCTGACAACTGCTTAGCGTTATACTCGACTCCGAAGCATCTCACAACCTCCATGTCAGGGCTCAACAGATACCTGATTGTTTTAACACCGCTTATATCTATGTTAAGTGCAACCATACAGAACATGAGAAGGAAAAATATGAGGGTGGATCAATGGCTTACATGTTATATATGGGAAGTGTCAACAAGATAATCACCACCATCATCTTCTACCTTTTTAAAATACACACGATATTGTTGTGCCATCTGCCTAATAGCTGCAACTGATCCAGTTAATCCTATGATTCTTGAGTTAAACTTTGTAGCGCATGTACATTAAAGGGAATTAGAGACAAGAAAAGTTAAAAGGGTGGAATTATTGAGGCGGAGTGTATGAATACAAAACAAAACATGATAGAAAAATCCACGGTTCATATAAATTAGTACAATTCCTCCCAAATCATAAAGCAATAAAACTCGGATCTATCCCTAGCTCTAGTTTTGAGTCCCATTAAATGCCTACTTTGTTTCCCGTTTGCAATATGTTTGGCAATTGGCATGTTTGTATAAATGGATTTATGAGAGTGATATAAATCCAAAACAATTAGTTGATACTTCTAAAATTACTAAATTACAATTCAAACATAAAATTGTAAAATGATATAACAAGTAAGCCAGATGACTTGAAGAGATGTAGTCTTGCAACTTAACAACCACCTTCATCATCACCACATTTGATATTACAATCAGAAAGTCTGCCAAAGTTTCCCCTTTGTTTGCAACTGGACTCGGAAGTAAAATATGTCTAGCAAAAAACTAATGTAACAATAGTTCAGGTTGATATTCAAAAGTAGGTCCAAATTAAACCACATTAATTTGAATTGAATGAAATTTTTTAAATGAGTCATACAAATCGACTGAATGGCATGTGATTTATTATTACATCGGATGATTTATCTCAAAAAGTGATGCAAACTACACCGCCAGCATCTTACATACAACAAAAGGATAATATGAAAGCATTGAAAAATTCTGCACATCAAATTTGACTTTTCCTATTGAAAAGAATGTTTTAGTTTTTAGCCACCACATCTCCGTTTTCAAGGATAATACAGGTTTTTAAATGTAAAGAATGAGTGGCTCTGGCTTTGTGTCGGTTTTTTTATGACTTAACTGGTTTTTGTATCTCTACACAACCAAAAAATTTATGAAACGGATTGATTTTTAAATTAAGTTGATTGCAGTTATGTTGTCATTTTATTGAGATAATAATTTCAACTAAATATTGAAAACTAAATTTATGGGAGGAATAGGCAAATCAACAATTGCCAATGCAATCTATCGTAAACTCATAGCTGGTTTCAGTTCAGGAAGCATCGTTCTAAATGTTCAACAAGAAATAAAAAGAGCTGGACTAGACGATATACGAAAGAAATACTTTTCAGACAATCCAGGGCTCAAACGGACAAAGGTTCTCCTTGTTCTGGATGATGTGAAAGATGCTAAACAACTTAAAGATTTGATTGGAACGCATTGTGACTTTGGTCAAGGGAGTAGAATCATTGTGACTAGTAGAGACAAGCAAGTGCTTAAGAATGCCAATGCTGATGTAATATATCAAGTAAAGGAGATGGATTCTCAAGATTCTCTACAACTCTTCTATTCATGTGCCTTCAAAGAAAACCATATGTTAGTTTATCAGAAAAGGTTTTAGATTATGCTAACGGGGTTCCATTAGCTCTCGTAGTTTTGGGCTCATTGCTTTATGGCAAAACAAAGGAAGTATGGGAAAGTCAGTTGCAAAAGCTCGAAAAGCTTCCCGATGATGAAATTTTCAGCGTGTTGAAGTTGAGTTATGATGGACTTGGCAGCGAACAAAAGGAGATATTTCTTGACATAGCTTGCTTCTATAGAGGATACTATGAGAATTTTGCAGTTCAAACATTGGATTGTTGTGGTTTCTCTACTCTCATTGGAATGGAAGTTCTCAAAGACAGGTGCCTTATATCTATTTCAAATGGCAGAATTTGGATGCATGATCTAATACAAGAAATGGGACATGAAATTGTTCGACTTGAATGGAAGCCCAACGATACTTATGATGTTTTAAGTAAGAACAAGGTATGTTCTTTAGTTCCTAAGATCGATCTCTCTCTCTAATTTAGTTTCCCAGATGTTGCAAAATGCTTAGCAATTAGCAGTATTACATTTCATTGAACTACTTTTATCCTTTTTATTTATCTCTTGTAATTCCTAAAGTTTGCTTTTAGGGAACAGATGCAATCCAGTGTATATTCCTGGATATGGAGGATATAGAGGAAGGTATACTTGAAATACATGCCGAAACTTTCAAGAAAATGCATAATCTTAAAGCGATGCATTTTTATGATAGTGAATCCTTTGAGTCAAATGTGATATTTCATTCGTTTGGCAAGAGTTTTCCGGATGAATTAAAATATCTTCATTGGGACGGTTTCCCTCAAAGATCTTTGCCGTTGAAATTTTGCCCAGAAAATCTTGTTTCACTTTTGATGCCTTACAGCCATCTTGTACAACTTTGGGACGAGGATAAGGTATTTCGCTTGATCTTGTGTGCTTTTGTATTTCAGATTCATTCCTTGTTTTTCGTGGATTAAATTGTCGCATTTAAAAGCTTTTCTCTTTAAAAATACTGTTAATTAAACTTGAAGATCACCCCTACAACGCGAGTTTAGTTTTTCAAAAGCATCAAAAGTGAAATTTATAGTTGGGTTAAATACTTGTCATTTGAACTAGTTTTGGTTTTCCTGGTATAAACTTTCTTTATTTGTTTTTGGACTCTCTAAATATATGAATGTGCATTTATGTTAATGTGGCAAATTGAATGTGAAAATCAAATTTCTTTTCAATTTTTTTAGTAAATTGTATACTCCATCCATTTCTAATTATAAGCAAAATTGATTTTTTAGGTTCATTCAATTAATGATGTATAATTAGAAACGGAGGAGTACATGTGTAATCAAGCTACATCCCATAATATTTTTTTTGGCTTCCCGATGACTTTTCTTTTTCGAAAGAATCGCATGTTAAGTGGTAAAAAAAAAAAAAAAAACCATTCAGTGTTAAAGAAAAGGAAATAAAGTGGGATTGAAATAGATAACCATGATTAATTTGCTTTGTTATAATTTAAAAGAAAAAATATTTATATCTTTACTTTTAATAAAAATCCAAATTTTATAAATAAAAAAAAAATTGTTAATAATTTTCAAACGTTAGTGCAGTAAAAAATAGTAGAAAGACGTGTAGGTTATAATGTAAATAGGATTTAACAAGTACTTATTGAGCAATTTAGTTTTGAGAATTGGAAAATTTAGGTGTCACGTTAGATTTTTTTGTGACGTGGCAAAATTTGTATTGTCATTTGATTGATGAAGTGTCAACATGATGATTGGGGTCTAATTTGATATGGTATATCTTAGACAAACTAATATATTATATAATGTCTTCGTGAACTTAGCTCAGTTGGTATGGACAATGCATAATATATGTAAGGTCTGAAGTTTAAACCCCTGCCACCACAATAGAAATAGAAGGCAAGCGGACAACAAGCTGTGCTGTTAGACCTTTTTAGATGACAAAATCAATCTTCGTAAACAAGGATTTTGTTACAATTGTAACAAATTTTGATAAATTTTTGTTTCTTATAAATATCTAAATTTTTCAAGCAAATTTTGTTTCTTATAAATATATAAATTTTTCAACCAAATTTTGGTTCTTAAATATTTTCGTCACGAGTTTTATTTCCTGTTTTTAAGTCAACTTATGTGTATTTTACATATATTTGAATGATTTTTCAAAAAGATGTTAAAAATATTATAAAAATTTCTACCGCAATTTTTTTAAAATAATATGAATTTTTAAACATTGAAAAATAAAAAATTCATGTTTAATTTATGTCTAGTTAAAAAAATTAAACTAAAATAAATATAAAGTTTTAAAAAATACACAAGTTTACTTAAAAGTAAAGATCAAAAGTCGTTTTGAAAAATATTTATGTATGAAAGCTTAAAAAAAAATGAGTGATTAAAATCAGAATTTAAGATATTTATAGCAAGAAAACTTATTTAATCCTAAAATAAAATATTATATCTTGACATTAAATGGTTAAGCTTCGTTGGCAACACTAAGTATGTATAGAATGCTCGTTTTATATTATTTGGATAACGATGTATACAAACATTTTCCTTATGCAAATGGGATCAAGTTCATTAATTTTTTGTTAATCGTTAACTTTTTTTTTCTAGGCTTTACCAAATTTGAAAAGGCTCAACCTGCGTAATTCTTAGAAGCTAACAAGAGTACCAGACCTCTCTTTGTCTCCATTTATTGAAGAAATCATTCTTAGTTATTGTGAATGTTTGGAAAAAATCTACTTCTCTGACTTCCTCGACAACCTTAATTGGTTATGTTTAGATGGTTGTACCGCACTCAGGAGTTTGGTGTTTCGTAGCAATATTCTATGGAGACCATCTGGATTAGTTGCTCTCCGATATTGTTGCAACCTTGAAACGCTTTCAATCAGAAGTACAGCTGATGTGGTACATACGCCCGGATGCTATGGGGGGTTACCTGTTTATCGAAGACGGATCAGATGAAACAATTATTACTGAGCTTTGTTGGTTAGATGTTTCGGATTGTAGGTCCCTAACACGCCTACCAGCTGACCTTTTAAATTTGAAGTTTCTAACAAGACTTTGTTTCAGTGGTTGTTTCAAATTGAAGGAGTTACCTGAAATCAAAGAGACTATGGAAAATCTAACAGTGCTCGTCTTAGACGGAACAGCAATAACAGAACTACTACCTTCATCCTTGCACCATTTGGTCGGGCTTGAAAAATTGAGCTTGCAATGTTGCAAAAAGCTTAAGACTATTCCGTCTTCCATTGGAAATCTCAGCAAACTCCACACGTTAGACCTTGCCTATTGTGAATCACTTGAAACTTTTCCAAGCAGCATTTTCAAATCGAATTTTACAAAACTCTCTCTGCAGGGCTGCTCAGCTTAGCGCCTTTCCAGAAATCCCAAATAACATTGGCTGCTTTTCACCCTTGACTAAACTTTCCCTGCAAGAAAGTGGTATTGTGAACCTTCCTGAGTGTATGGCTCATCTCTCAAGTTTGAAATCACTAGATTTAAGTGATTGCAAAATGCTTGAATGTATTCTAAAGCTTCCACCAAATCTAAACAAGTTGTTGGCATTTAATTGCCCTTCTATTAAGAGAATTGTGCTAAATTCAAAGTCAAAACTTCTGTCTAATTCCAAAGGTACCTTCCAATTTTACCTCACCAATTGTCAAGAACTAAATGCATCTTTTTTGAGTAATATTGGAGATGAGGCAAGGAATAGGATCACTGATGATGCATATAATTCAGTGTTCTTCATTTTTCCAGGGAGTCAATTTCCTCGTTGGGTTCCCTTACCATTAGAACAAGGAGAACAAGTAGAACAAGGAGACAATCCAAGGCTCAAACGGACAAAGTGTTCTTCATTTACTATATTATTCCAAGTTTATATGTAAATGTTTTTACTTGTGAATGATTCCTGTTATAATTGAATCTCATTTCATCGAATTAGGCTTGTGCATATAGTTGTAAAACCATAACGTTTTGCTTCTGCAGGCTAGAACAACAATTTTATATCACTGATCTTGCCAACCTAGTTAACTTTGATTTTTCTAAATTTGATTGCTTTCGGTAAATAGATAACAAGCGGTTTTTTGTATTTCAGACATTGGGTAGATACAACTCAGAAACGTCATTTTCTTCTGCACTTCAAGGAGACCACAAATCACAAGTTCGTTTCATTTGAATATTTGATTTATCGATGCTGGAGGCATGCAATAGTTAATTGTGGCTTACATTTCATTTAAAGACCGTTTCAACTTTTCAATGTACAACTTTTTAAATAAGGCTTAAGGCTTAAATTGATTGAGTTATGGCACCGATACAAATTACAAAGTATAAAAACTCCTTTTAAGCCTTCTTCATCCATGTTAAGTAAAGGTGTTTATTTTATGCATGACTCTTTTAACTTTTAGGTGAATCTCAGTTCTATTTCTCTTTCTTGAATACATGGTACATGATGATAAACTATTGTCACTTATTTGGGAGGCTTCTATAATTCGACAATAAGTTTTATAGTTGAGTAAATGCCCAAAATTGTTCTAAAATTTGACACTTGTATCATCAATATGGTATCTTGCTTGAACAATAATCCACAATCATTCTCGATTTTTTAAAATGTTGATCAATTAAGTCCCTTAGTTCCTCTCCATGACTTAAAAAAAACAACGACACTGATGTGACACACTTAATGTCTTAGTGTCAATTACATAACAAATTTGAGGCTAGATGAATTAAGGTTGAAGTATCCCTAACCTATTGAACACTATTCTATTGTCAAATGTGTATTATTTTTTTTCCTTATGAAGAAGACCGAAGAGAGAGACATTTTTCTGTTTTCAAATAATATTATTTTTTCAATATTTTTGTCATGTTCAAGTCCAATTACCTAACTTTTCGAACACTAAATTACCCTATGAAAAACACTATGTTTTCTTCCTTTGGTGCTAAATTACCCTATGAAAAAACACTAAGTTTTCTTGTCGTCTAGTTGAGAGGCAACAAAACCTTACATTCCTACTGTGGAATACTCTTGAAAGTTAATCTCATAGGAGAGACTTCAAGGACCTAAGTTGCAGGAATACCGAATACTCAAGAATGACTGTTGAGAATCCAAGAACTTAATTACAGATGGATTAACATAAAAAAGTTGGAAGAGAGGATATTACAGTCCAAATAAAATAATCCAGTTGACAATTGAGATTTCCGGAAAGCAAGTAGTTTCTTGAAAGAATTTACATAACTTTAAACTAAAAATTACGACCTTTAAAAATGAAACATAAAATTCTTGTTTTGCAACAGTTGAAAAATGCTAGCCCTTGGAATAGTAGTGAATTTAAGCAAAAAATATCTGCGCTAAAGCATCGAGATGGTTTTTTGTTCAGCTCTTTCCATATCGCCTCTGACAACTGCTCGGCATTATACTCGACTCCAAAGCATCTCACAACCTCCATGTCAGGGCTCAACAGATACCTGATTGTTTTAACATCACTTATATCTATGTTAAGTGCAACCATACAGAACACGAGAAGGAAAAGCATGAGGATGGAGCAATGGCTTACATGTTGTTGGAACTGTCAACAAGATAATCACCACCATCCTCTTCTACCTTTTTAAAATACACACGATATTGGTGCTATCTGCCTAATAGCTGCAACTGGTCCAGTTAATCCTATGATTCTTGAGTTAATCTCTGTAGCACATGTACATTAAAGGGAAAGAGAGACAAGAAAAGTTAAAAGGGAAAATTTATTGAGGGGGAGTGTATGAATATAAAATAAAACATAATTTACTAAATTTAAGCTTCAGTAATTAGCAATCGCAATATTTTTGTCAATGACACAATCTGAACTTCAACGTAAGCACGGAATTGTGAGGGAGTGTCATATGTAGTTAAAATATACTGATCGGGATGATTTCGGGAGTATATACATTGCCAAATTTGAAAAGGCTCGGCCTTCGTAACTCTAAGAAACTGTTAGAAGTACGAGACTTCTCTTTGTCTCCAAATATTCAAGAAATAATTCTTAGTGATTGTGAAAGTTTGGTACAAGTTTACTCCTCTAGCTTCCTCAACGACCTTAACTGGTTATGTTTTGATGGGTGTACCAAACTCTGGAGTTTAAATATTCCTAGCAATATTCTATCAGGATCATATGGTTGTACCAAACTAAATGGTTGTCTCAACCTTAAAACTCTTTTAATCAGCAGTAAAACTGATGTGTTTCGATCATACAGTTGATCTCGTTTTGATGGATTTTTCGACAGACTGCATATACATATGCATACCGAGGAGGGTTACAAGATTTATGATGAAATGGAATTCTGGAGGAATGATACTTTCGAAAGTATCATTGAGTTTTGTTGGTTCGATGTTTCAAATTGCGAGTCCCTAACATGCATACCAGCTGAACTTTTAAATTTGAAGTTTCTAAGAAGACTTAACCTCGGTGGTTGTTTAAAATTGGAGGAGTTACCTGAAATCGAGGAGACTATGGAAAATCTAAAAGTGCTCATCTTAGATGAAACAGCAATAAAAGAACTACTATCTTCATCCCTGCACCATTTGGTCGGGCTTGAAGAATTGAGCTTGCGAAATTGCAAACAGCTTAAGACTATTCCATCTTCCATTGGAAATCTCAGCAAACTCCTCAAGTTAGACCTTACCTATTGTGTATCACTTGAAACTTTTCCAAACAGCATTTTCAGACTGAAGCTTACAAAACTCCATTTGCGGGGTTGCTCAATGCTTAGCACCTTTCCAGAAATCCCAAGTAACATTGGTCGCTTGTCATCCTTGACTAAAATTTCACTGCAAGGAAGCAGTATTCTGAACCTTCCCAAGAGTATGGCTCATCTCTCAAGTTTGAAATCACTTAAATAAAGTGATTGCAGAAGGCTTGAATGTATTCCAAAGCCTCCACCTAATCTAAACCAGTTGTTGGCATTTGATTGTCCATTCATTAAGAGAGTAGTGCCGAATTCAAGGTTGAAACTCTTGTCTGATTCCAAGATGGTACCTTCAAACTTCATTTCACCAATATTCAACAACTAGATGTATCTTTTTGGGGTAATATTGGAGCTGAAGCATGGTATAAGATCACTGATGATGCATATAGTTCGGTGTTCTTCTGTTTTCCAGGGAGTGTGGTTCCTGGTTGGTTCCCTTACCGTTGCCGGGGACAGTCATTAACTATAAAAAAAGAGAGGATATATTGGCACCATATTTGTGTGGTGAAAACAGGCTCGTTGGATTCGCTTTGTGTGTCATTTTGGGACATGAAGATGTGGATGACACAGGAAGAGGATATACTGGCTTAATGTCCAGATTAAGTTTTGAATTTGGTGGTCAAACACACTTTATTCCCAACAAACTCAGACACGTTTTCTATTTGCAAGGATCAAAATAGAAGTTTCGTCCACGATCACACATTCCTATGGAAGTATCAATTGGACTTAGCAAGCATTGGCAACAGACTCTTTCATGCCAACAGCTTGACTCTTGAGATTGATGTAATAGATTATTTTGAATGGCCAATTCTTCAACCAACCGCCACAGTGAAAGAATGTGCAATATGTCCTCTCTTTACCAATGAATAAACAAAAGAAGATGGATGGCTAGTAGTTACAGTTACATGTAAGTACTCTGAACACTTTATATGGCATTCCGTGAATTCATTGACAACTGTTTGTGAGATCTATTTTGAAGTTTTCCGTACCAGAAGCATATGTTAACTTGCTTTTTTTCTTCCCATGACTACAATTTCTTTAATGTGTTACTCCCTCCATCCCATAATACTTGACACAGTTGACCTTATTACGTATGCCAATGCATAACTTTGAGCTTAATATATTGAATAAAATATTATAAAAAATTATGAAAACTTGATATTTTGAAAATATTCATCGAGACGAATCTAACGACATCTTATATGATATTATTTATCTTTGTATATTAGTAGAAAAATACGGTCAAAGTAAGTTAGGTCAAAATTGCACATTTTCAAATGGGTCATCTATTGCGGGACGGAGAGAGTACTATAAATGTCTAGAATCATCTGGGTAAATAAAATCCTAATCTTCCAAGTTTATATGCCAATGTTTTGTCTTTTGAATAATTAATGTTATAATTGAACCACATGTCAGTGAATTATGTGTGTGCATATAGTTGTAAAACCATAAACATTTTGCTTCATCAACCTAGAACAACTAATTTCATATCACTGCTCTTGTCAAGCTAATTAACTTTGATTTTTCTATTTCAGACATTTTGTAGATACAAATCAAAAACATCATTTTCTTCTGCACTTCAAGGAGAGCACAAATCACAAATTCATTTCACTTGAATGATTCATCAATGCTGGAGGCATGCAACAGTTAATTGTGGCTTGACATTTCATCTGAAGACCGTTTCAATTTTTCAATGTACAACTTTTTGAATAAGGCTTAAAGCTAATTGGTTGAGTTATGGAACCATACAATTACAAAGTATAAAAACTCCTTTTAAGCCCTCTTCATCCCTGTTAAGTACAGGTGTGTTACAATTGGAAAACTCCATTGATGAGTTTGGGAGAAGTTGGTTAGAGGAGAGAGAGAGAGAGGGATAATGAATTTGTAATGTTGTTATTGTTAATAGTGCATACAAGTATATATAGAGCATATCAATGTGATACAGCTGGCACTATAACAGCTATCACAGTTAGATACAAGAGTCACTAATGTAGTAGACTAAACTTAACATATTGAACTAAGTCTACTTTATCCTAATACTCTAATATTCCCCCTTCAAACTGAGGGTGTCTCCAACCCTGAGTTTGTCTCTGAGTTATGCATGACTGTTTTAACTTTTAAGTGAATCTCAGTTCCATTTCTCTATCTTGAATACATGGTACATGATAAACTTTTCTCATTCATTTGGAAGGTTTCGGTAATTCGACAGTAAGTTTTATAGTTGAGTGAATACCCAAAATTGTTTTTGAAATTTGAAATTTGAAACTTGTATCAATATAATCTCTTGCTTGAGCAATAATCCACAATCATTCCTAACTTCTCAAAATGGTGATCCGTTAAGTAGTTAAGATGATATTAACTTAATAAGATCCTTAATCCATCTGTGACTTAACAAAAACAGCAACATTGATGTGACACGTTAAATGTCTAAGCACACATGTGTGTAAGCATCCATATGTCTTCCACGTTATTGGAGTACATCTAGTGTCAATTTCAGAACTAATTAGAGACTAGATGACTTAAGGTTGAAGTAACCCTAACCTTTGGAACACTAGTATCATATATGTCTATTTGCTTTTCAGAACACTAGTAATATTTTTCTGTTTTCGTTTAATTTTTTAAACTTTTTTGGTCATTCGGATGTTTAAATTCAGTTGCCTAACCTTTGGAACACTAAATTACCCTATGAAAAATACTATGTTTCTTTGATGCTAAATACTATATATTATATAGTACTTTCTTTTAAAAGCTACAACTTATATAGATATTAAATTTGTATATATATCATCAAAGAAGTTTAATGTCTAGAGTTAGAAGAAAAGAACTAACCTGGAGTTAGGAGAGTTGACAACATAATTATCTTTCATAAAGAACCCAAGTTTTATTCTTGGTATCGCCTAGTTGAGAGGCAACGAAACCTTACATCCTACTGCCGACTTTAAAATTAATCTCATAGGAGATTTAAATGACCTAGGTTGCAGGAATTCGCTAGAATGACTCTTAAGACTCCAAGAACATAATTACAATGGATTAACAAAAAAAAGTTAGCAGAGAGGATATTTTAGTCCAAGTAAAATAATCCCGTTGACAACTGAGATTTCTGGAAAGCGAGTAGTTTCTTGAAAGAATTTACATAACTTTAAACTAAAAATCACCACCTTTAAAAATGGAAAATAAAATTCTTGTTATGTAACAACTGAAATATTCTGGCCCTTGGAATAGCAGTGAATTTAAGCACAAAATTTCTGCACTACAGCATCAAGAAGGTTTTCTGTTCAGCTCTTTCGATATCGCCTCTGACAACTGCTCAGCATTATACTCGACTCCGAAGCATCTCACAACCTCCATGTCAGGGCTCAACAGATATCTGATTGTTTTAACACCGCTTATATCTATGTTAAGTGCAACCATACAGAACATGAGAAGGAAAAATATGAGGGTGGATCAATGGCTTACATGTTATGGGAAGTGTCAACAAGATAATCACCACCATCCTCTTCTACCTTTTTAAAATACACACGATATTGTTGTGCCATCTGCCTAATAGCTGCAACTGGTCCAGTTAATCCTATGATTCTTGAGTTAAACTCTGTAGCGCATGTACATTAAAGGGAAAGAGAGACAAGAAAAGTTAAAAGGGTAAATTTATTGAAGGGGAGTGTATGAATATAAAATAAAACATAATTTACTAAATTTAAAAGCTTCAGTAATTAGCAATCGCAATATTTTTGTCAACGAGACAGTCTAACCTTCAAGGTATGCACGGAGTTGTGACGGAGTATCACGTTGGGGATCAATGGTAACGAATACTGGTAGAATTTTAAGATTCTGTTTTGATTCTTGATCCAAATAAAATGCATAATGTTAAGGTTTATCATAAAAGAAACTTATAATAACGTAAACTGAGATAGAAGTGTCAAACCTAAGTTATCAGTTGCCTTCGCCATAAGTCGAACTTGTTCTGGCCCAATATCAGGGGATGAGGTATAGCCAAAGTAGAGGAGGACCCAATTACCAAGAAAATTACGTTCGGTAACTGTTTGTTTCTCTTTATTTACCAGTGTAAAGGGGCCACCAATTATGGGTCCAATGACTATCTTTCTGTTGCGGCTATCCCCCTGATCACCTGATCCAACAAACAAAGCAACTAAGACAACAAAAACAAAAACTAACTATCATGCAATACATTTATCAAATCAAGTAACTCACCATGATTTGATATCTAAAACTAGAAAATTAGAACTACAAAATGAAAAGGTTCCATTTCACCCTGAAGTCATGAGTGATTCCGTAAATAAGTATGGATTAAAACAATGACAGAAATTAGTAGATTATGTGTGTATTGGCTTAATCATTTCAACTGCATGCTTTACTTTTGCAGGTTATGGATCATTTTAGTTAGTACAGTACAATTCCACCCAAATCAAAAAACAATAGAACTCGGATCCCTAGCTCCAATTGAGTCCCAACAAATGCCTACTTGGTAAACCCGTAGACCCATAAAAATAAATACATTTTTAGGGATACAAAAATGGATCCACAATAGGAAGTAGCAACTAATTACGTCAGCACATTTCACATGTGTATATTCCGTTATACAGCTCAATTCATAGGAAGTATCCCATAGTGAATTTGCAACATATTAGGATATGCACCAAAGCATATGCAGCTCACTGAGAAATGCTTCATTTTTTAGAAATTTGAATTTCATCAACAGCAAGTAACTAAGCTTGATTAACATAAGAGATATAGAGTATGTAATTGATTGCGTTTGTCTAGTCTAGCATTTTAGTAGAAACCCTCCATGTACATGTTTTACAAGCTCACATGAGTAACCATGAACTGACACTAAAAGTGACTTGAATAGGTTTGGTACAATGATATGATCCAAAACATAATGTCTGTAATATACATAGGTGAAAAATGAGCAGAATATAAATAACTCCTCATTTCTAGAGGCTTAATGCCATCTGTTTGAATTTGTTTGGCAATTGGCACGCTTACACAAATGGACTTAACATAACAGGGTGATTTAAATCCAAAACAATTAGGTTATACTTCTAAAATTAATTCAAGCATCATATTATATTGCACATTGATATAACCAGTATGCCAAATCACTTATAGAGTTGTAATCTTGCAACTCTCCAACCACATTTATCATCACCGCGTTTAATATTACAATCAACAGTCTACAAAAATTTCCCTTACGTACGTATGCAACTGGACTCAGAAGTGAACCATGTCTAGCAACAAACTAATCTAACAACATTCCACATATAATAATAAGAACCTGTTTGGATTGTCTTATCTACCGACATAAGTTTTGGGAGACTGTTTGGGAGAACTTATGAAAACAAGCTTGTTTCAACTTATTTTCAGAAGTTCTACAATATAGCTTATAAAATTAACTTATAGCATATACAAAAATAATTTAACGGTATTTTATCTTTTCCTATAAAAATAGCTTAAGCAGCTTATACATAAGCATTTATTATGATAAGTGCTTGTTATATAAGCTGCAAATAATCTGTTTATCGAAAAAGGCCCTAAATCCCCCTGCTTATCATTATTAGTTATTACAAATTAGCTAATAAAACCGAAAGTTGAAAATACCTTTTGGAACTGCTCTCCTCTCGTCGTTGTAATGAAAAAACGCCGCAATCCCAGCAAACCCAAGTAGAACAGCTGGCTACAAGAAAATCAAGAATGAGAATGTTAAACTAGAATCATACAGTTATTGCATAGTGATGAATGATAATGAAAGGAACATACAACAGCATAAACTCCGCCGGAACGAGAAGACTCAGATTGTGGATGAGATACAGGATGAAGATCATGTCTTGGTTTCTCATACTTTGTTGATTTTGAATATCTAACAGCTTGAGTTCTGTTAGAAGGAACGCGCCTAAAACAACAATAATAAAAAAGAATGAAAATAATTGCTTATGAGTCAAATTAATTTCATCTTCAATGATGTGAAATTATAAAATCCCCAAACTGAAAGAAGAAGAAAAAATGTTAAAAAAGAGAGAATAAAATGGATTAAGAGAATGACCTTGTAAGAAGAAGAGTGAGAGCTTCACGGGTGGAACGGTATTTGGAAGAAAAGTGTAAAAATCTTGATACAGACATGGCTAATTGGTAATTAATATTCTAAGTTTTTAAGATGGTGGAAAGGGTTTTTTCAAGTGAGGAATGGAAAAGGTAAAAAGCATGACTTGTGCGGCAAAAAACAATAATAAACAAATTAATTTATATGTACTATTTCTTTCTTCTTTCCCAAGCTTATTATTGTGCTGCTCACACAAGTTTTGAGTGTTTCACCAAAGATGGCAAAAACTTCATTTACTTTCTGTTTTCTTTCGGAACGTGGTTTGAAATTTGAATTCATCCAATTGCTAGGACACCAGACAGTCTGATGACCGACCTAAATCCGTAATTTCATTTCTGCAAGACAAGACTGGGTCTGGAAAGGTTTGATAATTTTTCTCACAGGATATTATATTGAGGAAAATTGGGTTAAAATTTTAAAACATATTTGCAAAATTATATTTTAGTGCTGCCAATTTTATTTTTTAACTTTTACTCTTTAGAAAATAGAAATCGTTCTTGTTGAGAACTAAAAATAAATATTTTTTTAATCCCAAATTTTTTTTTATGCATTGTCCATACCAACTGATGTAAGCTCACGAGGACGAATCCCAAATATATTTTATAAGGGTTAAAAATATTTTTCTGACAATATATTGGGGAAAAATTAATTTTTTTAGAGTATGTGTATTTAGAGATTTTTTTAGTGGACTTGTTGAACTTGGTCAGCCCAACCTACATTATAGCATGGGCTGAACCCTCCAACCTTTGTTAATTTTTTACTGCACCCTCCAACGTTTTTGTGTGCCTTACTTTTGAATTCTGAAATTTGGAAGAAAAAAAATTGGGTGAGTTAGAACGTGTTTTAAGCTTTTGGAAAATAAAATCTGAAATGCAAGCAGGATGTTTGAGAAGAGAGTATGGTGCGATAAAAATATTTCATAACATCTAAGGTTTGAACTCTAATAAAATTATCATGGCACCTTGATTTGTTAGACTCGTTATAATTCTAAACATGCACTGAAATAGTTCTAACAAGAGAGCTCTGGTTTTAATTAAGATGTCAAGTATGACACAAAGTAGGGGACTGATAAATCAAACCGATGCATAGGAGTTGGCTTGGTTCCATCAAGTTGATATTTTTAAAAAGTTAAGAAACTTAGTTTAAAAAATCTAAAAAATTAATTTTTAATCAAGCATTATAGTTTTTTTTTTTACTTAGTGTACGGGTGATCAATTTTAAATGACTTGAAATCAATGCCCAAACCCATAGAGGCCGGATTTGATTGGTTTGGTTCGGATTGAACGCAATCATGGAAAAAAAATCATACCAATTTAATTGATTTGGATTGATTCTTACACCCTATAAAATACACCAATGATAGTGTATGAGAGAGAAAGACATAAAAAGAAGAGTAATGATATGTACATACCTTTAATTTTCATAAACTCTAATCAACACTTCATTTTCTCTCTATCTTTCTTTACTCATCATCAACATATCACGTCATCCACTCTATTTCTTTCTCTCCCTTAGAGTGTCAATTGGTCATTCTAGGGTGTGTGAGTTTGACGAGTGAAAGAAAGAAAAAAATTAACAGTTGGACAAGTGAAAGTGAGGAAGGTAAGAGAGTAGAAATTGATAAGGTGTTATTGGTGTATGCTAAGAACCGTAGAACTTCAATATCCAACCGTTAAAAATACTTTTTCACTCGCCTACGGTGGGAGATCTATCAAGCGCTCCCACCATAAAACTCGCCTTGGTTTTTGGGTGTCTGATAAATATTTTCCTAGAGAGGTGTGATATATGTTATAGGAAAAGATAGATGGAGAGAAAATATGATAATGAATGAATGTATGAAATTTAGAGATATTTAAATACTCCATATGTCCCCGTATGTAAGCCTCCTTTGTATTTTTTCACATTTCTTAAGAAAAGTTGTCAGTGTAATTAATGTGTCTGTTTTGTGTGTTAATATTACCAAATTGTTCTTTGTTTGTATGTGTATTAAATTTGACTTTTCATATATCAAGACAAGTTAGTAGTATTAATTAGGGGTATGTTTAGGAAAATAATAATAAATGCATCTAGTAATTTGAAAATGGGTTTACATTTAGGGACAAAAATAAAGTTAAATGGGTGCTTAGATATAGGGACGGATGAAGTATAAGAGTTATTTGAAAATGCTAATGATATGGTTGATCTTTCTCCTTTATGCATTTCAACAATCATCCATCTACTCTGCTTGCTTGCACACCTCATAATTTCAAAAGAGTAATGTACAACTATTTTGTTTTAGAGAGAAAATGACATATGCAATTCAACAATCATCCATGTACTCTACTTGTTTGCACACCTCATAATTTCAAAAGAGTAATGATATTTATACAACTATTTTGTTTTAGAGAGAAAATGACATGTAAAATGAATGTTTGAGAATTAAGAGTGTACAAATATAAGGGTTATTTGTAAGATAATTAATTTGATTTTCATGCATTATTTTTATAACGTTAACACATGATCACAACTAATTAGATGTTTAACTTTAAATTATTACGACAAAAGTTAGATACTATGATTCAGATTAATTGACAATGCAAAAACTCTTTACAATGAGGGTGTCTATGGTATATATATGAAATACATTTATAATAACTAGTTCCTTAACCTCTTGTCTTTCCTCCCATTGCTACCCTATGAAATTTTCTGGTGTGACCACACATTGATATGAAGAAATCTCTTTCTCTCTCTCTAGAGCAAAGATGTACACTTCTGCAAATAGCTAGCTCAAATATATGTACAAAATCACCCGTGGGTTATTTACTCTCTTGTTCACGCAATACCCTTTTGCTCAATTAACCAAGTTAAGTAAAAGTGATGCAAGCACAAGCACCGTGTGCTGGTTGCAGATTTCACAATTTCAGAGCCTTACAAACGTGGGGTGTGGTGGCACTTTGCTGAGCAAAGCTAGCTATCTTTTCCTTACGAAATCAGAAAAAAGAAACCTTTCTAGCTCTTTTGTTTTCCTCTTGTCTTTGCTCCCATGCCTCTTAGATATTGGTAAGTGTAAGCAAAGCAATAATTAATCTCTTAGTCACCACTTGTTTCCCCTAAACTCACGTCTTTCCCTTTTCTACTAGAATAGCTCTCATATATGGATTTGGTTAATAGTAGTGGGAATGGGAGTATTCAAGAGTACGATGATTCACTCACTCAATCATCAATCTCTCCTAATTTCTTTAACAACCAACAACCACCTTCAACCCATGTTGGTCCTTTTAGTAGTACTATGTTCCATCCTTTATCAAATTACTTTCATCCATCACAAACAACACCACTTCCCAACACAAACCTTGATACTATGTGGTCCAAACCAGTTAGATCCGAACCAAACCAAACCGATCTTAACAACTTGTTACCTATTTCTTCATCGTCTTCACTACTACAGAACCAAATCATGAATCAATATAATAACGATGCTTCTTTTCAGCTTGCAACAAATTTTCACACCATGAATGATCAAACACACAGCAACACCAATAACAACATCAACGTGCAGGTTGGAAATCAAAAACCAAAGAAACGTTCAAGAGCATCTAGACGTGCACCTACAACTGTTCTAACAACAGACACTACAAATTTCAGAGCCATGGTTCAAGAATTCACTGGTATCCCAGAACTACCAGCTTTCATCACATCTTCTCATCACTTCCCAAAAACAAGGTTGGATCTCTTTACGTCTGCTTCAACAATAACATTCCCTCCTTATAATATTCTTCGTCCCTTTGCACACAAACTTAATAATCAACTTCACCACTCTTTTCCTCCATCCTCTTCCATTCACAACCATTTGCTATCTTCTTCATTTGATCATTTGAAACAGCCTCTCAATAATATATACAACATGCACAGCCAAAACCAAGCTTTCACCTTTCGAACAATTCATGATCAAACACCACAAAAGCAACTGCAAAAGTACCCTCTTGGATATTCTTCAGCTCTTGTCTCAAAAACACAAGAACCATCTTTGGAAATTCCGCCAAGTACTGATTCTCATCTCAAAATGGGTAATGTCTTCGAGGAATTAGGAATATTGAGTAGTAAATGATTCATGTGATCATATGGATTAATTAATTGTTTAATTTCATAAGTGTAATTTGTAAAGCAACTGATGCTAGTATAATTAAGTTCACTCGTTATGTTTTTGTTCATGATAGATGGTATTGGTAGTATAATTCTAATGTATCAAAGAGTGAATTTTGGTATTTCCTCAACTTAACTATATGACCATCAAATCAATTAAACATTTCTTCTTTCCCTTGTACTTTTGGTCTTGGGTCCCTCAAATTATGTGTATGTATATAAGTATTTTTCCTTAGGATTTTGAATATATTGTGCTTTTAATTTATGTTTTTGGTAAAACCCACACGTGGGTGAATTTAGTTTGTTCCACAAAACTATCTACTTTTATATTGAGTTTGAAGTTTATTTCAAACACACAATCAGTGTAAATTTATTTATACTATTAACAAATTACGATCCATCATAAGTATGATTTTAGTAGTGTAAAAAATCTTTACACTAATTATGTCTTGACAAATGTCTAATCAAGCATATAATATGTTGCGTCCGTCGATTTTTTACTTCTTGAAACAAACCAAATGCAATATAATATGTTGCATCCGTTGATGATTCAACCAAACCAAATGCATCCTTCTCTCTTGCTGTTTTCTTTGAGGGAAAAGTAGTAGTTATTAAACTAACTTGCTGCCCGACATATGCTTCAATTTCAGGGTTGTTCTTAGAATTTCAGGAGTCTAAGGCATAATGTGATAAAAAGATCCCTTACATAATATATCATAAAAAAAAAATTGACGCATTATTAAGAACAACCAATTTTTTTAATGAGAGGGTGTATATAACAATCTTTATGCTATAAGGGAGTATATATTACAAATCACGTTAAAATGGCCAAAAACATTAACTGACTTCACCTCAACCCTTCATCATATCAATGTTTAGGACATAAACAAAATATTTCTATATACATTCTCTCCATAAAAAAAATTGGGCCCCCTACTGGCAAGGGCCATAGGCCGTCGCACCCCTGGCCTATGGCCTAGAGCAGGCCCTGTTCAATTTCATTTGATTTTTTTTAAGAGGATATAATTTCATTTGATATTATGTAAAAATTTCATTAGATATATTTTTCTTCGGTGAAACGGGTATATTTTGTGCGTAATTACAAAGATTAATTTATCGAGTTGAATATGATAAATCAGAATGACAAAGATTCCTCCTCAAAAGATATAACGCCATTGCATTGTAGTAACAAAACTTAAACGTAAACTTCTGATTAAGCTAAAGAATATCACTTGTCATCTCATTTGCTCATAAATATTTAAATTGACATATAACGACCTATTAGAAAAAATATGTTGTTTAATTTAACACCGATTAACATAAAGTTGCTTTGTCATTAAAAAACATAAAGTTGTATGGCAGGTTCTTTGACAATTGAAAGAAGAAGAAAAAGGCTCTTTGACAATTGGTGACGAGATTTAGGGGGTGTTCCTAGCATCCACAAATATTGTTTTGGTGAACACACTTTTTCTCTAATATCATGGTGAACATTATATATCTTATAATTTGTTGGATATTTCTCAATAATTTAATGTTATAGTAAAATACACTCTTTCAAAACATTTAAGAGTTTGCTTCTTGTTTGTGTGTCACAAAGTTTCGATGGATTAATTTCGTAGTTATGTATGCGAATGATATCCGATTTATACACAAAAAATTACACTTTCTTAAATATGTTTAAATTACACAAATCTCCTCTCTTAAATTAAAATATACAATTCATTCTCCTTCTATGCAAAAGTTATATATTGAAAAATTTATACTTTTCTTCCTTAAAGTCGATTGAAGTTGAATGACATCCATCTCATCTTAGGTTAAAAATTACACCTTGATCTCTAGTCAAACATTTTAGTTCATTTTAATATATTGAAATTTCTAATACATATTTTTTTACTCTGTTATAAATTATGAAAGAATACAAGGTAAAATTAAAATATTTGAAAAACTTATTGAAATTGACAAAGAAAAAGTAAAATCTTAAAATTAACAATAACATATTCAAAGTTTATTTTTTAATAAAAAAAACTAAATAACATGCGGGGCCTTATCCTTTTTAATTTTTTTTACCATTAAACATCCTAAAAAAAACTTAAAAACATGTGGAGCCTAACTCCTTTTATTCAATAAAAAAATATCTTCACCACAAAAAGAAAAAAATATCTTGAAACATCATTGTCATAAAAATTCGTTTGTACTACCAAAAGTTTCATTTTTGGTATTGAGTTATTTTTAGAAATGAGCACAATTGTTGTCGTAAAAAGCGCGGTTTGTGTCTAAGTCAAGCACATAAGCCGCAATCCAATGATCCCAGTCAACCCCTTCTTGTACGTTATTTGATCGAAAACACAAAACAGAGAGAGATGAAACCAGAGACAGTAACATTGGTGCTGGTGAATCTAGCAGCTATTTTGGAACGAGCCGATGAATCATTGTTACCTGGAGTATACAAAGAAGTCGGTGCTGCTCTCAACGCTGACCCCACCGCCTTAGGTTCTCTCACTCTTTTCCGATCACTTGTTCAATCATTCTGTTACCCTCTTGCTACTTATCTCGCCACACGACACAATCGTGCACATGTTATTGCTTTCGGTGCTTTTCTTTGGGCTGCTGCTACGTTCTTCGTTGCCATTTCGTCTACCTTCTTACAGGTCTTCATTTCTATTTCTGTTTTTTTTGTGGTTAATTGGTTTCTGAACAACTATTTCGGTCTATGAACCTGCGATGTGTTGTCATTGTAGTTTTTGAGTGTATCGAAATTAAAATTACGAACACTTACTCAGTGATGTCTCGGGCAGTCATTTTGGTTCTCGAATATGATCATTTTAGTCATCAGATGTGCTTTTCCATTAGTCGATATAGTCCATAAAATGACACACAAAACAGACAATGTTTAGGGGCTATAACAACAACGTCTCAACATTCGGAGACTAAAATGGTTATTTCCTCTAATTGAAAAGTGTTAGAATTAGTTGAGTGCAAGTTGTTTAATTTTAATTGTATGTTAGTTAAGATTTGTTAGTTTAGTTAGCATCACTATATAATTAATTTTTTCTCAATTTTTTTTCTTCTCTTTTTTGGATTCTATCCTGATTTTCGACATGAATTGATCAGGAATGCCACCAAATAACATATATATAGTAATATCAATAATTGATTTATCGATCTGTTTTTTTTTATAGTGGATTTTCATGGTTAATATTCCTCTGAGTGACTTCATCTGATTACTAGATTCATAAGAAACGGCTAATTGATATGTTTCTGCTGCTTTGATTAGTTAGCCAATTTATTTCGAATCAAGTATAAATAGTCAGTTAATCATAACATTTTTGAGTGGAATCACACAACAAGTTCCAAATATATATAACAACACACCAAAGACATAACAAACATATGTGTTTTTTTTAGACAATTTCAATTGTCATAGTCTGTTTAGAAGAATCTCCCAAAGCTATTATCAGAACGTATTATGCTTATTTTTTAACAGACACAGACATGAACAACCAAAATACATAGCTTACTTTTATTCCAGTACTCTTGGATAGGCAGATTGGCAAGGCTTTTAGCAAATGCCTCTTTGACCATATTATGACTGTTTTATGTGGTGCCAAAAATATAAAGTTAGTTGCTTGACTTTTGATATTAGTTACAGCTCTCTTGGAAGTTAGTCAGTTGTTGTTAGTAGGTAGTTAATCATTTTTAATCAATTTAATATGTTTCATAATATGAAGCATCGTGGGTATCGATATGCTTTCTACCTTTTGTAATGCATGTGATCTTCTTCCCTTTGATCCATGGATTTGTATTTGTTAGACCATTTTTTTTTAAATGATAAATCGATAACTCTGAATGTCAACAGAAATGTTTGCAACAATGCATAAAAAAGTTAGTAAGTTAAGTTTTGTAAATGAAAATGCAAAAGTTATACACATTGCGCATAAATTTTGAAGGTATTTTTCTAAAAATATTAAAAAAAATAAAGTTGTTTGGCGAATGTTGTATATCCTTTATCAGTACATCATCAATGACACTTTTATGTAGAATTTGTTATTAAAAGAATTACCCCTAGATTATTTACAAAACTATAAATATGATTCGCCCATGTTTTCTAATTCCCACTTTTTTTCTTTATTCGGATTCTTAGGTGGCAATTTCAAGAGGTTTAAATGGAATTGGACTTGCCATTGTTGCTCCAGCAATTCTGTCCCTGGTTGCTGACTCCACTGTTGATAGCAATCGTGGCATGGCTTTTGGGTGGCTGCAACTTACAGGAAACCTTGGAAGCATCATTGGTAATCTCTTTGCTGTACTGCTAGCCTCAACATCAATCTTTGGCATACCTGGTTGGAGAATAGCTTTTCACATTGTTGCATTGGTGAGTATCATAGTTGGTATATTAGTACGCATCTTTGCTAATGATCCACAGTTTTCAAAGAACGCAGGAAAAGCTACATATCAAGCTCCAAACAATCCCTTTTATTCTGAAATGAAAGATCTACTGAAAGAAGCAAAGTCAGTTATAAGAATTCCAACATTTCAAATACTTGTGGCTCAGGGAGTCTCTGGATCATTCCCCTGGTCTGCATTGTCATTTGCCACTCTTTGGCTAGAACTAATAGGCTTCTCCCATATGACAACATCATTGCTTTGGTCCCTATTTATAGTTGCTGTTTCATTTGGGGGTCTGTTTGGAGGATGGATGGGGGATATGTTATCCCAAAGGTTACCAAATTCCGGAAGAATAATGTTGTCACAAATAAGCTCAGGTTCAGCCGTTCCTCTAGCCGCAATTTTGTTGTTGGGATTGCCTGATGATCCATCCACAGCCTTCATGCACGGTCTGGTTCTATTCATCATGGGATTGTGCATATCCTGGAATGGCGCAGCAACTAACAAGTACGTATTAATGAATGTTCTTGTTCATTTTCTTTTGTTTTAGAATTCACAGGATTTATTGAGATTTAGCAAAAAAACGTAGACTCGTTGCATTTGCTTTAAATAGCCACTAATTTTTTAATTTAATAAATAATAACCATTAAGAGCAACTACGACGGTGTTTGGAAGAATATTTAACTGCTGAAGTTAAAGTATTATGTGGGATCAAGTGATTACCTTATATCAGTAGCTATAGCTTATTGGAAAAGGTGCAATTTCTTTGCAATATGTTACTTAGAACTACATCCAACAAATTGATTATAGATTACACTTCTGTTAAAGTAAGCTTTGTCAATATTGTGTTTTTGCCTACCCATTTGCATACTGTTGCATTAAGTAGGTTAGTTATAGAGGTGAGAATTATGGCATCTTCAAATCTTAAGTCTGTCAAGTCTCCCCATTTACTGATAAATATCAGCATAGGTTTTCGCAAGTACCTACCTAGATCAAACATAAACGCAAAATCAGAAAACGTATCCAAACATCATTCTTCAGAATTATTTTTCATGGCTTTCCATTTCTTCAGAAGTAGAAATGCATCAAACACAATTTGAACATTTCAGCTCTTAATTTTGTCCAGAGGGTTGGTGTATCTTCCAGCCCCATGACTTTATAATGAAAGTTACGTGACATTATGGTTTAGTTATGCTATTTCTAAGAGTAACAGCAATTACAGGAATAGTATAATACTATTTAACAATAATTAAGTAATTATCAATCTGTAATTGCTCAGACAATATGAAATTTTGTTTTTCGACTTTGACTAGGTATAGTTATGAGACTATTTTTTAAGTTAGGGAGTGGTATCAGGTAAAGTCCTCCTAAAGTGAGGACATCAATATTCACACCCTTCATATTGTTCACATGTGTCATAGTCTACTTCTACTTCCATCAATCAAAGCTACGTTTAGAATTAAACAAAAACAAACGTAGATTTTTTTTCACAGTAGCCAATCGAGGGGAGACTGTATTCTTTCCTGGGTCTGCTTCATTCTTGTTCTAGGTTTTTCTCATAGAAAGTACACCAATGGTTTCTCTCATTGTAGAGCTTTTCTGCTGCTAGCTTTCTGTTAATCTATGTGCTTAGGGCTTCTATAAAAGATGAAAATTATGTAACACAATAAAATTATTTAAGTGTAGCTAACAACTATTGGTCATATGCATTTTGTTCAGTTCTCTTTGAAATTTAACCGTGTAGACAGTCCAATATTTGCAGAAATAGTTCCTGAGAAGTCCCGGACGGCAATATATGCTTTGGATCGATCTTTCGAGTCTATATTGGCATCTTTTGCTCCACCTGTCGTTGGAGTTTTGGCACAGCATGTTTATGGTTATAAACCAATTCCAAAAGGATCCTCAGGCTCTGTTCAGATTGAAACAGATAGAGAAAATGCTGCATCACTTTCCAAGGCACTTTATACTGCAATTGGTATTCCTATTGCAATTTGCTGCTTCATCTATTCATTCCTTTATTGCACCTACCCGAGGGACAGGGAGCGAGCACGAATGGTTGCATTGGACGAATCTGAAATGCACCGGTTAGAGGATGAAGACTGCCTGAACGAAGAATATTGCGAAATTCATGTTTTAGAATCAAATGAGCTGAACGGTAAAGAAAGTAGCAAGATTGATCAAATAAATTATCCAAGGCAAGAGAGCATTGATTTGGATGACAATGATGAGAAAGTTTTACTGTCCCGTTAATTAACCTTACAGTTGTAGCTCTCATTTGAAAAATCAAGTTATTTGATGACTTCTATGCATGGGAAAACTTATACAGCTTTTTTGTTGATAATCCTTATTGTCTTTTTTTTTTTTGCGCTAGCGAAATCCATATTTAGTTATTGTACATAGAAAAAGAAGTTTGTTACTTGAAGTGTAGAGAAAAGCATATTCTCATACAAATTTTGCGACAAATATGCAGTAATTTCAAAACAACATTTTCATTAAGAAAGTATATCCCAAAAAGAATAAATCAGACGAACGTGATGTATCATCATCTGCTGTTTGTTTTCATACAAAATATAATAGTGATGCAGCTTTGCTCCCACTCGGTTCTTCAATGCCATTATTTAAGAATCTCATACCATTAACGCCATCATCATCATCATTTTATTTGGTATACAGAGGACATATTCCACACTCCTTCACCGTGACGGTTGATTGAAAACATGAGAAATAATCATTTTCAAAACTTGAGTGATGATGATAGTCTTGTTGGATCTCAAAAGTGAAGTATTGGGCATGAAATAGCTTTCTTCCAATTCTTTCAAAGTCCAATTGATATTTCCATAGGAATGTGTGATCTTGAACAAAAAACCTATCTCGACCCTTCCAGTGGAAATAGTTTTTTAGCTCATGCTTGGGAAGAAAGTGTTGTTGGCCCTCAGATTCAAATGATAGTCTGTACGTAAAGTTACCACCTCTTGTTCTTGTGTTATACATGTCTTCCTGTCCCAAAACAACACACAGAGCTAATCCAACGAGCCTATTTTTACCACACCAATATGGAGAAACTTTATTCATGGTTACTGAATGTCCCTGGCAACGGTAAGGGAAAGGGAACCAACCAGGAACTACACTCCCTGGAAAACAGAAGAACACTGACTTATATTCATCATTGATCCTAATCCATGCTTCGTCTCCAATACCACCCTGAAAGTATGCACCGTGTTGTTGACTATTGGTGAAATAAAATTTGAAGGTACATTCTTTGGAATCAGACAGGAGTTTCAACCTTGAATTTGGCACCATTCTCTTAATGGATGGGCAATCAAATGCCGAAACCTGGTTTAGATTTGGTGGAAGCTTTGGAATATATTCAAGCCTTTTGCAGTCACTTAAATCAAGTGATTTCAAACTTGAGAGATGAGCCATACTCTCAGGAAGGTTCACAATGCTGCTTTCTTGTAGTGAAAGTTCTGTCAACGATGACAAGTGACCGATGTCATTTGGGATACCTGTTAACCTGCCACAGCCAGAACAATCAAGCAGGGATAGATGATTTAGATTAACAATGCCGTTTGGAAGCGACACCAGATTACTGCACAGTTTAAGGCGCAAGGTTTGAAGCCCAACCAAATACTCCACTGATGAAGGCAGATCTTTAATTGCTGTTTTTGTTAAGTTAACGTGAGCAAAACTTTCTGCAGGCTCCAAGATCTCTGGGAAGGTACTAAGCATTGAGCAACCATGTAAATCGAGTTTTGTAAGCTTCAAGTTGAAAATGCTGCTTGGAAAGGTTTCAAGTGATTCACAGTAGGTAAGGTCTAACTTGAAGAGTTTGCTGAGACTTCCAATGGAAGCTGGAATCGTCTCAAGTCTTGTGCACATTTGCAAGCTCAACTCTTCAAGCCTGACCAAATGGTGCAAGGATGATGGTAATTCTTTTATTGCTGTTTTGTCTAAGATGAGCACTGTTAGATTTTCCATAGTCTCCTTGATTTCAGGTAACTCCTCCAAATTTAAACAACCACCGAGATAAAGTCTTCTCAGAGAATTCAAATTGAAAAGTTCAGCTGGTAGGCATGTAAGAGATTCACAACTAGAGATATCTAACCAACAAAGCTCGTTGATACTTGTATACAACGAGGGCATGGTCTTTATCATCACTTTCATGTTTAATAAGCATATATTGTCTAATGGTTCTCCTTTTTCGTATCTGTCAGCATCAACAATGGGGTTAAACTCAAAAGAATGTGAAGAGTATTCCCCAATCTCGTAACCCCCCGAATTTTGTGCCACCCCGAAATCGGAAACACTAGGCAGCATTACTACTTTATCTTCATCTTTAAAATTTTCCCCGTCCCAGAATCCATTAAAATGTGAACAACTGTATGATTGAACCGCATCAGTTCTACAACTTATTAAAAGTGTTTCAAGGTTGCGACAACCATGGAGAACAACTAATCCAGAAGATTTTGATAGAATGTTACTGGGAAGACTTAAACTCTTCAGCGTGATACAACCATTTAAACATAAACAGTTGAGTTTGCTTAGGAAGCTCGACGAGTAAACTTGCACCAACCTTACACAATTACTGAGAATTATTTCTTCAATATTTGGGGACAAAGAGAGGTCTGGTAGTTCCATCAGCCTCCAACAATAACTAAGGTTGAGCCTTTTTAAATTTGGTAAAGCCTGGAACAAAAAGTAAATGATTAATAAAAATTTAATGAATTTGAGCTTCTTAACAAATGTCCTTGGAAACTAGTTACCATTTCTCTTAAATTATTTAAAAAATTGTATATACCATTCAATCACCAGAGCACAAAGTCATGCAACATAAAACTTGAAATGAAATACCTTATCCCCCTCCCAAAGTTGTTCAAGAGGGCTATGAGGCAGATCAAGTGTAACAAGATATTCTGGGCAAAAATCTTGTGGCAATGATCTTTGAGGAAAGCCATCCCAACGAAAAAATTTTAAATCATCTAGTAGACTCTTAAGAAACTCATGAAGCATCACATTTGAATTTGTCCTAAAATGTATAGAAGGATTATAGAACTGGATCATTCTTAGATTATGCATTTTCTTGAAAGTTTCAGCATGTAGTTGAACTTTCTTTATCTTGCATATGTCCAGGAATATACACTCAATTGCATCAGTTCCCTTTCCCTAGAAGCAAACATAAGGAATTACTATAGATAAATAAACAGGAAAAAATTAGTTCCATAAAATGTAATGGTATTAAGTATTTATTTTTTATTTTTTTGCAATCATCCAATCCATCCAATGGTACTAATTGTTAAGCATTTTGCAATATGTGGGAAAAAGTAAATTCATGAGATAACAAGTGAGGGTTAAGAACATACCTTGTTCTTTCTTAAAACGTCATAAATATCATCAGGCTTCCATAATCGACTTCGCTTTCCAGGATCATTGACACATTGTTGCCGAACTATTTCATGTCCCATCTCTTGTATTAGATCATGCATCACAATTCTACCTTCTGAAACAGATATAAGACACCTGTCTTTGTGAACGTCCATTCCAATGTGAGCAGAGAAACCACAACGATCTAATGTTTGTGACACAACATTCTCCAAATGTCCTCTGTAGAAGCAAGCTATGTCAAGAAATATATTCTTTTGTTCGTCGTCAAGTCCATCATAACTTAAACTCAGCACTTTGAAAGTTTTAAGATCAGGAAACTTTTCAAGCTTTTGCAACTCACTGACCCATGCTTCCTTTGTTCTTCCGTGAAGCAATAAGCCCAAAACTTTGAGAACTAATGGAACTCCTTTAGCATAATTTAATACCTTTTCCGATAAGCTCACATAAGTTTCTATTGGATACTTTTGTTTAAAAGCATTTAAACAGAAGAGTCGTAGAGAATCTTGAAAATCCATCTGCCTAACTTCATATATTTCATTAGCATTGGCATTCTCAAGCACTTGCTTGTCTCTACTAGTCACAATGATTCTACTCCCCAGGCCAAAGTTACTACAACCAATTAAACCTTCAAGTTGATCTGAATCGTTCACGTCATCAAGAACAAGGAGAACCTTTGCTCGTTGAAGCCTCGGAATGTATGAAAAATTGGATTTAGAGGATGTAATGTCTTCATCTAGAAGTTCGGATAAGTATTTTCTTCGTACATGGTCTAGTCCAGCTCTTTCTATTTCTTGCTGAACATTTAGAACAATGCTTCTGCAACTGAACTGAGTTGCAAGTTTATGATAGATTGCATTGGCAATTGTTGTTTTGCCCATCCCTCCCATGCCCCATATTCCTATGATACGAACAGTCCATGACTCGAGGTGCAACAAGGATTGGATTTGTTCAATATGCTTTTCAATTCCAATCATTCCTTGATGATCGCTTAAAACACAATGATTCAATTTTCTCAAAATATCTTTCACAATCTCTCTAACAAGTGTGTGTTCTGGTCTGACACATAATAAAAAAATTAAAGCATCAGTCTTCTCCTTATAAAAACTAATCGAAAGGATAATAGGGAGTTAGTTACAAAAAGCATCATTGAATTACCTATTTTTAATGTAATATTTTTATCTTCTAATTAAACTATATGCAATAAGTGAAATATCCATTATTTTTTCTGGATATATCCATTAAATCATCTATTTTGTGTTTGTGGTAGACTTTATCAGCAAATACCGACATGTGCCTTCCTAATTATGTTCATGTGGAAATAGTGGACTGAAAATAATGATGAGTCTCTTAGTTTTTATTTTTATTTTAAAGAAGATGAGTCTCTTAGGCTTTGTTTGTGAGTTTGGAGGGGAAGGAAAGGAAAGGCTTGAAGAAAGAAAAAAAAAAGGAAGGAGTAAGTGAAAGAAATATAGGACATCGGAAGGAGGGGCTTTGGATGACTTATTTTTCTTCAAAATATGAAACCCTCCTCGTTTGAGAGAACTAAAAAATTGTATTGGAGGAGGGTTTTGGGGGGTTTGAGAGAGTTTATATGAATTCTTCAAATTTAATATACGTTGTTATAATATTCTTAAAATTAAAAATATATTAATCATAAGCATTAATTTATCACTCCCAAAAAAATTACTATTTCAAAAAATGTGAAAGATTTCTAGATTTTTCCCTATATATCTCTACCTCCAAAGTCTTTCTTTCCTCTCCCCTCCAAACTCTCAAACAAAGCCTTAATTAAACTATCATTTATTCCAATAGAAGAGTCACAATTTTACCACTTGCATTATCCACATGAGCTACTTTAACCATATTTTACTAATATAAGTTTGTAAACATTTTTAAAATGTTGTGAATTCATATGTGTGTGAAAGTCAAATTATAAAACTTATTTTGAAATGGAGGAAAGTAATAAATAATCGCTATAAAAAAATTAGAGTGATAGTTCCGATTAATTTAAGAGGTATGATATTTTGACAACCATTTTTAGGACAACTTTTTAGAGAATCATTTTTTCGCTCTACTTTTGGGAGAAAAACAATAAAAGAGAGAAAGATGGAGAGGGAAAGTAAGAACAATATGAGAGAGAGAATTGTCTTTTTTGTCAAAAATAATTGTACAAATATCTTAATTCTTATTTTAAGTGAGCTATTGTTTTTTATTATTTTTTTCTAATGATTTATTATTAAAAAAAAGTAGCTCTTTGTCTTGGTCCATATGCTAAAATAATCACAACAAATTAAGAGAAAATTTAAAAGTAAATTAAAAGAGATTTCAAGAACTATGAAAGTAATCCCTCCATTTCAAAATACATGTCGCAGTCAATCATTGCACATGTCAATACACAACTTTGACCATTATAAAAATTTGATATTTTGAAAACATTCGTTGAGACAAATCAAACAACATCTTACATGTTAACATTTAGATTTATATATTAGTTAAAAAATATGGTCAAAACAACTTATGTGAATAGTATACATTTTAAAATTGCGACGTGTATTTTAAAATGGAGAGAGTACTTATTATTATTTTAGTCTATTCTTTTTTTCCATCAAAAAGTTTTGATTAAAAAATGCTATAAGTATTTATTTTTATTTTAAAAAAAATACATCCTGACATAAGGTGTGGATCATATAACTTTTCTTATTTAAAATGTAAATTTTGGAAAAATAACACAAATCATCAATAAATGTAAGCTTAATTGCATTTTGATCCTCTAAATATTGTGATCATGCAATTTTGGCCTCCCATGTTTTCTTCTTTTGTGATTTGTTAGTGTCCCCCTTCCAATTTCCTCCAAATTTTACGTTGGTGTGACATTAGTTATTAATGTGACTCTAATTTGGGATGGCAATGGGCACCTATTGGACAGGGTACCATAGTGCCCATCCTCATACCCGTATTTTAAGAGAATTTCCATACCCAAGCTCATACCCTCGTGGGAAATAAGTTTGGTACCCGTCCCCATACGATATGGGTATCTAAATGCTCGTACCCACACCCATTATCCGCACTTTCACAACAAAAAGATATTAAATAACAAAAAATATCACATCATAATTAAAATATGATATGAAATCTGCTAAATCAACATATAAAATATTACGCATCATATTATTTAGCCAAATAATATAAATAAAGTTATTGGTATAGTCTATATAATGTGTGGGCATGTGGCGGGGTGGGCACGAGAGTGCCCGTACCCATACCCGTTCAAATTTGCGGCCAATTACCCATGTCCAAGCCCATACCAATAATATGGATATTTACCCGTCCATCATAGGTATTTTTTGCGGGTGGCTATTGAACTTGGGTTCAATTGTCTTCCTACTCTAATACTCATAGACAGTGTGATTTTTCTATAAAATTAAAAAAAAAACGCTAAAAATCAACTCGTATATCGGGAGTGAATGAAATCCCTAATTAGTTTTTCAAAATTTGTGTTTTTTTGTTAATTTTTATTCTTCAAATTCAAATAAAAGTTACCCTAACTATAAGAGTTGGATATCACTTCAATCATAATATAAAGAGTTAAATATGTTTTAGGTTTCTATAAAAAAATTGAAAACTTGTAACTTTAGTCCTTATTTAATTTTAATAACTTTTTTACTCGTTACAGAAAAAATTACATGTAATTTTAGTCCTCTTAAAATAATTTTTTTAACTATCCTTAAACTCTTAAATTTTTGAGTGATTATTTTGAGACAAATTTAAAATGTTACGGAATGTTTATCTACTAAAATTTAGAATTTTTTTTTAAAAAAAAAATAAATATAAATTTTTTTAAACGGCAAAGTTTAACAAAAAAAATTAGTGACTGACCTGGTTACTTGTGAATCCCAGCCCGAGAGTCCAGCTACTTGGGTTAGAGCAGCTTTCCACTCGTCCACTTTACCGCCAAATCGCTGTTGATGTTTAACAAAATCGTCCGCATAGCTCTGTCTCTGATGCCTAACATTTGATGGATCCACCTTATAGAAAACAGGTATCACTTCCCTTCCATATCTCTCCTTACATTCCAGTATCTTTTTGAGTTCATCCAAGCACCACGTGGAAGAAGCATACTTTTCTGACAAAATGACAACATAAATTGTTGATTCTTCTATTGCTTTGTGTAGTGCTGGTGAAATTTCTTCGCCTCTGCCAAGTCTATAATCTATAAATGTTTCAATATTTTTTCTACACAATTCTGCATAAAGATGACTCGTGAAGTTGTCACGAGTGTCCTCTCCTCGGAAGCTGAGGAACACATCATGCTTTGTAGTCGTTGGATGAGACATTGGCAATAGCAGAACTTTAATTTTCGTACACCCAACAGTGGAAGGGATCAAATTTCTTTATTGCCTCTTGTTTGTTTTGTGTCTTTTGCCTTTGGTATGAACATTTATATATACTTACCATCAAATTTCTTTTGCCTTTTCGTACACCCCAACAGTGGAAGGGATCAAATTTCTCATTCTCTGGTTAGTGCCGAAACTTCCATGTTTGTTCTCATTCTCTGGTTGACTTAGCATCAGAGCAACTCCAGCGGCATATTTTTATGCTTGTTCCGCCGGCGTGTAAGTCCAAAAGCTGGATATTTCATCTGTTCATGGTTAAAGTTGGCGAGACTGGAGTAATCGTTAGTCACTTTCTGAAGTAACGTTACTTTGAATAAAAGAATATTAAACGGTGGGATCTAAAATATCTTGGCCAATCACAAAAATTGTCACAATGTTAATAGGATTCGCATAATAAACAAAAAAAGATATTATCATTGAAGGTGCTCTTAGTTGCGTCATTTTGACGCAAAGCTAGAGTGGCATGCCATTTACTCTGTACATATATAACTTTGAAACTTGTAAATGGAGTCGAGGTGAGGGAAAAATACAATTTTTATAGAGAAATTCAAACATTGATGTGAAGAACTTATTTTAGGTTAAATAAATTTTTTCGTCTCTATAAATATATCAAAATTTGATTTGATTTTCTAAAAAATAAAAATGAGATGTTTTCATCCTCACAAAAAAAATTGTTTTGTTTTCAGTCTCCAATGGATATAATTGTAACATTTTTTAACAATATGAATATATGAAGGTTGAACATAATATGGATACAATGTGAACATAAAAGTGTTATAATCTTGACATTCACATAAACATAAAGTGACCATTAAAGACTAAAAACAAATATATTTTTTTGCGATGATGAAAACATTCGGTTTAAATTTTTAGTAACTAAAATCAAAATTCGTTATATTTATAGAGACGAAAAACTTATTTAATCCTTGAATTTTTATCTTGACTAGTTGATGAAAGTAAACTTGATTACCTTTTTCGGCGTTTCTTTATGCTTAATGTCTTTAAGTTATCTCTTTCTTCTTCTTCATCCTTCGATAAGGGGTGGTTTTGTGTATCCTTATTTATTAATTTTGTTAGATCTGCAGCAACTTAACCTAATATTTTCTCTCCCATTTACTTTATTAGGTTAGAAGTAATTTAAAAAATGCATCGCACCAATTTCATTCCTATCCTCTTACCTTTTTTTTGACAATATTTTCTACACTTATCCTTATTTATTAATTTTGTTAGGTCTGCAGCAACTTAACCTAATATTTTCCCTCTCATTTGCTTTATTAGGTTATAAGTAATTTAAAAAATCCATCGCACCAATTTCATTCATATCCTCTTGCTTCTTTTTATTGACAATGTTTTATACAGTTATCCTTATTTATTAATTTTGTTAGGTCTGCAGCAACTTAACCTAATATTTTCCCTCCCATTTGCTTTATTAGGTTAGTAGTAATTTAACCTGACGAAGACAATTTCCTTTGATTGTATCATTTGCAATGACAATTAACAAAAGTCAAGGGCAGTCGCTTAAACATGTTGGTGTATATCTACCAACACCTGTATTTTTTCACGTACAGTTGTATGTTGCTGTTTCAAGAGTTACATCCAAAGAAGGACTAAAGATATTGATCACTGATGAAGATGGTGAAGATACCAATGTAACGTCTAACGTCGTATATGAGGAAGTATTTTGCAAAGTGTGATGAAACTACATGCCAATGTACTAAAAATTTCATATTTCTTTTACCGGATTATTGATAAGATTACCAGATTTTCTTTTATAATATTTTCAGATTTCATACATTTTATGAAGTGTTTTATTTTGTCTACTATGGATTATCACGTGTTATTTTTTTCACCGTTACCAATTATATATTGCATTTTATGATTCGTATGTCAATCCCTTTACAATAAACCCGTGCGGAGCACGGGTCAAAAATCAAGTTTTTTTTATATTAGAAATCACCCTCTCGGAATCTATCTTTCCGCCATGTTAATTTTTTTTTTGTTACAATGCAAAAAGGAAAGGAAAAAAAAAGAAAACAACACACAAAAAAAAAAACTACTCTCTACTATAAAATAAGTGATTTTTTCATATATGTCAAGTTTTTTTGTGTGACTTTGTCGTTTCAACGTGTCGTTATTTTGTTCGTTATCTGGTCGTAATGTATTGTGTTTTTTTTGAATCAGCAAATATTGTTAAAGGTCGTAATGTTGTTTGTTGTCCCATCTTGTTAGGTTAAGAATCGATGACTAGGTCGTCAACGTTAGAAATTCAATGACATGTGTATCCATTCAATTTGATTTTGTTAAGATATTATAGGTATTTTATCATTTTATCTTACTATTCGTCCCTTTTAATAGGATATTCTAACAAAAATAATGTGTATTAAGAAAATTGTTGGATTAATAAATTTGTCGCAATTATCTTTTATGTGTAAATATATTCAATGTTAATTTTTTATATTGCAAGACAAATTAGTAGTATCAATAAATAATGTATTTGGAAGAAAGAAAAAAACCAATAAATACATATAGAAGATCTTATATTTAGGGACACTTTTTTTCTTTTATCTATATTATATATAAAGAAAACTATCCTTTTCAGCATACTTTTGGGTTGGACTTTTCTTTCCAAAAATACCCTTAATTTTAAATACAAATAGCCAATTATCTATACTATATATATAAAGAAAACTAACCCTTTCAGTATACTTTTGTGTTGAACTTTTCTTTCCAAAAATACACTTAATTTTTAATTTTAATCAATAGTATATATATAAAGTAAGGTTTTTTATGCCACGTGTCACTTCCAAATTCATTCTCAATATTTTATTTTTTTTTATTTTATAAATTTAATTTTAGACATAAATATCTCAACAAACTTTTGATCTTATCCACTCAATATTTTATTTAAATTTTTATTGAATTTCTAATATTTTATGTAGCTGAGATATCTCAACAAACTACGTATAATACATTCAACAAAGTTTACATATATGATCTTATTTTATGATTAAAAGCCTCCAATTGGTTTGTTTTTTTGTTGTTGTTTTTTTTAAGAAAAGAAGTTCCAATTAGTTACTACGTAATCTTTTTACACTGTCTCATTCAATTAGTTTTTCTTTTTGAGGAAAAAAACTTCGATTAGTTATAGTGTAATCTTTTAGCAATATATTCTAATGCAAATGTTAACATAAATAAAGAAATTTTGGTTAATCATATAGTCACATATTTTAAGCACAAACGGAAACCCCAAACCTTCTTTACATCTAAGCATTTTCCTTCTTTAGGTTTGCCAAACACCAATTCTATTATTTCTCTTACATATATTCTGATATGTATATTTCAACCATTTTCTAATGCTACTTTTTAATATAACATGTTTTCATCTTTTTGTTATTTTTTTATTTTATTTTTGAAGACAATTTTTCAAACTTCTTAAACACTCTGATGTTTACACACACACACTTACAATATCTTGATTCAATTTTGATTCCCAACTAACAAAATCATGAATTTCATCATTCTGTTTTTTATTTTTATTTTCGAAAAATTATGGCTACAAAATTTAACTCCATTGATGATGTCAATCAATTAAAAGATATTTTATGTCACGTTTCGACTCCACATTTATTTACAAAAAGAATTATTAATCTTCTATTTTTATGTGAAAATTTAATTTTGTATTGATATCTCAACAAAAAAAAAAATCATCAAATAGATTTTCTTCTTCTTTCTATTTAGCATATATCCGTCTCTCTCAAAATTATGTACATTACACTGATATTTTCCAATTAATATGTAGTTCATTATAAGATTAAATAATAATTTTTTTGTACAATTATTAAAAGTATATTTTAATTTTATCATAATTTATTTCAATAGTTTATTTTTTTTTTCATATTCAATATTTTTGTCGCTTTCAAATTTGTTTTGAATATTTTTTTTTGAATAATATTTATTTTAATTTGATATAAATATACCAATGTTTTTTAAATATTTTTATAATATTATGTTTTTATTTAAATATATTTATTATTTCTTGAATTTTCTAAATAATTTATTCATTATTTTTTATGTAGCATAAATATCTCAACAAACTAAATATATTATATATTTTTGTTTTTGTTACATTTTATCCTTTAAAAACTAATTTTTATTATTTCTTAAATTATCTGTTACTTCTTTTTATTAATCTTTTAGTATCATATTCCAATTCAAGCTTTAACTATAAATCTAGGTTTCTTTTGTTTTATTTCCATTTTTTTAATGTTGTTTTATTTTACTTTATCATAGTTTATTTCAATAAAAAATTTATTTTTTATTAATCTTCAAATTTTTAGTATATTTTATTTATTACTTTCTATGTAACATAATTGTCTCAACAAACTACATATATTATATCTTTTTCTTTCTTTTAAAGGTTTTTATTATATTTTATCTTTAAAACCTAATTTTTTAAATTGCTTAAATGATTTGTTATTTCTTTATCTTTTAGCATTATATGCTAATTCAAATTTTAACTAGTCGCATATTTTTAAGACTATAAAATTAAGGGATTTTTGCAAAACAACTACTCACATAATTTTAGCACAAGTAGAATTACACCTTTGAAATCAACCTTTCTCATTCTTCAGGTTTAACAAATATCACATCCATAAAAAAAATTCATACACTTTTTCATATACTATTGATTTTTTTCCAAAAACTTTAGTAACATTATTCACACTCTAAATATAAAATATGGAGACTTAAGATTAGGATCATTAGAATGTGAAGAATGCCGAATATTAAAGAGATCACATATATTTAATCGATGTGATTTTTATGAATGATATAACATGCATTAAAAAAATTTCTTCATGAACTTTTACTAACATGATTTTACATTAACTTAATTATTTTTCTATGCTAATATTTATTTAATTTTGTTATTGGTGATATTCTAGGGGATCAAAATTCAATGCACTGTGTGAAGCGGCAATGTTACAAAATATCAATTTATGTTATTATAAAAAAATATCAATCTACGTTCATTGATGTAATATGTTATGAGATAAAAAATATCTTAATTTCTAATAACAACCATAAATTTAAACCAACTTCCTATGAATATAGAATATTTTATAAAACTATAACCATTGTGAAGCCGTATAATTTTTTTAAGGAGTTAATTTATATGTCTTTTGTCTATTTATTCGTTATACTTGTTTTTAGTAACCATGATATAGGTTCACAAATTTCACCATCGTTAGAGATGACTAATCTCCGTCAGGAATCGGTGGGCTCAAAAGGTGAGTTCTTCCCTTTCAATCGATTTTTTTTCTTATACGCATGAGCCACGAAATAAACCCATGACCACATGTTTAAAGGGATCCAGAATTCTTACCACTTGGACTAATTCATTATTGATTTTGTTACACTTTTTATTCTTGCATGGGACATTCATCTCACCATTTATATTTATTTTTAAGATATTATTATAATTGTAAATTTAAATAAATTCAATTTAAAATACTTACACGTGTATTCATGTACACAAACTTATTTAATATCTAACCCGGGCAACGCCGGGGCTCTAATCTAATTTTAAATACAAATAACACATGTAACAAATAGATAATATTAAATATAATTTAAGGAGAAAACTTTCACACAATTCCTTATGAATTGTTCTTACTGCTAGCCAATTATAAAATAACACGTGGACTATCCATGTCACTAATCGTTCCCGTTAACCCTCTTTTACCTCCGTTAACAACATATCAAACTCAAAAAACTAGCACAAAACAAAAACTCATGTTACTTTTTTATCAGCCGATTTCATGTTGTACATCTGTGTTGTTCCCCTCAATACAACCGACAAAGATTGTCAAGTATTTTCATATCTCTTCCACAAAAAACAGTATTTCCATATTATTTTATTAATATAAGTTACTCTTCCTTAACCTTTGATCAATTGTAACAAACGTGAGCAAAAAATAATGGTAAAGATTGGACTTTAAATCCTCTAAAAAACGATTAGTAACAAACGTGAGTAAAAAAATACTGGTAAAGATTAGACTTTAAATCCTCTAAAAAAAATATTAGTAACAAACGTGAACAAACAATATTGTTAAAGATTGGACTTGAAATCCTCAAAAAATGATTAGTAACAAACGTGAGCAAAAAATAATGTTAAACATTGAATTTTAAATCCTCTAAAAAAATATTAGTAATAAACGTGAGCAAAATATAATAATGTTAAAGATTGAACTTTAAATACTCTAAAAAAATATTAGAAACAAATATGAGCAAAAAATAATGTTAAAGATTGGACTTTAAATCTTCTGAAAAAAAGATTAGTAACAAACGCGAGCAAAATCTAATTTAAAGATTGGACTTTAAATCCTCTAAAAAAAAGATTAGTAACAAACGTGAGCAAAAAATAATGTTAAAGATTGGACTTTAAATCCTCTAAAAATATATTAGGACTCAAAATATTTTAGAAAAAGATTTGTTAGCACTATATTAAATATTAATTATCAATCAGTTTCCACGAGAAGAACATAATTTGTTGTCATTTGACGAGGTTGAAGGGGATACTCATAACTTATATCAACAGGAATTCCTAAACTCAATTGCTCAAGGAAGTATACCACCACATATTTTAAAGGTAAAAAATGGTGCACCTTTTATGTTGTTGTGAAACATAGACCCTAGATATGGTCTGTGTAATGGGACACGATCGTTATGTCGTGATTTATTTAAGAATATGTTGGATGTGGAAATCCTAACAAGAAGCAATGCTGGAAAAAGAGCATTCTTGCCCATAATTAAATTAAAAACAAATGTGAGCTCATGACTTTCCTTTGTGCTTAGTAGAAAAAAGTTTCCCGTTAGACTTAGTTTTGCTATTACGATAAATAAGTCACAAAGACATATCATTCTCAATGTCGGAATCTATCTTCCACGACATGTTTTCAGCCATGGTCAATCATATGTAGCTTTATCAAAAAGAATTTCTCAAAATTCAATAAAAATTCTCATTAAAAAAGGGAAAATAGAAGGAGAAGATAGAGATTTTACGAAAAATGTTGTTTTTAAAGATATTCTTTTATCGTAGTCATAACATGATGTTTCTTTTACATAACATGTCATTTATTCATGTTACTAATTACTATTAGAATAAACAATAAATGATAATTATTTTATCTTAATTTTATATGCAGACAAACTAAAATATGTTGAGTTCAAAAATAATTTTGTTATATGTCTTGACAATATTTTGTTTATAAACCAATATATCAATAATTTTCATTAATATTTTAAAATTTAAATCAAAATTATACAAACAAACATACTAAAATAATCACATGCGTTAGCGCAGTAGAAAGAGTAGACAGACCGACATGATATCGGCTGGTAATTATAAATATGATTCGTTTTCTTTCATGATTATAAATATGTATAAATATGATTTGTTTTCTAACTCCTACTTGTTGTTTTATATGGATTATATTAGGTGGTAATTTCAATTTCAAGAGATTTTAGACAATCAACTTGTTTTTCTTTTTTGAAGGAAAACAGTCAACTTGCTTTTTTTTTTAATCAACTTATTATGTTTTTAAATTAACCAACTTGTTTTATATAATTTTAGTTATATTCATATCACATACATCGACACAATTGCACATGAGTTAGCAAGATTTTTGCTAGTAAACAAATACCAGTTGTAAATTTAAAATTTTATGTGCAGTATGTCGTACAAGATTTCGATCCAATTAAAGATTGTCACTAAAGAAAGAAAACCATGATGTATGGATGTAGAGATCATTTAGCCATGCCATCATGACCCATTCATCACATCAGCAGCTTGTATTGAGGCAAGAAGCAAATACCGTTGACCGTCGAAAGCCATCTCCTGTCCAATCTCCGATATGCATACAGACTGGTAACAGGAACAGTTTGTAATCATTTAAAGGAAGATGAAGGCAGAGACATTGACATTGGTGCTGGTGAATCTGGCAAGTATTATGCAGAGAGCTGATGAGTCATTGCTGCCAGGAGTATACAAAGAAGTTGGTGCTGAACTTAACGCTGATCCAACCGCATTAGGTTCTCTTACTCTTTTCCGATCACTTGTTCAATCATTCTGTTACCCTCTGGCTGCTTACCTCGCCACACGACACAATCGTGCACATGTTATTGCTCTAGGTGCTTTTCTTTGGGCTGCTGCCACTTTCCTCGTCGCCATCTCCTCCACCTTCTTACAGGTTCTTACCTCAATGTTACCTTTGTTTTGCTTATGTTTGTTTTTGTTTTAGACATAATGGGCAGATCGTGTGATTTGTTTGTAATATTTAGTTCCTTTGGCAGTTGTTTGATTTGTTTCAACATATTTGTACTTGTTTATCCACATGGAATTTTGGTTCAGGTCAAGTTTTGTTTTGCCTAGACTTGATAGTTACTATACTAAATATGGAATTTTGGGCCCCCTGTCCCAGCTGTCCATGGGGACAGTTAGTTGTTAGTGTAGAAGTTGTGGGGATGTTAAATCTAAACTCTTTATTGCTGCTGCATCCTTAGAAACTTCTCTATCTGAGGCAAGGCACTGTGTGACTTTATAATTAGCATGTTACCTGATTGAATTTACAAAGTTTTGTAAACTTTGCAGTGAAATTAATTGATAAATATAAACTTACATAAAAATATATTTTTAATTAAGATATGAGGATAAAAATGAGTGAAGTAGCATCTCAAAGAATGCTTAAAGCTCTTGAAAAAATGTTATTAACCGGTGAGAGCTACTAGTGAATGACATTATTAATGTACGTATTTGGTAAGTATAGTGAACGGCATTGTTCATCAATAAATGATTATAGTTTTGCATAAATATGATTAGGTGGCAATTTCAAGAGGTTTAAATGGCATTGGACTAGCCATTGTAATTCCAGCAATTCAGTCTCTAGTTGCTGACTCCACCATTGATAGCAACCGTGGTGTGGCATTTGGGTGGCTACAACTAACAGGAAACCTTGGAAGTATTATTGGTGGTCTTTTCTCAGTACTACTAGCCTCAACATCAATCTTTGGTATATCTGGTTGGAGAATAGCTTTTCATCTAGTTGCATTGATTAGTGTTATAGTTGGTATATTGGTACGCATCTACGCTAATGATCCACACTTTCCAAAAAATGACAACAGATATCAAACTTCAAACCAGTCCTTTTATTCTGAAATTAAAGATCTAATAAAAGAAGCAAAATCGGTTATAAAAATTCCATCGTTTCAGATAATTGTGGCTCAGGGAGTTTTTGGATCATTCCCATGGTCAGGTTTGTCATTTGCCACTCTTTGGTTAGAACTAATAGGCTTCTCACATGGTACAACAGCAATTCTTTGGACCTTCTTTATAGTTTCTGCTTCATTGGGGTCTCTGTTTGGAGGATGGTTCGGAGATTATTTATCCCTACGGTTACCAAACACCGGGAGAATAATGTTGTCACAAATAAGTGCTGGTTCAGCTGTTCCTTTAGCAGCCATTCTGCTGTTAATGTTGCCTGATGATCCATCCACAGCCTTCATGCATGGTCTGGTTTTAGTCATCATGGGATTTGCTACATCCTGGAATGCTCCGGCAACTAACAAGTATGTACTAAGTCTTTTATATTAGCACCTTTTGTAATTTTCTCGCATATATATATATATATATATATATATATATATATATTGAGAAAAGTTGTAGTGTATTTAATGTGTCCATTTTGTATATATCCTAAAAATCTAAAATGGTAACTTCTTAGGTACCTAACTATATATAGTAATTCAAAACACTAACAACTGCTGAATATTGAGTCATTGACCGCTGGCATGTCATTGATGTTTTTTTTCAAAATTTAACTGTGTGGACAGTCCAATATTTGCAGAAATAGTTCCTGAGAAGTCCCGGACAGCTATATATGCTTTGGATCAATCTTTCGAGTCTATATTGCAATCATTTGCTCCTCCGGTTGTTGGATTATTAGCACAAAATGTTTTTGGTTATAGACCAGTTCCAAAAGGATCTTCTGATTCCGTTGAAATCGAAACAGATAGGGAAAATGCAGCATCACTCGCCAAGGCAATCTGTATTGTTTTTGTAATTCCTTTGACACTTTGTGTCTGCATCTACTCATTCCTTTACTGCACATACCCGAGAGACAGAGATCGAGCAAGAATGGTTGCATTAGAGGAATCAGAAATGCAGCAACTAGAGGTGGAAGATTGCACAAGAGAAAAAGAAGAATATTGTGAAATTCATGTTTTAGAATCAAATGAACTGAAAGGTAAAGAAAGTAGCAAGATTGACGATGATTTAGATTATCCAAGGGAAGAGAACATAGAGTTGGATGATAATGATGAGAAAGTTTTGTTGTCCCGATAGTTCATATATGCAACGAATTGTGGAGCCTTATTTGACAAAATGATAGCTCCATTTAGATAGAGAAAGATACATCATGTTATGGCTTTTTAGATTGTATTATGCCCTTATTTATTGTATTATTAAAAAAGAATTAATGATTATGATTTATGACTTTTTTTTTTGACAGAATTATGATTTATGACATGGTAAACAGTTTATTTTTATTATATATATATATATATATATATGGTGTTGTAGTTGGTTCACCATCTACACCACATTTTCATAAAAAAACAGTCAAAAACTGAAAATTTTAAAAATAATCAAACAAATTTAAATTTTTAGGAACAGAAAACTTCTTTAACCCTTTATATTTTCTTTATTTTTTTTATTCTATTTGTAAAAAAAATTGTTTATATTGAAATATTTATTTGTATGCTTCGTAACATAATCATTTTTGTAGATAATCATCTTATTTTTTTATTCCTTTTAGTGATTGAATTGTCTTGGTTTATTTTTCTTAGAAAATAAATGTTACTTTTAGTTTTCATAGTAACTAAATTGAGATGTCTCTGAGTCTTCACTCTCGTGGATTATAGGACATTATCAATGGTTAAAGAGCAATGCTATATATCAAGAAAGATTTTATCAAGAAAGACTCAAGAATGACATAACAGAATAATCACTTTTAAATGCATTGTAAAAAAAAATGTTAAATGCATTATTTTTGCATGTTGAATTCCTAATTTTAAGAACCTATATAAGTGATACCAAAGGCTGAAGACAATTGTAAAAGACCGCGTGATTTGAGAGAATTAATAGAATTGGGATTTGCAAACATTGATTATGGGCGTGTGATAATGATAGTAATTTGAGAGAATTAGTTGAAAATTCCTTTTGAGAGAATTAATTGAAAATTCCTTTTTAACTTTTTAGCCATAGGAGTTTTTTCTTTCAGAAATAAAAAAAATACAAGAGGAGTTTTTTTAATGATTTTCTATCTTTTAAAATTTATAATAATTGAAAATTATTAATGATTTTCTATCTTTTAAAATTTTTAATAGTTGAAAATTATACTATTCATTAAAAGTGTCATCGAAATAAATTTAATATTTTCAAAATTTTATTACTTATAATAAGGGAAATGATAGTATGTTAACAAATATAAAAATAATCTATTGAAAATTGTTTTGTCAAAAAAAAATCTATTGAAAATTGTGCCAATTTATTTTTTAAATTTAAATTATTATTATTTTTAGTAAATAATTATTATTTGTGGAATCATATGCCCTTAGGTTACATGTTAATACTATTACCATAAAAAAAAATCTCACAAGGTTGAAATTTAATGTTTCGTAATAAATACTTGCTAACCTTAACATGATGTAGCATGACCCTTAAAAAAAATATTTCCATATAGTTGGGGAATTAATATTTTTGGGTAATGCTAAGGAACTTTTTAAAACATGATACAATACAATAGAAGTGATACCAAATGCCGAAGACAATTATAAAAGACCGCGTGATTTGAGAGAATTTATAGAATTATGATTTGCAAACATTGATTATGGGCGTGTGATAATAATACTAGTAATTTGAGAGAATTAATTGAAAATTCCTTTTTAACTTATTAGCCAGAGGAGTTTTTTCTTTCAGAAATAAAAAAACAAGAGGAGTTTTTTTAATGATTTTCTATCTTCTAGAATTTATAATATTTGAAAATTATACTATTTATTAAAAGTGTCATCGAAATAAAATTTAATATTTTCAAAATTTTATTACTTATGATAAGGGAAATGATAGTATGTACATAAAAAGTATCTATTGAAAATTGTGTCAATTTAGGTTGTTATTTTCAATAAGTAATTATTATTTGTGGAATCATATGCCCTTAGGTTACATGTTAATATGACCCTACTTATGATAATCATTATTGAATTTTTTTACCATAAAATACAAAAAGAATAGTAACTGGTATAGTTCCTTCAAAAAACAAATAGTAACTGTGTATAGTGAAGTTTTTACGATTGGGCTTAATTGTGTCTTTCAATTTTTGATTTGATCTCATGAAAAAAATGGGATATTATCATTTAAGTTCCCAGTTTATGGGATTGTATGTCATGTGTTGGTCATGAGTTGTTTTTTATTTTCCCCCTCCTTTCTAGCCAAGATAACAATTCTTATGCTTCAATGTCTTAAAGGAAATGACAAGACTTGCAATCTTGGAGTTAATTGAAGGGATTACATTTTATTTTTTTTGTCAAGTAACTTAGTGGGTAGAGCTCACACAATTTAATTGTGGAGAAGTAGGGTGTCCGGTGTTCGAACCCCGACCCCTGCATATAATATGCAATATCCCTACCAACTGAGCTAGCTCACGGGAATGAAGGGATTACATTTCTAATTACTCAATTAAGTGTAATAATAACTAACTACTCAATTACAACTATTCTAAAACTGATGTTGCTATTTGCCGCTGTGTAGAAGCGTGAATTAAAGACCAATATTAATCGCTTGATTTCCTTGTATAGAACTTAATTTTGTATATAAAATAGACCAAAGTGAGTAGAAGAAGAAAACAAAGAAGAGCAAGTTCTTGAGCAGAAAAAAGTTACTAAATTATTATCATGGATCCTTTCACAAAAACCTATTTTTTATTCTCTTTTTTTTCTTTATTCCTTCTCTCTAGTTTTACACATGCTGCGTTCGATCTAGCCACCATACCATTTCATGATGGCTTCACTTATCTTTGGGGAAAAGAAAACGTTCTTCCATCGGTTGATGGAAACTCCGTAAAATTGATTATTCATAAACACTCTGGTAAGTCGAATTAAATTAACCATAAACATGCAAAAACATTCTTGTCTCTTTTTTCATGAAGGTTATATTGTTTTTTTTTTTTTTATTATGAATAGGTTCTGGATTCAAATCCATTGATATGTACACCCGTGGATTTTTCAGCGCGGAGATAAAATTACCTTCAAATTATGTTACTGCTGATGTTTGTGTCACCTTCTATGTAAGTATATAAATTAATGTTTATGAATATTACTTCGATATAATATTTAATTAAAACTAGTTTGTATGCATGTGGGATGATAGAAAGCGGCATGATGAACCGGATTTCGAATTCCTGGGTAATAAAGCTAGAAAGCCATGGCAATTTCAAACAAACTTGTTTGGAAATGGAACCAGTGGTCGTGAGGAGCGTTACGATCTTTGGTTTGACCCAACCAAAGAATATCACAAATATAGCATTCTTTGGACAGAAACAAATATTATGTAGTTTTGTCCTCTCTTCTTTTTCTTTTGATATGTTGGTGTGTCTCTACTACTAAATTAAGTCCAGCTGAAAATTATAATCTACCCAATACATGTTAGTTAGGATCTTATGTCTATCTAAGTGCAATTAAAATTGGTATAAATAGAACTTTTTTGTATGTAGCAGAACTTTTTCTACAAAGGAAAAGATACCTTTTTTATTAAAAAAAAGAAAGAAGAGAAATATAAATATTGTGGTGGCTATATAAATGAAAATCAATTAATTCGTACACCTGGTTCACTACCAAAAATAATCAATTAACTCGTACACGACAATATATATTATTCTACGGTGGGAATGTTGTAAAGTAGTACTTGCTACTTACCATGTATTTTGTTAAAAAAAATTCCTTATTAATAGCGTGTTTATCACATGTTTGATGAATTATTGTGTATTTTACATTGATGAAATTCAAATTAGAGAAGTGATACGAAATGAGCAAATGGAAAGCAATTACCCATCCAAGCTGATGTACCTGTATGCTACCTACCATATGGGATGCATCAAAATGGGCCATACACGAAGGAAATCACAAAGTGGATTATAATCACGGTTCTTTTGTGGCTACATACAAGAATCTAATCCTCAAGGGTTGTGTTTTTGATCCTATTCAAGCTCCGGATGACGAATTTTGCTCAGAAAATCTCAAAGCTCAAGATTACGCCATCATAAAACCCTTGCCCGTCTCAAAATGCAAAACTTCCGCCAACATTTCTTGTCCTACTCCTACTGTTATGATACATATAGGTACCCTGTCCCACCACCGGAGTGTGTTATTGTTTCGAAAGAAAAACGAATGTTTAACGAGGACGGAAAATTAAAATTTGGTCGGAGTTGTCGCCGACATTCTAAGCGGAGAGGTCGTGCTTCAACTCCAATGGATGATATGATGTTTCGATTAGATTGATGTAATTTTTTTATTTTTTTTCCTTTTGATTGTATAAATTGTTTGATATGGTTAATAAAATGATTATTGGTTCTTACACAAATAATGTGCTTTTGGTGTTAGTATTATGTTACATGGTGTGTATTGTTTAATTATATGGATTTTGTGAGAAAGGCTTCATAAAGGCCTCACAAACAAAGAGATTATTTATCTTCACGAATGCCTCCCAACCATTCTCATGAAGTGCCAGAACAAAGAGATTATTTCTAATTGAAAAATTATCTTAAATTCTGTAAATAAAATAAAAATTGGAGTATAACTAAATAACTTAACCATTAAATGTATGAGGGATGCTACCGTCAGTCGTTTTAACAGACGCGTTTCAACTTTCAACACACCCTATGCTAAACTGCCACATCACTTTTTCAATTAAACATTGTGAAAGGCTACCGGCACAACCGGTTTGAAAAAAAAGAAGCCCAAATCTCCAATCTTTCAAACCACCGCCGCATCCCTCATCTCTCCCACCTTGCCAGCAATCGCTTCTTCGCAACCCACAACACCTACCCCATTTTTGAGCCTTACTCTTTCTAGGATGATTTACTTTTGAAGTTAATCTGGATTGTGGTTTTCAATTGTGAGAACAGCTTGCAAGAGATGAGATGTCCAATTGTGAGAACAGCTTGCAACATTGAAAAATCATAGTCATTATTTTTGTCCATATATATAAGACATTTTGATAAAAACACAAGACAAGAAAAAAGATCATGTTTTTGCAATAAATTTTGTCAACAATATACTTTTTTTAAAATTATCCTTCAATTATTAAGAAATAAATGATTGATCTTTTAAATCTCGACATTTAATTTGAGTTATTTTTGTAAAAAAGAAATATATTAATGTGCATTAATATTTGAAGTGGTGGAAGGGACTTTTTTTTTTGGCAAAAACGCTTTATAATATGGACAAAGTAGTAAAAAGTATATGAATTAAACAATTGAATCACCATTAATTATAAGAAATCACCTTACTTAAATTAAGAAATTAAATGAAGCAGAGACATCAGATACAAAAATGCCAATCATCATTTACCATTCGAAATACAATAGTAGTAACAGATGATCTAAGAAAAGAAAAATTCTTCTAAAAAATAAACTAATCCTTTAAATTGGAAAACTAATTTTTCTATGTTACTGAAAGGATTGGACATTGGAGTACTCTCATAGCAAATTTACAACAAATGGTTTCAAATGTTAAAGAGCTAAAAATGAAAGAGAAATAAAAAAAAATTGTATTGAAAAACAAGTTTTTAAACTTCTAAAATATTAAATGCACAATTTTCAAAACTATTTTTTTATCTTTGATTGCTTATTATGTTAAACATGAATTCATCAAATAATAAAACATTCAAAATGACATCGAAATATGGAGTACCAATCATATCAACATGAACTTTCACCAAATTTACTAACACGACTAAGACTAGACCTTCATAATAGATTGTATATTTTGACCTATATATGTTTCAAGGAAAATGCTAATAGAGTGATGTGATCCTAAAAAATGGATTTGGGACAAGGAATGGTGAAAGAATGCGTCACACTCACTTCCAATCCAAGAAGGAATGCTAAGCCAGGAGGAATCGCCACAATGGTAAGGAATCCATTGATAAGATTCGATAGACAAGTTCTAATCCAAGAACTCAAAGAGGAGAAAACTCTCACTCCAAATACACAAAGTGTAATTTTTTTTATCCAAAATTCTCTATCCCTTTTTCATTATTTTCGCCCCCTTTATATAGGAAATAGGCTTGGATGCTCAAAAGCTTACAATCATAGCATAATTAGTGTTATAACTCCTAGGTGGCTAGTTATTACAAAAGATGTTACAATTTAATTGGATCTTTGAAGTTGATGGCTG
>Ga0315914_1000325_pt1 | contig 54921 bp, 25 predicted proteins | sample MpolenodulesMG_FD_203920 | JGI IMG/M metagenome (GOLD analysis project Ga0315914, IMG submission 203920) | Medicago polymorpha root nodule microbial communities from Los Angeles, California, United States - elongated nodules | ecosystem: Host-associated > Plants > Roots > Nodule | place: USA...
TAAACATTAAATGCAAAAGTGTGGATGGAAAAATTAGGTTAAAATTAGGTTAAGTATAGCGAGACGGGTTAACATTTATAAGTAAGAGATTTCCAAAAAAATAGCATATAATTAGGAACATAATTTTATTTTACTTTAGATAAACATAAAATGCAAAAGTGTGAGGGAAAAATTAGGTTAAGTATAGCGAGACGGATTAACATTTATAAGTAACGTAACATAATAGGTTAAGTATAACAAAATAGGTTAACATTTATAAGTAAGAGATTCGGTTAAGTATAACGAGACGGGTTAATGGTTATTCCTTTCCAAAAAAACAGCTTGTAATTAGGAACATAATTTTATTTTACTTTAGATAAACATTGAATGCAAAGTGTGGAGGGAAAAATTAGGTTAAAATTAGAGATGACATTTTGCATAAATTAAATCTAGGGTTAACATAGTAAAGTCACGCAAAAAAATTAGGTTAAATCTAGGGTTAATATTGCGTCACGGGTTAACATTTAGAAATAAGAGATGACATTTTGCATAAATTAAATCTAGGGTTAATATAGTAAAGTCATGCGAAAAATTAGGTTAAATCTAGGGTTAATATTGCGTCACGGGTTAACAATTAGAAATAAGAGATTTCTTATCTATTGATATTTTCTTTACTTTCAAGTCTTCGGTATGTTAATATTATCAGTGTTATTAAATGGCGGCCCATGGCGTGGCGGATTTTGGGACAACAGCCATAGGCAATTTGTGAACAGATGCTCACCATGGCTGCGCCATAGGCCGCCGTGGCGCGTTTAAATGGTGGAGCTTTAGCTTTCCACCATCAACAGCATTAGTTATTATTGGTTGTAACAAATAATACTCACTTTACACAATTAACACTGTTCATTCTCCTTTTGTTTTGCAAGTTACTAATGACTAATAAATTTACAATGTCCAGTTCATTTATCTGTTTAAGTCATTCATCTTGGGATCCATTCCCGTCAGTGAAACAAATCGAGCTTATCTAATTTTACTTTGTTCTTGTTCAATCCCAATGATGCCATGTTACTATTATCACTGACATGATAGTGTTTATTTAAAAGTCATATTTCTGTCAAGGTACTCTATTATATGCTTCTGCAGTTTTATATCGGAGGCAACATTTTGAAAATTCTTGCACACCAAATCAATGCTTATACGTACGTGCATGTACAAAGACATACACATATATAAATGAAATACGGAAGCAGCTAATGACTCTTCCTTTTACTCTACAGATTAACTTGGCTCGAGAAACACTTAAAGGACTCTTGGCTCATTGGTTGAGAAAGCGAAAGGAAAGGATGGGAACTCCTGCTTCTGCTAATGGGGAATTATTATCTGAAAATGGTATTGGTACCAGAAGTCTTTCACATTCAAGAATTGAGGTTGATGGAAGTTCTGAGAATGATACTATGGTTTATCCTCCTTTTGAATTCTCAATTGTTTCCCCTCCTTCCATTATTACCGAGGGAACTCATGGAGGTCCTTGGAGGAAAAAGATTACGGATTTAGATGGACCTGAGGATGATAAAGACATCCCCTGGTGGTGTCAGGACTGTGTATTGAATAATCGGTTACCTGCTAGAGAAAATTCCAAGTAATTTTTTGTCTTCATGTTTATTTTTGTTCTCTCTAAATTGTTGCATGTATCCCATGCTTGTAGCAGTAAGAGTGAAAGATTGCTCGTCATGGGTCGTGGTAATTTGCATTTATTGTCATAGCATGATCAAATTATTTCCTCAATCTTATTTTCATATTATTATGGATCAAAGCAACATATTTGACATGTTCTGATGTTTTAAAGGTCCTATTTTCCATGTCTTCTGTGTAAGAACTCGGTTGACTCTTGATAGTTATATAATGATTGTACACTATACACGTCCCAAAAAAATATGGTGGCACTTAAATGTAGCAATTATGATAGAAATCAACTTGTGATTTTATTGAGTTGTACTGGAGTGCTTCCGACTAGTCAAGTGGCAGTTGTCGCTTGGTTTTATGTAGTTCTTACTGCACCTTTAAGCACTTTTTTCTCTCCTAAATGATGAATTTATTTTCTTACTTTTTATACTTGGGAAAAAGTGGAAGAATATGGTTTGAGTTTCTGAACACAGTTGTAATTTTATAATTCTAGCAACCTCTGATTATTATTTTTGGGCCTGTTATATACTGTTACCTCTAATATCATATTTTTATCTTAACCTTTGCAGATGCAGTTTCTATTTATATCCTTGTGAAGGCTCTAATGTTCAGATCCACACTCAAGGGAAGCTAAGTGCTCCACGTATATTAAAAATTCAGAAGGTCAGTTTTAATATTTCATATTGACAAATGGGAAATAATAGTTTCATGTGCTTTTCCAGTCTTTTGAAATTTTCTTCATTTCTATATGAAAAGAAAATGTTCTGTAGCAAGAGAACAATGGGCCGAACCTTTATCCTTGAAGCTATAAATTGCTTTTGACATAAAATTGAAGACATTACCATTAACTTGATGATAAATCTATTTTATCTATATGAAACTGGCTATTGGGTTGAGCTTAACTCAGCCGTACAAATCCGGGCTGTAAGACAAGGACTGTCCAAGCCTCATAAGGACTTGGCCATATCTTTGGTAGGTGTGATATTTCGATACACCTCCTCACATCCAGGACTCTCATGTTTAGGGCTCGACATTTGGAAAATGGAGGAAAAATACAGGTTGCCTGATAACATCCAGTGTTGTTAAAGGTCAGCCTGTCGCAATGACATGGCAGATTTTTGGGCAACCGTCATAGGCAATTTGTGAAGGAATGTCCACCATGGCGGCACTATAGGCTGCAATGGCCTTGTTTATTTTGCGGATTTTCGGCTATCTGCCATGGACAACACTGATAACACCACTTCTCAAACCTAGGACCGAACATCGAGAGCACGGACAAAGAGAGCTTCTTTTTCCAACCCCAGGTTTCTAAAAAACCACACACCTGATCTGTTCGGAGGTGTACTTTCAGACGGAAAACACTGTGTTTTTGTCCAAAAGTATAACATACTTCCAAACGACATAAAAACCATTTTACACTTGCCCACTTTGTATTCTATGCTAAAAGTTATGGATTAATTTTGGTCATTTACTGAAATAGATTTCGCAACAGTAGAGGTCACTATAGTTTTTCCATTTTGTCGTTTTAGACAGTTCATTCTGAGGTCTCATGCTGACATTTCTTGCTATACTTGTTATCATCAAAATGGCTTATGTGGGAGTGGGAGGGACTGAGGAAGGCTGTGAGCAGGAAAACAAAAATTTAGCGTTTGCATTTATTGACTGTGATGAAGTGCAGTGAAGACATATATTTGATAACATAGTTGTAGGATTTCTAGTTCTATTCTGTTGATAAAAAACTTCAATATATTTTTGGTTGATTGCTTCGGTAGCCTATCACCACTGAGTTATATTCATGGATTTATGGTTCTTTGCTCTGTGTTGTGTAGTTGACCATGATCATACTTTCCAAAAGGATTCATTGCTCTGTTTATGGATAAATAGCAAAATTTTCCCAGCTCAATGATGCATTTATTAATGATCAACTCAATTTTTTTTGGTCTAGGTTATTAATTATGTTATAGAAAAGTTGGTGCTTGACAAACCTTTGGACAGTGTCAATGCCGAAGGTAGTTTTCCCCATGGACTTGCTGGATCACAGTTACAGCACCAAACTATTGGGGATGGATCTTTCCGATCTGGGCTTAAACCGTGGCAAAAAGTTAGACCTTCTATTGAAATATTGTGCAACAATCAGGCAAGTTATGCATTCTTATCAAAAGATAGTCTTATGACAGTGTATGTATTTAGTTTTTTAAATGACATGACGGTGTATGTATTTGGTTATTTAAATGATGCCAAGATTGAGCAAGTTCATGCTTTATTTTTTTATAGTTGGCCTACTCTTCAATTAATGCGTATGCACTTTAGAATTTGTTCACTTATCTTATGGAGATCTTTGGTTACCACACTGTTGTTTCCTGCAAATTATTAAAATTTAAAGACATAATTCCATTAGACCTACTTCCTTTGATGTTTTAAAGCTACAGCTTTTATCTGCTTCTATTATTCACGGCACAGAATTACTTGAAGAAATCTTGGTCAACAGCTTTGAAAGTGTGTTGGTCTAATTATCCTGAAAACCAGTTTATATACCTTATACCTATACATACGGTTGAAAATGTGCTCTTATTCAACAGGAATAATACTTGGCAGAAACTTTATTCAATTTCTAGGATATGTTTGCTTGATGTGATGAGATGAACAGATCATGATAATAATTAAGATAATATTGAGATGTAATATTTTCATATCATCTAACATAGCCAAGTTTTTTAATTTCGATTTCCAGATATTGTCTCCAGAAATGAGTTTAGCCACAGTTCGGGCTTATATATGGAAGAGAACAGATGACCTAGCCCTGCATTACAGAGTAATTCATGGGAGGTGATTGCAAATTGAGCTTTTGTCGGTGGGGGTATAGCATCTTGAACTCAGCTTAGCTACGAATATAATGCTTTAATGACATATTTTCCTGCATTTTTTCTTTCTTTTCCACTACCAACTGGAACAGGGAAGGAAGACCTTAGTTAAATACTACTCTGCAATTTTTTTTTGATGCCTATATTGCTCCCCAAATTGAGAAGGCTTTAAGCCATTTCTCTGCAGCTTAGCTTCTGAGAAATATAGTGCGATTATGAAGCCTAAACTTTCTTTCAATCTGTAGGAAAATATTTTTGCATGTTTTGCCAATGCTTAAATGATGATCATTGGCACCACAAACAACTTTTGAAGAATTTGGATGGAATGCATATATACACTCTCCTTGTTATCCTTATCTTTTCTTCGATCATTTTGCAGGTTCTCTTCTGATTGAGTTAAACACTTCTGATTGAATCTAGTTGGGTGCTTGCTTTGATCAATAGCATTGTATGAGAATTGTATATTCTAAACTCTCAATGATAACCAAATTTAGTAGCATTATTCAAACCTGCTTGAATAGATTTTGTGGTGTTGAAATTTGTGACTAATTTTATTTTTTGAATTAACTAGCTGGAACATACTTTCAGTGGACATGACCAGGACTCGTGAATTTTGTGTCTGCAAGATGAAGAGGGTTTTTCTAATTGCTCTATTGGGTATTAGTGGAGATCATATGGGTAGGTAGCAAATTTAGGGATGACAACAAATATATTGTACATTTGATGTGTATGTTAAATACCTCAACGTAGAAATTATGTTCTGTAGATGTATTTTCCTTCATATTTTGTGTCTGTCTTGTTTTTTTGTTTGTTTTTGTTTTATATAAATTGGTTATCATTAATTGCAAGTAGAATCATTCTCATTTTCTTAAATTTGGTATCAGCCACCCTTCATTTTCTGCTTAACTCTCCTGAGTCTAGATCTCACTGTTTTCAGCCTGCTGTCCTTGGTTATATTTGCCTTCTATTTATGGTTATTACTCTTACTCCTACCTTTTTGTGCCAGAAATGTGGATTTGGAAACCGAAATCACAAACATATGTATGCTTGAGCAAAAGACGAACAAGTAATTGCTTGTCATCAATTAGTGCAAATTAAATTTTCTATTATTTTCAAACGTATGTGTTTGTTTAGCCAAAGTCATGAAACATCTAAACGTGCAAATGAGATCGATAATCCTTCAATAGAGGTTAATTTAATTGGTATGTGTGCGCACCTTATTCTGCAAAGGTGTGGGTTACTCTTGTCAATAAGAAAAATTTGTTGGTGGATAATCTGTACCAGTGTTTTAAAACCCGGACCGACCCGTTCGGTCGGACCGGTTGGCCCGCGAATTGGAGGGTGCAGGGCAGGCTACATGATCGGATATGCAATTAACCCGCTGAAATCCGGTGTGATCCGGCTGGGTCAGTGGGCGGACCGCTAAACCACTTTAGCCCACCCGACCCGTTTTTCCATTTATTTATTAATAAAAGGCACGGCAAATATAAAGACAAAAATCCTAGTAACACATACTCCTAACCTAAATGTCATTTTCAACCGCCGTTCTCCTCTCCCATCTCAACCGATGAAGATGATGAATATGGATATCAAGATTATGACAATTTAACTCCATGAGCATAAATAGTTTATTGATCAGTGAATTGTTATAACTTATTTGAGTTTCTGTTTTTTGTTGACTATGTAGCTTACTTGGGTTTGTAAGTCTCTTATATTTTGATTTTCAACATACTGAATTAGAACTTATTTGTGAGGTTTTTTATTCAGTACTATTGTTTAATGTATAAGCTAATTTGAATTTGATTGGAATTAGCTTGAATTGTGCTGCAGTTAAGAAATTAATGCAAACTTGCAATTGTGAATATAATTTTTTTAATGTACGAACTTTAAATAGAAAAAAAATGACATGATTTTTTTTTATCAAAATATCATTCATAATGTAGTTTTTGGTCATAAATATTTTTATATAAATCGGATCAATAGTCATTCGGTCCGACCAATGATCCACTGGTTCAACCAGTGACCTAATGACATAGTGCCTTGACTGGGTCAATCATTAGTCCGGATTTTAAAACGTTGATCTGTACACACCTCTGTTAGAGTCCTCTAAGCCTTGAGGTCTAACCCTTTAATCTCTTGGGATCAAATTCACTTAGAAAAAAATTAGATTGTTAAACTGGATAGACATCCACATTGAAGATCAATTACAGTTGTGGCGAGAAAATGTAGGAGAAGAAGTGTTGTGTTGAAAGAAGCTCAATGAAGCAAGTTTTGGCCGATGTAGTAAAAAACTCCGTGATTGCGGGCACTGTGAACTGGTGTCGTGACGGAGGAGATGGTCCATGTCGTGAAGGTCTATATGGCTGTGTATGTCACCGCAGATGAGAGTTTCAAACTAATTGTGCCGCATGCAAAGAAAGACGAAACAATTAACATTAAGAGTAAATTACACTACCCTCCCCTCCCTCAAAGATTCTTGAATTACACTCTCCTCCCCTCTTATTTTAAAATATACACTTTCCTCCCCTCTTATTCAAAACATATTAGAAAACTTATGACTTCCCTCCCCTAAGAGAAACTTGAATTTCATTCCCCTCCCCCATTATGTTAAAATCTACACTTTACTCCCTCAATATTTATTTTTTATTTCTAATAATCTAGAAAAATAATAATAATTTAACGCACTTCGAAAAAAATAGAATTGCGGGTCTATTTTAATATAATAAAAAATTGAATACATATTTTTCGCTATTTTTTATTCACAATTTCATTAATATGTAGTTTTAAACCCTATTATAAAATATGAAACAACCCAAAGTAAAATTAAAATATGTGAAAAATTACTAAAGACAATAAAACATGGTTATTTAAAAGTTAATTTTATACTCTAAATTATCAAATCAATAGCAAACTATTTAAATTTAATTATCATTAACATTTAAATTATAAAGAAATGAATTAATTTTTCTTAAATGATGGTTCAAAATTAATATATATCATAAAAATATTTATTTATGTTAAAATATATTAAAGTGTAGTGCATATTTAATTATTAGGGGAGAGGGTTGTAATTCAAGCATCTTATAAGGAAGAGAGTATAAGGGCCTGTTTGTTACGGATTAAAATAAAAGTGATTTTCACATAAAATAATTTAGAGATTATATTTTAGAGATTTTATGAAAAATCATAATCTATTTTGCGTTTGTTTACCATCATAAAAATCACTTTTTTTAAACAAATAATTTAGTTTGTTTGGATACAACTATATAAAAAGGATTTTTTGTAACAAAATTAGTTCAATCTTTTAAATCATATTTTCTCTCTCCTCTAAAAAAATCTATTTTTTGAGAAGCTGCTCTTAACAGCTTCTTATTTGAAGCTGTTTTTAGATTTTTTTTAGATTCTGATTTTTTTTTAAAAGTTGTAACAAACGGATGCAAAACTTTTAAAAGTGATTATTTTTTTGAAAAACGTGATTTTTTTCCTGAAAAAAAAAACTATAACAAACGGGCTCTTAATTTTATTTTTCAAGGGAGGAGAGTGTAATTCAAGCATCTTTGAGGAAAGGGGAGTGTAATTTACTCTAACATTAAAAATCAAAATGACGTCGTTTTGTTGTCTCTTTTTTTCTTTCCAAATAGAGAATCCAAAACGATGTCGTACTGATTATTTTTTATTTTTTTTTAAGAAAAGTTACGCACAATCTAACTATGGAACTAGCCCAACCGTCTTTGTCAAATTTTTCAATTTTATTGTTGGTTTTGTGATAGAAGAGTTTTCAAGATTAGCTAGATCGAACACAAGTGTAGTTTCTACTCGAACCGACAAATTTGACCCAATATTTATAACTTTATTGATTGATAGGGTTATGCTAACAAGTGTTCTTAGTGCACTTGTTAAGAAAACTAAAAGTAGTATGTTTACGTTGGATTCAACAATGTTTTAACTTTTAAAAAGTTAAAATCATCACTTTTTACTATTTTTCAATAGTACAATATTTCTATTTTTATTATCTTAACCAATGCCACAAATGCACTCTTTAGCATTTTCCTCAGAATTCACAATCACGAATTACTTACATTTTAGTATTAAAAAGGAGTTTGCTCTAATTTTACATTCTCTCCATACTTATTCTTATATTTTAAAAGCACATGCAATCCTATGTTTCAAGTCAACTTATTTTTGTAGAAATAAAATGTCAACTTATATTTTAATCTTAATTTTTATTATTTTACTTAAAGTCAACTAATAATTAATACAACAGTCAATGCTTTTTGTATATTCTTTATGAAAAAAGGTCCATTGTTCAATCTATTTCATCCCTCTTTTTATCATTTGGTTCCAAAATAAAATCAAGCATTCTTCCCAAATTTGGAACTTTTTAAATTTTAATGCGTGTCGAGAAAAGCGTGCAAATTCAGGCACTAAGACCTTTCACGCATGCAGCATGACCTTCAATTCGATTTCATTTCATTTTTATGCAACAAAAAATTTGATTCCACTTTTTAAAGTATTTTTTGTCTTGTTGCAATTTAATTATTGCAGTTGTATTATGGATCCATGCTTCAACATGCCATTTCTTGGCCTATATATGTGCCTATATAAATCCACCAATCTATATGTGTCTATTAATTATTAAGTTCCACATTCCTTAACTTCCTCAACTACAATTAGTTTATTTTTTTCCCACATTAACGTTTGTGTTATGGATTCTGGTCTCTGTTTAGTGTCTAGTCCAAACCATCAAAACATAGTTCAAAATAATTTCTACGACCCTTCTTGGTTACAAAAACAACGTTACGTTCCATTGAACTTCGTTTGGCCAAAAGAGTATCTAGTGAATGCAAATGAAGAGTTTCAAGCACCATTGATAGACCTTGATGGGTTCCTTAAAGGTAATGAAGAAGCCACAAACAATGTTGCAAAGCTCATATCCAAAGCTTGTTCAACTCATGGATTTTTTCAAGTGATTAACCATGGTGTTGATTTGAGTCTCATTGGTGAAGCTTATGATCAAATGGATGCTTTTTTTAAGCAACCAATTGATAAGAAACTTATTGCTCGTAAGATAAAAGGTTCAATGTGGGGTTATTCTGGTGCACATGCTGATAGGTTCTCCTCCAAATTGCCTTGGAAGGAAACACTTTCTTTCCCTTTTCATGATAATAATGCCTTTGAGCCTTCTGTCACTAACTACTTTGACTCCACCTTGGGAGAAGACTTTCAACAAACTGGGTAAGACTATAATATAGTTAATTATATTGTGCTTTATATATTTGGGTCCCAAGTTTCTTATTTTATGAAGAAACAATTATTTATTTTATTCAAATATATCATGAAATAAAAGTCATAAAAACCGTCGGAATCTTGCACAAATGGTTGGTGTGTGCGTAGTGTTTGTGAGTGTTTTAAACCCTAGAGTATCGAGTTTGATTCCCACTATATCAAAAAATTATGTTGAAAGTCCATGAGATATAACATGAAAAATTATTTATATGTGAATAGATACCCATCGCCTTAATTACAAGTAGATTTTGTATGACTGAGTTAAGATCAATCTAAATTTTAATATGATATCAGAGAACTAAAACCTATTGGATCACTCGTTGTTGGGGCACTAAGAACACACTTCAAATATCTTTTCACATATCACTTTTAGCATAATCTCTTGATTATTTATGTTTTTTTCCACATACTCGAACTCAAGTACTTGTTTAAGATTTCAAGTCTAACTAATTTCACACGGATCAATGTGATGTTGGTATATACACTAATACTCACACAGAACTTGAACATATATGAATTGTAATAATTTGTTGTGCATCATAAATTGTGCAGAGTGGCATTCCAGAAGTACTGTGAAGCTATGAAGAAATTAGGGATGAAGCTGATGGAGATATTGGCTATAAGTTTGGGATTAGATAGGTTGCATTTTAAGTACTTGTTTGAAGATGGTTGTTCCATAATGAGATGCAACTATTACCCATCATGCCAAGAACCAAGTGTTGCATTAGGGACAGGACCACATTGTGACCCAACAACATTAACAATACTTCACCAAGATCAAGTTGGAGGGCTTGATGTGTTTGCTGACCAGAAATGGCAGACGGTTAGACCTCGTTCAGATGCATTTGTTGTTAACATTGGTGATACTTTCACGGTATGTAGGACCTCTCAAAATATTACTATAGCATTACATCATATGCATGATAATAATGTTATTTTTTGTATGCTTCCACATCTTTACTTTGTGGCTGTGTGTAACTCTGACATATTATGATCCCCTTGCAATCAATCAACACTGACTGAGCAGATACACTTTTATGTACATCAAAGATTCTACTTCTGATCATTTCAAACCCTAATTAAGTCTTAATTTACACGTCAAATTATAAATGCTCAAATTACAATGGTGAAATTATAATAGGACATGAGCATTATTGTTAGATGTTATAGTATAATTTTAGATAACCCTAATTCAAACAAAAGATTACTTACTTTTCAATCTAGTTTTAGATTACAACTCTTTCATTTTATATCAATTTACAGTGAATAAGTGGGGTGTTGGAGTTTGAACTCTGGTCACAGAATATATTATACAATGTTCCTATCAACTAGACTAAACTCACATAACACAACTCTCTTTCCGTTAAAAACAAGAGAATTAATGCCAAAAAGGATGTTAAAATTTTATATATGACTATATTTTCCGTGTGTAATATTTTAATATTTACACACATGTCATGTGAAATACAACCATAGTTTCTAAAATGTTATGAAAATGTGTAACAAAATGTCCAAGTATTGATGCGTGTATGAAATATTTACACACATGTTTTAATATTTACACACATGTCTTAATAAAAAAAATAGTCATTTAATAATAATGCAGTTTTATCGTGCACATGTTCTTAAAATGGTTAACTAATAATATGTTTTCACTCATGTCAAATCTCATAAGAATCCAATCCAACACCAAATAAGATTATGATTAACTTTTTTTTTGTTAAAGTACATGATTTTGACCCAGAGGTATTTTTATAGCAAATCAAATAATTTTAAATTTATCTAATTGTTTATATTATTTATATTATAGTAACTTTTAATTTTGAAATACTTTCCTAATAAAATGTTATGAAAATGTGTAACTTCCCTTAAAAAAATTGAAAATGTGTAACAATATGTCCAAGTATTATATTGATGCGTGTCTGTGTAAGTGTGTATGACATACTTTTTATATCAATCATCAGCCATCGGAAATTTGAGGGTTTTTCTACTAAAGTATGATTAGGTGTATATCTGCTATTGCTAAATATTCTCTAAAATAGTATACAAGTGACTATTATATTTTTTGAAAGAAAAAGCTTCAATTGAGCCGATTAGCATGCTTTCTTTAATCCTTAAATATATGTTTTATGTTATATTATATTTATAGGGTATAAATCTGAGCTTGGTAGACTATGTCCACCCATCCTAAAGTCTCCCCAGTGTATATAATATGTTATTGCATTATTTTAATTTTTTTTTGTCAAACATACTTTGAAATGGATATTAATAAAAATGTTTTGTATGTCATGGCTCAAAAAATGATTACAAATTAACAAACCAAATGGTCAAACCTCATGTATTAGAACATATCATTATCTATATCTGCATATCTTTGAAGCAACATTTTTCATCCTAGGCAGCATATGGATATATATAGATTATATGTTATTATTTTATTCGAATTAACTATTATAGCAAGGCAGCAACCATCACACATCGTAAATGGATAAAAACACCGTTTTCATGCCTCAATTATTTGGAAAATGAGTGATGTATACTAGTAGATAGGAAGAAAAAAGAAATAGACTGAACTTTCAAATTGTAGGAACTCTTCAAGTTGCTCATTGAAACTTAATAATTTGACAAAAATGTCTTTAATTTAAATTATAATTTTTTTTAGGTTTAAAATTATAAATTGTTGGTAATATATATTATTCCAAACGGTACATTTTTTTAGTAAATATTTTGAATTAATCTTTAAAGCTTTGAATATCAAACAAGTCACCGTACTTATACGAATGCTGGCTATTATATCTAGGTGATCACTTTGATATCTGAAGTTTTGTTGAACGCACACTTATCTTTTTTTAATCATTCAATGTCATGCTATGTTATTTCTTTATATTTAATTTAATTATTTTAAAGCAAATTCAAATTTTGAATTAATAGAAAGATGCCCAATTTTTTTTTATGTATGATCAATTTCTTGCCAAAAAAGCATATATTGAGAAATGAAATGAGTGGCACAATTATGTTTTCTTTGTTGATAGAATATTTAATTGGAAGAAAGAAAGTTTATGTTTTAATGAGAAGGTTTATAATCCAAACAAAAATATGGTTGGTTGGGAGTAAAGCTAGGAACGTAGTTGTAATTTTAGAAAAAGTAAGTGGTCAAGAATAGACAAATAATTTGAAGAGTTTTTTCTAAGATATGTAAGTACATTGTCACTATCTAGGTAAATAATTTGGATCATATTTATACATATGAAGTTGGTTATAAGACAAGGACCGTGTGTATAATTTAGGCATGCAGGTGTACGAATTCTTAACTTATTTTGTTTGTTTGTTTAGGCATTATCAAATGGTAGATACAAGAGTTGCTTGCATAGGGCAGTGGTTAATAGGTACAAAGAGAGGAGGTCCTTGGCATTCTTTCTGTGCCCAAAAGAAGACAAAGTGGTGAGACCCTCACAAGATATTGTGAGTAGAGATGGGACAAAACAATATCCTGATTTCACATGGTCACAATTGCTTCAATTCACACAAAATCACTACAGAGCTGACGAAGCTACCCTGCAAAATTTCACCAAGTGGTTACTATCCTCCAGAATTACAAACACTTTACCTTAATTAACCAACAAATTATTTTTGTTTTACTTATTTTTGCTTTTGCTAGAGGTTTAGATGCATTCCTTATCTCCTTAATTATTGTTAGCTAGCTCCATGTATTGATGAATTGAACATGGAGTTCCTATTTATGTAATTCGATTTCATTTCTTACGGCATATTAAGATTATAAAATTCAAAAACTAGAAGGAACTTTATTGACGATATACCGTGCTCAAAATCGAGTATTTTTTAGGTTAAAGATGGGTTTCCCTCTTTTTTTCTTTAGTCTCTCCTCCGTTTATAATGTTCATTATGGACAACAAGATGATGAGCTTAGTATATAGACATCGGCCAAGTATCCTTTGATGGCTATAACTCGGCCAACAAGAGATTTTAGTCCTCTGAACCTAGTATGATATCTATTCAATATTTTATAAGGGTCTCCAAACATGAGATTTATAAGGATGAAATGCTTAGAATGATACGTTTGGTTATAATTTGTATTTATTTTTTTGTTATATCACTTTTGTAATGGAATTGGCTGAGTCAACTTAATGAAAAAAGTATTCGAATTGTTTTAAATTTCTTCAATTCTTCAACAATGATTATAGCATCAAGTTTTGATTATTTTGCAACTAACTAGAGATGGTAAAATTATATCATTTCTTAACAAGCATCCTTTTTTTTTTTTTTTTGAGCAAAGCATATCCTTTTTTCTGAACACTATGAGATGGTAAAATTAAACGCTTCCGAGATTTTTAACTCATAAGAAAAGTTTTTTTCAAAAAAAAAAACTCGTAAGAAAAGTTTATTTATGAGTTCAAATTTTAATCGGCATAAAATAAAATAAAAAAGAAGCAGCCATAAGCATAACCTTTGGATTTCCAAAATTTCAAACGTTAAGTACTTTCTTTTTTATAGCATCAAGTTTTGATTAGCAACTTAATTAGAGTTTAATCTGCTAGATGAGAGTAGCCATAAGTTCGAGAAAAAAGATAAAATTTATCTCCAGTTTTAATGTTATATAAGTGTTAGGGGTAATAAAATAAATACAAATTGTATTTGTTTCAAAATTTGAATCATCTCCCATGATACGATGGTGTATCATTTTTTTTATTTAGGACAACATATGCAACATTTTTTTTATACATAAACATTTTTGTTGCACTACAAACTTTTGGAGATAATGCAGTTATCCATTCATTTCAATATTTTTCATATAAAATTGATTTTATTTATTTTTAAATATCGAGTCGGTTATTAATTTTTACCTTATATATCATCAAGCATGCATTATCAGCAATGTGGACATCAACACCTCGACCATCAATGGTGGTGAACTACTAATGAGAAGGGGTCTCACAAGATTAATGTTCATGTCCCTTTGAAATGTGATCCAAGTTTTACCTTGAATCTTAGAAATTCCATATCTTAAAGTGTCAGGTCTTGGGTTTAAAGGGTGGTCACTAGGATCAGTAACTTTATAATGAATTAGGTCTTTACCTATGTTGTTTGTCATTTTTCCTGCATAACCCACCGAGCAAGTGACAAGTTGTTGTTGATGTTTCCTCCATCCGGGATTAAGTCTCCAACATTAATCAATTACATTCATTTTCGTACCTTCTATTTTAGATTGCTTGGTAGAACTAACATGTGTTTGTGAAAGATGTGACCATAACAAGTAAAATAAGGCATCAAAAGACAGAGTTGTTTGCTTGATGACAAACCATGGTTCAATATACTTGTTTTTTTATTTAATTATAATAACAATTGAATTATTTAGAAGAGAGATAGTAAGGAGGAGAAGGTTTCCGTGGTTTTTATATCAGAGAATAACAGTTTGAGCAAGGTGGAATATAAGTTCAAGTTGTTGGAGATTGTTTGGGGTTAAGAAGTTTGTTCAAGTTGTTGTGTCAAGCTTTGGACAAGGGGCTCGCTCATCTAAGAAGAAAACTAATAATAGAAAGAATGAGAGTTTAGTTTGTTTTAAATCCTTGGCTTAAACCATGGCAATCTAACAATAAGCTAAATTTGATCGATAACTAGACAAATGAATAAATAAGAAGCAATAAATATTACAAATGAGTTCAAGCGAACAAAAGATTGTCTATCAATTTTATTGTTATTGTATTTGCCAATACATGTATGTATGATTTGTTTACGATGATTGATGGAATTAATTTGTGTAGTTTAAAACTTATTGATTTCAATATATCATAGAAGTGTGTAATTTTTTTTGACTAGTTTATTAATTAAATCTACATACCCTGTGAAATATACATGCTAAACTTTTTTTTAAGTAAGCTTAGTTGTAACTTGCTTCATCATAAAGTCTGGTCCATAAATACTCCTCCAAATGGACATATGCACTAAAATTTCAACACAATATCTATGGTTTAATAGCCTGTACAGATTCAAAGTAAAGAGAGAGTATTTCTATTTTTCTTTCTGGTGCAAAAGAATAATAGACAAAACTTATTCCGTCAAATATTTTTGATCGATAAGAGTGTCCAATTCATTCAAAGAATTCTAAAGAGATTCATAATCACAGTTATCCCCCTATTATATTCAATTTATCTAAAATGATGAGAAAGAATAAAACTTAAAACTTAATGTGTACACATATTTTTATAATTATTTATAAAATAATCATATTCGTCCTCTATTTTTGAAGCAACATATTCATCTTCTTATTCAACACTCGCTAATAAAGAAATATCTCCCAATAGGTGGATTCAAGGTTGATAAAACATTCTGATATTGTAGGGAACATGGTAAATTGGGATGATAGGACTTTGTTTTCGTTTAAGTTGGAACTTGGAAAGTGGAATATTGCAACAAGATTGGTCTAAATAGTAACTACTAGTCTACCACGTATAACTCTACTCTATACCCGATAAATTTCTCCTGCTTTTTCATACACTTACGATGCATGATTAATCATGTGCAAAATTATAGTTAATTCAATTGAGCAGATGATTAATTTAATTCACATTGAACGTTGTGATTATATGACGTTGTTGAATTAACCACAATCTTGATCATGAATTGAATCATCTACTCAACCAAGCTAACCACATTTTTTTTAACTTGTTAAGCAAGTGTCGCACATGCTTACAAAAAGTGAGTGTTTGTGTATCATTACTTCTCAATTCTTTTCCAAACGGGGCTAACAAGTGATATTTGACGGAATATTTCTAAGAGTGTTACTTTTCTCACCCTACTGCCTTCTCATGTGCCCTGCAAAAATGCCGAAATTACCCCTGGTTGGGATTTTAATTTCCGAACCAGATTGTTAGTGCATTCCGGATTGTAAAATCCAGACAACATCGAAATGGAATTTTTGTGTCTTTCTTTGATGTCAAGGGTCTCTGTTGACCGTTATATAACCCCCGCATAAGCTGCAATGCAATTGCAGGGGTCATATGAACGGTCAACAATGACCATGACACCACAAACACTCCTACAAAACTTAAATTTTTTTGAAGAAAATGAAAGAAAAGAGATGAAGTGAAGAATGACGGAATTTGTTGAACATGCAAGCCTATTTATAGCCTAAACCAAGTCCTAGGTCATTTGGAAGTCCAAGAAAACGTGTTTGTCATTCAAAACCGTCCAAAAAACGCATTAAAACTCCACTAACCGGCCAAACCTGTGGTGAAACGCACCGTCCAAATGAAACTGGGGAAATCTGGATTATATAATCCGAACAGCACCAGAAAGCCTATTTTTGAGGGTTTTTTAGAGAGATTTCATGGAGAATAAGTAATAAATGCATAAAAAAGGTGTTTCAAGAGGTTTTCTCTGAGTTAGATCTTGCTGTCTTGCCAAATGACATATTCATCTGGCAGGCAACAAGATCTAACTCATAGAAATCTCTTGATATTCAAATATAGGGCAACCTCTTTGTATCTATATACTTTTGTCAGCATGCGGAGGATCTTCATCACGCGGACGCGGTGAAATAGAGAGCTATCTATTTGCGACCGCGTGAGAAAGATCTTCAGCTTAATGACAAAAATTTGCATGGTTTTCTTTGGTGTGTTTGTGTGTTTTGCTGGTATTGAATCTGAAAACCGGAGAGCGCTTATTTATAAAGGTCCTTGGATGTTGTGGACCACATAAACTCTTGGTGCAATGTGGTCCATACAAAAGAATCATATGCTGAAGTATTCCGGATTTAGTAATCCGGAATACACTTACGCCTTATGTGAATACGAATTTCATAATCCGGAATGCATAACTTTGGTTATATTTTTCGATTAAATGAACATCTTTAACGTAAATTAAAACATAATGAAAGTTTAAATAATATATATAATATTCAAAACATCAACTTAATTCAACAATACATAACTAACACGCAATTAAAATAACATAAAACACGTGATTAATTAAAACATGGCACATAGGGGTGGGAATAGGCCAGACCGCCCGTCAGGGGCCTATGGCTCGGTCTACTAAAAGCCCAGCTCGGCCCAACTCGTTTAATAAATGAGTCAAGCTTGAGCTTTTCAAAAAGCCTGTTAATTTAATTAGGTCGGGCTTAGGCTTAAAAAAAAACCTATTAAGCCTATCAGGTCTGCCCGTATATAAGTATATTATATTTTTTCACATTTAATATTTATATATATATTTTAAATTCTCATACTACAATTATTATTATTATTTATGTTTTTTTATTTATTTTGTATTTGGGATACAACACAACTCTTGGTATTTCCCTCATATATCAGATGAACTTCATCTAACGAGACAAGAGTTACTCATACCAATTGTGTTTTCTTAGTTTAATTTTTATCTAATTAATGTTTATCTCTATATTAAGTACGTTGCACAAATTGAAATGGAAAAAATTGATGAACAAACTCTGTTTGAAATTTGTAACACCAACTAGGCTTTTAGACAGACTAATAGGTCAGACCAGGCTTTTAAAAACGTCAGGCCAGGCTTAAAATATAGCCTTTGACAGGTAAAAGGCCAAGCTTAGGCCTTAGTTTTTTCAACTAGGCCTAGCCTATTTAAGGAAAGTCCGCCTCATTCCGACTCCTAAATTATCACGGATCACCTAAATATGGAACATTATCCGAACCATCCATCACCCTACAGAGAGGCCAAGTTTCTCTTTGTTTCATCCCATGATCGTATTTATTCGGATTACATAATATGTAAACTATTTGAGTTGTCCGGATTATGAAATCCGAACTGTATCAGTTAGTTTTGGCCGGTGGTCTGCACCACAAGAAACACGTTTTCAAAGGTTTTTACCAGCACTAATGGTTGGTAAAATTCCTTTGAAACATGTTTTTGACTATGCATTAAGTGTAGATATAACCTATGCTTATTGTTTTCCTATAAATAGCATCCAAAACCTTCACATTTCTCACACCATTTCACAAACTCTCCTCCTCTCCTCATGTTCATTCTATGCAAAATGTGTTTTCATCATTGGTCTTTCATAAAAAGAGGCTACTTTGGAAACTCAGAGGTTATATGACCGGTCAACGGGGAAGGCAACGCGCTGCAACGAAACACGGTTTGTCTGGGTGTCATGTTGACTACAAACCTTACTTCAGTAGTCTCCCCCCACCCATTTGACCAACCTTCTTGGGGCAAAGCTAGATTTAGTTTTACTCCAGAGAGGTAGGTTTTCTGGTGGTTTTTTTTTTCCTTTTCTGTTGTTTTAGGCTCTTAGGAGATTATAAATAGTTTTAGGTTCTTATGTAATAAGCTTAAAAAGCTTCAACATTATTGTAATTATTATTCATATATTAATAAAATGATTTCTTTTTATCTTTGTGTTCTTTTTAATTCTGTTTTTTATGTTTATTTGCATTTTATTTTACGAATTTTAAAGGCTGAAATAAAAAAATTCTAGAAAAAGAGCATCCCGGATTTTAAAATCCGGAAAATCCTAACAATGCAACTCGGAAAACTAAATCCGGACCAGGGTGAAAAAAAAAGTGAGAGTATAACATAAGATGGGAAAAATAATATTCTATTTCTAATTGGGATTAAGCAGAATATATATCATTGTTGATAGTCCCATTTTCCAGGATCCTTCATGGAACAAAAGTGGAGAACTGATTCTTGATTTGTACAGAACATAAACCATTTTGCAACATTTGGAAAGAAGAAAGACCACTGGTTACTGCTTAGTGAAATATTCGGAAGCAGTGCCTTTTTTAAAATACGTGTATCCTTGCATAATTTTTTTTGTTTGACTGTTCGATTTTAGAGAAGGAGCCTGATAATTCAAATTTGACCGTGATGTAATGATCCATCTTTTAAAGAAGTTTATTAACTACTTGAATTCAATTACTTTGTTTAAAAAAGACTAGTATTATATAAATTATCATATTAATCTTGGAGCCAAAATATCATTTCTCTTTTTTAACTGCAATTATATATGCTCTATTTGGTACAAATAACGGATAACTGATTAGTCAGTTGATAACTTATAGCTTATAATTGGTAGTTGATAACTGATAGTAACTTATAGCCGATGACTGTTAACTGATAGCTAATAAGCTAATTAAATTGTTTGGTAAAATTATTGGTTCAACTGATAATTATAAATTAACATAAAAGGACATTTTTTATTCATAATAAATTTTTTAAGAGTTTATAATACAATCTATACCAATTATAATATTTAAGATGTTTAGTCATTTAAATTTATTAATATACTCGGTATATATTTTTTACTAAAAAATTGTTTTAAGTTTGTTTCATTTAATTTTTATGCTTTATGAATGATTAAAGTATAAAATTTTATGTTATAAACAAAGTAAAAAATAATCATCGATAGGATTAAAAAAAAAGTGTTAAAAGAATAACAAAAAAATAAAATAAAAAAATAAGTAGTCAATATATGCGCTCCTCCCACCTTCCTTCAACCCTAGTTGCCACTATCATCTTGTGGGAAGCCGTACCCTCCATTTAGTCCCCTTTTGCTAAACAAATCACCCTTATTAATCCCTTATCTCTAACTTACTCACCACCAAACACTTACCCCTTTCCCTTTTCATCCAAATTTTGCCGTCATCATGTAGACATCAGTTGGTGGTGGTGCGACGGTCGGCTTTAGCCATCCGCACAACCCTTTCCAGATCCCCTGGAGGTTGCCGCGCAATTGGACTGTGGTTGCTGTTGTTCGCGGATTTTGTTCGTACTTTGTTTTGGTTTGCTTGGTTTAGGTCTGTTCTCTTCTCTTTTGCAAATTTGGAGATTCTCTGTATTTGTTTGGTTTTAGTTTTGGGTGGTAGTAGCAGCTCGCGATGGTGGTTTGTGGTGGGGTTGATGGTGGTTTGTGGTGGCAGTTTTAGGTGGTTTTCGTATTTGTTGGCGCTGATTTCGTGGCGGCTGTTTCGTGTTTGTTTCGATCTGTCCCAGATCTGTGAAGTGATGGTCGTGTGACGTGGTGATGGTGGTGAGGTAAGTCTTGGTTTTGGTGGTAAGAGGAGGTGATGGTGGTGGTTTTGGTACTGTAGCTGCAACGGTGTTGTTTTCTTCCTTGCGGGTGCTGAGTTTGCGGCTGTTAGAAAACACAGTTTGTCTGGTGTTTTTGTGAGGTGGTTGTTTCCTTCCGATCCATATCTATGTGGAGAATGTGATGGTGGTGTGAGGTGGTGATATGTAGCCCACGTTTTTGGTGGTGTGAGAAGGTATCAGTGGGTCTTCAACGGTTGGGTTCGATCAGAACCTTCTCATCCGGTTCGACTACTCTGTTATCTGGTGGTTTGTCTATGTGGATCGATGGTGTTGCTACTGTGAAAGTGGATTTTGTTGTTGCGCTGGATGTTGTTGTTGTTGCTGCAAAGGTGGATTCATTAAGGTGACATCGATTGTTGGTGTGGCGAAGGTGGTTGTTGTTGTTTCAATCGTTATTGTTACCGGTGGTTTTTCAAAGGTTGTTGGTTTGTGTTGTTTCTTGACGTTGTTGTTTGAGGGTTGTGTGCGAGCAACAAATTGTAGGTGGTGGAAGTTGTTTTTTGTGGCAACTTGCGATGTTGGTTGAGGGTTTTTTATGTATGTTGGGTGAAGGTTCTGGGTACAACTTTGATTTTCCTTTGTATGTTGCTACCTACGACTCCTAATCTAGCATTCCTTGTGCTGGTTAGGACTCATTGTGATTTTAATAAATTTTATTTTGACTTCTTCTATAAAAATAAAAAATAAAAAAAAGTAGTCAATATGTAACCAGAAAAATTGAATTTTTTTCATAAGTTACGAAATATAAAAAATTGTATGTGTCATTACATGAAATGAAATGGCGGGATTGCACTGCAATATATTCAACGGGTGCTAAAGAAAAGCATGCATACTTGAAATTGAAATGTAAAAAGAGAAATGCTAGCAACACACATTCTAACACACATAGTTGGGTAATTTCAATGTTAATAAATTATAAAGGGTTAATATGAATTTTAGTTAAAATAATAAAGGTAAAGATAGAACAAAAGATAATAAGCTATAAGCTCAAACACTACTTGAAATAGCGTCTGAAAAATAAGTTATAAACTCGTAAAATAAGCTATAAGTTCGTTATGAAAACTGGTACCAAACGAGACTTTTTTTTGTCAGACAAACTTATAAGTTATTTACTATAAGCTATAAGCTAACTTTTTAGCCTTACCAAACAAAACCATAAGCTAAAACACAACATGCCAAATAAAAGATGTACCAAGCATTTGTTCCATGTCACACCTCTCCAATTAGTGCATGCATGCATCTGGTTCTTTTTACCCTTGCCGCCCCTATGTGTCAATTCCAACTAACTAATATGCTTCAATCATGATAATGTTAAGTTCAAGTTTTTGAAAAACTGATTACAGTATAGAAAATTCATCTCTATCTCAGTCATTACCTTGTTGAATGAATCTTTATTCATGAAGCATGCTTTAATTTGTCCTCTCTATGATGTATTGTCACTATTGTTGACGGAATTTGATACAATATTTTCAAAGACAACATTTATCTTGAACAAGAATATAATCCATATTCATGTTGATTTTTTGTAAAGTAGAAATAGCATATGATTCTTTACAATCAATTTGAATCTTTTGTCTCTTAGTTATTTAGTGGGATCGTGGAGGAATATGGTTCATATATACCAAGATCCAATATTATTGTATTTGTTCCTATATAAGGAGAAAGTTTAGGTAGATTTTTATGTGTAAGATTTTGATCTATAACAAAAGAGATAAAGAGAGTTTAAGAAGTGATGGGAGAGTATGGTTATGCATACCGTAGCATCTCGACTTACAGTACCATAAGAAATGGAACACGTGAGCCTGCTGTTATAAAACCATTTGCTCCTTTCATTCCCAAAAGTAATAGTGGTAGTAATTACTCAGAGGGTGCTGTTACCAGGAAAAAAATTGTACCAGTTACTGGCAGGCCTTATGATGAACCCGTGACAGAGGAATATCCCTCTTCAGAGGATGAATCTGATGATGATGAAAGGCGTCGTCAATTAAGCCCTCTTCATAGCTCTCCGCGTAAAGTTGATGTTCAGTTCCCAGCTAAGGTGCAGCAGAATCATGAAGGTAGCCGTGATCCTCAAAGGTACGGGCCCATTGTTGATCGCGGTCGCCATACACCACATCCTACTGCTGATGGACGTAAGCCAATTGGAGGTAGTACCGTTAACAACCGTGATGGTAGTTATGGTACTAATTATCCCTATGGCGGTGACAAAGACGGACGCAAGCCAATTGGAATTAGTCCAGTTAAGAATGACAAATATGTTGATGGTACTAATGGTTATGGCAGTGATCATCGTGCAACAGCTATAGGGGATCCAAGTCCCTATAAAGACGGGCGTAAACCAATTGGAGGTGGCATAAGGAGTAGTCAGGATGGCTATAATAATGGTTATGGTGGTGACAAAGATGGACGCAGACCGATTGGAATTAGTCCAGTAAAGAATGATAAATATGATGGTACTAATGGCTACGGCAGTGATCACCGTGCAACACCTGTTGGGGATCCAAATCCCTACAAAGAAGGGCGTAAACCAATTGGAGGTGGTAACCTAAGGAGTACTCATGATGGCTATCATGATAATGGATACGGTGGTGACAAAGAAGGACGCAAGCCAATTGGAATTAGTCCAATTGGGAACAACAATTATGATGGTCCTAATCGGTATAGTGGTGACCATCGTGAAACAAGTGTAGGAGATCCAAATCCCTACAAAGAAGGGCGTAAACCAATCGGAGTAGGTAGCCTAAAGAGTACTCATGATGGCTACAATAACGGTAAAGGATATGGTGGTGACACAGAAGTACGCAAGCCTGTTGGAATTGGAAGTAACATTAAGAATGACAACTATGATGATCCTAATAGGTATGGTGGTGACCATCGTGCAGCAGACGTTGGAGATCCAAATCCTTACAAAGAAGGACGCAAACCAATTGGAGTAGGTACCATAAGGAGTCCTCAAGATGGCTATGATAGCCCTAATGGATATGGCAGTGACTACAACAAAAAAGAAGGATACAAGCCCACTAGGAACGGCAACTATGGTAACGGCTATGGTATCAGTAACCTCAACGATAAGCCATTTGTAAGTAGTAGCAATCCTAAATACGATGATGGTGAAAATGCTGCTAATTATTACAACAACCGATCCAATTTCAATGGACCAAAAATTAATTCATATTGGACTGCAGCACCAAGAAAAGGGACTCAACTAAGTGAGCCAATTCATGATATTGACAAGGCCATGGAGTTGTTGAAGATGGAAGCTGCAAAGCGTGATCAACAGCATAGCAACAAAAATCACTACTACGATAGTCCAACTTCAGGTAATGCTTCTCCTCACTTTACTGACAGGACTGGTTCAGATGCTACCATGAGACCTTATGGAAATGTTAACCAGCTTCAGCCACGACCACGCGATTCACAAACACGTGTCACGTTCATTGATGATGCAAGTGATTACGATGAAGATTATTATAGGAGGGATGATAGAGGACGTTATGGATACCATGATGCAGTTATTGACAGCAGGGAGGCTGAGAAGAAGTTCAAAGGCACCAGGGTTTGAAAATTAATTAGCTACCTTACTAGCTAGTATGAATTATATGGAGTTATTTTCCATCAATAATAACACTTTTCAGGTCATCACGTTTTAGTTATATATGAATTAGTATATATGGTTGCCTTCCTAGTGTATGGAACTATGTATCATGGCATAGGCACCTATATGGTTGCCTACCTTTCTGTGCTGGTTTAAGAGTCAAAAATATGTTGTGTATAAGGGTTGAATGAATGAATAAATATGTGGAGTGTTTATTAAGTAACGCCCCTTTTTCAATTAGTGGCTGGTCATTCATGCCTACATTAAAATGGTGCCACTCTAATCAGAAGTTATATACTTCCAATTAACTTAAGTCTAAAGAATAGATCTTTTCAGTCCATTTTTTTGTATGAATATGTACTACAAGAAGTTCAATATCAATGTATATAATACTTATCAAACATTGCAGCGAAAATGAGCTCGCATTTAAATTAGTTGTGATGTGAAAACAATCTCACAATAATGGTTATGAGTTCACAACAAAGATACATGTGACAATTTAGTTGATGCAATCTATTTGATCGGTGTATTGATTCCAAAATACCATCTTATATACGTTCTAGAAATGTGAAAGACTTATTCCCTTAAATTTTTAACTTCCTTTAGGAAATAATAATACAAAAAAAAATATTGGAATGAAAAATCTTTTGAATCTTCAATACACTTTGACATACATTATTAACTATTTTTGCATCATAATAGACTCGAGATGGCAAGACCGGTCTTGTCAACGACGAACTTATTATGATTTTAAACTTCTAGTTTGCTGGTTGATGATTGTCATCAGGCGGTGGCTAGTAGTGGACGACGTTGGGATGACGAAGGCCGAAGTTGAAGGGCGCGGTGGTGAGACAACATGTTAGGGGTTTCTAGTTCAGCCCATTGGTTGGTCATGTGTTTAAAGTTGGTTTTGTCCTAAATGAGACGGCGAGATTTAACAAACTACTCATTGATTTGATAGATAATATACTAACTTGACATTAATCAAGGTTGGGTTTAAGATATTAGACTCTAATAATGCGTGACAAACCAAAATTCTAAATCCAAATGAAAGAGATGCCAACATTTTAATGTTGACACGTCTCGAATATAATTACCTCTAGTGAAAAGAACCTATAAAAATTGAATCGAAAAAAAAAACCTATAAAAAAACACTAACTTGACATTTCAAAACTTAAAAATGCATAGAGAAGAATGTAAGGTATATGCTTTTTTTTATTAAAATTTTGTTTTTCTAATATTTATTACTTCACCATAGAAAAAATATGTATCTTTATTTTATTTTTTTACGAATCTTCTTATAATCTATATGTACTATATATAAAGAGAATACATGATATTTGAATAGCTTTTTTCACTCTCAATTATACTTTTAAACAAATTTATCTATAATATATTTGTTGTCGTCATTAAAAAATATAAGTATAATAATAATAAAAAAAAAATAATAATAAAAACAACACCAACACCAACAAATATGATCGGATGTAGTACTTTTTAAAATAATTTGCCCCCTCACATAAGGTATTGCATAGGGCCATTGATATTCCCACATGTAAAAACATCCTAAAGCTACACTATGTTCGAACAAACGCCAAAATAAAATGTCCCATATTGTTCTTTTTTTTTTCTTTTTGTTGAAACCAAATTATAGGTAGGAAATATCCATCACAATTTGCTGTGATTAAGAACATGTTTCCTTTTATTTATCTTATTCAGTTATTCACGTACTCACTAATAATAGTTACATCATTTAAAAACATAATATTTTATTTCATTTCACTTTCTACATGATAAAAAACGTGAGTAAAATTTTAACTTTATTTTATCTAATTTATCAAACAATTCAAAAATCCTCTCATATTCTAGTATGGTTATTTCTTATATTTTTCCTTTGTTTCTTTTAATTTTTTGCAAACCGAACAAAGTATTAATATTACAAGAGCTTCATTGCTCAATGTGATTCCCTATAATAATTTTGTAAGCAGTTCCACATTTTTGTTCTTGAAGAAGGTAAAATTAGTTAATTTTAATAATAATATAAGGAGAATGTTAAATAGTATTCTCAAGGCATTGGTTAAACAACCAAAATAAGTAGTATTTTCAATACAAATTTTTTATTTATAGTTTTCTTAATAATTGTCATCAGGACACTGGTTAGCAAGACTCATAATATAATTAATAACAAATAAGGTAAAATTAGTTAATTTTTACTTACATGTTCAACCACAAATTTGACTTTTTTTATTTGTTATATGATTATAAGAGTAACAAAAATGTACATTTTTACCCATAAATTTAGTTTTTGTTTTGGGCCTTAGCAATGGTCACTCTAACATAGGACTTTATTAAGAATATATTTTGGAGGTTTGACTTTGTTGTAAGTAGGAAGAAGATCTCATTCCATTCCCATCCTTCTTCTATTCCTTCTCTTTGTCTCTTAAAAGACGGCTCAACTCCAAACAGTAACATCATCAGACAACATAAACATCATCCTCGGACAAGACAACAACAACAACCTCTTCTTCGTAGAAATTCCTGTTTCAATTACTGTTACTGTAAGATTACCCTCTTCTCTTCTCTTTTTTTTTCTTTTCCATTTTTGTTTTTGCCCCTTTTGTTTTTTAAACCCATCACGTGCAAAAAATTATTAAAATTTGAATCTTTAACTTTCCTTGTTGATAGATCACTTTCATATACCACTGAATCTTGTTACTTTTGATCTCGACTGAATTCCAATTTGGTTTTTAGGTTTGTTTATGCTCGTGCATCTTTGTGGGCCAGTATGAACTAGTCCAAATTATTCTCATCACATGATTCATATGTTTTTTTGATTTTATATGATGATGTCATCAATTGTAGTAGGATTGGCTAATTAGGGGTGGGAAATTATAAAGGGTGTTATTCATTTGTAGTGAATTTTGTAATCATGGTGGTGATTTTGTTTTTTTAGATTGGATTGATGCGGTGATTGATCGTTTGGTGATTAAAAACAGAACCTTTACATAAGTGAATGATGTCGACGAAATGAAGTTTGGATTTGAGGTGAAATGGGTTGTGTAATTAGCCGAGAAGTGGAATCGGGTATTGTATCTGAGGTGAAGGAAGAGAAGAATTTGAGAGCTGAGTCGAGCAAGAGAGTTGAAGAATTGTCGACGAGTAGAGCTGAGGGAAGTGTAGTAGAGGTTCAGAATGGTGAAAAGGTGAAGAAGGTTAAGGAGAAGGAGGAGAAGAGTGACGGTGATGGGGTTCAACGGCCAAAGGGTGAGAGAAGAAGATCGAAGCCAAACCCGAGGTTGAGTAACCCGCCAAAGAATTTGCAAGGGGAGCAAGTAGCAGCTGGATGGCCGTCCTGGCTTACGGCAGTTTGTGGGGAAGCCCTTAATGGGTGGATTCCGCGAAAGGCTGATACATTTGAGAAAATAGATAAGGTTGGTTTGTATTTATTGTCTAAAGTTTGAACTTTAGTTTATATACTGAGTGCATGTGATTTGAAGTTGAGGTTGTGTTTGGTTGATGTTGTGTACTTGTGATAGTGTTTTTGAAACTCTTGATGCATTATTGGAATGATCAATTTGTGGGAAGGGTTTAAAGGAATCAAGTCCTTATTATTTGAAGCAGAGTACTTTAAATTGTGTAGAATCTCTAATTTGCTTGTGCTAACAAATTTCTTCTATATTCTAATACTTGTTTCGTTGTTTATTATATTTTTCTCTTTGTTTAGATCGGTCAAGGAACATATAGTAATGTGTACAAAGCTAAAGATTTAATAACGGGTAAGATTGTTGCATTGAAGAAGGTTCGATTTGACAATTTGGAACCCGAGAGTGTAAAATTCATGGCTAGAGAGATCCTTATACTGCGAAGATTGGATCATCCCAATGTTATAAAGTTAGAAGGTTTAGTTACATCTAGAATGTCATGGAGTTTGTATCTGGTGTTTGAATACATGGTACATGATTTAGCTGGACTTGCTGCAAGCCCTGACATCAAGTTCACAGAGCCTCAGGTTAGACCAGGTTTGCCTTAATAATTTGAGAAAAGAAATAGATATCATTTGGTATTCTTTCTTTTCATTTGCAGTATTTGATGTCTCCAAATACTTATTTATTGCTTGCAGGTAAAATGTTACATGCATCAACTGCTATCAGGACTGGAGCACTGTCATAATAGACATGTACTTCACCGCGATATTAAAGGATCAAATCTTCTGATTGACAACGAAGGAATACTCAAAATTGCTGACTTTGGACTTGCATCTTTCTTTGATCCAACCCGCAGGCATCCTATGACTAATCGTGTGGTTACCCTTTGGTACCGACCTCCTGAGTTGCTTCTCGGTGCCACAGATTATGGTGTGGGTGTGGACCTTTGGAGTGCCGGTTGCATTTTAGGAGAGTTATTGTATGGGAAACCAATTATGCCTGGTCGTACAGAGGTGATAATTTAATATGTCTTGTTTTGGTTTTATAGAACTTTCCATTCCTCTAAAAATCTATGACAACTGTTAGTGTGTTACTTCAACAAGTTTTCTATTTTGAATCAATCAAGTAGAAGTTACATATCCTATTGCATTACCCTTAAGAAGGTCTTCTGTTTGCATATCTGCAATGAAAATGAGGTAATACACTCTATAATAAAAAATAGAAAACATAAGAAACAGCCAATGGCTTAGTTGCTGCATAATCTGATAAACTAGCATTTACAATTGCATAAGTCTCTGCTGAGCTTAAAACTTTATTGGCAAAAGTAGAGTCAATCGAATTGTACTCATAAAGTGTAAAAGCCAGTAATTGATGAGGTTGTAACTGCTTGTCACTTTTTCTAGTCTCTTTGATCACCGTGTATAATAATTGCCTTGTTGTCTATTCAATGAATTATTGCTTTTTGTTGCCGCATTCTTATCCCTGGTATAGCACTTGCTCGTGTAATTTAATTAACATTTTCGTACTATTGAAAACTCTTAGAATTTGGGTTGGGCCTAACTCAACCCTTGCAAAACCGGCATGTGAGGTGATGACTGCCCACCACTTATGTACACATTTCCAGTTCTTATCTCATCCAGTGTGGGACTCTTAACAAACCTCTATCACGCCTAGGACTGGACATCTGGAGTGTGACCTGAGTCTCCCAATAGCGGGTGGCCCGATAGATCTTAGATAGGCTCTTATACCATCTTAGAATTTGGTTGGGTTGAGTCTAACTCAACACTTACAAAACTGACATGTAAGGTGAGTATTGTCCATCACTTATAAACACATTTTTGGGCCTTATCTCATCTAATGTGAGACTCTTAGCATTACCCTTGCAAATGTTTCCAAGGCACTGATGTTGGTCAAACTTCACCTCTTTCATTTCTGTCTCTAAATTGTGTTATTCGGACTCATCTTAGAATTTGGGTTGAGCCTAACTCAAACATTATAAAACTGGTTTGTCAGGCGAGGACTACCCACCACTTATAAGCACAATTTTAGGCCTTATCTCATCAAATGGGTGACTCTTAACACTTACCCCTCATGCCCAGGGTTGGACATCAACATTAGGAGCATGATCCTAGTGGTCCGATAACCGGTGTTCCAATGGATCCTAGATGGGCTCTAATACCATGTTAGAATTCGGGTTGAACCCAACTCTAGTATAAAACTGACTTATAAAGTGAAGACTGCCCACCACTTTTAGACAGTTTCAAGCTTTAATTTATCAAATGTGGTACTCTTTACAAAAACAAATGGGTAAAAAGGAGCATGATTATTGTAGGAGGCCGAACAAATGTCAAAAAAATATTTCATTGAAAATTTTAGGGTAAATGAAGTGGCGGCGGAGCCTAACTAGATTTTACTCAATAGAAGAACTGCACACAATAGAAATTGTTAAACTATTAGTAATTCACATTGTCATTTCTCTAAAACATTTTATCTTAGCTGACTTCTATTAAGTCATATTTTGGCCTTATTACTTAGGTGCATCTTAATGGTAAATCAAGTAATGCACCCCATAATCAGAATCGTCTTCATGTCCTGCATTTGTAAGGATTTAGAGGAGCTGGTGATGATGATGTAAGGATTTTTTAGAGGATAATATGATGATGATGGAGATGCCCACGGACGGATGTCTAAGAAAATGCGTTCTCTTGATGTCTGTAGGATTCTGTATTTTTTAAAATGCATCTCCTAGTCTATTTCATTAGTTGTCCTTTTTAATTAAGGGATATACTAGATGATCTTATGTTTAGGTATAACATCTGTCAAAAACAAAAGTTTAGTTATAACATCTCTTAACATAGTTTGAGGGGTTGGCATTAAGCACATTTTCTGGTTATTTGAAATATCCATAGGATATTTTCTAATCCTTTTCTTGAATATTTTACACAGGTGGAACAACTGCATAAGATATACAAGCTTTGCGGTTCACCTTCTGATGAGTATTGGAAGAAGTCAAAGTTGCCCAATGCTACCTTGTTCAAACCTCGAGAGCCATACAAAAGATGCATAAGAGATGTATTTAAAGAATTTCCACCTTCTGCTCTTCCCCTTGTCGATACTCTTCTTGCTATTGATCCAATAGAACGGAAGAGTGCCTCGGATGCTCTAAGAAGTGAGGTGTGCTTTTGAAAATTCTTGATCTTGTCATTAAAATGCAAGCATGGTGATTTTAAATTTTGTACTGCCTTGTTGATATTATTATTTCATGCCAATTAGGCTGTTTCAATCTGTTTGATCCTGAGCTATTCTCAGTGCATATAGATTGCCTAGAACACGTACTCAAGACTCGTATGTGAAACATATACCGCTGCGTATTTTTCTGATGTTGAAAACTAGGCCTGCTCACAGTTCAGAAAAAACCAAACTGTAAGCCAAACTCAACCAATCTGAAAAGGATCTGAACTATTGGCAAGGTTCATTAAACTGATCTGCAATGTTAAACACAGTTCAGAAGCAATCAGTGATGGAAAATCATCATGAAGAACCCAATGTTCAGTTTGGTTTTGCATACACAGACAGTTCAGTTAAAAACTATAGAACCTTAGTGCACTAAACTGAATAACAAGTTTGGTTCAGTTTGGAATGAATCGTGATCAGTTCAGTGTGTTTTTTAAATGAATTTATTCTAGTTTGGTTCGGTTCAGTTTCCTTAAAAAATTGAACCATGAACAGGCCTATTGAAAACAAATCTCCTTGTATTTTGTACAAAAAGATGTTCTTGTATTTTATAAAGTGCTTTTATAGGAGAATGGTTGGTAAAATATTGATTGTTGTCCGAGACTCTGAGGAAAAATCATTGGAATTCTGTACCAGCTTGAGGATGTATCTATCTCTTAAGCTTTGTTTATATTTTAGAATATGTATCCCTTCTTGGAATAGGATCAACAAGTTTGATTTGATATAAAATGGTGGGTTCTGGTTTATGTTAGGACCTGTATCTTACTACAAAATAACAAGGAAAATCCCCATTGATTTTTTTTTCCAATGACAAATGTTAGTATTAGTTGTGAGATTTGTTTTTTTCTCCTTTGTCTGGGTTTGAACCCAGGACCTCCAACTCCTTATCCCTTGACTCAAACCAGTTGAGCTACCCAACAGCCCCGAAAATTGCCGTTGATTACAATGCTGCATAACTTAAAGGCTTCTGCATAATACCAAAAGGCCCCAACTCTCTCGATCCTTCTTATTTATATACAACATCTTATTTCTCTAATTACCCACTAATTACCTTGAAAAAACTAACTACTTAACTCTAGTTACCTTGGAAGGTCAATTTGCTGTCTTTTTTCTTTGGAATAATAAGTTGACAAAGGTCCTAAATCTGGATTCAATGACGTGTTTCAAATGATTAGGATAAAGTATGTGGACATTCCAAAATAAATGTTAATAAAATGAAACTTCTCTTGAATCTGATGATGTGGACGTTATCTTTGTCAAACTTAGATATTCTTTGTTATATTCTTGACCATATATTTACTTTGCCTTACTATCCTATCTTTCTTGCAGTTCTTTAACACAGAACCTTATGCTTGTGATCCTTCTAGTCTTCCGAAGTATCCTCCAACCAAGGAAATGGATGTTAAACGGCGTGACGATGAAGCCAGAAGGTATCTGCTCTTAGGTTTTGCTTTCGGCATATTAGAAGCGAGACACACACTAAATGCTCGTGTGAATATTTAAATAAAAATGATATATAAAAAGGATTAGGAGTAAGGAAGTGTGAGGAAGATATGGACATCGACGATAAAATGGAAGGCTTTCTTTTAATATTATGTATTGATCAGGCGATATTTATAACCTGGTATATTTATTGAGTAACTTTCAGATATATGCAAATAGTAATGTCTCTTTCAGAACTTTTTGGACAAAAATTGGAGATTGAAAAACTCTACGTATTTTCTTTGCTGACCCTTGTGACAGTATCACTTTTAATCATGAGTTGAGCTTATCACTGAATGTGAACATCACCAAATAATTAGAGTCTGTTTCAACTTAGTTGCATGTGCAAGTTTAAGTTAGCCCCCTATTATATTTAACCAACTCCGAGTTTCTGTGAATATGAATGTTCAGATCAAGAGCTGCTGCCAAAGCTCGAGCTGATGGAGGAAAGAAGCATCGGACACGTGAACGAGCTGTAAAAGCTGCTCCGGCTCCTGAAGCCAATGCTGAGCTTCAATACAATATCGATGTATGTTTATATGAAATGCTTCTTTTGATACTCGTAAATATAGTTTGATGCGTTGATTTATTAGGTCTCACAGTAGTAGTGTAGTGCTTTTAGAAATATTATATCATTCTCATCTTTGATAATTGAAAATATGCAATATCATAAACCAAAAATGCATTCCCTGTGATATAATTCATTTTCATCAACTATAATTGAAAATGTGCATTGTTAAGATTGAAACTTATCAAATAGTAACATTGACTAAAATATGATCCTATGATTTCATATGTAGCAGAGAAGGCGTCTAATCACTCATGCTAATGCTAAGAGCAAGAGTGAAAAGTTTCCTCCGCCGCATGAAGATGGACAACTTGGATTTCCTTTGGGAGCTTCAAATCATATTGATCCAGATATAGTTCCTCATGATGTCTCTTTGGATTCAATGTCATATACCTTTTCAAAGGAACCATTTCAAGCTTATTCAGGTCCCATAGGTAATACTACTAGCAATGGTTTCACAAAGCGGAAGAAAAACACTGCGAATGATGCATTGGATTTATCAAAACCATATAAAGGAACCCACAAGGATAAGGGTAAAGGAAAGAAAATCATAGCTTAAACATATTTATTAGTACATTCTTAGAGTCAAATTATAAATCAATCTCATTTTTTGGTGTTGGAATCCAAATGCTGTTTAATGCACTTCTAAAATATGTCATGCTTGCTTCCTAAGTGAAGCTAATTCCTTATCAAGGTGTAAAACCATTTTTTTTCATAGTTTTTTTTTTTTTGGTTTCCATTTAGATATAAGAGTTTTTTCTTTTTTTGAGAGGAGATACTGAGTCTGGTGGTATTATAGAGAATTATTGTGATGTACATTGTGAATTTTTTATTTTTTTTTTTGTACTCTTGTGTCAATATCTGAAATCTGTTTAATTTGTTGAGAATTGCAATAAATTTGAGTTGTTGTGGTCCTCATTTACAGGTCTTCAGTTGTGCCAACAAAACAAATTATGTTGTGGTCCTCATGTATGCTTTCCACGTTTAATTTTCTTTTTTTCATGTTACTCCCTCTGTTCCAAAATTTTGTTTTTTTTAGTTTTTTAATATTATTTTGTTTCAAAATGGGTGTTTTAGAAATTCAAGATGGTTTTTTTTTTTTTTGTGGTGGTCAAGGGTTCGAACCATGGACCTTGCATATATTATATATTGAATTTACCAATTGAGCTAAGCTTTCGAGGACATCCAAGATGGTTTTTGTTTATGAGATTGTTTGTAATGAAATATTTTTAGTCTTTAAATTGAAAATAAAATAAGGGGAGTTTCTATACCAAATCACACTATCTTATACCATCGATAGCTCCCTATACATGACGACACCTTAATTCACATTAGAGATTTTAGAGCTATACCAATGTTGTTCAATGACATTGATTCCTTCATTTAGTGACCCATTCATTCTTTTTGTTCTACACTGTTATCTCCATTTGTGACCCCTACCACTAAAAACATATCCACCAAATAAAATTGGAATAAAAAACATGATTTAAATCATAAACTTACGATGGAAAAAATGACGAGATTTGAATAAAATTGAAATACACATGTGTGAAGAACGATAAGGGGTAAGACGATACCAGTCCAACATGTATAATAAGAACAAATTGAAAAATTACTAAGTGTAGAATTATATGGACGATAAAGTTCTCTCTCAACGGTTAATGATGCTATTTGAACTACCGATCTCTAATTAAGCTTTTTCTTTATCAAAGTAGATCTCTAATTAAGTTCGAGAAGCAATGTATGTTATCTCATTTAAGCTCGGGTGATTAGAACTTAACCATTTACGCTATAATGCGATATTTGTTTGAAATGATTATACCATAGTATATTTAATAATTTATTTGCAGATAACTATTGGTATAGTAAAAATTTAGAGTGATGTAATGGTACTCTAGTCTAAGACAAATAAAACCTTATTTACTTACAAAATTATCCAAATGGAGAAATGCCAATTATTGATATTTTAACTTTTTATACTATGTGATTATTTTTGAATTATTGAGAAAAAGACCATAAACGTGATGGCACACATATCATCATCATCATCAAGAAATACAACCAAACGAAAAACAATCAAAATTTATAGTAATAGATATTAAGATGAGATGAGATTTGTGAATGATTTTTAATTTAAGATAAGTTTTTCCCCAGCAAATCCCTGTCTTAGAAAAACAAATTAAAACAAAATCTCAACGACTTTACATTTATGGGAACTAGAAACTCAACGATTTTATGAGGATTCAGGAAGATGTATAAAATGGGAATGTCTATGCATATTTGTGAATCATGGCCCGCATGAAAATAATGATGATATTTGCACGTCTATGCATGGCCCCAGGAACTGGTAGCAATTATAATAATATAAGCTGAAAAATAATTGAACTTATTTATTGTCGACTTGGTGTCAAGTCGCTTTTCTTAAGGATTCTCTATAGAATAGAATACTCATAACCCAAGCCAACTTCATACGTGCTGAGTGTGAGTGTGATCTCCATCCCCAAATGGCACGTGTGGGCTAAACCGCCATTTTAATCTTAAATGTGTGAGCCGTTGTTATTATAATTCTAAATATATTAAATTGAAAATAATATTCATGTCTTTTTAATTAGTTATGTGGCCATTTTGTTCTTCAAATACTGCGTCTTTTATTAGTCACTTTTTTTCTTCAGAAAAACTCATTTTGTTCTTCAAATGTATTTTGTTTTGGCTAATTTAATTCATAAAATCGAAACAAGACACTTAGGAATGTATTTGCAATTTTAGTACATTTAAAGATTCTTTTTTAAAAGGAATTCATTTAAAGATTGTATATAATACAATGTCTAACACATTCAAAGACTAAAATAGTATTTTACCTCTAAAGTTGATAGGTAGTTTGGTACTTTATGTGTTATGATGATATGTGTGCCACTACGTTTATGATCTTTTCTAAAAAAAAAAATCTTATCATTCAATAATTAATAAACTAATAATTCAAAAACATCTCCATGGTATGAATTAAAAATATCGATAATTGACATTTCTCAATGTAAATAATTTCATAAACAAATAAGGTATTTTTTTTCTTGAATTGGGACATCATTCCATAACCCAAAATTTTGATTATAAATTAAATAAATAAATATAGATATATTGATATATTTTTATCAAAAAAAATATAGATATATTATATAAAAAAATCTATCTATTTATAGTTTTGACTATCAAAATTACATTACTAGTATACTATTAAGGCTTCGTTTGAGAATTTGCGGAGGAAGGCAGGACTTTGGAAGAGGGGAGAACAAGGAAAGTGAGAAAAATATTTTATCTCATTTAAAAGAATATTTTGTCGGGAATGAAAAATAGAATGTATATGATTGATATATTTTTAATTTTAAAAGTATTATGACTGAAGAATTATTTTAACTCCAAAATCCTCTAGAATTTTCTTCGGATACATTTTTTAAGTTCTCTCAAGTCTCATATTAGAGACATTTTGTATATTGAAGAAAAATAAACCTCTATAAGATGGGAGACTTTTTTTTTCCCTTCTCTTTCTCTTTAATCGGTCTTCAATATTCTAACTATATTTTTTTTTTCTTGTATAGGAACTATATTGTTTTGTTTATGCCACTCCATGAGTTTCTTTTATGGATTTGAATTTTTTTTCTTTTAAAACAAAAGTACAAAACCACCTCATCTCCACTATAAATTAAAATTGTATTGACATTTTCCAATTAATATTTATTTTAGTCAATTTATTTTACATTTGACATTGATTTGAAGTCTATAATTTTAACTTTTAAGAGTACTTTCCGATGGATTCCCCGTGGTTATTAACTTATTATAGAGGATATAATAAAGCTGTCTTTATTCAAAAGAAAAAATATGGTTGTTAGGGTGCAGTGCTGGCAGTGTCACATTTACACATTCATGAGATTTCTGTTGATGCGTTAAATCACATGCCTTTTTGCCAAAAATACAGACAAAGGAGAAGAACTTTTGCATTTTATAAGTAAATTAATACAATTTAGAAAGATAGATTGAATCAGATCTGTTAGGTTTTTTGGTAGCCATCTTCTTCTTTTTTTACTAATAGCAGCTCCATTTTATTTTTTTTGACAAACTAATAGCAGCTCCATGTTATGTCCTGTCACAAATGTTGTCGTTATATGTATGCGTGTCTCTCTTTTTTTTTGTAAAAAAACAAAAGTTTCATTTGACGTGATATTATGAATTTCACGCCTCAAAAAATTAAGAATTTAAATGAACCAAGTGTGTATTATATTTCCAATATCTAACAAATTAATGGTTTATATCATGAGTTTAATAAACAGTGTGAATTATTTTACATATATTTCACATGCATCAATATGTTACAATATTTAGTAAAAAATATTTATATGACAAAAAAATTTGGTTACATTTATATGACAAAATATGATTGAATATTTGTGTAAACCCACTTGGGTTAGCCTAGTGGTATTGACTTGTAACCTGTGAGTGTGCTCTTCCTCAAAGTCTCAGGTTCGATTTTGTCAGGTGTCAATTTGAGGGGGTTAGTTTAGCTTCTTCAAAAAAATATTTGTGTAAAATTTTACATGCATAGAAATTATTTTTAAATTCTATAATAATTTTTAATTCGTAAACTTTTTTATATTTATATATTTGAATTTTTTCTGACAATATAATTGAATACATTATGGTTAATGTTATTTTAAAATTTGATATATAGACGTACATATAGAGACATATAAAAATGGAAAACGGTAGAGATTAATCATAACTAAGTAATCGTGGAAACTTTGTACCGATAACATGCTAACTAAAAAAATATGAATGAAAAAAAGTCGTGTTTGATGATTCAAAAATATAATGAAATCTTAACGACTTCAATTATCAATAGCATTGTTCATAAATTATCATTCACTTAACTACTTCAAATATACTTCTTCGAAAACATGTTTTACCTAAATTTTGTGGTAATAGTTATTTTGATCTCTCAATGTGTAACGAGTGGCCACAGTGGTAGTCCCTCAATGTATCGAAATTTTAAAATAGCTCATGATTGTGAATTATGTTAGTAATAACAATCACTTACGTTAATTTTTTTTGTTAACGGACTCATGTTAGTCTCTCGGTATACTTATTTATAGTCATATGATCAATCTCTATAAGTATTTCCTTATTGTCATCTAAGTCTCCATATGAAAAGAGTTAGTTAATGTCAACATTGAGAGAAGATTTTAGATCACACAACTATTTGGATTAAAGAAGTGCATAACAAGAGATTATTTTGAAATTTTGATACATTGAAGGACTATTACGGTTATTCGTTAGTCATTCAAGAACCAAAATAACTATTACCCCTAAATTTTTCTCTCATGTTAAGTTAGAATCTACAGCTTTTCCTAAGAAATGATTTTGTATATTTAAATATAATTTTTTAATGATTTATAATATAATCAAACCTATTATACAACTTTTCCCTATTTCAACTTCACAATATTACCATATGATATGATTTGAACTTTATTATCAACTGTGGAGCAATAAACCTCTCAAAAAAGGTTTGTGGAGCAATAAAGAACAAAGTAATAATATTTGACAAATGGATGCTAAAATCATCTGAATATTGTATTCTAAAATCATGACAAGAAAAAAGTTCTAAATGTTTTTTATTTTGGACCATTTTTTTTAATGTTAAAATAGCTAGATGAGTATAATGTATATTTATTTCTTTTAGTTTTCTATAGATTTTCTACGGTAGAAGTAAATCAAAAATCTTATGTGAGGTACGTCAAACACTAAATATATTTATCTCATTCAATCTTAATTCAATCATTAATTAGTTACGGTGTAGAACATAACTCCTTCAGTTAGATCCAACTTCCGTTGACAATGTATATTTTATTTCTTTAGCAACATGATTGTAGTTCAAGTGCCAATATCTTTTAAAATATGATAGTATAACTTATTCTACTGATTACTTTTTGAGAAGTAGGTTCACATTGTAGTGTTTTAATTGGTTTTGAACAAGTTCAACCCTTTCAAGGGAGAAAATATGTTTAAAACATGGTTGAACACTAAATATAAACACATCTTTTAATTGAGATTTAAATCTTAGATCATTGTGTTATTAGAGACATACCCCTTCTACTAGAATCAACGGTGACATTGTAGATTTTAATATAAGATAACTATATTCATCAACACAAAAAGGTAGCATAAAAGTGAAATTAAAAAAAAATCTTTTTATTTTTCTTAAACCAATAAATATATATTTTATACCAAATCAAGAATGTTGCATTTCAGTATTATTAATAGGAGTGTAAAATATCACTTAAAATCAGTTGATATTAAGAATAATCACCTTTGCTATGAGTAGTCACATTCGCTTGCCATTTAGAAAACTCAAGCACAAAATTATTAATGAAAGACTTTAACAAGTCAATATATAAATGTTTTTTTAATTAAACAAATCAAAACTTAAAAATTGTTAATAAAAGACTTTAATAAGTCAAAATAAAAAATTTGAAAAATAAAATAAAAAGTCAAAACACAAAAATTGTTAATAAAAGACTTTTTTTTAAAAATTAAAAATACTTTAACAAGTCAAGATAAACGATTTTCTGCAAATGTGTCTCTTAAATATCTTTTAAAAAAACCAGAAAAGTTATAAACAATAATTACAAATTGTTTTATCAAACCATACACTAACGATCAAAAAGAATTAAGAGATTGTTTTAAAAGGTTTGTCGGGTTGGTTGATCCAGTATCAATCTCATTAAAAAATCCATTTGCATAACATTGCACTAACACATGTAATACTTATATTAGATAACAAAAACTGTTATATGAGCACTTAATTGTTTGTATACTTTACCAGATAAAAAGAATAAACATTAGCATTTGTATTTTATATACACAAAACCTTGGTGTGAGTGCAGTGGGATTTATTTAGTTAAATAAATTGGTTCAGTAATTGCTTTTGAGTAGACATCACCTTATGGAGGAGTTTTATATCCATCCTATTTAAGATAAGAGTAAAGGAATATTGATGTCTGAAAATGTTGTTAATGTCATAAGAAGAATTTTTTTTTTAAACTCTTGTATAACATTGCAAAAAATATACCCAATTCCAAAATCAACATTACCAAGCAAAGCAAGTAGTGAATTTACTGAAATTACTAAAATGTTCATCAACTAAAGAAAATCAGACATAATACTAACCAAAAATCAAACATATAAAAGACAAAAGTACCGAACAAAATCACCAATATAACAGTATCAAACTTCAAAGAAACTAACACATGAATTCATTCACCACATACTTAGTTTAGTTAGCACACTTGACAATAGAATCCACCTTAATTGAAAGAATTAAAATTTATTTATTTTAATGCAATTTATCTAGTAGTTATGTAAAAAGCGAAGAGACACATTGGGCTTCCATAATCATCAATCATCATTCTTTATAGACATCTAATGTTTTAAATCCATGGCGCTGTGCTTATTTAGTTTAGTGTTAAATAGTTTAAGCTATATGAATAATGCTCTAATAAACACTCAATTTTCAAACCCAATATTTTTAACAAAAAATATGTTAAATGAGTTTCACAAATAACTACATATCATTTATTTATTAGCAAAGTTTCGTAAAAAAAAAAAATATACTTTTGACAAATTTGTTAAAACAAAATATTTTTAACAAAACCCCTATAAAAATATTTGTAACAAATAGTATGTAATATCATTGCTAATTATGATTCACATAAAGGAAAAGAAGATGTGCTTAACACTCATTCTAATTTGGCATCCATAAGTAATACTCTCACGTCCATAATTAAAAGCACCATTTGAAGAAATTTTGTGTGCTTAAATCTAACTCTTATGCAATTTATTAGGTGCATTTTCCAAACATACTTTTATTACACTATTAATTTATAGGGTAGTGTTAACTTGTGTCCTTAGGACACATGTTAAAAAATCCAAAAAAAGAAATATTCCCTTAAACTTTGTGCATTCAATTTATTAAAACATTAAAAATTAAATTTAATGCACGCATTCCAATATATTATTTCTACATTTAGCTTCTAAACTTGTGCCTTAAGGGCACAAGTTAACATTTCCCTAATTTATATTACAATTGAAATATAAAAAGTTAAAGTTACACATGATAATACATAAATTTCTCTCAAAAATATGTTAATACATAAATGATGTTTTAGGAATATCTACCTACAAAATGGTCATGATAAATTCATTAATCATTTTTCTAATATATGTGAAAAAGTAAAGTGAATGCAAACATGTGTCCTAACTTTAAGAGGACACGTTAAGGAGTTCAACAATGAGATATTCAATTTAAAAATCGTGTCTTTAACTTTTTAAAAGTCATAAATATGTGTTTTAAGAACACAAGTTATCAAGGACAAAAAAAAGCTATAATGAGGTATAAAACCTATTTGGATTTTATTTAAGATGAAAATGACCCAATATCGATGCTATTTAAGTTTGAACTTAATACCGGTAAAAAAAAGTTTGAACCCGATATAGATGTTAAACACGGAAAGAACTTGATATAGATGCTATTTAAGTTTGAACCTAATACCGGTTAAAAAAAGTTTGAACTTAATTTGTAAAATAAATGAATGCTTTTTCTGGTTTTGTACATTTATTTAAACGAGTCTACGAAAAGCGTAAATTTTACTTTTTTTTTAGATGTAGATTTGACTCGTTATTAAATAATAGGATTTTTGGTGGAAAATTTTCGGGTTTTAGAGGAATGGACCTTAGTAATTAGAGATTCGTCTTTAACCTAAATAATTCGTCTTTAAATAAAGTTCACTAATCACTTAAAAATATGGTCAAAAACCATTTCACTCAAAATTCAAATCTAAATTAACCCAAATAATTCGTCTTTAAATAAAGTTCACTAATCACTTCAACTCAATCGCATAATTAATAAATAATAGAGTTTGAACTTTACACCTCTTTAATATCTTTGTGTTTTGTATTGATTTCGTTTCCCAGTGTTATTAAGGTCTTGCTCAAAGTGATTTTTTGTTTTAAAGTTTTGAGATTTTTAATTTTTTTGTTTGTTGAGTTTTAAAAAAATTCAAAAATCAATATAGGGATCAAAATTGCAACTTTTTGTAAAGATAAATGGTCAAAAGTGCTTATTTATCTAAAGATAGAGGGTCAAAAGAACATATTTTTATAAAGTCAAACGGTCAAAAGAGCATATTTTTCTAAAGATAAAGGACAATATTTTCATTTTTTTTAATAGGAAACCAAAATCGCAACATTTTGAAACTTAGGAGGCGAAAAGTGCACTTTAACCTAAATACTACACCATCTGTTCACTATTATAATGAAAAATCTATATTTTAGATTCATTCAATTAATGATGTATACAGTCTTTATTATAGACCATATACATCATTTAATGAATGAATATAAATTATTAATTTTTACTTATAATAGTGACCGGCGACATGTATTTTTTAAATATTAATTATGATTTAATAATATATATCAAGAATTACTCTTACACATACAAATAATATATCAAGAATTACTCTTACACATGAATAGAAGGCAAGTGACAACAAGCTGCACCGTTAGACCTTCTTGATAACGAAATCAATCATCGCAAACAAAATATTCATGGACTTAGAAGAAATGACATTGTTTTGCATGACCCTTTGAATCTGTGTAGAAGGTCAACAACCTTTGATGTCTTAGGAAATCAAAAGTGTCAAAAACAAACTGTATAAAAACATTTCTTAAAAAAAAAAAGTATAAAAACATGTTAATTGTCAAAAACATGTTTTGTCATGTTTGACCACTTTACTTGACGCATTTTTTAAGATTGTCTGTTTTACGGTAAAAATGGTGACTCTTAATCCAACAAGTGACACCTTAATCAAGTTCATGAAACCTTAATCAAGTATATTTTCAAAATTGAATTGGGAAACTATTAACTTTATTTTATTTTCATTGACTTTGAACCGAAACTATTAAGAATTGAGACACCTATATAATCTCTCAAACTTGTGTTAACCCAACCATTGTAGAACAACAACAAAACTAGAACTATAATATCTCTCTCCTCTAGAAAACAGAACAACTATAATATATAGACACAGTGACATTATAAAGGAGTGATAATCTTCCACGGCAGCTCAAAAACAGAACAACATCCGATTCATCATCACGCGTTGCTCGAGGTTAGCGTATTGTGTCAGATTCATATTCTCTTTCTACCATTGTCTTCCAGAACTTTCTCATTTCTCTCCACGTGTATTTTCTCTCTTTCTTTTTTCGTTTATTCTTCATATTCATCCCTTCTTCATAATTCATCACCCTGATCCAACCATTTCAAAACTCTTTCCATTCACCGGGAATTCGAACTAGGGATTGATTCTCTCACCTTTCTCTGTTCGAATTCTTTGGACCTTAATGCTACTATCAATCATTTTGGTGAGCACTTCTAAAATATATTTAAGGGTTTTCTGTACCAGGGTTTCATATTCATTTTTTCAATATTTTATTCCATAACATAAAATAATGATCTTTCTTTTGATGGAAAAAAACATGATTTAATTTGAGGGGTTAATTCCTTTTTTCTTAATTATTTTTTTCTTTTGCCTTGTTTTTTGGAATTGGAATTAGGAATATATTACCAAATAGGTGCTAGGTATGAGTTTTTTTATTTTTGTATATTGGAAGATATTTATATGAATAATTTGTTATGTTTTGAATATTGGGAAATATTTATATGAATATTTGTTGTTATGATTGCAGAGATACTTGTGTTGATGACATCAGAAGGTTCTTAAAATGGACAGCTCAGAAACATAAATATTTGGGATTCATTACTACTACTGGACTTTGAAATTTGGAAACTCAGCAATAATCTCAATTTGTTCTTAAATCTGCTTTTGAAATTTGTGGAGGGTGGACGACATCATGGCTATTGAAATGACTTCTATTGTTTCAAAACTATCAATGTTATCCACTTCCGATCATGCTTCTGTTGTTTCTATGAACTTGTTTGTGGCACTTCTGTGTGCTTGTATTGTCCTTGGTCATCTTCTCGAGGAGAATCGCTGGATGAATGAATCCATCACTGCCCTTTTGATTGTAAGTTTTCAGTTTCCTTTAGCTAGTTTTTCAAATGAATTTGGAGAAAAACTAACTCATTCTCCAAATATTTTGCTATACTTTAACGGCTCTGTCTAATGTGCACAACAGCACAAGTTAATCATTAGTCTTGCATCATGTGCAAGCATGTTTTCTACCGATAAATAAGTCGGATCATATCACATTTGATCTAAGGATGAGACTTATTGATCCAATGGTGGAAACATGGTAGTGCCGTGTTCATGGTGCAAGACTCGGCTCACTTGTGCACCATAAAATTGGCCTACTTTAACATGCAATGTTGTCTATATCTATATATGATTAGTTTGAGCTATATTGGCTGCATCTATTATTTATTTACTTTTTGGTTTATATTGGATTCTTTTCAGGGTATATGCACTGGTGTAGTGATTTTGCTGTTTAGTGGTGGAAAAAGTTCGCATATTCTTGTTTTCAGTGAAGATCTTTTCTTTATATACCTGCTGCCACCTATTATATTCAATGCCGGGTAAGTTATTTTGCACCATCTTATTGTCTACTATGGAATCAATGTTTGATTATGTGTTTACGAACCATAAACTGGTGTGTAAATGATGATCTGAAACTAGCACATTCAACGAATAATGCACTTCTTTTTGCGTATTTTTGGCGAAAAAAATAATTTATGCAAAACGGGGCATAATCAACGGTTTACTTTATGGCGGAGAAGTTTTTGGTGCACATGGTGTCTGTGAAGTCTGTTTGAGATATATTCAGTACTAGCAGTGAATTTGCTTGCTTTTTTAAAAGTGACTTAGGGTTCTTCCTATGTTTGTGAATTCATCTCTTTCATTTTTTTTGATATTGTTAAAAAACTTGCCTCTTAAATTAACAACACTTAGTCCTCTTGGATCTTTTCATCATGTGTAAGTGTGATGGATTGCAATTTTTGTTTATTTATGAATTTGTTCTCTGTAATATATTTCAGGTTTCAAGTAAAGAAAAAGCAGTTTTTTGTCAACTTCATGACTATCACATCATTTGGAGCTATTGGCACATTAATATCTTGTGTCATTATAACCACGGGTATGTCTTACCTCTTTAGATTTTTTTATTAGGTTTATATAATACTTGACATAGTAAATTGTTATCAAACAATTTGTAAGCTCAGACAATTGTTAGATCCTTACTAACCTTTGCCTTTTCAATTGAAATTTTTTTCTTTGTTTAGAAGACATCTTGATCAAGTAAAATAAATATTAACTTATAAAAACCAACTGCAGAGAAACATGTCTAGCCCTGTTGACTTAAATATGAGCCATTATTTCAGGTGCTACTTTTGCTTTTAAGAGGATGGATATTGGGACACTGGAAATCGGTGATTACCTAGGTATTGTACTAGTCAATCTTATCTAGTTGGCAGCTACTCATTCAGTTTGCAACTTACTAATTTGTGATAAATTTTAGCTATTGGAGCAATATTTGCCGCAACAGATTCCGTTTGCACATTGCAGGTTTGAAAATGATCTATTTTTTGCATTCTTCTTGCAACTAACGCATCACAGTTAATTACTAACCTTATAAATGGCAATGCAGGTGCTAAATCAGGATGAGACACCTTTATTGTATAGTCTTGTATTTGGGGAAGGTGTTGTGAATGATGCTACCTCAGTTGTGCTTTTCAATGCAATTCAAAGCTTTGATCTTAACCAACTTAACCCTTCAATTGCATTGCATTTCTTGGGCAACTTCCTGTATTTGTTTGTAGCAAGCACACTCCTTGGCGTTGTGGTAAATGCTTTTCTCTATCTAGCACTCTCACGCACACATTACACAAACAAGATATATATCAACACTGCTTGATGTGACTTGTGTTTTGGTCTAATTTAATTCTATCACCTTGCAGACAGGTCTGCTTAGTGCTTACGTCATTAAAAAGCTGTACATTGGAAGGTATCTTCTGGACATTTTGCCATTTCCATTGTATTTTCAATATAACATGATATGATGGTATTCCAATGTGTTATATTGTACATATGCGGTTTATTCATAGTAAAACTTAAAGTCGTTTCAATTGTGTGCTAATAACTAAGTTCTGGTTATTTCTTATATTACTTGTTAACTAGACAAATGTCTACACTCTACACCTTATAAAAATTAGACTGAACTTGGTCTGGTTGTTAGAACTTTGAAGCAATGTTCTATGTTAAATGGCTCATTCCTGCTTCAAGCCAGAATGATGGGATTCAATACAATTTTTGAAAATTAAAATGAACTCATCACTTAACTGGTTCTAAATGTATTCCCTCCATTTTAAATGTTCATATATTATGTAAAAGGATGCATTCAATCTAATAACTTAATGAAGAGATAGCAATAAAGATGTAATTCCACGAGTCTTGGGGGCACGGGTGTCTAGTGTAAATTATAAGGGTTTGTCTAACATGTGCAATATTGCACATGTTAAAGCAATTAAAAGTAGCAAGTTTTTATTGAAAAACAACAATTATTTATTAAAAAGTTATATATTAAATACAAAATGTACAAGTTCCAATGCAAAGTTACTATTTTAAACTTCTTAACATGTGCAAATTTGCTCATGATAGAAAAACCCAAATTATAAATATAAAACATCCCACTCTCCTGAATTCATGTCGGGTGTGAATAGTTATCATTTTCAACTGTCTTAAATTTGTTGTTGTTTAGGAAAAATAATCTGTGTGTATTTGTCAGTTTTAGTGTTTGCATATTGAGTACTATGTAGAGAACAAGATTATTTGAAACAGTTCTTTGCTGAAGTTTAAACGATTTTCTCCTTAATTCCAGGCACTCCACAGATCGTGAGGTTGCTCTTATGATGCTAATGGCATACCTCTCCTATATGCTGGCTGAGGTAGGTTTTAAAGAACTTCAGTAATGTTTTCTGGATGCTGCTAACATTTGTCACTAGCTTGATGCTGACTTATCTACATCTTGTGCAGTTATTCTATCTGAGTGGCATTCTTACCGTATTCTTTTGTGGTATTGTAATGTCTCATTATACCTGGCATAATGTGACGCAGAGTTCAAGAATCACTACTAAGTATGTCTTCTCAACAGATTTTATCAAGCTATATGCACTGTCCAAGTCTATCTATATACAGACATGTCTTTTCTATATCTAAACATCTATTTTTCGTCTAACTTTTCACAGGCATTCTTTTGCTACCTTGTCCTTTGTTGCTGAGATCTTTATCTTCCTTTATGTTGGTATGGATGCCCTGGACATTGAAAAATGGAAGTTTGTTAGTGATAGGTATGTCCTAAGTTCTCTTTTGGAATGGTGATTAGTCATTCAGACATTACCCTTTTTCACTGAGCGATTTTTTTTTATGACATCCTTTCATGTCCATAGATGGTATGATGGAACTGCTTTACTGAAGCAGTCCTTGTACTACTTGGTGTGACTGAAGTGTCCTTGACTGTTTTTTTCTTCCTTTTGTTATTAAATAAAACTATTCATGTGCCACACTTGGTTTCTTCTGTAGTCCTGGAACATCTATAGCAGCAAGTTCAGTATTGTTGGGTCTAATACTTCTTGGAAGAGCAGCGTTTGTTTTCCCCTTATCCTTCTTATCCAACTTGACTAAAAAATCACAACATCAGAAGATCTCCTTCAGACAGCAAGTATGGCCAAATTTCTATTGAGTGACCTTTTCTGTTTTTCTTGTGCTTAATACCAAGGTATGCTGACAAGTGTCTCTTTTGCTTCCCCTCATTTTAGGTGATCATTTGGTGGGCTGGTCTTATGAGAGGTGCTGTTTCAATGGCACTTGCGTATAATCAGGTATGAGCAGTACCACTGAGTTTTGGTTTTGGATATTTGAATAATTGGCCACTGCTTCAGCCAAACCATAAATAGCAATAACTGATCCCATCTATTCGGAAAAAGGTTTTATGGTTGTTGTTGTTACTAATGACGGACTTGATGCATAAAAACTGATCCTATCTATTTGATGCAGTTCACCATGTCGGGGCATACTCAACTGCGTAGCAATGCAATCATGATAACCAGCACCATCACTGTTGTCCTTTTCAGCACAGTGGTAAGCCATTAATTTTGTAGTTTCTGACATTCTTTAGACAGTGTCCATTAGTTTCTCTTCACTGCACAGTTTATTTTATCAGTTCTGCATTACTGTTAATCTCTTTTGTATTAAGTTTGAAATATCTTTTTTTGTTCATACAAGTATACCTCTTCTCAATTTTAGTTCCTGTAACAATTAGTCTTTGGTTTTAGTCCATGAAATGTAGGAAATTCTTTGTGTGTGCAAACATGTTCGAATTAAATATTTGATGTGCTCTATATCATATTAGAACTATGAACAAATTGATTTTTCTACGTCATATGTCGAAACATAAGTCATCTATATGAAAAACTGTATATAAATGAAGCTAACACAAGTTAATTACAATTTATCAGGTATTTGGTTTGCTGACTAAGCCACTCATAAGGCTTCTACTACCTCATCCTAAAATCACAAGCAGCATGACAACCACAGAATCGACTACTCCAAAATCATTCATTGTCCCACTTCTAGGAGATTCCCGAGATTCTGAAGCTGATCTTGAAGGCCATGAAATTCACCGACCAAACAGCCTTCGTGCTTTACTATCAACTCCAACTCACACTGTTCATCGATTATGGCGAAAGTTTGATGATTCATTCATGCGTCCTGTTTTTGGTGGCAGAGGTTTTGTTCCTGTAGAACCTGGCTCACCAAGTGAACGCAATGGTAATCAATGGGGTTGAGAAAAGAAGCCAGTAAATGTGTAATATGTGTTGTATACTACGAATGATTTGTGAAAAGTCATGCAACGTGTGTATAATGTATTTATTGCATAAGAACCTCGTAGTGAAAATTTTCTTTAAAAAAAAAAAACTCGTAGTGAAATTTTGTTGAGTTGTTTGAGTAGCTAGTACGAGATGACTTCATAAGCCATCCCTGTCTATTCTGTAAACTACAATATTTTTTAGATTCTCTGAGCCATGCCATCCCTCGTATGTGTTCAGTTTTTTTGTGTGCAGCTTCTATCTACACTCTCCAATGAACCAATGATGGATTTTAGTTCACATTTTGTTTTTTGACTCAAAGTTTTGGTGTATCTGATTATCATTGGTTTTTCATTTTAATAGCAAATGATAATCGCTACTAGTTATTTTGTAAGTGGAGGGAGTTGAACATACAACCTCTAGCATTGTAACTCTTTTTGTTAACTATTAGGTTCTCGGGGAAAAGGTAATACGAAGTTTGGCTTTGGAAAGTAAGTAAAGCTTGATCAAGAATCGTTCCATCTAAGAACAATATTTAGGTTTTATGAACAATTCGGTGGAGTTCATTATCCACTTGAACTTTATCTTTCTTCAACTTATCAAATCACTTTATTGGTTATGAATAACATCAAAGTTATATCTCGCAAACATGATATGGTATAGGGATACCATTGCTTTTTCTAAATATCAGATGACAATCCTTAGTTTGCCATCCTTAGTTTATCCAACAAGAGAGGTTTGATTTATGATCTCCTTATCGATTTGTTTTTGTTCCCTTGCTTAAATCACAAATCGATTTGTCTGGTTTGTGAATCGGATATCTTTTGTGTACAATTGCTGAGACTGATCTTTTGAGACCACATAACATATAATTGATTATGAATGATGAATGATTAGGAATTTGCAAACTTTATTATGAGTAATGAGTCTGACTGATTTAAAAAAGGAGCACTGACCGAGCGCCCTTAATGAATAATAAATAGAAAACAATGGGAAACAATGATTCATATTCAATTGAGTTGAACTTAGCAACCGAAGGTCGGTGCCTTTTTTTCACTAATGTTAGTCTCACTCTCGCTTTTACTTATAGAAAACCATAACATCTGTATTTCGGTTTATCCATCATCCACGGTGTATTCTACTCTTCTCTCCATTGCTATTTTATCTTTCATAAAATATAAATTGTATTTACCATTAACAGTAAAATATTAAGAACGCCGACTTTAAGTCGTCGTGAATAATCAAATTCCAAAACTCACCCAAGAAAAACAAACCAAACATAATCAAAATCAATCATCAACATTTCTCTAAAGTTCAACAATTTAACATGTTACTCTTCCGTAACTAATCTCTTCAACATCACTCAAATTAATCACTAATCTTATTCTCTTCCTCGATTCCGATTCTACGCCTAAATTTAGAATTAGGGTTTTTCATTTTCCCCTTTTCCCAAAAACCAAGAATTTCTCGCACAAATGGTTGAAAAATCGGTGCTTTCAATAACAAACGAAGATTCGAATTCTTCGAGTGGAGTTTTAACAAAGGGATTCACCGATTGGGTTTTCGAGTGTCACGGGTTTTGGCACAATGCTGTGTTGATAATCGCTTCTTTTCTCTTCGTTTTGTATTTGGCTTTTCAAGCGAGGAAGAGCTTTTACAAACTCACCAATGGTCGCTCTTATATCATAATTTCGTATTATGCTTCTCTTTGGCTTGTTAGCATTCTCAATCTCGCTTGGTGCTTTTCCCAGGTTTTCTTTCTTTCTTGTAAATGAAAAACAATTTAACTTTATTTTATCTTGCTGTTATAGAAATAGCTTATATGGTAAATGTTTATGTTATAAGTACTTAATTAAGTTGTTTATCTAAATGGACTTAGTTAGGGTCTGTTTGAATTGGTTTATTTGAGCGTATATAATGACATAAGCATGAAACTGTTTGGGGGAACTTATGAAAACAGATTATTTTATGATATGTCCATCAGAATTCAGATGTTTTCAGCTTATTTTCGCAAGTTCTCCAAGATAGCTTATGAAAATCTAGGTAGTCATTCTTGGATGGCGGCCAACCCCACATGTGGTATAGTGGGATCCCGGGGTAGCAGGATCGCAAAGGATAGATTGTATAAGAACAGAGGAGAGATTGTATAAAAAACAGAGGAGAATAAAGAAAATATATGATAAAACAATTACTAGTTAGAGATTCAATGTAACAGAGGAGAGATTAAATGTGTCTTTTAATGTCTATTCAAGTAGTAGCTGATTGCAATGGAACAAACAAAAAAAACATATAATAAAAAAACAGAGAACATGTAATGAATGAAAGGGTTTAGGGTTGAAAAAGGGGGTTACAGAGAGAGAATGGAAAGGAGAAGAGAGAAAAGGGTTAGGGTTGTGCAAGAAACCTGAACTACCTTGTTAAGGCCAAAATCATGATTTTCCTGGAGCGTGAACCGAAGCATGCGAGCCAGGAACCTGCTCTCCCACCTGGAGCAGCCGTGGATCAGAAGTAGGCTGGGATTCACATTTCCGTGGTGGTTTTTCACTGAGATGTGCCGCTCCTCCGGGATTGACTACGTAGATGAAAATAGCTTATAACTTAAACGAACCCAATATGACTATATTTTATCTTTTGTTATAGAAATAGTTTATAATAAGCACTTATGCTGTAAGTTGCAAATCAAGTTGTATATCCAAACAGGGGCCTTGGTTGCTGCTATTCTAGTTAGTTATTCGTTTGTAATAAGTTGAAGTAGAGTAGCAACTGTATGAAGCTATTTAGCACACATGTATCCATTGACTCATGATTGAATTCAATCGATCCTTCACTTTTATATCCTTTTTCTCCCTTTGTTTGAATTTGTTCTGGTGATAATTCAGGCATGGGAGTGCACTCCTGGGAAAGAGCTAACATGGAACTTGTTGTCCTTGTTTACTTCTTCTGGAATGCTGTTTCTGGAAGTGAGCTTGCTGGCTTTTTTACTTCAGGGAAATAATGCAAGTGGCGTAGAAGCATTGACACGAACTTTTGGTATATCCGGTATCATTGTTGGTTTTGATGTCCTTTTAAAGGTAATTCTTTTGTTTTCATTAGAAATTTCATTGTCCTTGTGCTGGTTATGTATGAATAGTTTGGCGTTTTCTTTGTTAGGCTATATATCTATTTGCATTTGGGGTCCCATTGTTCATCGACACCGATAATGGTACTCCTCGCTTGAAGTGGAACTTATGGGTTGTCCACAAGCTCGTGCTCACCATTGTTTACGGGCTCATATTGTTCATGTATCATTCTAGGTGGAGAGAAAGGTTACCCGGTAAGTTAATTATATAGGGATTGTTACGTTACGTTTGTTTGTTAATATTTTTATCATAGCTTTTTTTTTTCTTCTTCCTTTTGCAGCAAGACCTGCGTTTTACAAGTATGTTATTATCATGTTCATCTTGAATGCAATTGCATTGTTTGCTTGCGGGCTTACTGGAAACGGCGCTGGTTTTGGTTTCTGGTTAGATTCTTCTATAGCTTTACACAATAGTTCTGAACTTTCTTCTTTGGATTCTTTTTCTAAAGCTTTGTGTTTACTTTTGGTCACAGGTTTTATCATGTCACTATTGTGTGTTACCATGCCTTTTATCTTCCACTGCTGTATATTACATTTCTGGCAGACTTTTTTCAGGTTACAATGCGCTTTACTTTATGGCTCGTGTTTTGTTCTTTACTATATAAAATGCAGTATGGTTTGTAGTTTGGGCAGTCTGATTGATTGTTCTTTTGATTACAGGAGGAAGATTTTCACATGGAGAATGTGTATTATTCTGAGATGAAAGATGCTGGTTTTTTCGAATCAGACTGGGAGTGATGTGGTATTAACTGTTAGATTAGATTAATAAGTCCCTCTATATACTAATTGCAGGACATACCTTTCACTAAATTTTTAATGTAAATATGCTTGTAGATCGCTTTGTATATCCTATTTCGGGAAAAAAGTTTGTAGACAGTAACCTCCTTGTGTGTTTGATTGGTTTATCAGATTACAACCACCGCAGGTTACATTTATATTAGATTTTTTTTTTTTGAAGAAAGATATACTTGTGACAACCATTATTTTTCTTTTTACAATAAACAACAGCTTAACATTTCATAAAACAAAGAAGGCAAATTCTAACAAGTGTCCACTTGTTTGTTAAGTATTTAAATTTAGAAATATTTTATTAGTTGTGTGCTCAACACCTTAAAACCCAAGAAAGAATATTACATACAACCGGTGTTGGCATTGAATGGGAATTCCCCAGCAACTTTAAAGAATCAATTGAAATCTATAAATTAGATTTATTTTATGTTAATTTTTTCAAACACTTGTACGAGTACTTGTTATAAGATAAAAGCCTTCTAGTTAGTACTAGTTACAATTTCGTTTTAATCATTTAATATGATCTTATCATTTTTGTTTATCTTAATGTTTTCAAGGTCAATTTAGAAATACAAATTTCATTAAAATATTAAGTCAAATATATGCTCGCTCTATATCATATTATGTTTCATTTTGAAATATTTGTTTGTCTCGTTATTTGTCATTTAGAATATCAATAAAATATTAATTGTATTTTTTTCAATAATATTTCTCTTTATGTATTGTATATAAGCTCACCAGACTACTACTGATAAGAGCACTTTTACAAATGAAACTCATCTTGTCATAAAAATTGTTACACTCTAATGATTCATATGAAGAGTGCATTACCTTTAAAAATTTAACGGAAGTTGACACTTCTGAGTTCTGATCATTACAAGAAAGTCGGAACAAAATCCAGCTACTTCTTTTGTTATGATGAATTTTTTATTTAAAATTAGTGGAGTTACTTCAATCACCTATGCTCATCAGTCGTTTTTATGCAGCAAATTTATGTATTGCATGTTCAATAACAGAAAGTGCAACGAACAATTCAATAAGCCCTTCTAGATGCAGAAAGAAAGTAAAAATGGATTACACAGCCTTTTTCTCCAACATAAGTACTCATCTAATTTCTTTCTCCGACCAACGGAACAAGATAGTAGCAGACCACTCAAGACTCGATCACCCCAATAATAAAAATAATACGGGTAATAACTATGTATGTCTACCAACATGTTTCACATCAGGGACATTTTTCCTCTAAGGATTCTCTACGTAGGATATCCTCAATAAGATCTGCAGCTTCTTGAACCGTTGAGATGCTCTCTGCAATATCCTCTTCAAGTTCAACGCTGATACCAAATTCCTCTTCGAGCTCCATCAGAATCTCAACCTGATTGCATGTAAATGGAATTCACAACAAACAAAACAATGTCATGCCTGTTAATTTATACTAGAACTTGCTAAAAGAATCCGACTAGCATTATACACAAGCAATTGCAATTTCTGGCAAGATTTGACTTACCGTGTCAACTCCAAGCATTGCAAATTTTGAATTACCACTTGCCAGTAACAATAGAGTAATCTGGTAAACCCAGTTGCTTCTTTAGTCTTTACTATCTTGCACACTTTTTGCACCGTCTGTGGTTTAGCCTGCACAAGCACAAGGCATTTCAGCATAAGCATGAAGATGGAAGATACACTCCCCAAAACATACAGAAGGAAATATAGTTAGACTACCATAAAACATTGATCTATAAGGTGTCATAAAAATTCTTGAAACACGGGGTCATTGACAATGGAGAAGTAACTGAAGCACACAAATACCGTTTACGTTCGTTGCTTCACAAACTGTCCTTGTCTGCATTGGATGAAAAAGAAGCTGCAAGAGAGCTTCGGCTGTCAA